>Ga0187894_10007544_pt1 | contig 10229 bp, 5 predicted proteins | sample GBC1701081metaG_FD_136650 | JGI IMG/M metagenome (GOLD analysis project Ga0187894, IMG submission 136650) | White microbial mat communities from a lava cave in the Kipuka Kanohina Cave System on the Island of Hawaii, USA - GBC170108-1 metaG ... | reverse complement strand
GGCCGAAGTCGCTTCGGTCGGCGGCCACGCGCAGCAGTATCAGATTGACGTTGACCCGAACCGCTTGCGGGCTTATTCGATCCCGCTTTCGCAAGTCGTCGGGGCCGTCGAACGCAGCAACTCGAACGTCGGCGGCAACGTGGTTGAACAGGGCGGGCAATGGTCTGTCGTGCGCGGAGTCGGGCTGATCGAATCAATGGCCGACATTGAAAACATCGTCATCGGCGCGACTGGTGGAACGCCCATCTACGTGCGCAACGTGGCGGCGGTCAAGCTGGGCGAAGCCTTCCGCGTCGGGGCGCTCGATCGCGACGGCAAAGAAGCCGTGGGCGGAGTGGTGATCGCGCGCTACGGAGTCAACGCGCTCGACGTGATCGAGGGCGTGAAGGAGAAGCTTGAGTCGCTTGAATCGGGATTGCCGAAAGGCGTGAAGATCGTCCCTTTCTACGACCGCACCGAGCTGATCCTGCGCGCCACCGGGACGCTCAAACGCGCGCTGATCGAGGAACTGCTGCTCGTCACGCTCGCCCACATCATCTTTCTCTTCCACTTCCGCTCGATCCTGATCGTCACCATCCCGCTGCCGCTCGCGGTGCTGATGTCGTTTCTGTTCATGCATTACCTGGGCATCAGCTCGAACCTGATGTCGCTCGCGGGCATTGCGATTGCGATTGGCGTGCTGGTTGACGCGGGCATAGTTGTCACCGAAAACGCCTTCCGGCGGATGGAGAAGAAAGGCGTCTCGCCGCGCGACCGCAACCGGGTTTGGCGGACGGTGTTCGAAGCGACTCAACTCGTAGGCCGCCCGATCTTCTTCTCGATGACGATCATCATCCTGGCCTTTATCCCGGTCTTCGCGCTCACCGGCCGCGAAGGAAAGCTGTTTCATCCGCTCGCCTTCACCAAGACGTTTGCAATGGCCGGCGCCACGATCATCGCCGTCACGCTCGTGCCGGTTCTGTGTACGCTGCTGCTGGGCGGACGCTTTCATTCGGAAGACTCGAACATCGTGATGCGCGCGCTGCACCGAATCTATCGGCCCGCGCTCAGGCTCGCGCTCGCTCATCGCGTGATCACGATCCTGCTCGCCGCCGCGCTCTTCGGCGGCGCGCTCTATCTGGCCACTCGCATCGGCAGCGAGTTTATGCCTGAACTGAATGAAGGCGACCTGATGTACATGCCTATCACCGATCCGGCGATCTCGATTAACGAGGCGTTGCGCGTGATGCGGATACAGGATCGAACGCTCAAATCGTTTCCGGAAGTCGAATGGGTCGTCGGCAAAGCGGGCCGCGCTGAAACCTCGACCGATCCCGCGCCGGTCAATATGAATGAGACCATCGTTCATCTGAAACCGCCCGATCAATGGCGGCCCGGGATGACGCGCGAGAAATTGATCGCCGAGATGGACGCGAAGCTTGCGATGCCCGGCGTGCAGAACATCTGGACGCAGCCGATCATCAATCGCATCGAGATGCTCACCACCGGCATCCGCACGCAGATCGGCGTCAAGATTTTCGGCGGTGATCTGAACGAACTTGAACGCCTTTCGCGCGAAGTGGCCGCCGCCCTGCGCAAGGTTCCGGGCGCGGCCAACATTTCGCCCGAACCGCTGACAGGCGCGCCGTACATTGACATCCGTGTTGACCGCCAGGCCGCCGCTCGCTACGGCATAGATGTGAAGGCGATTCAAGATGTGATTGACAAGGGCATCGGCGAAACCAACCTCACCGTGACCATCGAAGGGCGCAAGCGATTTCCCGCGCGCGTGCGCTACGCTCCGCAATTCCGCACAAGCCCTGATGCCCTGGGGCAATTGGTCGTGCCCGCTCCGAACGGAGCGCAGTTACCTCTCTCGCAGCTTGCCCACATTCGTAACGTGCAGGGCGCTTCAATGATTCCGAGCGAAAACGGATTGCTGCGCGGCACGGTGTTGCTCAATGTGCGTGGCCGCGATGTGGTCGGCTTCGTCGAAGAGGCGAAGAAAATCCTGAATGAGAAAGTCGCGCTGCCTCCTGGTTACTACTTCGAGTGGGCTGGCCAGTATCAGGATCAACAGCGCGCCCGCGCGCGCTTGCAGCTTGTCCTGCCCGTTGTGCTGCTGGTCATCTTCGTGCTGCTCTACTTCACGTACCACTCACTGATCGAAGCCGCGCACGTGCTGATGGCCGTGCCGTTCGCGCTCACGGGCGGCGTCTATCTGCTCTACGCGACGGGCTACAACTTCTCAGTCGCCGTCTGGGTTGGCTTCATCGCGCTGTTCGGCACGGCGGCGCAGACCGGAATGGTGATGGTGATCTACCTGAACGAGGCGGTCGAACGAAAGAAGGCCGAGACGGGACGATTGACGCGCCAGAGCTTGCTCGAAGCCGTGATGGAAGGCGCGGTGCTGCGATTGCGACCGAAAGTGATGACGGTCTCGACGGTCGTCGCGGGACTCCTGCCGATTATGTGGAGCGCGAGCGCGGGCGCCGAGGTGATGAAGCCGCTGGCCACGCCGGTGCTTGGTGGAATGATTTCGTCGCTCGCCCACGTGCTGATCGTCACGCCGGTGATCTTCTTTTGGCTGCGCGAGCGTGAATTGCGGCGCGATGAAGCGGCGGCCACGCGGGCTGCGTCAACAGGCGGCGATGAGGCGGCGCGGACGAGTCGCTGACGATTGATGAATGAGAGAAGGAGTGTTTTTGATGAAGCGAAAGAACTGTTTCAGGTTTCTCGCGGCCTTGAATTTGCTGCTTTGTTCTGCAAACGGCGTCCTCGCTCAATCCGCGAGCGCGCCGCCGGAGCCTGAACGAGCGTTCGCGAGCGCGCCGCAGGTTACGGCGTATACGCGATTGATTGATCCGGCGAATGGTATGACGGCGGACGATCTGGTCCGCTACGCGCTCGATCACAACGGCGAGCTGGCTGCGGCGCGAAAGATGATCGCCGAGGCGCGCGGTCGTTTGCGCCAGGCCGGATTGAAACCCAACCCGATGCTCGAAGCGAGCGGGATGCAGGCGGTCAACGGCCCTGACAACAGCGTGATGATCGGAATCGAGCTGCCGTTAGAGCTTCGCGGCAGGCGCAAAGCTCGCGTCGCGGTCGCCGAGCGCGAGCTTGAAATGAAGGAAGCGGAAGTCCGTGATTTCGAGCGCCGATTGGCGGCTGAAGCGCGAATGAAATACGCGGATGCAATCGCGCAGGCGCGCGACCTCAAATTCACCGAGGAACTGCTCAATCTGATGGGCGCCTCGCATCGGCTGATCCGGGCGCGCGTCGAGCTTGGCAAAAGCGCGCCGCTCGAACAGAACCTGGTTTGGGTCGAATTGAACAGATCCGACGCGATGCGCATAGGGTTCGAGAGCAAAGCCGAGATCGCGATGTTCGAACTCAAAAAGGTTATCGGCATGCCGCCCGACGAAAATCTGCGATTGCGCGGCGATTTCGAATTGCAACAACAACCCCCGCCGCAAACCGAGGCGCTGCGACGCGCGCTCGAATCGCGCCCCGATCTGGCGTTGTTGCGCGCGGCGGAAAGTGTCGCCGCCGCGCAAGCCGAGCAGGCGCGCGTTGAAGGCAAAATTGACGCGAGCGTCTTCGCCGGCTATCAGCGGATGAATTTCGGCTATGACATTCGCGGTTTCAACGACGCGGGCGCGCTCGCGCCGGTCACCGGCATATTTCATTACGCGACCTTCGGCGTACGACTGGCGCTGCCGACCCGGAACAAGAATCAGGGATTGATCGAGGCCGCAGTCGCAGCCGAAGAGGCCGCGCGCAAACGCCGCGAATTCGCCGAACTGGTCGTGCGCAACGAAGTGGCAGCCGCTTACGCCCGGTTGGAGCGGGCGCGGGCCGCCGAGGCCATCTACCGCGACCGCGTGCGCGAAGCGGCGGCGCGCAACCTTGACATATTGCGACAAGCTTACACGCTGGGACAGAAGACCGTGCTCGATTACATCGGTGAGCAACGACGATTCATAGAGGTCGAGACCGGTTACACCGATCTGCTCAAAGAGCGTCTCGGAGCGGTCGTCGAAATCGAACGAGTCGCCGGATTGCCGCCTCTCTCCGCCGAACAAAAGATCAAAGTCGAGAATTGAGGAGACCACGATGTCGAACGAAGTAATCCCGAACCAAAATGCAATCTCCCCTTCGCGCAACCGGGCGCCGCTGATCGCCGCCTTGCTGATCATCGCCGCGGCGGGCGCGCTCGGTTATTGGTTTATGCGCGGAACCGGTCGCGGCAATCTGGCGGGCCGCCCCGTCCCCACGCCTGATTTCGACGTGGCTCCGTCGTCTGCCGGCGGCGAGGCTCCGCGTCCGGGCGACCTGCTGATCACGGTCCAGCCCGACAAGCTCGAAAACGCGCATTTCAAGATCGAAGCGGCCCAATCCGGCGCTTCAATCAGCGCCTCAACCTTGCGCACGACAGGCGCAGTCGAACCCAACGCCTACAAGGTCGTACCGGTGACGCCAATCGCGGGCGGCATCGTCAGACAGGTCAACTTCGAGCTTGGCGATAAAGTCGAGCGCGGGCAGAAGCTGGCGACGATCTTCAGCGCGGAGTTGGCGGACGCCCAGACGGCTTATCTCAGCATGCTGGCCGAAATAGAGAGGCATCATCAGAGGTATAAACGAGCCGAGAAGCTCGTCGAGATAGGCGCGGCCAGCCGCGAAGAGTTCGAAGAGGTAAGCGCCGCGTACAAGATCGAGCAGGCGAAACTGACCGCCGCGCGCCAGAAGCTGATATTGCTGGGCATGAGCGCAAAGCAGCTTGACGATCTGCGTAACAGCAGTCAGATGAGCTCCTTGATTTCGGTCGAAGCGCCCGTCTCGGGCACGATCCTCGGCCGCTCGGTCAACGCGGGTGAGGTCGTGACGATGGGCAAAGAGTTGTTCCGCATCGCAGACCTCTCGACCGTCTGGGTGATCGGGCAGGTTTACGAGAAGGATTTCGCCGAGGCGCGCGTCGGCGCGCCAGTGGTAATTACCGCGCCGGCCTATCCGGGCAGAAGTTTCACGGGTCGCGTTTCTTACGTTGATCCGCGAGTCGAGCCGCAAATGCGCACGGCTCAAATCCGCATCGAGGTCAAAAATCCCAACGATGCGCTCAAACTCGGAATGTTCGTTGACGTGAATTTTGGAGAGGCGCCGGCGACGAGCGGGCGCGCAGTGGTCATCGTGCCGCGCGGCGCCGTCCAAATGATCGGCGCGAAGCAGGTGGTCTTCGTCGTGACCGACAAGGCGGGCGTCTTCGCGCAACGTGAGGTTGACACGGGGCCGGAATCGGACGGGACGGCGCCGATCTACGCAGGGCTCAACGCGGGCGAGCGCGTGGTGACCGAGGGGAGCTTCCTGTTGCGCGCCGAAAGTCTCAAGCTCAATCCGTCACAACTGAGCGCCGCGCAAACCTCATCCCCGGCGCCGTCTCAAGCCGCCGCCGGGCAGGCGCAAGCTGATCAGGTCGGCGCAAAGCCGCCACAATCTTCACGGAGCGATCAGGGGCGAGCGCAATCAGTGACCGTCACTTTGAGCGATAAGGGGTATCAACCTGAGAGCTTCAAGCTGCGGAAGGGCGTCCCGGCGCGTATCACCTTCGTGCGCAGGGTCGAAGCCACATGCGGTACTGAGATTGTGCTGGCTGAATACAACATCAAGCGTGAACTGCCACTGAACCAACCGGTGGTCGTCGAGTTCACGCCGGCGAAAACCGGCGAGTTCAAATTCGCCTGCGGGATGGACATGCTGCGCGGCAAGATCATCGTGCAGTAAGTTACTTCCTCTGGAAGCTGGCGCCGGTCAGTCTCAGTAGATCCAAATTGTCGGTTTCTCTTGCGGCTATGCCGCCCGATGCGCGGAAAGTCTATGACTTTCCGAAGGCGTCGCGGATTACTTTTCGGGCTGTGCCCGCAATGTTTGGGGCATAGCTCCATTCGCCACTTACGAAATGCAAAGATGGGAAAGCTGCGTCGAAGCCGCAGCACTCCATACCTTCGCCGTCTTCGAGTGCGGAGGCCATCCTGAAGCGCTCAAAAAAAAGCCGCCCCGAACGACGCCGATCGCAAGAGTTGCTTCTGGTCTATCTCGGTTTCTTTCTCATCTAACTCCGCCTTCCATCAATATCCTCGCCGACGGTTTCATCCGCCGCGCCCACATCCGCGACAACGGAATCTGGAAGCGGAAGACCAACTCGCCGCGCTCGAAGCATTCGTCCAGGATGGATCGCGCGACCAGGCTGCGCGTGGCGTCGAGCGCGCCTTCGCGACCCAAATGTTTTTCGACCAGCGCGAACTCGGCCCACTCGCCGGCTTCGACCAGCAGCGACAGCGCCACCCGTTCATCCGCGCTCGACCAACCCCAAACATAATCGTCGAAATAATATCCGCTCGTCTCCAGCGTCTTCGCCAACACTGCTTCCACGTCTTCGGCCTTCGCGCGGTTACTGCGGTAGAGCGGATCGTTCAGCCGGTTGACCAGGTTGTGGCAGACGCTCTGCATCAGGTAAGGATGCGAATTGGTCACAGTGGCGATGCGGTCAATGGCTTCTTCGTCATAACCGAGAGGGAACCGGTCAATCGGATCGGTGATCAATTGCCGGGCGTCCAGCTCGCTCAGATAGCCGATGCGCACGGTCTGGACGCTCTGGAAGAACGGGTTCCAATACTCGCGCGTCATCTGCTCCAGCGTGTGCAATCCGGCGAAGAGGAGCGTGGATCCGCGCCCTGTCTGCGTCTTGCCTTCAATCGCGGTCTTCAAATCATCGTGGCTTTGGCCCGGCTCGTTGGCGATGGCTTTGCAAGCGCGGTTGTAGAATTCCTCGGCGGAATCGAGCGGTTGCAGATCGAGGTAATAAAACTGATAGGACTGGTTCAGCCGCTGCTGTCCGGTGGTTTGGCTATTAACTGAAACGCAACGCCATTGTAACCCATTCGCCTTCGGGTTTGGATTCGACCAAGGCGAAATTCAGACTGATAAGAGATGAGAGGACGTCGTCCGCCTGTTCGCTCAAAATGCCGGAGATGATCAACTCGCCGGCTGGCTTGATGACCTGAGCGAAATCCGCGGCGAGCGGAATGATCACGTCGGCAGTCAGATTGGCCAGAACGACATCGAACCCCTGGCCGTGAAACGAGCCGAGTTTGTTGACTTCGATTTCGATCTCATCCGCCACGCCGTTGATCGCGGCGTTCTCCAACGCAATTTCGACGGCTTCCGGGTCAACGTCGAAGCCGACGACTCGCGAGCCGGGCTGAAGCTTGATAGCGGCGATTGCCAGAATGCCAGTGCCCGCGCCTACGTCTAGCAACGCTCCGCCCCGCCAATACTTCTCCAACATCTCCAGACATCCGCGCGTCGTCTCGTGCGTGCCGGTGCCGAAAGCCATTCCGGGATCAATCTCGATCACGACGCGGTCTGTGTTTCGCGCCTGGTCGCGTCTCCACGACGGGCAGATGAGCAAGCGCCGGCCTACGGCGATTGGCTCGTAACCTTTCTTCCATTCAGCCAGCCAGTCCTGGTCGGCGATGGTCAGACTTGTGATCCCGCGGAGCGCGAATTCGGGCAGGTCAATCAGCTTCAGATTGCGCAGGATTTGCTCGCGGAGCTTTTCGGTGTCGGGCGCTGAGTTGAAATAGGCCCGCAGCGTGATGAAGTCGGGGTTGTTTATGTCTTCGGAGATTTCGACGCCGGTAGTGTTGAACGCCCAGAGCTGCGCCGTCACCGCGGTCTCGCCGACGCGCGCGATTTCAACTTCAACCGCATACCAGATTTTGTCGCTCATGATTTGTCAGGAAGAGAGAGTACGGAAAAGACGGAAATAACGAAACAAACGGAAAAGCCCCAAAAGAAGATTCCGTTTGTTCCGTTATTTCCGTCTTTTCCGTACTCTCTCCTCACCTTTCTTGAATGCCAAGTTCATCCAGCGTGTGCGGATCGTTGCGCCATTGCTCCTGCACGCGAACGAAGAGATGCAGCCGGACGTGGCGTCCGAGCAGGTTTTCGATGTCCCGCCTTGCCTTTGCGCCGATCTCTTTCAGCATCAGACCTCCTTTGCCAATGATGATCGGCTTCTGCGACTCGCGCTCGACGTAGATCACGCAGTGGATTTCAGTCGCGCCCTTCGCCTCTTGCCACATTTCGGTCCTGACGGCGGTGGCGAAGGGAAGCTCCTGCGATGTGAGATCCAGAATCTTTTCGCGGACAAGCTCGGCCGCGATGTTGCGTTCGATTTCGTCGGTGAAGATTTCGGGGTCGTAAAGCTGCTCGCCTTCGGGCAGGTACTCGAATATTTTGTTGATCAGCGTCCCGTGATTGTCGCGTTTGATTGCGGAGACCGGAATGATCTCGGCGAAGCCATACTCCTGGCTGTACTGTTCGATCATCGGCAACAGGCGCGACTTGTCCTTGAGCAAGTCAATCTTGTTCAGCAGCAGGAACGCCGGTTTCGCGGCCTGCCCGGCTTGTTTAACCAGGTCGAGTGTGAAGCGGTCGCCCGCGCCGAAACTGGTTGTGGCGTCGCGCATCAGCAAGACGACATCAACCTGCTGGAGCGCGTCGGCGACCAGTCCCATCATCCTTCGGTTGAGCGTGTAGCCAGGTTTGTGAACGCCGGGGGTGTCAACGAAGATGATCTGGCCTTCGGGGCGGGTGACTATGCCCTGGATGCGGGTCCGCGTGGTTTGCGGCTTTGACGAGACGGCGGCGATGTGTTCGCCGACCAATGCGTTGAGCAAAGTTGATTTGCCCGCGTTGGGGCGTCCAATCAGCGCGGCGAAACCGGATTTGTGTTTTTCGGTCATATTTCCCAATCTTCAATCTTCAATCCTGCGACACGGCTGAACTCGCGGGTGTTGTGAGTGACCAGCGTCGCCTGGTTCGCAAGCGCGATTGCCGCGATGAGCAAATCTGTTGGGCCAATAGGTGTTTAACGTTTGGCGACCGGCCATTCAGATACTGAATGCAGGTGTTTGTATCCAGCAAATAGCTCATCTCAACTCTTCGCGGACCTCAAATCAACTCCGCGTCAAAACACAAAATTGCGGCTGTTTTCCGCTCGCGCCGCTGTCGAAGCTTCAGCGGCTTTTGCTTCTTCATCCGAAACCCGAGCGGGCTTTTGAATTCTAACACGTGAGACGCGGCGCTCGTCGGCCTCGACCACTTCAAACCGCAGTCCGCGGAACGCGATCTCTTCGCCGACTGCGGGCAGATGGCCAAGCTCGTTGATGACCAGACCGGCGACTGTGGTGAAATCATCCGCGGCCAGTTCGACATCAAATATGCGTTCGATCTTGCCGATCTCGACGTGGCCGCGCGCGACGACCCCACTGGCCTCCTCGACAATATCGGCCTCCGTTTCCTGCGGCTCCGGCTCATCCTCGTCTTCGATCTCTCCAACGATCTCTTCGATCAGGTCTTCGATTGTGACCAGGCCGGCCAGCCCGCCGTATTCGTTGATGATGATCGCCATCGGCGTCTTGGCCTTCTGCATCTCGGGCAGCAGCTCGTCAATCGGCTTGGTTTCAGGCGCGAAATATGTCGCGCGGGCGATGTCAATGGCTTTGCGATCAGTCTCGCCGAGCTGCCAGTATTTCAGCAGGTCGCGCACGTAAATCACGCCTTCGATATTGTCCATCTGGCCGCTGTAAACGGGCAGGCGCGAATATTTCGATTCGATCATCAGGTCGCGGACGGCTTCGAGCGTCGCGCCGGCTTCGACGGCGACGATGTTTGGACGCGGCGTCATCACCTCGCCGGCGGCGCGGTCGCTGAAACGGATGACCGATTGAATCAGCTCGCCTTCGCTCTCCTCGATGATGCCTTCTTCTTCGCCCACGTCCAGGAACGCCTGAAGCTCGATGTTGTCGCCGCCGCCGTCATCTTTTTTGGCTTCAGCCTGCGCCTGGGCTTCAGGCTCACGCTGCTGGCTCCGGAGTGTGCGGTAGATGAAGTTCGCGACAAAACCGAGCACGGGCCACAGCGCGCGCAACAGGAATCGTAGTCTGAGCAGGGTGCGCGCCGGGTCATTCTGCGTGATGATCATAGGCAGAATCTGCCGGAACATGATGACAGTCAGGATCATCCCGCCGAACGACAGCGCCAGGAAATGCTGCGGATAGAGCTTGTGGGATATCGAGCTGATCAGGATCGCGATCGAAGCGATCGAAACGTGAATACCGAATGTGAGTGTGAAACGGAATTGCTGATAATGAGCGTTGATCGAACGCCAAAATGCGGCATGACGCGAG
>Ga0187894_10007543_pt1 | contig 10230 bp, 7 predicted proteins | sample GBC1701081metaG_FD_136650 | JGI IMG/M metagenome (GOLD analysis project Ga0187894, IMG submission 136650) | White microbial mat communities from a lava cave in the Kipuka Kanohina Cave System on the Island of Hawaii, USA - GBC170108-1 metaG ... | reverse complement strand
GCGGCGGCCTTCCTGCTCGCGCGCCATGCGGGCAGCCGCCGGACCTGCTCCACCTGACGCGCCGCCTGGTACCCCGGGCCAGGAGTTCGTCGGACTCAGCGCGGCGGACGGAGTAGGCTCGTGTCTGGTCCACGAGGGCTCGCCGAGGCAGTCCGGCGGACTCAGGGTGGTGGGCGGGAGCCCAGTTCAGAGGTCGAGGAGCGCCAGGCGCTCGCGTGACGGCACGCCGTCGGCGTCCCAGCCACGGAGCGCGTAGTAGCGATCGAGCATCAGGCCCAGCTCCTCGGGTGGGCAATGCATGCCGGCCGACGGCCCATCGGGAATCGGCTCGTGCATCACGCGCCAGGGCAGCACGTCGTCCTTCCGCCGGACGCCTTCGCGCACGTTGAACAGTCGCTCCAGGTTGATCACGCGCTCGCCCACGCGCTCCAGCTCGTCGGTGCTCGCGTCCAATCCGGTCACGGCGCGCAGCATGCGCGCATACGGCTCCTCGACGTAGAGGCCGAAGCCGCGCTCGGAGGTGAAGCGGCAGAGGACGAGCGAGTCGTCGAGCGCGGTGAAGTGCTGGCTCTTCACGGCGAACTCGGGCTTGCCGTCGGGCGACCGCCGGTCGTAGCCCTGCGCGTACTGCGGCGTGGGGCGCGTGTCGTGATGGCTGCCGCCGCGGCTCGCCGTCGCGTAGCCGATCGACATGCCCTTGAGCGCGCGCGCCGAGTGCGCGGGCATCTCGAGGCGCTTCACCGCGTAGACGACCCGCGTGGCCTCGGGATGCGCGGACTCGGCCAGCCGCCACGCGCCCTCGGCGAGCCGGTCGCCGAAGCCCTCGCGCGCCGCCGTCATCTCGATCAGGCGCAACATCCCGCGCCAGTCACCCCAGCCGAACGGCACGCCGACCTCGCGCTCGCTGATCCAGCCGCGCTCGAGCGCCTCGCACACGAACGCGAGCGTCACGCCCATCGTGATCGTGTCGAGGCCGAGGAGATCGCAGAGGTCGTTGGCCCTGGCGAGCGATCCGGCGTGCGCGTTGCCGAGCATGGAGCCGAAGGCAAAGATCGTCTCGTATTCGGGCATCTTGGCGCGGAGGCCTTGCAGCTCGCCGTCGCGGATCTCGTACTGCTTGCCGCAGGCCACCGGGCACTTGAGACACGTCGTGTCGCGCGCGTGGTGGTGCGCGTGCATCTCCTCGCCGGAGATGGCCATCGCGTCAGCGTACGTCTCCTGGCGCAGGTTGTAGGCGCCGAGCGCGCCGAGCGTGTTGATGGGCTTCACGAGAAACGGCGTGCCGTAGACGTGCAGCGCCTTCGTGCCGGTCGTGAGCGGCTCGCGCCGCTCGTCGAGCAGCGCCTTGAGCGAGGCCGCGTCGGCCACCTCCGTCTTTCGCGCGCCCGCGACCACGACCGCCTTGACGTTCTTCGAGCCGAGCACGGCCGCGATGCCGCCGCGCCCCGCGAACCCCTCGCGATTCTTCCAGTAGGTGCCCATGGCGGCGAACCGCACCAGACGTTCGCCGGCGGGACCGATGGCCATCACGTCCGCGTCGGCGCCCTCGATGGCCTGGATGGCGAGCACCGTGTCGCGCGTGCTCTGGCCGCGGAGGCCGCGCGCCGGCTCGAGCGTGGCGCCCGCCTCGGTCACCTTGAGGTAGACGGGCTCGGCGGCGCGACCCGAGATGACGATCGCGTCGAAGCCCGTGCGCTTCATCGTGGCGGGGAAGCGGCCGCCGAACGTCGAGTCGAAGTAGAGGCCGGTGAGCGGCGACTTCGCGGCGACGCAAGCGCGGCTATTGCCCGGCACCGTCGTGTCGGTGACGGGCCCCACCGCGAACACGACGCGGTTCTCCGGATCGAACGCGTCGATGCCGGCGGGAACCTCGTCGAGCAGGATGCGCGCGGCAAAACCATTGCCGCCGACCAGGGTCCGCGCCCACGCTTCGGTGACGGGCACCACGCGGCTCGCGCCTGTCGTCACGTCGACGTGGAGCATGCGCCCGCCGTAGGCTTTCATGGCCTTCGCATTCTACAGCGGGCGCGGGTCAGTTGGCGCCGAGGGACTTCAAGCCGCTGCGGGCCGCGGCGGCCAGATCGGGCTCCACGGATGAGGAGGCGAGCAGCTTCTTGTACACGATGACCGCGGCGCCGTTCTGCTTCGCCGCCTCGAAGGACCGGCCCGCGCCGAGCAGCGCGCGCCGAGCCCACACCGAGTCGGGCGCGACGTACGCGGCCGTCATGTAGGCCTCGGCGGCCTGCTCGTGCTCGCCGGCCGCGCGCAACCCCTCTCCCAGCTCAAACGCGGCCTCGGCGGCGATCGCGCTGTCCCCGTCCTTCACGGCGCGATCGAGCAGCGGTTTCGCCTGATCCCACTTGCCTTCGGTCTGGAGCAAGCGGCCTGCGCCGAGCAGCGCGTTCGGAGCTTCCTTGCCGCCCGGATACTCGGAGGCGAAACGTGTGTACGTCTGCGCGGCGCCGGATTTGTCGCCGGCGGCCACCTGCGCCTCCCCGAGCAGCGACAGGGCGCGACCGCGGCGTGAGTCGCCGGGCGCCGCGCTCGCGACGAACGCCTCGAGCTCTCGGCGCGCGTCGGCAGGCGCGCCGGTGCGCAGGAGCGCCTCGCCCAGGACCAGGCGCCCGCCCTGACGCGCCGGGGTCGCGGGATAGCGCGTAGCGAGTGTCTGGTACATCTCGCGCGCGAGCGGCCACTCCCCGTTCTCGCCAGCCGCGGCGCCGAGGCTCGCCAGCGCCCCTGGCGTGGCCTCGTGGCGCGGAAACTGATCGACCAGGCGCACGACCGCGGTGCGCGCCTCGGGCCAGCGCTTCTCCTCGACCGCCACGGCCTCCATGCCGAGCAGAAGGGAGGGCGTCCCCGCATCGTTCGGGCCCGCGAGCAGCTCGGTCGCGATCTTCTTGAAATCGGCGGCCTTCCCCTGGTTGAAGGCGGTCGCGGCGAGGCCGTACTCGGCGGCCGACGCGATCTTGCCCCATCCTCCGTCGCGCGCTTCGGTGAACTCGCGCGCCGCGGCGTCCCACTGGGCTCGCTCGAATGCGACGACGCCGAGACCGAGGTGGGCGATCGCGTCGTCGCCCTGCCCGAGCGCCGCGCGCAGATCGGGCTCGGCCGCGGGTCCACGCTTGCCGACGATCAGCGCGAGCCCCTTGACCACTCGTGCCCGGCCGAGCGCGGGCGACGAGGCGCCGCGCGGTCCGATGCGCCCGAGCTCGGCAAGCGCGTCGGCGGACCGTCCGGCGTTGACGGCCAGGATCGCGCGATTCAACCGTGCGACCTCGGCCTGCTCGGTCCCGGGGTACTGCCCGGCGACCCGGTCCAGCAGCGCGCGCGCCTCTCCCTGATCTCCGGCCTTCGCGGCCAGCTCGGCGGCGAGCAGCAGGGCCAGCGCCGCGTTCGGATCGGAGGGCGCCTCCGTGGCGAACGCGGCCCAGCGCTCGCGGGCGGCATCGAGCTTGTCCCGCCGGAACTCCGCCCAGCCCAGCGCGAACCCGACCGCGGGCACCTCGGGCCGACTCGAGAAATCCGACAGGAACCGCGTATATGCCGCGACCGCAGCGTCGTAGCGTTTCGCCCAGTACGCGGCCTCGGCCGAGAGCACGAGCGCCGCGGCCCGCGCGTCCTCGGCGAGCGGCTGGGACAGGAGCGTCTCGGCGGTGGTCTGTGACTGAGCGAACTCGCGCGCCGCGAAGTCGAGCTGGGCGATGGAGAGCTCCGCTTGCTGCTTCACGGGAGGCGCGGCCGGCGCCGCCCGCACCACTTCGAGGAGATCGCGGGCCTCGCCCGCGTTGCCAGAACGGCGCGCGAGATCGCCGCTCAGCAGCAACACCCACGCGCGCACCCCGGGCTCGAGCGTCATCGCGACCAGCTCGGAGTCGAGCGCTCTCGCGTCTTCGGCCTTGCCCTTCTCGGCGATCCATCGGCGCAGCGCCAGCGCAGTCGGCAGCGCCAGGGCGCCGGATTTGTCGAGCGACCCGATCTGCTTGGCCTCGTCGCGCGCAGCGTTGAACTCGCCCTGATCGAGCAGGGCCTGGGCGAGCCCAGCCCGAGCCCACACGGCCGACGGCATCTGCGAGTAGGCCGCCAGGTACGATCGGTACGCCTTGACGGCGTCGGCTGGCTGCCCGGCCGCCCGGCTCCACCAGCCGAGGCTCAGCAGGCCGGGGTCCATCATCGCGCTGGAGCCACCGGTGGTGAATGCCGTGAGCCGCGACGTGGCGCCCTTGTAGTCGCCGAGCCGACCCAGCGTGTCGCCGAGCCAGAAGGTCGCGTCGGCGATCAGCGGACGCGGGGCGCCTGACGGCTGGCCGAGCAGCGCTGTCCACTCGTCTCGCGCCTCCGGATAGCGCTTGAGGCCGTAGAGCGCGAGCGCGCGCCCATGGCGCGCATGGGGGATCAGGACGACCGGCATGCGCCCCTTCAACAGCGCGTCGAACCGGGGCAGCGCGCGCGCGGGCTCGTTCAGATCGAGCGCGACCCAGCCCATCGTGTGCGTCGCGAACATGCCGAAGTCGCCGCGCGGGTCGTCGCGCGCCACGGGCTCGAGGGTGCGCTCGACCTCGCCGGCCCGGCCCAGACGCAGGAGCGTCTCGCCAAGCCAGTAACGCGCTTCGCGCAGCAGATCACGGTCGCTCGACTCCTGCGTCGCGGTCTGGAACGCCGTGCGCGCGGCCTCGAGCTCGCCGCGCTGATAGCGCGCGCGGCCGCACTCCACCAGTTCGGAGGCGACCTTGAACACGGTGCCGACGGGGTTGCAGGCGAGCAAGCGCGGCGACGGCATCGGCGCCACCGGGCGTTGCGTGGGGTCGCTCCGATGCCTCGTCGCTGGCAGTTCGGGTAGACCTACCGGGACCGGTGGGGCTGATACGGCGGGAATCGGCACGGGCGGCTTGTCGGCCGGCAACGCGGCGAGCGGAACGAGGCCGCTCAGCTCGGGCGGCGGAAGCTTGAGCGTGGTCTCCGCGACTGCCGGCCCTCCCCAGGCGAGCATCGCGAGCAGCAGGAGCGCGAGCCCCCCGGCGATCACGAGCGGTTGCCCTTCTCGGACTGGGCGGCGGGCGCCTTCTTTGCCGGAGGCGCGGCGGACTTCGGCGCAGGCGCAGACGACCTCGGCTCGCCAGGCGACTTGGGCTCCGCAGGCGACTTGACCTTCGCCGCGACGGCGGCGCGGCGCTCCTTGGCCCAGTTGCGCAGCGTGGTGTCCGGGCTCTTCGCGGCGACCTCGTCGTAGTACTTCGCAGCCTGTGTCCACTGTCGCTGCTCCTCCATCACGAGCCCGATGCCGGCCAGCGACCTGAAGCGGAGCGCGGGCTCCTGCCCGGGCGCTTCCACCGCCTGCTGAAACGCCTGATACGCCGTGGGATAGCGCTTCTGCCTGAGCTCGCTCTCACCCAGCAGGACGAGCGCCTCGGCGCGCACGGCGGGTTCATCGCTCTTCGAGGCTGCCTGGGCGAGGGCCGACGCGTCCTTGTGCGCGTTCCTCGCGAACGCGGCCTGGGCTAGCTCGAGCGCGGCGCGGCCGGCGAGCGCGTGGTCGGGAAACTCCTTGCGCAACCGGGCCCACGCGGCCTCGGCGTCCTTCGGGCGCGCGAGCTTCGTGGCGATCACGCCGGCGTCGTAGAGGGCCTCCGCCGTCGGCGGCGTCTGCGCGATCAGCTGCTTGTACTCGTCGGCCAGATCGCCCTTGCTGCCCTTCTTCAGGACGGAGTCGGCGGCCAGGCGGCGGGCGTTGGGCGCGAGATCGTGCGTGGGGTACGCCGCCAGGAAGGCGCGCAGCTCCGCGACGCCGTCCTTGGTGTCGCCCGCCGCGACGAGCGCCTGTCCGAGCCAGTACCGCGCCTCGGGCGCCAGCCGGTGATCCGGAAACTTTGCGGTGAAGGCCCGGAGCAGCGGCACGGCCTCGTCGGGCCGCTTCAGCTCGACAAGAGTGCGCCCGAGGTAGAGCGTGGCCGGAGCCGCAGTCGCGTGCTCGGGGTGCGCGAAGAGCAGACGCCGGAAGTCGGACGCGGCCACGTCGCGCCGCTTCAGCTCGAGATTGCACCACGCGAGGCCGTACAGCGCGTCCGGCTCGATCGGCGAACCGGGCGACTCGGCGACCACGCGCTCGTAGAGGGCCTGGGCGTCCGCATACCGTTTCATCCTGAAGAGCGTCTCGGCCTCCCAGAACCGCGGCTCGCCGGGGCGGCCGGGAGGGGTCGGCAGGCTCTGAGCGCGCCGGAAGGCGTCGAGCGCCGCCTGGTACGACTTCTGGGTGAGCCGGGCCTGGCCCAGCAAGAGCGTCGCCTCAGGGACGTGAGGGTCGGTCGGATAGCGATCGATGAGCCGCTCGAGCAACCGCGTCGAGAGGTCGTACAGGCCGTCCTCGAAGGCGCGGGCGCCCACCGTCCAGAGGCGGTCGGCTTCCTCGATGGCGAGGGCCGAGGGGGGAGACACTCCGGGGAGGGGGTACCACGTCCCCGTCAGAACGAGAAGGAACAGGACACCCTGGACGAGTCCCCGTGCCATCACCGTGAACCCACGCTAACACGATTCGCCGCGCGCTGATAGCGCGACCCCTCATGTCGAGCCGAGGCGTCCGGGACGCCCCGTCGAACCTTGCGCGCGCGACCATCGGGCCCGAGGTCGCCAGAGAATACTTGACACGACCACTCGTGGTGTCCTAGCATCCTAGGACAGTAGGACGCGGCCGCGACATCTCCTGGGTATTGTCCTAGGACACTGATCGCGGCCCGAACGGCCGAGGGCGAGGACGCCCGAAAGGAGGGCCTGGTCATGAACACGTATCTGCTGGAGCACCTGGTTCGAGTGCGGCTGGACGAGGCGCGGGCGATGGTCGCCCACGGTGCCTTGCTCCGGAGCCTCAAGCCCGTGCGACAGCCGATGCGGGTACGCACGGGGCTCGCGCTGATCCGGGCCGGCCGCTGGCTGGCCGCCACGGCGCCGAAGCGCACGACCTCGGCAGGCCGCGTGACGGCCTGACACCGGAAGAGACCCGCGCGCGTGGCCCGCGAGTCGTCGCACATCGTTCCGCCGTCGGGGCTCCGAGTGAACCGGCAGAGCGCGGTGCCCGTGCACGTGCAGCTTCAGACGCAGATCCGGCATCTGATCAGCACGGGCGGCTTGAAGCCGGGCATGCAGCTGCCCACGGTGAGGCAGCTCGCGGGCTTCCTCCGCATCAATCGCAACACGGTGGCGCGGGCGCTGGCGGACTTGTACCAGGACGGATTCCTGGAGAGCCGCCAGGGTCGGGGCACCTTCGTCGTCCAGCGGCCGCCCGCCCACGAGGGGCGCGCGGCGCTCTCCCTCGAGCGCCTCGTGGCGGAGGCGCTCGATCGCGCGCGGCGCCTCGGCTTCACCCAGGAAGAGCTGCTGGCCACGGTGGCGGCCCAGAGTCCTCGGCGCCGCGCCACCAAGGCACCGCGCGCGCGCGCGCTCCTCGTCGAATGCAATCACGCCGAGCTGACCCGCTATCGCGATCAGATCGAGGCGGCATTGCCGGTCTCGGTCGAGCGCGTGCTGGTCGAGGAGTTCGAGGCGCGGGCGCCGCGCGAGCCGGCCCTGCTCCGGGGCTGCCGCGTCGTCCTCACGACGTTCTTCCATGTCCACGAGGTCAAGCGCGCCATGCCGCTCGGAGGCCCGCCCGTGATGGCGTTGCTCGCCGAAGCGAGCATCGCGACGCTCCTGCGACTCACCGAGTTGCCGGAGGGGACGACGGTCGGCCTCGTCTGCACCAGCCCCCGCGGAAGCCAGAACCTCCTCAGGTCGGTCCAGTCGGCGGGCCTGCTCCATCTCGATCCGGTCCTCGCCTCCGTCGACGATCCCTGGTCGATTGACCGCATGCTCGAGCGGACGCGCACCGTCGTGTGCTCCGAGCAGGGCGTGGCCGCGCTCCGGCCCCTCCTGCCGGACGACGCGGAGCTGATCGTCTCCGATCGCATCCTCGAGCCCGGCGGCCTCGAGCTGGTGCGCGATCTCCTGGACCGGACGGAGCCCGACACGCCGTGAACGCGCGCGACGCGATGACGCCAAGTCCGCTCACGGTGGAGCGCGCGGTCGAGACCGTGCTCACGCTCGACGCGGACACGCCACTCACCGCGCCGGCCAGAAACGCGGCGGGGCGCGCGCGACCGCACTCCCCCGGGCTCGCCCAGCCGGCTCGCGATCCCGCCGTCTGGTAAGCTCCGGCCTGTGTCCGACCTGGCCGTCTGCGTCTTCGATCTGGATCACACGCTCGTCGACTCGCCGCTCGACCTGATCGCGGTCGGGCGCGAGATGGAAGCCTTCGTGCGCGAGCGCGGGCTCGCGCTCCCCGAGCGCGAGCTGCGGTGGTCGGGACCCGAGCTGCTCGCCCTCGTCCGGCGCGAGGCGGCACATCTCGAGCGCGAGATCATCGCGATCCCGGTGTCGCACGAGCGCCGGGCGATGGAGCAGGCCTTGCTCGTGCCCTTCGCGCGCGAGGCGGTGACCGCGATGCGGCAGCTCGGATTCGCGACCGCCATCTGGACCAACAACGACCGGGTCGTGGCGGATTTCGTGCTCGCGCGGTTCGATCTCCTGCCCCACTTCGGCCTCGTCGTCACGCGCGACGACGTGACCGGGCTCAAGCCCGATCCCGACGGCCTGCGCGTGGTGCGGGAGCGCTGGCCGGACGCCGAGCGCATCGTGGTGGTGGGCGACTCGTGGGTGGACGGCGCCGCGGCCCACGCGGGCGGTGTGCCCTTCATCGCCTATCGGGGCGATGCCGCGGAGCTGCATCGGCGCGGCGTCGTCCCCGCCGCGCACATCGCATCGCTGCTCGACCTCCCCGTCGCGCTCGGCGAGCCCGAATGGAGGTGACCATGGCCACTCCGAGTCCTCGCAAGACGTCTCGCCCCCGAATCGGGCCGAGGCTGCTCGTCGCCACGCGCAAGGGCGCGTTCATCGTGCACACGGACACGGCCCGCCGGCGCTTTCGAGTCGAGGGGCCGCACTTCCTCGGCCACGTCGTCCACCACGTGGTGCTCGATCCCCGCGATCGGACCACGCTCCTGGTGGCCGCGCGAACGGGCCATCTGGGCCCGACGGTGTTCCGGTCGATCGACCAGGGCGGGACGTGGCACGAGGCAGAACGGCCACCGCAATTCCCGAAGGCCGCCGAGGGTGGCCGAGCGCGTGCCGTGAATCATGTCTTCTGGCTGTCTCCGGGCCACGAGAGCGAGCCCGGCGTCTGGTACGCCGGCACGTCTCCACAAGGGCTCTTCCGCTCGGCGGACGGCGGGCGCACGTGGGAGAGCGTCCGAGGCTTCAACGACCATCCCATGTACGAGAAGTGGACGGGCGGAGATCAGGACGGCACGCCGGATGGGCCGCAGCTGCACTCGATTCTCATCGACCCGCGGGACCGGCGGCGGATGTTCGTGGGCCTCTCGGGCGGCGGCGTCTTCACGAGCGACGACCAGGGCGAGACCTGGCGGCCCATGAACCAGGGGGCCCGCGCTGATTTCTTCCCGGATCCCCTCCCGGAGTACGGCCAGGACCCGCACCGCGTGGCGCTGCACCCACTGCGCCCGGATCGCCTCTATCAGCAGAGCCACTGCGGCATCTACCGCCTCGACTTCCCCGAAGAGCGCTGGGTTCGCATCGGCGAGCAGATGCCGCCCGACGTCGGGGACATCGGCTTTCCGCTGGTGCTCCATCCGCGCGACCCCGACACGGCCTGGGTGATCCCGATGGACGGCTCCACTGTCTGGCCCCGCACGAGCCCGGGCGGGCGGCCCGCGGTCTACGCGACGCGCGACGCGGGCGCGACATGGACCCGGCTCGACGCGGGTCTGCCGAGGGAGCAGGCCTGGTTCACGGTCAAGCGCCAGGCCTTTTGCGCGGACGCCTCCGATCCCGTCGGGCTCTACTTCGGCACGACGTCCGGGGCGCTCTGGGCGAGCGATGACGAGGGCGGCCACTTTCGCTGCGTGGTCCAGCACCTGCCGGAGATCTACGCGGTGGAGACCGCTCCGGTCTAGCCGGCGCTGGCAGTGATCGGGCGCGACAAGTAGCTGGTACTGACGGTGGTCGCCGGGCGGCGAGGCCGATGAGCCGGGTCCAGGTGCGCGTCGCCGCGCTCCTCCACTCCTACACGCGCGGCGCGTCCGTGGTCGACGCGACAGGCGCAACGCTCGGCGAGGCGCTCGAGGACCTCGATCGGCGCTACCCAGGCATGCGATTCCGCCTGGTCGACGAGCAAGACCGACTCCG
>Ga0187894_10007542_pt1 | contig 10230 bp, 8 predicted proteins | sample GBC1701081metaG_FD_136650 | JGI IMG/M metagenome (GOLD analysis project Ga0187894, IMG submission 136650) | White microbial mat communities from a lava cave in the Kipuka Kanohina Cave System on the Island of Hawaii, USA - GBC170108-1 metaG ... | reverse complement strand
GGCGGTGATCCCCACCACGCGCGCGTCGCGGCGCGCCTCCGCCACGAGCGCCTCGCCGAACACCTGGGTGTACTGCGGCGGCGTGGCCGGTACCGCGCCCCGGGGCGTCTTGCGGCTCGGCGCCGCGGCGCCGTTGACGACCGAGCCCGGCTTGGCCGCGTGCCACTTCTCCATCCCCTCGAGCCCGCCCTGCTCGGCGGGCGCGAAGCCCTTGCCCTTCACGGTCTTGCAGTGCACCACCACCGGGCGATCGGCCTCGAGCGCGTCGCCGATCGCCCGCCGCAGGGCCTTCACGTCGTGACCGTCGATCACGCCGACGTAGGCGAGGTCGAGCTCCTCGAAGAACAGGCCGGGCGCCCAGTAGGCCTTGAGCGACTCCTTCAGGATCGGTCCGAGCCGCTCGATCCGCTTGCCGATCCCGGCCGGGAGCCTGGTGAGCGCCTCCTCCGCGTCCTCACGCGCGTGGTACAGCTTGGGATTGAGGCGCATGCGATTGAAGTAGCGCGACAGCGCGCCGACGTTGGGGGAGATCGACATGCCGTTGTCGTTCACGACGATCACGATCGGCGCGTCCATGCCGCCGGCGTTCAGGAGGGCCTCGAACGCCACGCCGCCGGTGAGCGCGCCGTCGCCGATCACGGCCGCGACCCGGCCGTCCGGCGCCATGCCGCGCCGCATCGCCTCCTTGATGCCCACCGCGTAGGACACCGAGGTGGAGGCGTGACCCGCGCCCATGGCGTCGTGCTCCGACTCGTGCATGGCGCAGAAGGGCGCCAGCCCGCCGTACGTGCGAATCGTGTGAAGCCGGTCGCGGCGGCCGGTCAGGATCTTGTGCGGGTAGGCCTGGTGGCCGACGTCCCAGAGCACCTTGTCGCGCGGCGAGTCGAGCAGGGAGTGGAGCGCCACCGCTATCTCGCAGGCGCCGAGGTTGGCGCCGAAGTGGCCGCCGACCTCGCCGATCGTGTCGATGATGAGCTCGCGCACCTCCTGCGCGACCCGCTGGAGCTCGTCATCCGAGCGGCCGTTCAGGTCGGCCGGTCCGTCGATCTCGTGCAGCAGCTCCGTCATGCGGTGCGCGTGAGGATGTAGTCGGCGATGCCGGCCAGACGAGCGGTGGACCCCGCCGCCTCGTCGAGCGCGGCGCGGGCGCGGGCGTGCGAGTCCCGGGCCAGCTCACGCGCTCGATCCAGTCCGTACACGCTCACGTAGGTCGCCTTTCCGTGCCGTTCGTCGGAGCCGCGCGGCTTACCGAGCTCGGTCTCGTCTCCGGTCACGTCGAGGATGTCGTCGACGATCTGGAAGAGCACGCCGAGCTCCGCCGCGAAGCGCCGAAACGGGATTGTGGCAGGTCCGTCCAGGCCCTCCAGCGCCAGGATCGAGCCCACCGACGCGACGATCAGAGCGCCGGTCTTGAGCTCGTGCAGCCGGCGCAGGTCGACGGAGCCGTCGGCGGTCACGTCCAGGAACTGTCCACCCACCATGCCCTCCACCCCGGCCGCGGACGCCACCTCGCGCACCGCCGCGAGCACCTGCCGCGGCTCGCCGTCCTGCTCGGTGAGCGCCAGCCGCAGCGCCTCGGCGAACAGCCCGTCTCCGGCCAGGATGGCCACGTCCTCCCCGAAGGCCACGTGGCAGGTGGGCTTGCCGCGCCGCAGCCCGTCGTCGTCCATCGCGGGCAGGTCGTCGTGGATCAGCGAGTAGGTGTGGATCATCTCGATGGCCGCGGCCAGCGGCAGCACCTCGGCCGGGTCGCGCCCCAGCGCCTCGGCGGTGGCCAGGGCGAGCACCGGCCGGATGCGCTTGCCCCCGGCGAGAAGCGAGTACCGCATGGCGTCCTCGAGCCGCGCCGCGCCGGGCTCGGCGCCGGCGAAGCGGATCCGCTCCAGATAGGCGTCGACCGGTCGCTGCAGCTCGGCCGGGTAGGGCGCCGCCTCGATGACTCCCCTGCCGGGGTCCTCGCTCACAGGAGGCGCTCCTGGCCCTCCGCCTCGTCCGCCGAGCGGGTGCGCGCGGCGATCTCGGCGCCGATGCGCTCGGCCAGGTCGCCGCAGCGTTCCACCAGGACGGCGCCCTCGTCGGCGTCGACGGCTCCCGAGCGCAGCCGGTCCGCCACCGCCTCGAGCTCGGCGGCGAGCCGTTCGAGCTCGTCGTGAGCGCTCACGGGGACGCGACCTCCTCGCGCTGGACGGCGCCCAGGATGCCGTTCACGAAGCCGGGGGCGTCCACCGAGCAGAGCTCCTTCGCCGTCTCGACCGCCTCGTCGATGGCCACCTCGGCGGGCACGTCGCCGCGGTGCAGCAGCTCATGCAGGGCCACGCGCAGGATGCTGCGCTCGAGCGGAGCGATCCGGTCGAGCGACCACCCGGTGGCGTGCCGCTCGATCAGGTCGTCGAGCTCGGCGCGGTGGCGCAGCGTTCCCTCCACCAGCTCGCGCGTGAACGGAGTGGCGCCGCACTCGAGCAGGTCCGCCACGGCCCGGCCCGTCACCTCGGCCTGGTACAGCGCCACCACGGCGGCGCGACGCTGGTCGGTGCGGCGCACGAACGTCCCTCCACCCGCCCTTAGGCCCGCGAGACGTACTCGCCCGAGCGCGTGTCCACCCGCACGCGATCGCCCTCGTTCACGAACAGCGGCACGCGTACGACCACGCCGGACTCGAGCGTGGCCGGCTTGTCGCCGCCGCCCGACGCGGTGTCGCCCTTCACGCCCGGCTGGGTCTCCGTCACGGTCAGCTCGACCGCGCTCGGCACCTGTACGTCGCTCGGCGCCTCGTCCACGTAGAGGACCTCGACCTCCTCGTTGGGCACGATCCACTTGAGCGACTCCTCGATGTGATCCTCGGGCATCGCCAACTGGTCGTAGCTCTGCGCGTCCATGAAGTGGGCATCGGCGCCGTCCGAGTAGAGAAACTGCATCCTGCGCGTCTCGGTGCGCACGGACCGGAACTTCTCCCCCGCGCGGAACGTCTTGTCGATCACGGCGCCGTCCTCGGCCCGCTTGAGCTTGGTGCGGACGAATGCGCCGCCCTTACCCGGCTTTACGTGCTGGAACCCGACGATCTTGAAGACCGTGCCGTCCACCTCGACGTGCATGCCGTTCTTGAACTGGTTCGTGCTGACCACGGCGGCTAAGCCTAGCCGCGCCGTTGGCTCTGTCACGGCACCCCGCACTTGATAGCGGAGTAAAGTCACTGTGGGTTTGGGCCGGTCTTTCCCGTATGGGGTACAGCTGAGCGAGAAGCGCATCTTCCTGCTCGCCGTCGGCGTCGTCACGGTGATCGCCGCGCTCGACGCTGCGATCGGCGTCCATGCGGTACTGATCGAGCTGACGTTGCTCGGCCCGCTCGTGGCCGCCTTCGGAGCGACCACCCGCCACACCGCGCTCGTCGCCATCTACGCCTTCCTGGTCTCGATCCCGCTCGGCTTCACGAGCGACTCCCCGGGCTCGACCGAGCACGTCTCCGGGGTGATCGTGGTGGCCTTGGGCGGGGCCTTCACGGTCGCCATTTCGCGCGTGCGCGCCGCGCGCGAGCGCAACGCCTCCCGGCTGCTGGTCCAGTACCGGGTCGCGCGCGTGCTGGCCGAGGCCGAGTCGCTGGAGGAGGCGGCGCCGCGCCTGCTCGAGGCGATCGGCGCGCCGCTCGGCTGGGAGGTCGGTCACCTGTGGGAGCCGAACGAGCGGGACGTCCTGCGCTGCGCCGCCGCCTGGCGCGCCCCCGGCGTCGAGGCGCGTAGGTTCGTCGAGGCCACTCGAGCGCTCGAGCCGCGCTCCGGGGTCGGGCTGCCCGGCAAGGTGTGGGAGGCGGGCCGCGCCATCTGGCTCGCGGACGTGGTCGCGGACGAGAACTTCCCCCGCGCCGACGCGGCCGCTCGCGAAGGGCTGCGGGACGGCATCGCCTTCCCGGTGCGCGCCGGCGGCGGATGCGCCGCCGTGATCGAGTTCTTCGCCCGCGAGGTCCCCCCGCCCGGGGAGGACCTGCTCGACCTCACCGCGGCGCTCGGCTCCCAGATCGGCGAGTTCGTCGAACGCCTGCGCGTAGCCGACGCCGTGCGGCACAGCGAGGCGCGCAAGGGCGCCGTGCTCGCGTCGGCGCTCGACGGGGTGATCACGATCGACCACGACGGTCGCGTGGTCGAGTTCAACCCCGCCGCCGAGCGCATCTTCGACCGGCCGGCGGCGGAGGCGATCGGGCGCGAGATGGCCGAGCTGGTGGTCCCGCCGAGCCTGCGCGAGCGCCACCGCGCCGCCCTGCGACGAATCGTGCAGACCGGCGAGTCGAGGATCCTCGGCCGGCGGCTCGAGCTGACCGGCATGCGCAGGGACGGCGGCGAGTTCCCGGTGGAGCTCGCGATCAACCGCATCGGCGACCGGGAGCCGCCGATGTTCACCGGCACCGTGCGCGACATCACCGACCGCAGGCGCTCGGAGCGCGAGCGCGAGGAAGCCCGCGATCAGCTGGCGGCGATCCTCGGCGGCGTGGCCGACGCGATCACCGCCCAGGCGCCGGACGGCGGACTGCTGTTCGCCAACGACGCCGCCGTGCGGACGCTCGGCTTCCGGTCCAGCGCGGCGCTGCTGGAGGCGCCCCTGGCCCAGATCATGGACCGCTTCGACGTCTTCGACGAGGAGGGCGCCCCGTTTCCGCTCGAGCGTCTGCCCGGCCGGCGGGCGCTGGCCGGCGAGAGGGCCGAGGAGGTGGTCCGCTTCCGCGTCCGCGAGACCGGCGAGGAGCGCTGGTCGGCGGTAAAGGCCTCGCCGATCAGGGACGACCAGGGCCGCGTGACCATGGCCATCAACGTCATCGAGGACATCACCGCGCACAAGCGCGCCGAGCGCGCGCAGCGCTTCCTGTCTGACAGCAGCGCGGTCCTCGGCGCGTCGCACGAGCTCGAGGAGGTGCTCGGCCAGGTGGCCAACCTGGCGGTGCCGCAGATGGCCGACTGGTCGTTCGTGGACCTGGTGGTGGAGGGCAAGGGGATCGAGCGAATCGCCGCCGCCCACGCGGATCCCACGTTGGTCGCCCGGGCGCGGGAGCTCTACCTGAGCGCGCCGCCCGACTCGCGTGCCGCCGGCGGAGTGGCGCAGGCGCTACGCGCGGGGCGCGCCGAGCTCCACCCCGACCTCCACGAGGAGCTCTCCGGCCTGGCCGCGGACGCGCCGTATTTCCGCCTCGCTCGGGCGTTTCGCATGCGTTCCATGATCCTTGCGCCGATGATCGCGCGGGGACGCACCTTCGGGGCGCTGACCTTCGCCACCGGTGCGTCGGGCCGCCGCTTCGACCACCGGGACCTGGAGCTGGCGGAGGAGCTCGCTCAGCGCTGCGCCACGGCGATCGACAACGCCCGACTGTTCTCCGAGCGCGCGTACATCGCCCGTACCCTGCAGCAGAGCCTGCTGCCCGTCGAGCTGCCGGACATCCCGGGCATCGAATCGGCCGCGCGCTTCAGGCCCACCGGAGAGGGCAATGAGGTCGGCGGCGACTTCTACGACCTGTTCGAGACCGGCGGACGGGGCTGGACCGCGGTGATGGGCGACGTGTGCGGCAAGGGACCCGACGCGGCGGCCGTGACGGCGCTCGCGCGCTACACGCTGCGCGCGGCGGCGATGCGCGAGCGACTCCCGAGCCGGAGCCTGGGGCTGCTGAACGAGGCGCTGCTGCGCCAGCGCACCGACCGCCGCTTCTGCACGGTGGCCTACGCCTACCTCGAGACCCGGCCCGACGGCGCACAGGTGGGCTTCGCCAGCGGGGGACATCCACTTCCGCTGCTCCTCCATGCCGACGGAACGGTCGAGCAGGTGGGAGCGCCGGGCACGCTCCTGGGCGTGCTGCCGGACCCGCGCTTCGAGGATCGCTCCCTCTCGCTTGTCCCCGGGGACGCCTTGGTGTTCTACACCGACGGGGTGATCGAGGGACGCGGCGCGAACGGGATCGTGGACGAGGCCACCCTGGCCGAGGTGGTGGCGGCCTGCGCCGGCCACGGCGCCGACGCCATCGCCGCTCAGGTCGAGGACGCCGCCGTGGCGGTTCACGGCGGAAATCCCCGCGACGACATCGCCGTCCTGGTGCTCCGCGTGGCGGTGTAGCCGCCAGGTGACGCGCGACGCGGGCCCCCTCAGACGGTGGTGGGCCCTCTTCGGTGCCATATGCGAGACGAAGAGGGCCCACACCCGAGGGCGCGAGCCCCCGATGACATCCACCCCCCATGTTGAGCTCCCGACCGGTTTGGGTACAACACGGGAGGGCAAGTCTCATCCGGGACGCCCATTTTGACCTACCAACGCGACACGGGAGACCGCGTATCGCTACCAACTTTGGAACGGCGGCGCGTATTCGCGCGCCTGAGCAGGGTCGTCGGCCGCGGCGCGCGGACGTGAGCCGGCCGGCGACCGAGCGTCACGTCGACGACGGCCTCAGCCTGCAGCTCCACGGCGGCCCCGACGCGGCGGCCAAGGCCAGGAGCGCCCTGCGTCAGTTGCGCGCGGACATCGATCCGCCGCTGATGGAGACGCTGCGGCTGCTGGTCACCGAGCTGGTGTCCAACAGCGTCCGCCACGCGGACGCGAAGTCGGTGCGGCTACGGGTGCTCGTGGGCCGCCACGCGGTGTGGACGGAGGTGACCGATGAGGGACCCGGCTTCGATCCACGGCAGACCGGCACGCCGCGCCATGACCGCTCGGGCTGGGGCCTATTCCTCGTCGAGCGGCTCGCCCACCGCTGGGGCGTGAACAACGACGACCACGCCACCAAGGTCTGGTTCGAGCTGCGCCGCGGCTGAGCGCGCGTCAGCCCCCCAGAATCACCACGTGCAGCGTGCGGGGCCCGTGCACGCCTTCCACCCGGTTCAGCTCGATGTCCGAGGTGGCCGAGGGACCGGAGATGAAGGTGAGCGGCCGCCGCTCGCGCACGGCCGGCTCGAGCCGCTCCACGGCCTCGGGCACCGTGCCGACGATCGTCCTCTCCTCGACCATGCATAGGTGATAGTCGGGCACCAGCGTAAGCGCTCGACGCCCCTGTAGGTGCCCGCCGTCGAGCACGATCGTCCCCGTCTCGGCGATGGCGAGCGCGGCGCCGGTGAGCACGCCGTCGAGAGCGTCGAGCTCATGCGAGGAGAGCCCGCTGTCGGAGACGAGCTCGACGCCCCCCGGCCGCCACCGCGCCGGCAGCTCGGCCGGGACCGCGAGCCGCCGGGCGCCCCGCTCCGCGCACAGCGCGGTGAGGGTCCGGCCCAGCTCCCCGGCGCCGGCGCGGCGCACGGTGGCGCGATACTCCCCGACCCGCTCGGCGAACAGCGCGGCGAGCCGCGTGGGCGACAACCCGGCCGAGCGGCGGTAGTCGCGCGCCACCTCGACCGGCGGCGGGCGGTCGCCGAGCGCGGCCCGCACTCGGGCGAGCACGGTCTCGCGCGCGTCGGCCTCGGCCTGGGCGGGCGGTCGTCGCCGGCGAGAGGGACGCGCGCGGGCGGGACGGGCCGGCACACCTAAGGGCGGGGCCGGCCGCGCCGTCCCCTTCCCCCGCTCCCTGGTCCACCACTCCCGGAACGTCTCCTTCGGCGGCTCGGGCAGGTCGCGCGTGGCGGTCCAGCCCGACAGCGGCCACGGCAGCCGCTCGATGCGTCCGCGGCGGGCCACCGGGCGCGCGCCCAGCCGGGCCGCCGCCTGGGCGCGCTCGTAGGCGCGGCGCGACGAGAAGGCGCGGTGCAAAGCTCGCATCGCCAGCGCCTCGGGCGCCAGTCGCGGGCCGCTCTCCACCACCCGCGCCCGCAGGTGCACGAGCACGCGCGGGATGTCGATCTCCACCGGGCAGACCTCGTAGCAGGCGCCGCACAGGCTCGATGCCCAGGGCAGCGAGCGGCTCTCCTCCAGCCGTTTGAGCTGGGGGGTGAGGATCGCCCCGATCGGGCCGGGGTAGACCGACTCGTAGGCGTGCCCGCCGGCGCGGGAGTAGACCGGGCAGACGTTGAGGCAGGCGCTGCACCGGATGCAGCGCAGGGCCTGGCGCCCCACCTGATCGGCGAGCGTGTCGGTGCGCCCGTTGTCGAGCAGCACGAGGTGGAACTCGCGCGGACCGTCGCCGTGACGTACCCCGGTCCAGAACGACGTGTACGGGTTCATCCGCTCGCCGGTGGACGAGCGCGGCAGGAGCTGGAGGAAGACCTCCATGTCGCGCCAGGACGGCACGAGCTTCTCCACGCCCATCACCGTCACCAGCACCTCGGGCAGCGTCGTGCACATGCGCCCGTTGCCCTCGGACTCGAACACGCAGACGGCGCCGGTCTCCGCCACCGCGAAGTTCGCCCCGCTCACGCCCATGCGGGCCTCCAGGAACTTGGCCCGCAGGTGGAGACGCGCCGCCTCGGCCAGCGCCGCCGGGTCGTCGGTCAGGTCGGGCCGGCCGAGCTCGCGCCGGAACACGTCGCGGATCTCGGCGCGGTTCTTGTGGATGGCCGGGACGAGGATGTGCGACTGCGCGTCGTCGCCGAGCTGGATGATCAGCTCGGCCAGGTCGGTCTCCACGGCGCGCACGCCGACCGCGGCGAGCGCTTCGTTGAGCTCGATCTCGTCGGTGGCGATCGATTTGACCTTGACCACCTCGTCCACCCCGTGGCCGCGCGCGATCTCGCAGACGACGCGGTTCGCCTCCGCGGCGTCCGGGGCCCAGTGGACCTGGCCGCCGGAGGCCACCACGGCGCCCTCGAACCGCTCGAGCTGGGTGTCGAGCTCGGCCAGCGCGCGATCCTTCACCGCCCGCCCCGCGGCGCGCAGCTCGGCCCAATCCGGCACCTCGTCCACGACCGTCGCGCGCTTGCCCCGGATCGTGCCCGTGGCCCGAGCAAGGTTGCGGCGTAGCTGGGAGTCCCGCAGCGTCGCACGGGCGGCGGCGGGAAAGCTCACGAGGCCAGCACCTCCGCGAGGTGCATCGTTCGCACGCCCGTGCGCTGGCGCGACAGCGCGCCGCCGATGTGCATCAGGCACGAGTTGTCCGCCGCGCACACGACCTCGGCGCCGGTGTCGAGCACGGCGCGCACCTTGTCGGCCAGCATCGCCGACGACACGTCGGCGTTCTTGACCGCGAAGGTCCCCCCGAAGCCGCAGCACTCTTGCTCTTGAGGCAGCTCGACCAGCTCGATCCCGTCCACCGCGCGCAGCAGCGCCAGTGGGCGCTGGCCCACGCGGAGCGAGCGCAGCGAGTGGCAGGTGGGATGGAACGTCACCCGGTGCGGAAAGTGGGCGCCCACGTCCTCCACGCCGAGCCGGTCGACGAGGAACTCGGACAGCTCGTGGACCGGCGGACGCTCCCCTGCCCCGAGCTGCTCGCGCAGCATGGCCGCGCACGAGGCCGACGGGGTGACGACCGCCTCCGCCCCCTCGAAGACCCGCGCGAAGCGCGCGGCCAGCGCCATCCCCTCGCGGCCGTAGCCGGCGTTGAGGTGCATCTGCCCGCAGCAGGTCTGCTCCAACGGAAAGTCGACCTCGCAGCCGAGCCGCTCCAGCAGTCGGACCACCGCCCGACCGGTTCCCGGGAACAGCGTGTCGTTGAAGCAGGTAACGAAGAGGCTCGCCCGCACGCGCTCACCCTTTCTCCACTCCCCCGACCGGGCAAACGGGAGGCGCAGCGCCCGACCATCGGGCGGCGGCCGTGGGCTTGACGGGCCAGAAAGGTGACCTGTTCCGTAAGGTGCTCAGTGTGTTCGACTGGATGGTCGTCGAGTGACCGGCGGCGCTGGAGCGGCCTGGGGCGAGGGACCCCCTCCTCACGGCTCGTCCGCGCGTCGCCCGATCGATCTGGGCCCCCTCGTCGCCGAGCTGCGCGGCCGGCTCGGCCACGAGCATGTGATCACCCACGCGCACCAGCTTCGCACCTACGAGTCCGACGGGCTGCTCCAGTACGCGGTCACGCCCGGCGCCGTGGCGCTGCCGGGCTCGGCCGACGAGGTGAGGGCGGCCGTGCGCGCCTGCCACCACGCCGGCGTGCCCTGGGTGGCGCGCGGCGCCGGCTCCGGGCTGTCCGGCGGGGCGACGCCGGTGGAGGACGGCCTGCTGATCTCGCTAAGCAGGATGCGCCGCATCCTCGAGGTCGACCTGCCCAATCAGCGGGTGGTGGTGGAGCCGGGCGTGACCAACATCGAGGTGTCGCGGGCCGTGGGGCCGACGCACTTCTATCCCCCCGACCCGTCCAGCCAGATCGTCTGCACGATCGGCGGCAACGTGGCCGAGAACTCCGGCGGGGCC
>Ga0187894_10007541_pt1 | contig 10233 bp, 7 predicted proteins | sample GBC1701081metaG_FD_136650 | JGI IMG/M metagenome (GOLD analysis project Ga0187894, IMG submission 136650) | White microbial mat communities from a lava cave in the Kipuka Kanohina Cave System on the Island of Hawaii, USA - GBC170108-1 metaG ... | reverse complement strand
GTGGCAATGGGAGTCCCGCACGACGCCCGCGGGAAGTTTCCAGGGGGGTGACTACCTAGCCATCAAGGCCGGCCGTACGACCGTGCAGAACGGAAACCGAACTGTGAAGCGGTTCCCCCCAGCTGCATCGTGGCTGTTCCGCGACCTGCCGCGCGGCGAGTACAAGCTCGGGATCGACGGGGACTGGGTGCTCGAGCGCCCGGTGGTCTTCACCGCGGACACGGCCGGTCTCGAGGCGATCGCGACGCTTGCGTGGTGCCCGAAGGTCCAGGTGTTCGATCTGGCGACGTCCTTGCCGATCCCGCGCTTCGTCGTCCGCTATCGATGGCCCCCCGACGCCCCGGAGGAGAGCACGGGCACGGGGACGGACGGCGCGTTCCGGGTGCGCTTGCGCGGAGCACTCACGCGGCTGGCCCTCAAGCTTGAGGCGGAGGGCTATCTCGCCGGAGTCGTTCATGCACGCGCGCCTTGTGCGTACGCATGGCTCGCCCCGCGGATCGAGCCGCTGGTCACCCTGCGCGTGCAGTTCGAGGACGGCGCGCGCTGCGAGGACGAGGCGTCCGTGTGGTTGAGAAGCCGCGGCGAGGACCGGTACGCGACGCTGCCCGCCGTCCGCGACAGCGGTGGCCTCTACCGCGTCGCGGTGCCGCCGGGATCGTGGTTCCTCGAGTTCCAGCCCGTCCACGCGTTGGCGTTCCGCAAGAGCTGCGTGGCCAATGTGAAGATCGCCGCGGGACAGCAGCGCGAGATCTTCCTCGAGCTGGAGCGCGGGGGCGAAGTGGTCGTGCGCCGGAGGGGCTGGGACGGGAGGCCGTGGCTGCTGGTCGCTTCGGGGAGTCGCGGCGGCATCATGCTTACCAACGCCTCGATGACGGTCGAAACCGCGGAGTGCGTCCTGCGCCACATCGAGCCCGGCGAGTACCTTTTCCGGATCCTCGGGACCGGGCCGGAGCCGGTCTGGTCGCGCACCGTCGAGGTCGCGACCGGTTCCCGTCACGAGCTGACGATCGAGTAGGCTGCCTCGCGTCCGCGGCGCGAAGAGGGGCCCCCGAGGCCCCCTCCTGTCCCGTTCCGGGACGCCCAACCGCCGCTAAGGTGCCTCCCCGCGAACGTCGATACCAAGGAGACGCCCCGGGGACCGGCATAGGTCCAGGGGGCGCGGATCAGCGCATGCCTTTGGATATCGGGACTGCGACGTGGGCGCTCGTCGGCGCAGCGGTCTTGGGGCCGGTCGTGGCCGTGCTCCTGGCCGTCCGCGACCGTCAGCGCGTCGTCACGCGCCTCGGGAACCTCGAGGACGTGCTCCGGCGCATGCGCGCCTCGGAGCCGGGCGCCGGTTTCGACGACCGGCCCGAGGAGAGCTCGCTCCAGCTCTCGCGCGAGCGGGTGATCCTCCAGAACCTCCTCGACCGCTTCCCCGAGGTGACGCAGAAGTTCGTCACCGTGGACACGATCGAGGGGCTCGGGGCCTGCCTCCTCTCCGCGTTCGAGCGGGTCCTCGAATGCGAGTTCGGCGTCGCGTTCGTGAGCGAGGGGGACCGGCTCCGGAGCATCGCCCAGGTGGGGATGGATGAGGGCGAGTGCTATCCCGGGATGACGATCGACATGGGCAAGGGGCCGATCGGCTACGCGGCCCAGAAGTGCCTGATCCTCCGCCCCGACGACTTCAAGTCGCTCGATGACGAGGACCACGCCAACGTCGAGAACTACCGCTCCTTCAAGCGGGAGTTCGACTTCTACGTCCCGCTCGTGCACCACGGCAAGGCGCTCGGCTGCGTCGCGGCGGGCGGCATGAAGCGCGTGGTGCAGAAGGCGCACTCGGTCTCGATGGCTCTCGCGAACCTCGGCGCGCTCGTGATCACGAACATCCAGCGCGCGGCCGAGATTCGCGTGCTCAGCGAGACGGACCCGCTCACGCGCCTCTCCAACCGGCGCCACTGCTACGCGCAGCTCGAGCAGCGTCTCCGCGAGCGGAACACCTCGCCGTTCGCGGTCTTCCTCATGGACATCGACCACTTCAAGTCGATCAACGACGAGCACGGCCACGCGGTGGGCGACAGCGTCCTCGTCGCGGTGGCGGACCACGCGCGCAGGTTCGTCCACCCGGAGGAGGGCGAGTTCGTCTGCCGGTTCGGCGGCGAGGAGTTCCTCTGCGTCCTCAACCTCGAGGACCTGCCCTCCCTCGCCGCGCGCATCGAGTCCTTCCGGGAGGGCGTGGCCGGACCTCGCCTCGCGAGGGACGCCGCCCCCTTGGCCGTCCGGGTCAGCGGCGGCGTCGCCTTCTGCCCCGCCGAGTGCGAGGACAGCGACTCGCTCATCCGCCTCGCCGACGACCGCCTCTACGCGGCCAAGGAATCCGGCCGCAACCGCATCTGCTTCGAGGCGAGCGCGCGCGAGGTCGTGCAGTGACCGAGAGCCTCGCCCCGCGCCGCCTCGTCGCCTGCCTCTTCGGCACGCTCAAGCTGATGCAGCTCTACGGCCGGCGCCACGTCGCCACGGCCGGCGCGATCAGCAACCTGTACGAGGCCGTGCACTCCGCCGCCGAGGAGGGCGAGGCGCGCGTCGCCGCGCGCGGCCGCCGCCTCCAGGTGAACGGGAACACGATGCGGGCGCGCGAGTGCGGGGCGCTCGCGCTCGGCTACATCGCCTCCGAGTGGGGCAAGCGCGGCATCGAGCAGGTCCGATTCCAGCGCGAGGCGGGCCTCCAGGACGTCGAGGCCTTCATCGCGGCGTTCCTCGAGGTTGACGTGACGCGCCCCGAGCCGGCCGAGCGGCTCGCGGCGGCGCTCGGGTCGGCGGGCACGCGCGGCGTCCTCGTCGAGCGGCTCGCCCCGGAGCAGCGCGAGCCCGTGCTCCTCGAGGAGCGCCGCGAGAGCGTGATGCGCGCCTACCTGCGGGGGCTGCGCGCCTTCAAGGAGGTGCTCCGCTGCGACGGCCTGCGCGACCGGGCGAAGCTGCGCCGGGCCCGCCGGGCGGTCCAGGGGGTCGTGGACAGCTTCCTCGAGGACGAGCAGGCGGTGCTCGCGCTCGCGCAGATCCGCACCTTCGACGTGAAGCTCTTCCACCACAGCCTGAACGTCTGCGTCTACGCGCTGCTCATCGGCCAGCGGCTGAAGATGTCGCGCCGGCAGCTCGCCGAGCTCGGGCTCGCGGCGCTCTTCCACGACCTCGGGAAGACCTCGCCGGCGGGCGGCACCGCGGAGGAGGAGGAGAGGCGCCACTCCGCGAGGGGCGCGCGCATGCTCCTCGAGGAAGGCACGACCCTCGAAGGCATGCTCAAGGCGGCCATCGCGGCCTTCGAGCACCACGTCGGCTGCGACCGGAGCGGGTTCCCCGATATCGACCACGAGCCGCACCTCGTCTCGCGCATCGTGGCCATCGCCGACGCGTACGACGCGCTCACGTCGGCCCAGCCGGCGCTGGCCCCGCCCGACGCCCTCGCGCGAATGCTCGCGCGCCCCGACTTCGACCCGCTGCTGCTCAAGGTCTTCGTCAACGCGCTGGGCATCTACCCGGTCGGCTCGCTCGTCGAGCTCTCGACGGGCGAGGTGGCGATCGTCTCCGGCCCGCCCGCGACGAACGCGTGGCTCGACCGGCCGCGCGTCCGCATCCTGAAGCGCGGCGAGGGGGCGCTCGAGGCCGACACCGAGGTCGATCTGTCGGCGTCGCCCGCGAGCCAGCGGATCGCGCGGTCGCTGCAGCCGGGCACGGTCTTCGCCGACGCCCTCGAGCACGTCGCCGCGCTCTAACCCTCCGGGACTCGCCTAGCCTCGCCTGGGCTGCGAAGGGAGGGGGTCTCGGGGGCCGTGATAGGCTCCCGCCCATGCGGAGAAGACTCACCGCGGCGACGGCCGACCGGTGGACGTTATACGAGGCGTCCGTCCAGGAACCGGAGGCGGACTGCGACCTCGTCGAGCAGGTGTGGGGCGACCTGCGCGGCCGGAGCCCGCCCCTGCTGCGGGAGGACTTCTGCGGCACCGCGGTCACCGCGATCGAATGGGTGAGGCGCGACCGCGGGCACGCGGCGGTCGGCGTCGACCTGTCCCCCGAGGTCCTCGCGATCGCGGAGCGGCGGGTGCGGCAGCGGCTGCGCCCGGCCGACCGTGGCCGGATCCGGCTCGTGCGGTCCGACGTCCGCAAGGTCTCGACGCGGCCCGTGGACACGATCGTCGCGTGCAACTTCAGCTACTTCGGCTTCCGGACGCGCGCCGACCTGCGCGGCTACTTCCGCGCGTGCCATCGGGCGCTCGTGGACGACGGGATGCTGCTCCTCGACGCGTACGGCGGCAGCGACGCGTTCCTCGAGATCGAGGAGAAGCGCGAGGAGAAGGGGTTCACGTACGTCTGGGACCAGCACTTCTACAACCCGCTCACCGGCCACGTGATCAACCACATCCACTTCCGCTTCCCCGACGGCACGAAGCTCGAGCGCGCCTTCACGTACGAGTGGCGCCTCTGGACGCTGCCGGAGATCGCGGAGCTCCTGCGCGAGTCCGGATTCCGCGACGTGACCGTCTACTGGGAGGGCACGGACGAGAAGACCGGCGAGGGGGATGGCGTCTTCACGGTGACGAAACGCGGCGAGGCGTGCCAGGGCTGGATCGCCTACCTCGCCGCGGGGAAGTGAACGTGCTGGAGCGGCTCCAAGGGACGTGGCGCGCGAGCGAGACGCTCCACCCCTCGCCGTGGAACCCGACCGGCGGGCAGGCGGAGGGGACGCTCGTCGCGCGGCTCGCGATGGGCGGGAAGGCGCTCGTGCAGGAGTACCGCCGCGAGGCCTACGAGGGGCTGGGCGTGATGATCCGCGACGGCGAGCGGTTCGAGCTGTGGTGGTTCGACGGGCTCGAGCCTCCCGGGCCTGCGATCGGAAGGGGCGTCGGGGACCGGATGGTGCTCGAGCGGGAGGCACCGCCGGGGCGCGCGCGCTACACGTACGGGTTCGTCCGCGACGGCGAGTTCACGTTCCGGATCGAGCGGTCGCGCGACGGGAAGGAGTGGCGGCCGTTCCTCGAGGCGCGGTACGTGCGGCTCCCTCCCCCCCAGCCCCCCCTCCCTCGCTGAAAAAAAGAAGGGGGCAGGCACACCCTGCCCCCCCTTGGCCAGGAGCCGGTCCCGACATAGCTCCGTGGCCTTGGTCTGTGATTCGTCCTTAGCGGCTTCCGAACGGCCTCGTGAAGCCGGAGAGTTCCGGATGGATGACGCTCACGCCGTCCTTGGCGACCGCGCGGAGCGTCTGCACCTGCGCGAGGATCCTCCGGAGCTCCGGGAAGCGGGCGAGCGCCGTCGCGAGGTCGATCCCCGCCCCGGTCTCTCCGCCGCCGAACATCTCCTCGAGGAACTCGAGCGCGCCCTTGCGCTTCGGGTACTCGACGACGTGGTACGCCTCGCCCTCCTTGCCGGCGAGGCCGCCCTTCTCGCAGGCGAGCGCGAGCGCGTCGGGGAAGCCGCCGAGGCGGTCCACGAGGCCCTTCGCGAGCGCGTCGCGGCCCGTCCACACGCGGCCGCGTGCGACGGGCTCGATGTCGCCCGGCGCCTTGCCGCGCCCCGCCGCGACCTTGGCCTTGAACTGCTCGTAGATCGAGGCCATGAGCGCGCGCAGCACTTCCTCGCCCGCGTCGTCGAGGCCCTTCGTCGTGAGGAGCATCTCGGCGCGCTTGCCGCGCGTGAGCCGCTCGGGCTTGATGCCGATCCACGGGAAGAACGCGTCGGCGTTGGGAATCATGCCCACGACGCCGATCGATCCCGTGATCGTCTGCGGGTCGGCGAGGATCACGTGGCTGTTGCACGCGATGTAGTAGCCGCCGCTCGCGGCGACGTCCGCCATCGACGCGATGACCGGCTTCTCCGCCTTCGCCCGCTCGATCGCGCGCCAGATCATGTCCGAGGCGAGCGCGGAGCCGCCCGGGCTGTTGATGCGGAGGACGATCGCCTTCACGTCGGCGCTCTTGCGGGCCGCGTCGATCGCCTCGACGATCGTCTCCGAGCCCATCGCCGCGATGTCGCCGTTCCAGTCGTACTGGCTCTTGCCGGAGACGATCGCGCCGGAGCAGTAGATGACGGCGAGCTTCGGCCCCTGCGGCTCGGTGGGCTTCGCGAAGAGCGAGCTCATCATCATCGTGAGGAGGGCGAAGGGGTTGTCGCCGAGCTCAAGCTCCTTCTTCCCGAACCGGTCCTTCGCCTTCATCAGCGTCTTGCCCGGGAAGGAGGCCTTGATCCCGTCCTTGAACTGGTCCTCGTACTCGACCCGGTCGATGAGCCCCATCGCCTTCGCCTGCGGCGCGGTGAGGATGCCCTCGTCCACGGCCTTCCGGACCGCGTCCTCGGAGAGGCCGCGTCCCTCGGCGATCGCCTTGACCATGCTCGCGTAGATCTCGTCGAGGAGCGGGTCGAGCGTCTCGCGCAGCTCCTTCGACATCGAGTCGCGCACGAGGCTCTCGCCCGCCGACTTGTACTCGCCGATGTGGACGACGTCGAAGCTCAGGTGGAGCTTCGCGAGCAGCTCCTTCATGTACCAGTCCTCGATGGCCACGCCCGGCAGCGCGATCATGCCCGACTCGGGGAGCGAGATCCGGTCGGCGACCGACGCGAGGACGAGGTCCGGCGTCGAGAAGGTCTCCTTGTAGACGAAGACCTTCTTGCCCGCCTTCCGGACGCCCTTGAGCGCCTCGCGGATCTCGAGCAGCCGCGCCCAGCCGACGCCGTAGTCGCCGAGCTTCAGCGTGACCGCGTCCACGTTCGGGTCCGCGGCCACGTCGCGCAGGTACTTCAGGAACGCGTAGTGGTTGAGCCGCGGCTTGCCGAAGGGCATCGCGGGGAAGGGATCCTCGCTCCCCTCGAGATGGACCTTGACCTCCTCGATCCACGCCTGCTCGGAGCGGTCCTGCTTTTTCGGAGCCTCCTTCACCTCGTCCCCCGCGTGGGACAGCGGCAGGATGAGGCAGAGGACAGCGAGCGGGGCCAGAACTCGTTTCATCGCGAAAGACCTCCGGGCGGTGAGTCTCGCATCACACACGGCGTGCCGCGAGACGCTTGCCTTCATCCCGTTGCACGGCAAGCCTTTGCGACGGACGGCGCCCCCCGGGCGTGTACGGTTTCTTTACGGTCGTGCCGGAATCCGTCGTCGCTTTGAGGGGGCCTCGGGGGCTGGTAGCTTGCGCCCATGGCCTACGAGCCTCCGGACTTCTACGGGACGGACGAGCTGCTGACGGACGACGAGCGGATGATCCGCGATTCGGTCCGGGGCTGGGTCCAGGACCGGGTCCTGCCGGTCATCGCCGACCACTACCTCGCGGGCACGTTCCCGAAGGATCTCATCCCGGAGATGGCGGAGTTGGGGCTCCTCGGCGCGGGGATCGACGGGTACGGCTGCCCCGGGCTCGGCGCCGTGGCCTACGGCCTCATCCTCCAGGAGCTCGAGCGGGGCGACAGCGGGATCCGGTCGTTCGCGTCGGTGCAGGGCTCGCTCGTGATGTGGCCGATCCGGAACTACGGCTCCGAGGAGCAGAGGAAGCGCTGGCTCCCGGCGCTCCACAAGGGCGAGGCGATCGGCTGCTTCGGCCTCACCGAGCCCGACCACGGCTCCGACCCGGGCGGCATGGAGACGCGCGCCACGAGGCAGAAGGACCGCTACGTCCTGAACGGCGCGAAGATGTGGATCACGAACGGCTCGCAGGCGCACGTGGCGCTCGTGTGGGCGAAGCTCGACGGGGTCGTGCGGGGCTTCCTCGTCGAGAAGGGGACGCCGGGCTTCACGCAGCGCTCGATGTCGAAGAAGTACTCGCTGCGCGCCTCGGACACCTCCGAGCTGATCCTCGAGAACGTCGCGGTGCCGCTCGAGAGCCTGATGCCGGGCGTGGAGGGGCTTCGGGGACCGCTCAACTGCCTCACCCAGGCGCGGGGCGGGATCGCGTGGGGCGTCTGCGGGGCCGCGATGGCCTGCTACGACGAGGCTCGCCGCTACGCGCTCCAGCGGATCCAGTTCGGGAAGCCGATCGGCCAGTTCCAGCTCGTGCAGCAGAAGCTCGCGGAGATGCTCACGGAGATCACGAAGATGCAGCTCCTGAACCTCCGCATGGGCCGGCTCAAGGAGGCGGGCAAGGCGACCCCGCAGCAAGTGTCGCTCGCGAAGCGGAACGCGTGCTTCGAGGCGCTCGAGATCGCGCGCACCTGCCGCTCCATCCTCGGCGCGAACGGGATCACGGCCGAGTACCAGGTGATGCGCCACATGTGCAACCTCGAGTCCGTGATCACGTACGAGGGCACGCACGACATCCACACCCTGATCCTCGGCCACGCGATCACCGGCCTGGACGCGTTCAGGTAGCGGTATCCTTTACGCCTTCGGGCGCACGCAAGTCCTTTTCGGGTATCGAGTTGCGTCGTCCGGATGCGGCATGAGGGTCCGCACTTCGGCACCCTCCCCCGGGACCCCCTCCCCTCCATTTCGAGCCGGTTTTTCCGATAAGGAACCGGGGGACCCTTGTCGCAAACGGGCATCTACCACGACCGCGAGATCAAGGGCGCGAAGGATCTCGTCAAGGAGCTGATCCGCGTCGTGCGGGCCTGCCGCCTCTATTCGCACGACCACCCGGCGCTCGAGGACATGGCGGCCACGCTGCGGCGTCGCTGGGAAGAGGCGACCGCCGGGGGCCCCATCGCGCTGCGGTTCACGGACCGGAAGGTGCTCCTCGACGAGGAGCCGGTCCACCAGGCGCCCGGCAACACGCACGAGGTGATCCCCTCGTCGCTCTTCGAGCACGGGATCGTGGGGCTCGTCCTCCAGCCCGGGCTGGAGGCGGGCGAGACGCGCCGCCTAGTCGTCGCGCTCGCCGCGGATCCCAACTCGGGCGCCGACTACCCGGCGCTCCTGTGGGAGGCCGACCTCTCCCACGTGCAGGTCCTCGTCGACGTGGACGAGGCGGACGAGGAGCCGGTCTCGACGCCACAGGACTTCGCGCAGCAGGCGGCGAAGATCGGCGACGCCTCGGACCTGCCGCACGGCGCCGACCACATGGAGGCACGTCGGGCCCCCCCGCCCCCGATGCCCCCCTCCACCCTGCCGCTGGACGCGTCCGACGAGAACCGACTCGCGGGCCTGCTCCTGGACGAGCGGTATGTCGACACCGTCCGCCACGCGCTCCGCGTCGTGCACGCGATGTCCCGCGAGCCCGCGGCGCCCGAGGAGGCGGCGCAGGTCGAGGGCATCCTCGGCGAGCTGATGGGCGCGATCCTCGCCGCGGGCGACTTGCCCGCCGCGACCGAGGCGGCCGCGCGGGCGCGCATGCTGACCGCGTCGGAGAACCCGCTCGAGGCGCGCGCCGGCGAGCTCACGCTCTCGATCCTGCGGGCGCCCGCGAACCTGCGCGGATTCCTGCGCACGCTCGACGAGCGGGCGCAGCTGGACGCGCGCTCGCTCGGCGGCCTGTTCGTCGAGCTGGGAGGTCCGTCCGCGCCGACGGTCGCGGAGTGGCTGCTCGAGACGAAGTTCCCCGAGGTCGTGCAGGACGCGATGCGCGTCTACCGCGAGGCCGCCGCCGAGGCGCTCGTCCCGCTCTACGCGAGCGGGGGCGCCGCGGGCCGCCAGCGGGCGGGCGGCGCGCTCCTCGAGCTGGGCACGGACGCGGCGCTCGGCACGCTCGCCGCGGGCTTCGATGACCTCCCCGAGGAGACGCGGCTTCGGCTCCTCCACCACGCCGGGCGCAGCAAGGACGTCGCGCTCCGGCGGGTCCTCCTGCACGCGCTGGACGACCCGTCGGAGGTCGTGCGCCGCGCCGCGGTCGGCGCGGTGAAGCGGCAGGACGCGCCGCGCCTGGCATCGGTCACGGCCGACCTGCTGGACCGCGGCGTCCTCGAGACGCGCTACAAGGCCGAGGTCGAGGACTTCTTCGAGATGCTCGCGCGGGTCGGCGACTCGGCGGTCGCGCGACTGCTTGCCGACCGCTGCATCCCGCGCGGCTTCCGCCTCGGGCTCTCCCGCCCGAACCCCGTGCAGCAGCTCTGCGCGCGCGCGCTCCGCCGGATGCGGGCGCCCGAGACGCGGCCCATCGTCGAGGAGCTCCGGCGCCGCGCCCCGCGCGCCGTTCGCGACATCCTCGACGACCCGCTCGGAGGATGAATGGGCCGTCGTTCGAGGAGGAAGCGCTCGCGGCGCGCGGGCACGCCGCGGCTCCTCGCGCCGAGCGGCGCCCAGATCGACCTCAAGCCCGGCCGCTCGTACGTGCTCGGTCGCGGGCG
>Ga0187894_10007540_pt1 | contig 10234 bp, 9 predicted proteins | sample GBC1701081metaG_FD_136650 | JGI IMG/M metagenome (GOLD analysis project Ga0187894, IMG submission 136650) | White microbial mat communities from a lava cave in the Kipuka Kanohina Cave System on the Island of Hawaii, USA - GBC170108-1 metaG ... | reverse complement strand
CCGTCGCCACCACCGCGATCGTCGTGTTCTGCTGCGGCTTCGGATCGAACTTGCTGTCCTGGAGGGGCGGTAATGCGATATTGGCGCGCTCACGCTCCTGCGCCGGGCCCATCTCATCGCCTAGCGCAAAATCCTGCGCCCACAGACGCCCCGTGCCGGGAATGACGCAGGACCCGACCGAATTGACCGCGACCAGCGCGCCGACGGTGAAATCGCGCCAGCGCGAAGAGGCGCTGCCGAGCCCGCCCTTGAGGCGCCCGGCGATGGCGCCGAGGCCCGCTCCCCTGTTGCCGATCTCGAATTCCGCTTTCGCCGCCTTGAGCGCCGCGTGTCCCAGATCGCGATAGGGCGGTTCGTCGTCCGGCCATTTGGCGCCGCCATTCATGATGTCGAACAGGATGGCCGAGGGCACGACCGGGCAGGGCACCGGCTGCGTGCCGAAGGTGAAGCCCACACCCTTCTTCGAGAGATCGATGACGACGCTCGAGGCCGCCTCGAGGCCGAAGACCGAGCCGCCCGACAGCACCACCGCATGAACATGCTCGACCAGGTTGGCGGGCTCGAGCACCGCCGTCTCGCGGCCGCCGGGGGCGCCGCCGCCGATCTCGATTGCCGCCACCGCGGGCTCGTCCGGCAGGATGACGGTGGTGCCGGTCAGCGCCAGCCAGTTCTCGGCATTGCCGACCTTGATCCCGTGGACGTCGCTGAGAAGATTGCGCGGGCCGGGCGTGACCAGATCCGGTTTAGGCATCGAGGGCCGACCTGCGTTCGCCGCGCTTGCCCTGGCGCAATTCGCTGACGCGGTCGGGCAGCGTCATCATGAAGCATGTGCCCTCGGGGCCGGTCGAGGAGAGCCACAACTGGCCGCCATGGGCGCGCACCAAGTCGGCCGCGATGGTGAGGCCGAGGCCGGTGCCGCCGGGCTTGGCGGCGCTCTGGAACGCCTCGAACAATCGCCCATGCAGATGCTCGGGGATGCCGGGGCCGTTGTCGGTGACGCTCACGCTGACGACAGTGCCTTCGCGCCAGGCCTTCAGCGTGATGGCGCCTTCCTTGAGCACAGGGTTCTCCGCCTCGCGATGCTCGAGCGCCTCCGCCGCATTGCGCACCAGGTTGGTCAGGATGCGGAACAGCTGGTCGCGGTCGGCATCGACGGAAAGATTCTGCGGCACGTTGTTGTAGAGCACGATCCGGCTCGAGGCCTCGACCGCGATGCTCTCGATCACCTCATCGACGAGCAGCGTCAGGATGAACTTGTCGCGCCGCGGCTGCGGTTCCTCGGCGCGGCCATATCTCAGCGTCTGCACGCAGAGCGTGATCGCCCGGTCGAGCGAGGCGATGAGCTTGGGCGCGAATTTCTGCACCGTCGGATCGTTCACCATCGACAGGCGGTCGGAAATGAGATGCGCCGAGGACAGCATGTTGCGCAGATCATGGCTCACCTTGCTGACCGCGAGGCCGAGGGCCGCGAGATGGCTTCTCTGGTTGAGGAGCGAGGTGAGCTCGATCTGCATGGCGCGCAATTCGCGTTCCGCGATGCCGATCTCGTCCTGGCGTTCGGAGGGCGCGATGATGCGGTCGGGATTCTCGGGCGCCGAGCCGAAAGCCTGCATATTGGCGGAGAGCTGGCGCATCGGCTTGACCAGGACCTGGTTGAGGGCGAGGAAGACGAGGCCGGCGACGAGGGCCGAGAGGAACAGCGACAGAAGGAAGATGTTGAGCGCATAGCGCAGCATGGCGGTCCTGAGCGGCGCTTCCTCCAGCGCCACGTCGATGATCTCGCCCGAGCTGTTGGGCGGCACGTCGGTCACGCCGATGACGCGGCCATTGCCGGCGACGAGGGCCTTGAAGGCATCGAAGATCGCCGGGATGGTGCGCGTCCCGCGCAAATCGAAGCTGTCATCGATCATGTCATAGCTGTCGCTGCGCAGGATCAGCTGGCGGGAATCGCCTTTCTTCAGCGAGACGACGAGGACGCCGGCGCCGGCCAGGAGCTCGCTCTTCAAGTCCTCGGACAGCATCTGGTCGGGGGCGGCCTCGACGGCAAGTGCGGCGATCTCGGCCTGCGCCACCCGGTTCTTCAGCCAGTTGAGGCGGAAATTGGCGATGGAGGGCAGGAAGATCATGATTTCGCCCAGCATCACGAAGACGAGGGTAAGCAACAGCACCTTGCCCGAAAGGCCGTGCAGCAGGCTCGGGCTGGTGGCGGGCTGTTTGGTGATGGAGTGGTCCGTCATGCGGGCGTCAGACTAACACCTGAACAAGGCGCAAAAAAAGTGGAGCCGGTTTTTCCTTAATCCCGGCCGCCGGAGCGAATGTCCTCGGCATTTCGAGCTTGGCGTCATGTGCTGAACGGCAAGAAACTGCGGATTATATTCCTGTATCCGTGGTGCCTGGACCGCCCTAACATATTGATATAATTGGGGTGAGTTTTTGTCTTTCTTCAATTTTGAGAATTTCCCTGTAATTTCCCTGTATTTGGCTTGCCCGGATGGCGCGGCGCCGAACCTCTTTTCCGTGACCTTGAGAGTAAATTCTCCAAACCGAGTGATTGGTTGCCGTAAGATCATGCCCCAGGCGGCCTGTGCGAAAGCTGCCGGCAAAGTTGACTTTGCTCGTCTTTTCGCCATATATGCCGCGCCATTCCTGAAGCGAGTGAAATTGCTCTCTGGGGCGCTCTCCGGGCCGGCTGCCCGGCTCTTGGATCGAGCGCCAGACATGAGGGCCTGAGACGGAGAACGATTGTGAAGCGCACTTTTCAACCCTCTAAGCTTGTCCGCAAGCGCCGCCATGGCTTTCGCGCCCGCATGGCGACCACGGGGGGCCGCAAGGTGATTGCGCGCCGCCGGTCGCAAGGCCGCAAGCGGCTGTCCGCTTAAGCGGGCAGGGGCATTGAGCCCCGCAGCGACCATCGATCGCATGTTGAAGCGGCAGGATTTTCTCGCCGCCGCGCAAGCGAAGTCCTTTGCCGCCAAGGGTGTGGTCGTGCAGATGCGCGACCGCAAGGACGGCAAGCCGGCGCGGGCGGGCTTCACGGTGACGAAGAAGCTGGGGGGTGCCGTGACGCGCAACCGCATCAAGCGGCGACTGCGCGAGGCCGCGCGCCTGACATTGCCTGAGCTTGTGGAAACGGGCCATGATTATGTGCTGATCGGCAGGGCCTCCGGCCTCGATCGGCCGTTTTCGAGCCTTCAAAATGACATTCGGACAGCCTTGAAAAGGCTGCACACCACCGACCGGTGAACGGAACTGCCTATGCAGCATGACAGCAAAAACTTCATTCTGGCGATCGTCCTCTCCATGGCGATCATTTTCGGCTGGCAATATTTCTATGCGGTGCCGACGCAGAAGAAGATCGAGCCCCAGGTGACGGTCCAGGACGTGACCAAGAACCCGCAGGCGCAGCCGGGCGCCACCGTGCCGGGCACCGCGCAGCAGGCCACCGTCTCGCGCGATCAGGCGCTCGCTGCGACGAAGCGCATCAGGATCGAGACACCGGTCATCGACGGCACCCTCAATCTCGTCGGCGCCCAGTTCGACGACATCCGCCTCAAGAACTATCGCGAGACGGTCGACCCCAAGAGCCCCGAGATCGCGCTCCTCAATCCTTCAGGGAGCGTCGGCGGCTATTTCGCCGAGCAGGGCTTCGTTGCGGCGGCGGGGACCACGGCCAAGCTGCCCGATCCCAAGACCGAATGGCAGGCACCGGCCGATGCCGTGCTCAGCCCGGGCAAGCCGGTGACCCTCACCTGGGACAATGGCGAGGGCCTCCTCTTCACCCGCACCATCTCGGTCGATTTCGACTATCTCTTCAGCATCAAGCAGGACGTCACCAACAAGACTCAAGCGCCGGTCTCGCTCTTTCCCTATGCCCGCATCCAGCGCCAGGGCACGCCCAAGGTCGACGGCATCTATGTGCTGTTCGAGGGCCTGATCGGCGTCTTCGACGGCAAGCTGCATGAGGTCTATTACTCGGATCTGAAGGACGACCAGAAGCAGATCGCGACCGATACGACGGGCGGCTGGCTCGGCTTCACCGACAAGTACTGGGCCACGGCGCTCATTCCCGACCAGGCGACAAGTCTTTCCACGACCTTCAAGCACATCTCGCAGGACGGCGGCGACATCTATCAGACCGACTATCTCGGCAAGACCGCCATCACCATTCCGGCGGGTGGCATCGGCTCCTATCAGGACCGCCTTTTCACCGGCGCCAAGGTCGTGCAGATCATCAACGCCATCGGCGAGAAATTCGGCATCCCGCATTTCGATCTGATGATCGACTGGGGCTGGTTCTGGTTCCTGACCAAGCCGCTCTTCTGGCTGCTCGAATTCATCAAGTCCTATGTCGGCAATTTCGGCGTCGCCATCCTCGTCGTCACCGTCATCGTCAAGCTCCTGTTCTTCCCGCTGCAGAACAAGTCCTACGAGTCGATGAGCAAGATGAAGAAGCTGCAGCCCGAGATGGAGAAGATCAAGGCGGCGCATCCCGACGACCGGATGAAGCAGCAGCAGGAGATGATGGCGCTCTACAAGCGCGAGAAGGTCTCGCCTTTGTCGGGCTGTCTGCCCATCCTCATCGCCATCCCGGTGTTCTTCGCGCTCTACAAGGTGATCTATGTCACCATCGAGATGCGCCACGCGCCGTTCTTCGGCTGGATCAGGGACCTGTCGGCGCACGATCCCACGACCATCTTCAACCTGTTCGGCCTCATCCCCTGGGATCCCTCGACGGTGCCGGTCTTCGGCCACTATATGATGCTCGGCGTCTGGCCGATCATCATGGGCATCACCATGTGGCTGCAGATGCGCCTCAACCCGACGCCGCCCGATCCGGTACAGGCCCAGCTCTTCAACTGGATGCCGGTCATCTTCACCTTCATGCTGGGCACCTTCCCGGCCGGCCTCGTGATCTACTGGGCGTGGAACAACTTCCTCTCCATCCTGCAGCAGTCCTACATCATGAAGCGCCAGGGGGTGGAGGTGAACTTCTTCGGCAATGTCCGCGACAGCCTGCCCTTCCTCAAGCGCAAGAGCAGCACGGGGACCGGGTGACGGCCGCCTCCGATTTTCCCCCTCTCCCGTTGCGAAGCAATGGGAGAGGGTGCCCGATAGGGCGGGTGAGGGCTCTTTGCCTACCGAGAGGTGGTGTTGAAAGTCTCGCGCGCTTCGTGAAAGAGCCCTCATCCGGCCTTCGGCCACCTTCTCCCACGCTGCGCGCGGGAGAAGGGAAGTGATGGAGAGCGCTCCCGGGTTGAAGGTGGACTGGACCGCTGATCAGCTTGAACGAGGCAGGCTACTCTTCGCGGGGCCTGCCTCTTTCGTCATGGGCGTGGCCGGCATCGAGCAGCTTCCGGCGGTCAGGGGCACCGAGATCGCCTTTGCCGGGCGCTCCAATGCCGGCAAATCCTCGCTCATCAATGCGCTCGTCGGGCACAAGGACCTGGCGCGCGCCTCCAACACGCCGGGCCGCACCCGCGAGCTCAATTTCTTCGATATCGGTGCCGGCCAGCTGATGCTGGTCGACATGCCGGGCTATGGCTATGCCAAGGCGCCCAAGAACGAGGTCAGGAAATGGCAGGGGCTGCTCAAGACCTATCTCCGCGGCAGGCCCGGCCTCACCCGTGTCTTCGTCCTCATCGACAGCCGCCACGGCGTCACCAAGGCCGATGAGGAGATGTTCGCGCTCCTCGACGAGAGTGCCGTCACCTATCAGCTCGTGCTCACCAAGGCTGACAAGATTGCGAGGACCGACGAGGCGGCCGTCCTGGAGAAAACCCGCGCCGTCGCCAGGAAGCGTCCCGCCGCCTATCCCGAGGTCCATCTGACCTCGAGCGTGTCGGGGCGCGGCTTCAAGGAACTGCGCGCCGAGATCGCAGGTCTTGTGAGCGCCCACAATTGAAGTATAAGCGCTTCGGATTTTAAGCCGGGACTCTTGCAGCCATGTCCGAACTGTCAACCTCCGAAACCGCCCGTATCCTCTCCGAAGCCCTGCCGTTCCTGCAGCGCTATGACGATCAGGTCGTGGTGGTGAAATATGGTGGCCATGCCATGGTCGATGCCGAGCTGGCGCGCAAATTCGCCCGCGACATGGTGATGTTGAAACTGTGCGGCATCCATCCGGTGGTGGTGCATGGCGGCGGCCCGCAGATCAACCGCCTGCTCGACAAGCTCCAGGTCAAGTCGGAGTTCCGCGAGGGCCTGCGCGTCACCGACAAGGAAACGATGGAAGTCGTCGAGATGGTGCTCGCCGGCTCGATCAACAAGTCGATCGTCGGCCTGATCCAGGCGGCGGGCGGCCGTGCCGTCGGCATCTCCGGCAAGGACGGCAACCTGCTCATCGCCGAGCGCTTCACCAAGACCAAGGTGAATGCCGAGACGGGCAAGACCGAAAAGATCGACTTCGGCTATGTCGGCGAGCCGCATCGGGTCAACACCGACATCCTCTTGACCATCATCAAGAGCGACGCCATCCCGGTGATCGCCCCCGTCGGCGTCGGCATGGACGGCGAGAGCTACAATGTGAATGCCGACACGGCGGCGGGCGCCATCGCGACGGCACTCCAGGCCAAGCGCTTGCTGCTCCTGACCGATGTCGCGGGCGTCCTCGACAAGAACAAGGAGCTCATCCACGAATTGACGCTGGCCGGCATCCCTGAGCTCATCGCCGAGGGCACCATCACCGGCGGCATGATCCCCAAGATCGAAAGCTGCGTGTCGGTGGTCGAATCGGGCGTCGAGGGCGTCATCATCCTCGATGGCCGCGTGCCGCACAGCGTGCTGCTCGAGCTCTTCACCCCGCATGGCGTCGGCACCCGCGTCTCGCGCTCGGGCATGTAGGACTCATCCCTCCCCCTTGCGGGGAGGGTCCGCCCGAAGGGCGGGGGTGGGGGTTGAGAAAGGTCTAGCTTGAACAAGAAAGACACCAGAGGCTTCGCCCATATCGACACCTGGATCTTCGATCTGGACAACACGCTCTATCCGGCGAGCTGCCGGTTGTTCGATCAGATCGACGTGAAGATCGGCGCTTTCGTCTCGAACCTCTTAGGGATCGATGCGGCCGAGGCCCGGCGCATCCAGAAGGCCTATTTCTACAAATACGGCACGACCTTGCGCGGACTGATGAGCGAGCACCAGATCGTGCCGGACGATTTCCTCGATTATGTGCATGACATCGACCATTCGCCGGTCCCTCCCAACCAGGCGCTCGACGAGGCGCTGCACGCGCTTCCCGGCCGCAAGCTGATCTTCACCAACGGCACCGTCGCCCATGCGCAGAAGGTGCTGGCGCGCATCGGCGTCACCCATCATTTCGGCGATATCTTCGACATCGTCCATTCCGACTATATCCCCAAGCCCGCCATCGGCCCGTACCGCAAGTTCATCGCCGAGACCCACATCGATCCCACCCGCTCCGCGATGTTCGAGGACATCGCCCGCAATCTCGAAGCGCCGCATGAGCTCGGCATGACCACCGTGCTGGTGACCTCGCCCGACAACAAGGACGCCCAGCATCTGAACAAGCTGCATGGCGGGGCGGGCGAGAAGCATGTGCACCATGTGACCGACGATCTCGCCGCTTTCCTTGCCGGGCTGGTCGGTGAGATCACGATCCCTTCAGATCGTACCGATCTGAAGGGATAAACGTGATCGATTCCAATATGAGAGCGGGATTCTTGCGAAAAACCGGTGCCCACTTTTTCGCATCCCGCTCTGCGCAATTGACTTCGCGTTGCTCCGCGCTAGTGTCCACCCCGTTCCGTCCTCCCGGCGAAAGCCGGGATCCACTGAATAAGTCGATGTGGGAGGCGCTGCTCGCGCTCGCGGAGTTTAATGGATCCCGGCTTTCGCCGGGATGACGAATAGAGGGACTGCTGAGCCATGGCCGATCTCGAATCCATCATCGAAACCGCCTGGGAAGGCCGCGACAAGATCACGCCCAAGACCAAAGGCCCGGTGCGCAAGTCCGTCGACCAGGTTCTGATCCTGCTCGACCAGGGCAAGGCGCGTGTGGCGGAAAAGAAGGGCCAAGAGTGGGTCGTCAATCAATGGCTCAAGAAGGCGGTGCTCCTGTCCTTCCGCCTCAATGACATGGCGCTCATTGGCGGCGCCCCGGGCAAGGCCAAATGGTGGGACAAGGTGCCCTCCAAGTTCGACGGCTGGAGCGCCACGCAATTCCGCAAGGCGGGCTTCCGCGCCGTGCCGGGCGCCGTCGTCCGCCGTTCCGCCTATATCGCCCCCGGCGTCGTGCTGATGCCGTCCTTCGTCAATCTCGGCGCCCATGTCGATCAGGGCACGATGGTCGACACCTGGGCGACGGTCGGCTCCTGCGCTCAGATCGGCAAGAATGTGCATCTCTCGGGCGGCGTCGGCATCGGCGGCGTGCTCGAGCCGATGCAGGCCGGCCCCACCATCATCGAGGACAATTGCTTCATCGGGGCGCGCTCGGAAGTGGTCGAAGGCTGCATTGTCGGCGAAGGCTCGGTGCTCGGCATGGGCGTCTATATCGGCCAGTCGACCAAGATCGTCGACCGCGCCACGGGCGAGGTCTTCATGGGCAAGGTGCCGCCTTATTCGGTGGTCGTCTCGGGCAGCCTGCCGGGCAAGCCTCTGCCCAATGGCGAGCCGGGACCGAACCTCTATTGCGCGGTGATCGTCAAGCGCGTCGATGAGAAGACGCGCTCAAAGACCGCGATCAACGAGTTATTGCGCGACTAGCCATCACACGTGATGGCTGAAACGAGCCCGGCGGGCATCCCTCGTCAGGACCCGGAAGGCATCGGCGCTGACATGAACGAGGCTCTTGTGATCGCCGCCTTCGAAAAAAAGATGCGGCGCATCGCCGAGGCTTTCATCAAGAACCACGGGCACGCCGTAGGCGGCGCCGATGGGTGGGATGGCACCTGTCTCGCAGTCGCTGAAGAGGGTTGCGACCTCGCCTTCGGTCGCGAGCCCTAGTCGCCTGTCGAGGAGCTCCTGCAGCGTGCTCAGTTCCACCCGGTGCGTGCTGGGCACTACGGCGACGACATAGCCGAGCTCGTGATGAACCACGACCGATTTGGCCATCCAGCCGCCGGGAATATGTGCCGCCTCAGCCGACTCGCTGGTGGTTGCGGTGCGCGGATGGCTCGTCACGTCATAGTGAACGCCTTCGCTATCGAGGTATTGTCGGAGTTTGCTTGCGATCGTCATCGGAGCCTCCTTGCCGTGATGTGATGCAGGGGCAGATGAGAGCGACCATTTTCGCCCTGTGGGGGAAATTGTCAATCGCCCCTGGAGCTTCCCCTCCGGACGTGGTGCCGTCTGGATCGAGCCGGGAGCAGCGATATTGGCTAATCAATTGTTACGCGTTTAGGTGAAATCCCGTCTACCGCCTTACGTCAGTTTTAAAGGCGGACTGTTAGATGTGGCGTCCTCCGGCGTGAAGGGGGATAGTCATGAACATGCTTTCACTGCTTTTCAGCTTCGGCGGCCGCATTGGCCGGGGGCAGTATTGGCTGGGTTATTTCGTCCAGATTGCTTTGGCGGCTCTGTCCTGGATGTGCCTCCTTACCGGACAGCAAAACGAGAACATCCTGCTCCTCGTCGTCCCCATCATCCTCGCGCCGATCGTGCTGTGGATGGCGCTCGCCGTCATGGCCAAGCGCTATCATGATCGCGGCAAGTCGGCCTGGTGGATCCTCATTGCCTTCATCCCGATCGTCGGCGGGATCTGGCAGCTCATCGAACTGGGCCTGCTCAGGGGCACCGACGGCACCAATGACTATGGCCCCGATCCCGCCCACAGCTTCAACGTCGCCGACGACATCGAGACGATGCGCCGCCAGGCCGGCTACGGCACCGCGGCACCCGCTGGCGCCATGGCCCGGCCGGTTGCGGGCACCGCAGCGCCGCGGCCGCGCTCCCCCTATACCGATGGCCGGCCGGTCTTCGGCAAGCGCATCTAGCAAAACCGGTCCATCTGGGCCCCTGCAAACGTATTCCTGTCATGCGCCCGGTCAGGCGCGTGATCAGGAAAAGTGGAGGCCGGTTTTCCGTCCGATCACGCGCCCAATAAAAATTGGCGCGCTTCCTTATCGCCAAAGTCGAGCAACTTTGGCGGGAAGCGCGCTGGCCGGGCGTTATTTTTGTAGCTAGTGTCGGCCCGTAAACTCACAACCTATTGAAATATATCAATGAATCTCGGCTTTTATTGAGCCAAGCCCGGCGATTTCGGGTATGTTTTGGGATCATT
>Ga0187894_10007539_pt1 | contig 10235 bp, 8 predicted proteins | sample GBC1701081metaG_FD_136650 | JGI IMG/M metagenome (GOLD analysis project Ga0187894, IMG submission 136650) | White microbial mat communities from a lava cave in the Kipuka Kanohina Cave System on the Island of Hawaii, USA - GBC170108-1 metaG ... | reverse complement strand
TGAAGGTCGGCCTGCACGACATCGACGGCGTGCTGCGCGGCAAGTACCTGCACGTCGACAAGTTCTTCTCGGCCCTCGACGGCGGTTTCGGCTTCTGCGACGTCGTGCTGGGCTGGGACAGCAACGACCAGCTCTACGACAACGTCACCTACACCGGCTGGCACACCGCCTACCCCGACGCGCCGGCGCGCGTCCTGCCGGAGAGCTGCCGCGAGCTGCCGACCGAGCCGGGCGGGCTGTTCTTTCTCTGCGAGTTCGGCGACAAGGCGTCGGACCTCTGCCCGCGCGGCACCCTGAAGCGGGTGCTGGAACGCGCGCGGCGGCTGGGCTTCGAGGTGCGCTGCGGTTTCGAGTACGAGTTCTTCGTGTTCGCCGAGACCGCGCATTCGATCCGCGAGAAGGGCTACCGCAACCTCAAGCCGATCTCGCCCGGTTTCTTCGGCTACTCGGTGCTGCGCAACTCCGTCCACGCCGAGTGGTATCGCGACGTGCTCGACCTCGGCGAGCGCATGGATTTCGGCATCGAGGGCCTGCACACCGAGACCGGCGCCGGCGTGCTCGAGGCAGCGCTGCGCGTGTCGGACGGGCTGGCGGCGGCCGACAAGGCGGCCCTGTTCAAGACCTTCCTCAAGGTGCTGGCGCAGCGCCGCGACTGGCTCGTTACCTTCATGGCCAAGTGGTCGAAGGACTGGCCGGGCTGCGGCGGGCACATCCACATCTCGCTGTGGCGCGCCGGCGAGGCGGCGGCGCCGGTGTTCCACGACGCGGCCGCACCGCACGGGCTCAGCGCCACGCTGCGGCAGTTCGTGGCCGGCCAGCAGGCGCTGATGCCCGAGATCCTGGCGATGATCGCGCCGACGGTGAACTCCTACCGGCGGCTGATCCCCGGCTTCTGGGCACCGACATCGGCGACCTGGGGGGTCGAGAACCGCACCACGGCGCTGCGCGTCATCCCCGGCTCGCCGAAGTCGACGCGGGTCGAGTACCGCATCGCCGCCGCCGACGCCAACCCGTACCTGGCGCTGGCCGCCGCCGTCGGCGCCGGGCTGTGGGGCATCGAGAACGGGCTCGACCCGGGCGAGCCGGTCAAGGGCAATGCCTACGCGCTGGACCATCCGGCACAGCTCGACCTGCCGCGCACGCTGATGGAGGCGGCCGGGCGGTTGAAGGGTTCGGCGGCGGCGCGGTCGCTGTTCGGCGACGCCTTCGTCGACCACTACGCCGCCAGCCGCGAGTGGGAGGAGCGCGAGTTCCGCAAGCACATCAGCGACTGGGAACTCGACCGCTACTTCGAGATCATCTGACGGCGAAGCCCCGTCCAGTCCGTCATCCCGAGCGCAGCGAGGAATCTTCCAGCAAGGAGTCTCCGTTCGCGGAAGATCCCTCGCTGCGCTCGGGATGACGCGGGATCTCAGCTCGTGCCGGGCGGTGCGAAGAAGCAGCGGCGCTTGCCGTTGGGCATGTGGCAGCGCCAGAACTTGCCGTCCTTGCTGCGCAGCGTCTCGCGCTCGGGAATGTGCTCGTCCTTGCTGAGGATGTGCCAGCCGTCGCGCGTCATCTCGACGTCCGCCGCCGGCACGACGAAGCAGTCGTGCTCGCCGCAGCAATGCTCGCCGGTGATGGGATTGCGGAAGTTGTCGACCCGTATCCAGTCGTGGTCGCCGTGGGCCCGGGCCGTGCCGGCGGCGCCGGCAATCGACAAGCCGGCCGCGAGCAGTGCCGTCGTGAATGTCGCGCACGCAGATGAACGGACAGTGTCTGTCATGGCTCGACTCCACGGTCGACGTGGTTGGCGAGCATGCCGACCGGCAGGCCCCAGGCGGCGCTGACGATCGTGAACCACATGACCGGAACGATGTAGGCAAGGATGATCGGTGCGAGCGGCATTGCGCCCTCCTCGGCCCGGTTGGACGAAAGGATTCATGCCGGGCCATTGGAGCGGCAACGAACTGGAGCTTGGCGCGTTGCGCCGGAACCTGCATTGCAGCATTGAATCGCGGACAATTCACGTCGTGAGGACGCTGGGAAGGCACACTGACAGTGAAAGTGCAGCGTCGCCGATCTTTTGGCAGCCTGACCGAATATGGAGAGCTTCATGGTGAGCTTGTCGAACCATGAAGCGCGGCACCACGGCCCGTGCGAGACCTCCATGGTTCGACAGGTCACCATGAAGGCGACCAGCGCTACGCATCCTCCGGCCCCCGGCGCTACCGCGTGATCCTCAATCTCGGCAGGGCCTTCCTGGCGTCGGCGGCGCCGGCGTCGGTGATCCTGCTCTTGCGGGCGCTGAGCGTCGCCAGCGTCGGGATCTTCGTCAGGAGCGCCAGCCCGGCATCGCCGACCTGGGTGTCGTCCAGCGTGATGCCGGTCAGCGGCAGGGCAGCCAGCGCCGCCATGCCGGCGTCGCTCACCGCGGTCTCGCTCAGCCACAGCGTCTTGAGGTGCTTGAGGGTCTTGAGTTCCTCGAGGCCCTTGTCGGTGATCTTCGTGCGGTTGAGGTAGATCGTCTCGAGGTTCACCAGCGTGCCGATCGGCTTCATCGACGCGTCGGTGATCGCCGTGCCCCAGATGAAGAGCCGCCGCAGCGAGGGGATGCCGGCCAGGTGCGCCGCGCCCTCGTCGTCGACGGCGGTGTTCATCAGCCTGATCTCCAGCAAGCTCCTCGACGCCGCCAGATGCTCCAGGCCGGTGTTGATGCGGGTGAAGTTCAGGCCCAGCGTGCGCAGGTTCGGCAGGGCGGCCACGTGCTTGAGGCCGGCGTCGGTCACCCTGGGCATCTGCTGCAGCGACAGCAGCTCGAGCGTCGTGGACGCGGTCAGCGCCGCCAGCCCTGCGTCGGTGATCTCGACGCGATCCAGCGTCAGCCACTTCAGGTTCCTGATCCTGGCGACGTGCGCGAGGCCGGCATCGGTGATGCCGCGCGTGCTGCCGAGGTTGAGGATCGCCAGCCTGGGCGAACCCGCCAGCGCCTCCAGCAGCTTGTCGTCGATCACCAGGCCATAGAGGCTGAGGCTGTAGAGCTCCGGCAGCCTGGCCAGATGGGCGATGCCGGCCGTCGTGACCTTGCCCGGCGCGACGTCGATGTTGGCCAGCTTCGGCAACAGCACGAGCGCGGCCATGTCCTCGTCGGTGAGTTGCTGCCAGACGCGGCTGTCCATCTGGAGGCTGGTCGCCCGGGCGGCGTTCTCGACGGTGAAGGGCTGGTTGCCGTTCCTGATCCCGAGATCGTTGAGCCGCTTGACCAGCGCCTCGACCTGCGGGCCGGGCGCCTGGGCGACCTCGACGGCGGGCGCATCGGGCGTCGCGAACGCCGATGGCACGGCCCCGGCGAGCACCGCGGCCACGGCCGCGGACGCGCACAGTCCGGCAAATCGCCCCGTTCGCAGCATCGCGTATCTCCTTTGTCGCGCGGTCGCCGGCCCCGCGGCGATCATTCCATGGCGGTGCCATCGCTTCAACCGCACGCCCCGCCGGCAGCGCGCCACTGACAGGCGTTGACGTACACCGCTCCTCACCCTGAGGAACGAGCGAAGCGAGTGCCTCGAAGGGTGGGCCACGGCACGGGCGGTTCGATATTCATTCGAACGAGTCACCGTGACTGTTGCCCACCCTTCGAGACGGCCGCTGTGCGGCCCCCTCAGGGTGAGGAGGGTTGGACTCGGGAAAGATCCCTCGCTGCGCTCGGGATGACAGGAGTCGTGGGCATGGGCGATTGTCGGCGATTGGGGTCGCGAGGTGCGGCCCCTGTTGAGAGACCACGTGGCGGCCCCTGCGGCCCGTCGCCCCACCTTCCCAGCGAAGCTGGGGAGGAAGAGACTCCTCTGGCGCGCCCCGACCGAGGAACGCCATACGCGATGCCCTGCCGTGCGCATGATCTCCTTTGGGAACCGTGGCGGTTGCGTCTATTGTTCGCCGGCACTTCCTTTCGAGGCACGGGTCCGTCATGCAGAACCGCTTTATCGATCTCTACAGCGACACCAAGAGCAAGCCTACGGCTGGCATGCGCCGGGCTATGGCCGAGGCGGAGGTTGGCGACGAGCAGAAGTTCGAGGATCCGACCGTCAACCGGCTGCGCGAGAAGGTGTGCGCGCTGCTGGGCAAGGAGGACGCCGTCTTCCTGCCGTCGGGCACGATGTGCAACCAGATCGCGATCCGCGTGCATTGCCGCCCCGGCGAGGAGATCATCTGCGACCGCTCGGCGCACATCATCACCTCCGAAGGCGGCGGTCCGGGCGCCAACTCGGGCGTGATGTTCCACCCGCTCGACGGGCCGCGCGGCACCTTCACCGGCGCCATGGTCGATGCCGCGGTCAAGGACCCCAACAACCGCTACTCGCCGCGCTCGCGCCTGGTCGAGATCGAGCAGACCTCCAACCGCGGCGGCGGCGCGGTGTGGCCGCTGGCGGCGATCGCGGATGTCGGGGCCGCGGCGCACCGGCACGGTCTGAAGCTGCACATGGATGGCGCCCGCCTGCCCAACGCCTGCGTTGCCGCCGGCGTGCCGGCCGCGAAGTTCGCGGCGCCGTGCGACACGTTGTGGATCGACTTCACCAAGGGCCTGGGCGCGCCGGTCGGCGCCATCCTCGCCGGGCCGAAGGATTTCATCCACGAAGCCTGGCGCGTGAAGCAGCAGCTCGGCGGCTCGATGCGCCAGTCCGGCATCATCGCCGCCGGCGCGCTCCATGCGCTGGAGCACCACTGGGACCGCCTGGCCGAGGACCACGGCAACGCCCGGCGCCTGGCCGAGGGCCTGGCCGGCATCGAGGGCATCCGCGTCGATCCGGCCGGCATCGAGACCAACATCGTCTACTTCGACGTCACCCGGCCGGGATGGACGGCGCCGAAGCTGATGCAGGCGATGAAGGCCGAGAACGTCGGCATCGGCGCCTTCTCGCAGTCCATGGTGCGCGTCGTCACGCACCTCGACGTGACGCGCGAGGACATCGACGTAGCGCTCGGCGCCTTCCGCCGCGCGCTGGCGGCGTAGGGGCTGTGACCCTTCCCCCGGAGGGGGAAGGTGCCCGAAGGGCGGATGGGGGATGTTCGATCGGTCCCGGTCCATCGAACTGAGGCCGCATCCGCCGCAACATCCCCCTTCCGGCGCTGCGCGCCACCTTCCCCCTCCGGGGGAAGGTAGTTGGGTAGAGGCTTCACCGTCATGCCTGATACATCCCTGCCTGGCCTTGGCGTATCGGTGAAGCGGCTGGAGGATGGGCGGCTGCTGACGGGACAGGGGCGCTTCACCGACAACATCGCGGCGCGCGATGCGCTGCATGTGCATTTCCTGCGATCGCTCTACGCGCATGCGCGGCTCGGGCGGATCGACACGGCGGCAGCACAGGACATGCCTGGTGTCGTCGCGGTCTTCACGGGCATCGACGCCGCCGGCGAGGTCGGCCACCTGCCGGCGCTCAGCGAGATCAAGGGCCCGGACGGGCAGCGGCACCGCGAACCCGTGCGGCCGTCGATAGCCACCGATCGCGTGCGCTACACCGGCGAGATCGTGGCCATGGTCGTGGCCGCGACGCTCGATGCGGCACGCGACGCGGCCGAGCTGATCGAGGTTGACTACGAGTCGCTGCCCGCCGTCGTGACCGGCGATGCGGCGCTGCAAACGGGCGCGCCGCTGTTGCATGACGATGCGCCGGGCAACCTGATGTGCGACTGGGAGCGCGGCGACGCCGCCGCGGTCGAGGCGGCGTTTGCGCGCGCGACGCGGGTCGTGTCGCTGTCGCAGCGCTTCAACCGCATCCTGGCCAACTACCTCGAGCCGCGCGCGATCGAGGCGGCGCACGATCCTGCGTCCGACGTCACGACCGTCACCTTCGCCTCGCAGGGCGCGCACATCCCGCACAAGCTGCTGTGCGAACGGGTGCTGAAGCGGCCGCCCGACAAGCTGCGGCTGGTGACGCCCGACGTCGGCGGCGGCTTCGGGCCCAAGTTCAACCTCTATCCCGAGACGGCGCTGATGCCGTGGGCGGCGCGCAAGCTGGGCCGCACACTGCGATGGGTGTGCGAGCGCGCCGAGAGCTTCCTGACCGACACCCACGCGCGCGATATCGTCGCGCGCATGGACCTGGCGCTGGATGCGCAGGGCCGCTTCATGGCGCTGAAGGCTGAGGCGGTGGCCAATTTCGGCGCCTATGTCTCGATGTTCGCGCCGGTGATCCCCACCGGCGGCATGGCGAAGGTGCTGTCCGGCCTGTACCGCATCCCGGCGATCCACCAGGCGATGCGCTGCGCCTTCACCAACACGGTGCCGGTCGATGCCTTCCGCGGTGCCGGCAAGCCGGAGACCACGGCGCTGCTGGAACGGCTGATCGACATCGCCGGCGTCGAGACCGGCCTCGGCCCGGTCGAGATCCGCCGGCGCAACCTCGTCGACTCGTTTCCGTACCGCACTCCCATGGGCTCCACCTACGAGAGCGGCGACTACCGGCGCCTGCTCGAGGAGGCGCTGCGGCTCTCGGATGCCGACGGCTTCGATGCGCGCCGCGCGGCGAGCGAGGCCGCGGGCCGGCGGCGCGGGCTGGGCATCGCCTGTCACCTGCACGGCAGCGGCGGCGTCGCCGACGAGGCCGCCGCGATCGCCGTGCGCGGCGACGGCAGCATCGCGGCAACGGCCGGCACGCAATCGCAGGGACAGGGGCACGAGACGGTCTTCGCCCAGATCGTCGGCGCCGCGCTGGGCGTGGCCTACGACCGCGTGCGCCTGGCGCAGGGCGACACCGGCCGCATCGCGCGCGGCGGCGGCACCGGCGGATCGTCCTCGACCATCATCAGCGGCACGACGCTGAAGCGCGCCGCCGATACCGTGATCCTCAAGGGCCGCGACCTGGCGGCCGAGTTCCTCGAAACCGCGCCCGCCGACATCGCCTATCGCGACGGCCGGTTCGAGGTCGTGGGCACCGACCGCCGGATCGGCCTGTTCGAGGTGGCGGCGCGCGCCGAGGCGTCCGGCCGCACGCTGGAGGCCAGCGGCGACTTCGTCGACAAGATCGAGAGCTGGCCGACCGGCGTCATGGTCTGCGAGGTCGAGGTCGACCCCGAGACGGGCGCGGCGCGGGTCGATCGCTTCGCCGCCGTCGCCGACGTCGGCACCGTGATCAACCCGATGCTGCTGGATGGCCAGATCCATGGCGGCATCGTGCCCGGCATCGGCCAGGCGCTGCTCGAGGACGCCGTCTACGACCGCGACAGCGGCCAGCTGCTGGCCGGCTCGTGGATGGACTACGGCATGCCGCGCGCCGACGACGTGCCGGACCTGCGCGTCGCCACCTTCAACACGCCGTCGACCAACAATGCGCTCGGCATCAAGGGCGTCGGCGAGCTGCCGACCAACGGCGCGCCGGCCGCGGTCGCCAACGCCCTGGTCGATGCCTTGCGGCCCTACGGCGTGCGCCACATCGAGTCGCCGGCGACGCCGCAGCGCATCTGGCAGGCGATTCATCGGCGGGCGGGCTGAAGCATCAATGCGTTCCCCCCGCTTCGCCCCCGAGCGCAGGCAACGCGCAAGTCGCCTGCGGCAATTGCGATAATTGCGGGATCGGAATCTGGCCGCGACCACAATGACTTACGACGCAGGATCTGGATTGCGGGAAGTCCGCGCGGCCGGACTGGGAGGCGACGCCGGCGCGGGGAGCGCGTGGGCAACGGGTAGCGCGAATTGCGGGAAGTCATGCGGCCGGACTGGCGGGTGATGCCGACGAGCGCGGCGCGGCAACCGGTAACGCGAACTGCGGAAAGTCCGCGCGCCCGGATTGGCGGGTGACGCCGACGCGCGGCGCGCGCGGCAACGGGTAGCGCGAATTGCGGGAAGTCCATGCGGTCGGGCTGGCGGGCGACGCCGACGCGGGGAGCGCGCGGCAACGGGTAGCGCGAATTGCGGGAAGTCCATGCGGCCGGACTGGCGGGCGACGCCGACACGGGGAGCACATGGCAACGGGTAGCGCGAACTGCGGGAAGTCCGTGCGGTCGGGCTGGCGGGCAATGCCGACCTGGGGAGCGCGCGGCAACGGATAGCGCGAATTGCGGGAAGTCCATGCGGTCGGGCTGGCGGGCGACGCCGTCGCGGGGAGTGCGCGGCAGCGAGTAGCGCGAATTGCGGGAAGTCCATGCGGACGGATTGGCGGGCGATGCCGACGCGGGGAGTGCGCGACAGCGGGTGGCGCGAATTGCGGAAAGTCCATCCGGTCGGGTTGGCGGGCGACGCTGATGCGGGGCCCGCGTGGCGACGGGTAGCGCGAATTGCGGAAAGTCCATCCGGTCGGGATGGCCGGCGACGCCAATGAACGGCGTGCGGCGGCGGGTAGCGCGAATTGCGGGAAGTCCGCGCGGCCGGACGGGCCGGCGACGCCGACACGCGGCGCGCGCGGCAACGGGTAGCGGGAATGGCGCAAACTCGAATCGGCAGCTGCGACAAGCACTTGCCGGCGTGCCGGCGGGCTGCGGAAATCATTTGCGCAAAGCGGCGCGGCCCCGTCTTGCGGCGGGATCGCGGGTCGCCCCTGCAAACCCGTTGCGACAATTGCGAAAAATCCGACAAATCGTAAGCCATTGGAATACAAGGACGATTCTGGGCTCCGATGGCGGCGCTCGATCGACCGACAAATGCGGAAAATCCTCCCACCGGACCACTCGCTCCAAATGTTCGAGGCGCCGGATTCAGGTTGGCGCCGACTGCGCGAATTGCACCCATTCGCCGGGCGGCCCCATACGCAACTTTCGTACCCGATGTGAGACCGGCAACCCAGGGCGCTGCCTTTGGGCGCACGGCGGCCCAACCGGACCGCGCACAACAGGTGGCTGAAAGCAGCCACCGACCTGCCACGCTCTTCGGTCCCGGCAAAGCATGAGCGCGCCGGGAGGCGCGCGGTCCAGTTGGACCCGCGTGGATCAACGTTACCGCCTGATGAACGCACCGCGGCACCACCTGCTCCTCTGTCAGAGCCTGAACTGAAAATCCGCCGCTTCAGTAGCCTTCATGGTGAGCTTGTCGAACCATGGAGGCGGTCGCACGCGTGCGGTCGCTTCATGGTTCGACCCTTCGACAAGCTCAGGGCTCACCATGAAGCGATTCTCCCTTTTTCAGTCAGGCTCTCATGCCAACAGAACGATCGCGACCTTTGGCACAAATCGTGAACAAAGTCAAGCGTCGTTTGGCAGATCGATTCCTGCAAGAACAGTATAGAATCTTGTGCGTAAATGAATTATAACAACTAACTATAGATCGTTATTAACTCATCACTTTAACGATCTGCCATGTCCATTCGGGCTGTCGCCGGGTCTCCCCTGCCCGCATCGATGGCCCTGTGTGCCAACGCCACGGGTTGCGGGGCATGTCCCCGCCGCGGAGGAGGATCCCATGCGCTTCGCTCTCACCGGCTTCACGATCGCCCTGATGCTGCCCATCGCTGCCGCCGCCCAGGGCAGTGGCAACCAGGTCGCGCTGGCGACGTACCAGGGGGCCTCCTATGACGCGGCCGCGAACTGCCTGATGAAGCAGATGGCATCGGGCCGTATCGCCGCCTGGCCGCTGGTGTATGCGCCGCCGAAGACCGAGGCGGTGGTCAATCTCTGGCAGCGCGGCAACGAGCTCGGGACGCCGATCGGCGTCTTCCAGATCCGCCAGGACGAGACCGGCACGGTGACGATCAGCTTCGAGGAACCCCAGCGCGGCCGTCTGACGGCCATGGCGCGGGCCGCGGCGCAGCGCTGCGCGAAGCGATAGTCCCGGCCGGTGGCTAATGGGTTGCTGCGCAGGGCAATCCGTGGAGTGCGGTGCCCCATAAGCACCGACTTTTAGCCTTCCCCTTCTCTCCTCACCCTGAGGAGCGCGCCACAGGCGCGCGTCTCGAAGGGTGGGCAAGCCCACGGGCGGTCCGCAACCGCTCGAACTCACTATCGTGATTGTTGCCGCCCTTCGAGACGGCCGCTTCGCGGCCTCCTCAGGGTGAGGAGTAGTGGCCCGTCGCCCTGATCTCCCTCTGGAGCCTTGCGGGCGTTGCCGCGTTGGATCTCTGGCATCAGGGAGAGAGCCGATGACGATCCCGTTTCAAAAGATCGCGGTCAACCAGTGCTATCGGACCAGGGGCGGCGAGGTGCGGCGCGTTACCGGCATCACGCCCGAGGGCGACGTCACATTCGTGTCATACAAGATCGACAGCGACGGGGTGCATGGCGACGACGAGACGTTGAATGGCGCCCTCTTCGCGCAGGACGCGCAGAACCCGATC
>Ga0187894_10007538_pt1 | contig 10236 bp, 7 predicted proteins | sample GBC1701081metaG_FD_136650 | JGI IMG/M metagenome (GOLD analysis project Ga0187894, IMG submission 136650) | White microbial mat communities from a lava cave in the Kipuka Kanohina Cave System on the Island of Hawaii, USA - GBC170108-1 metaG ... | reverse complement strand
CGCCGTCTCGTGCCCGCCGGCGCCGTCGTCCTCCAGCCGGTCCTTGGCGATCATGCGGCCGCGAAAGAGCGCCCCGTGCAACAGGTCCAGCGCCCGCGCGCGCACGGCGGCGTCGGCGCCGATGTTGTCGAGGGCGGCTGCGGTCAGTTGTGCACGCAGTTTCACGCCGTCGACGACGTGCTCGATGCGAGCCGGTCTGGGGCGATGCGCCATGGGTGCACTATGGCGCGCTGCGCGGCGTCGGAAAACCGTCCCGCGCTGCTTCGCACAATTGACGCAAAGTCGCCCCATTGTGGATGATCGCCGGAGCGAGGGAGCGGACATGGTCGGAAATGGCGGCAAGCGTCCCAAGCTGGCGGCGGTCGATACCGATGGCCGGCGGCCGGATTTCGTGGACGATCGGCAATCCTAGGAAGAGCGCCAGTGGCGCGCCCACGTCCGGCGCGAGCGCTCCTCGGCCTACTGGTTCGCGGCCACCAAGTGGGGCATGACGGGGCTGGTGACCGGGATCGTCCTGGGCGGCATCGGCATGTACTTCGCCACCCTCGCGACGCTCGACGTGGCCGGCGAGGCGGTGACCAAGGGCTCGATCATCGAGCGTTTGCGGCAGGAACAGGAGCGGCAGGAGACCCCGCCGCTCACGCCTCCGACGCAAGCGCCTTGAGCCGGTAGATCAGCTCCAGCGCCTCGCGGGGCGTCAGCGCATCGGGCGCTATCTCGCCGAGCGCCGTCTCCAGCGCCGATGCGGCGGCTGGCTCAGGCAGGTTCGCGAACAACGGCAGCGCCTCGACGAGTTCGCCGCCCTTGCCGCCCTTGCCTGCCTCCAGCCGCGCCAGCACCGCACGCGCCCGCTCCACCGCCGATTTCGGCAGACCCGCGAGTTTGGCGACCTGGATGCCGTAGCTGCGATCCGCGGCCCCCGGCGAGACCTCGTGCAGGAACACCAGATCGCCCTTCCACTCCTTGGCCCGCAAGTTGGCGTTGGCGCCGCCGACGAGGCGATCGGCCAGCGCTGTCAGTTCGTGGTAGTGCGTGGCGAAGACGGCGCGGCTGCGGTTGGTGTCGTGCAGGTGCTCGGCGCACGCCCAGGCGATGGCGAGGCCGTCGAACGTCGCCGTGCCGCGGCCGATCTCGTCAAGAATGACGAGCGCGCGCGGACCTGCCTGATTCAGGATCGCGGCGGTCTCGACCATTTCCGTCATGAACGTCGACCGCCCGCGCGCGAGATCGTCGGAGGCGCCGACGCGAGAGAACACGCGATCGGCGACGCCGAGCCGCAATCGACGCGCCGGCACAAAGAACCCGGCCTGCGCCAGGATCGCCAGCAGCGCGATCTGCCGCAGGTAGGTGCTCTTACCCGCCATGTTCGGGCCCGTGACGACAAGGAGCCGGGGTCCCGCCTGCCCATCGCCATCGAGCCGGCAGTCGTTCGGAGTGAAACCCTGAGCGTGCTTGCGCAGCGCCTGCTCCACCACCGGATGGCGCGCCCCTTCCGCGATCAGCGCGACGGTGTCGTCCACCTCCGGCCGCACCGCATCGCGTTCCACCGCCCATTCCGCCGCGGCCGCGGTGACATCGAGCACCGCGGCCGCGTGTGCGGCCGCGCGGATCGGATCGGCGAGGTCGGCGGCGCGCGCCGCCAGCGCGCGAAAAATCTCCTGCTCGCGCGCCAGCGCTTCGTCGCCGGCGCGGGCGATGCGGGCGTCGAGATCGGCGAGTTCGGTGGTTGTGAAACGCACGCTCGACGCGTTGCTCTGGCGATGGATGAAGCGCTCCTTGAGCGCGGCCAGCACTTCGGCTTGCCTGGGCGTCGCGTCGATGTGGTAGCCGAGCACGTTGTTGTGGCGCACCTTGAGCGGCAGGCCGGTGTCTTGCGCGTACGTCGCCTGCAGGCCTGCGATGACTCGCCGGCTGTCATCGCGCAGCGTCCGCGCCGCGTCGAGCGCTTCGTCCACGCCGGACGCAATGAACCCGCCGTCACGCGCGAGTGTCGGCAGATCGGGCCCCAGCACGCGCGCGAGATCGCCCGCCAACGCGGCTAGCGCCGGCTGGCGCGCGAGCGTGAGCGTTTCGGTCGCGTGCGCCAGCTCCTCCGGCGCACCTTCGCCGATGGCGGCCGCGGCCGCATCTCCCGCGCCGAGGCCGTCGCGCAACGCGCCGAGATCGCGAGGGCCGCCGCGACCCAGCGCCAGCCGCTGCAATGCGCGCGCGAGATCGGCGCCGCCGCGTAGCGCCGCGCGCACCGTTCGGCAGCGCTCACCGTCCAGCATCCACGCCACCGCGTCGTGCCGGCGCGAGATCGCCGCGACATCGGTCAGCGGATGCGCCAGGCGATCGGCCAGCAGGCGGCCGCCGGCCGAGGTCACCGTGCGATCCACGGCGTGGATCAGCGATCCCTCGCGTCCGCCCCGCTGCGCGCGCTCGATCTCCAGCGACGTGCGCGTCGCAGGATCGATGGACATGGTCGTCGCGCCCGCCAGCCGCTGCGGCGGCGCCAGCCGTGGCGCAGCGCCCGCCTGCGTGAGTTCGATATAGTCGAGCAGCAGGCCCATCGCTGCGAGTTCGGCCGCGCCGAACGCCGCGAAGCCGTCGAGCGTCGCCACCTCGTAGAGCGCCAGCAATCGCCGCTCGCCCGCCCGCGCATCGGCCTTCGGGCCGGGCCGCACCGTCAGCGCCGCCTCGCCGGCTGCAGCAAGTGCGCCGAACCGCGCCGCATCGCCTTCGGCGATCAGCAACTCCGCAGGCCGGAGCGCGCCGAGCGCCTCGCCCGCCTCGGCCGGCGCCAGCGGGCGCACGGCGAAGGCGCCGGTCGAGACATCCGCCCATGCGAGCGCCAGCGCCTCGCCCGCCGTCGCAAGCGCCGCGAGCAGATTGGCAGCGCGCGAGTCGAGCAGGCTCTCTTCCGTAATCGTGCCCGGCGTCACGACCCGCACGACATCTCGGCGCACAATGGATTTCGACCCGCGCTTCCTCGCTTCGGCCGGATCTTCCAGCTGCTCGCACACCGCCACGCGATGGCCCGCGCGGATGAGGCGCTGCAGATAGCCATCCGCGGCGTGCACCGGCACGCCGGCCATGGGGATGTCATCGCCCTTGTGGCTGCCGCGCCTGGTGAGCGTGATGTCGAGCGTCGCGGCGGCAGCGACCGCATCGTCGAAGAACAGCTCGTAGAAGTCGCCCATGCGGAAGAAGAGGAGCGCGTCCGGGTGCTTGTCCTTGGCCGCAAGGTATTGCGCCATGAACGGCGTCGCGTGCTCGGGCTTTGCCGGCGCGGGCGGCGAGGCGGCGGAATCGGCCATGGCGGCAAGCTACAGGGTCCTGACGCGCAGGCCAAAAGGTGCTAGGCTTGCGCCATGGGCGCAGAGACGAAGATCACCATCAGCCTGCCGACGGAGCTGTTGGCCGAGATAGAGGCGGCGGTCGCGGCGGGCGAGCACGAATCGGTGGAAGAGGCGATCCAGAGCGCTCTGGAAGAGCGGGAAACTAAGCGCTTCGTTCGCCGAGCCTATCACACCAAGCTCGCCGCCTTGATCCAGGAGGGCGCCGATAGCGGTCCCGGCATCGACGGCGAGGCCGTGTTCGATCATCTGATCAAGAAGTACGCGGCAATGGAAGAGCGACGCGGCGGATAACGCGCGCTGTCCTTCGGGCTTGGGTCGGCCGCGACCTTAAAAGCGCGCCAACGTAAAGGCATGCGCGCGATCTTTCGGCGCTCCTCGGGACCGATTGACCGGCTTCCCGCCGCCGCTACGGTGCGCCTTCCCTTTTTTCATTCGCCGTCAGGCCGCCCCCATGTCCGAAGAAAAGCGCTCGTTCACCGACGAAGAGGCGCTGGCGTTCCATCGCCAGCATCCGCCGGGCAAGCTCTCCATCGCGCCGACCAAGCCGATGGCAACGCAGCGCGACCTGTCGCTGGCGTATTCGCCGGGCGTCGCCGTGCCGGTGAAAGCCATCGCCGAGAATGCGGACGCGGCCTACGACTATACCTCGAAGGGCAACATGGTCGCCGTGATTTCCAACGGCACCGCTATCCTCGGGCTCGGCAATCTGGGCGCGCTGGCGTCGAAGCCGGTGATGGAAGGCAAGAGCGTCCTCTTCAAACGCTTCGCCGATGTGGATTCGATCGACATCGAGGTGTTCACCGAAGACGCCGAGGACCTCATCCGCACCGTGCGCAACATCGGGCGCACGTTCGGCGGCATCAACCTTGAGGACATCAAGGCGCCGGAGTGCTTCGTCATCGAGAGCCGGCTGCGCGACGACCTCGACATTCCGGTCTTCCACGACGACCAGCACGGCACCGCCATCATCGCCGCGGCGGGCCTGCTGAATGCGTGCGAACTGACGGGCCGCCAGATGTCCGAGATCAAGGTGGTGTTCAACGGCGCCGGCGCGGCGGGGGTCTCGTGCGCGGGACTCATCAAGATGCTCGGCGTCAAGCACAAGAACGTCATCATGTGCGACAGCAAGGGCGTGGTTTACCTCGGCCGCCGGGAAGGGATGGATCAGTTCAAGGGCGCGCACGCCATCGATACGCCGCTGCGCACGCTGGCCGAGGCGCTCAAGGGCGCCGACTGCTTCATGGGGCTTTCGGTCGCCGACGCGGTGTCGAAGGACATGGTCAAGTCGATGGCGAAGAAGCCGATCATCTTCGCGATGGCCAACCCCGATCCGGAGATCCTGCCGGAAGACGTGCTGGCGGTGCGCAAGGACGCGATCATCGCCACCGGCCGCAGCGACTACCCGAACCAGGTCAACAACGTGCTCGGCTTTCCCTACATCTTCCGCGGCGCGCTCGACGTGCGCGCACGCACGATCAACGAGGAGATGAAAGTGGCCGCTGCGCGTGCGCTGGCGGCGCTCGCGAAGGAAGATGTGCCGGACGAGGTCAGCGCCGCGTATCAAGGTCGGCGTCTCAAGTTCGGGCCGGACTACATCATCCCCTCGCCGTTCGATCCGCGGCTCATCTCCACGGTGCCGCCCTACGTGGCGCAGGCGGCGATGGACACCGGCGTCGCGCGCAAGCCGATCGCCAACATGGCGCTCTATCGCGCGTCGCTGGCGCAGCGTCTCGATCCCACGGCCGCGCTGATGCAGCGCATCCAGAATGTGGTGCGCGCCAAGCCCAAGCGCATCGTCTTCGCCGAGGGCGAAGAACCGGGCGTCATCCGGGCGGCCTGGGCGTTCCAGGAAGCAGAACTCGGCCGGGCGATCCTCGTCGGCCGCGAGGAGCTGGTGCGGCAGAACATGCATCTGGTCGGGGTGCCGGACGACGCCGAGATCGAGATCGTCAATGCACGGCTCTCCCGGCACAACGCCGACTACACCGATTTCCTCTACGCGCGTGCGCAGCGTTACGGCCTTCTGCATCGCGATGCGCAGCGGCTGGTGAACCAGGATCGCAACGCGTTCGCCTCATGCATGCTCGCGGCAGGCCATGCCGACGGGATGGTCACCGGCGTCACACGCAACTTCGCCTCCGCGCTCGAAGATGCGCGGCGCGCGATCGACCCGCAGCGCGGTTGCAAGCTCATGGGCATGTCGATCGTGTTGTCCAAGGGGCGCACGATCTTCATCGCCGACACCAATGTCACCGAGTTTCCGAACCCTGAAGAACTTGCCCAGTTTGCACTTCAGACAGCCCGGGTCGCGCGCGGCTTCGGCGTGACGCCGCGCGTCGCCTTCATGTCCCACTCGACGTTCGGCAATCCCAGGCTCGACCGCGCCGAGAAGGTGCGCGACGCGGTGGCGATCCTCGACCGCCGCGAGGACATCGATTTCGAGTACGACGGCGAGATGAGCCCGGAAGTGGCGCTGATGCCCGAGCAGCACCGGCTCTACCCGTTCAGCCGCCTCTCCGACGTCGCCAACATCCTGATCATGCCGGCGATGCACTCGGCCTCGATTTCCACGAAGATCCTCGCCTCGCTTGGCGGCGCGACCGTGATCGGTCCGCTGCTCGTCGGCCTCGACAAGCCGGTGCAGATCGCGCCGCTCGGCTCCTCGGTCTCCGACATCGTCACCTACGCGACGATGGCGGCGTTCGACGTCAACCTGAAGCCTGCGCCGAAGAGCTAACCTTCGTGCCCTTCGTGTCTTCCTTTGTGCCTTTGTGTTTTCAAACACGAAGACCGCAAAGGAAGACACGAAGGGCACGAAGGGTGTTAGAGCTAGACTATGCGGCCAACTGCAGGATCGGGCGCACCCACGTCACTGCGCCCATCGGATAGGCGTAGCCGACATCGACGGCGCCCAGCGCGCGATAGAAGTCCGCGGCCGGCGGATGCGACACGATCTTCACCGCCGTCACGCCGCGCGAGGCCGCCAGCGCGCGCATGTGCTGCATCAACAGCTGCCCAAGTCCGCGCCCCTGCGCGTCGTCGGCCACGAACAGCAGATCGAGCTCCGGCGTTGCGCCGAGCATGAGGCTGTAGAATCCAAGCGCGACGCCCCCTTCGTCAGCGATATGAAATTCGTCGCGTGCGATCTGTTCGGCTGTGATCTCGTAGTCGTCGAGCATCGGTGCGTACTCGCCCTTGTGGGAGGCCGAGCCGTGCACGATGGCGTTGAGCGCCGGAGCATCCGCGGCCACTCCGCGACGCACCTGCATCAGAAGTCCGTCTTGCCGAACCGCGCGAAGCCCTGGTTGACGCCCGGCGGATCGAGCACGCAGAGGTCGAGCTCGACCGGTTCGCCGATCCAGCGCCCCAGGTGCGTGTGGTCTCCGAGATCGTCGAGCGTCAGCGGATGGATCAGGACCCGCAGACCGCCGCGCACCAGCTCCGGCTCCACCGCGGGCAGAAGGCGCTCTTCGAAATGGACCTCGAACTGGGACACCGTGTGCGGCCCCACCTTGTGGTCCCGCAATTCGCCGACGAACAGGATCGCGAACAGCGGATCGCCCGGTTTGGCCGCAAGCAATCTGGCCCGCAATTCCGCCGCGACGGGGCGTTCGCTTGCGGCGTAGTAGATATGCGCGTGGTAAGGCGCCTTCCCGGCTGTGTCCGTCATGGCCGATCCTCTCACGCCTGCGCGGACGCCGGTTGCGCGGCCTTGCGCACGCGCCACATCTCCACCAGCACCAGCGCCACCGCAACGAGCCCGATCCATGCCGCGAACACAAAGACGTTGGCGAACGCGGCGGCCTGGCCTTCGACACCCTGCTCTTTCACCGAATCCACGTAGGCGCCGATGCGCGGGCGGAAGATGACGCCGATCAGCAAGGCGAGGGACGACAGCAGCGCGTACTGCACCGTGGCGAAGCGCTTGTTGACGATCGACGAGAGCCACGCGAGGTGCACGGCGCTGGCGAAACCACCGGCGAGATTCTCCATGGCGATGGCTGCGGTCAGCCTGTTGAGCGCGGGGCCAAGCGTCACGCCATCGAAGATCGTCGCGCCTGCGCCCTGCACGGCGCCGACAAAGCCGCCAAGCAGACCGGCGAACACCGCCCCGAGGCCGGTCATGCGCAGGAACGCGTCCATGCCGGCGCCGCCGCGCGCGAGATCGACGTAAAGGAGGTTCGTCACCGCCGCGAGCATGCCGCCGATCAGCAACGCCGGCAGGCGGCCGAACCAGAGAATGCCGAGCCCGCCCAGCGCGATCCCCGCCATGGTCATGAACACGCCGACCATCTTCGAGGCGACAGCGACATCTGAGTTCGAGGCGCCGAGGATGGAAATGTAGAACGGCTGCGCGAACGACCCCCAGATGGAATCCGCGATGCGATAGGTCATCGCCAGCGCCAGCACCGGCAGCGCCCAGATCCAGTAGCGGCGCACGATGTCGGCGAGCGGCGCCAGCACGCGCTCGAACAGCGTGTCGAGGAACGCCGGCGAAGCGCCGGGCGCATCGAGCACGCCGGGGCGGTTCTTCACCAGCCAGAACGACAGCGCCAGCGGCGCGCCGACGGTGACGAGGAGAATCCACGGCGTCGCCGCATCGCGGAATTCGGCTGCGCTCGCACCCGGATTGGCCAGAGTGTAGAACATGAAGCCGAGCAGCGCCGCGCCCGCCAGCGCCCAACCCGTCGCCACCGGAATCACGGCGCGCCGGCGCGCGCGTTGCACGACCGGATCGGCAGCGGCGCTTGTCGACGCGCGCGGCGCGAACGCATTCTCCGGCGCCGCCAGTGTGGCGAACACCGCGCCGCCCATCACCACTGCGAGCATCATGAAAATCGGCCGCCAACCCGCAGCGGGATCGACTGCCGTGCGCCAGAGATCGGCCAGCAGCAGCGCCACAGCGCCCGCAACGATCGCCGCGAGACGGTAGCCGAGCTGGTACTGCACGGTGATCTTGTCGAGCGACTCCGGCGTTTGCGCCGTCTCAATGCGCCATGCATCGACGACGATGTCCTGGCTGGCGGAGAAGAACCCGGCAATCACCGCGAACACCGCGAACAAAAGAAGGTTCACGCGCGGATCGACCGTCGCCATGCCGAAGATGCAGAGCGCAATCACCACCTGGCACAGCGCCATCCATGCCTTCCGCCGCCCGACGGTGTTGGCGAACGGCGGCGTCAGCCAGTCGAACGCCGGCGCCCAGATGAACTTGAAGGCGTAGAAGAGCCCGATCCACGACAGCGCGCCGATGGCGCCGAAGCTAAGCCCCGCGTTGGTGAACCAGACGCCCACCGAGCCCAGCAGAAGCGAGTTCGGCAGTCCGCAGGCAAAGCCCAACGCGGTGGCGATCCAGATGGCGCGGCGGTCGGCGGCGGTCGCGGGCGCCGCGGCGGCGGTGTCAGTCATCACCCGAGCGTGGCGGGCTTTGCGGCTGGGGACAAGCGGCCCGCGACAGCGGCGAGGCGCTCGGGCTCGATGGGCTTGGTGAGAAAATCGTCCATGCCGGCGGCGATGGCGGCGGCGCGCTCGGCTTCGCCCGCGTCGGCGGTGAGCGCCACGAGCCGCACGGCGCCGGCGGTTCCGGATAGCGCTCGGATGCGGCGAGCGGCGCCGAGCCCGTCGAGCCGCGGCATGCGCAAGTCGAGGAACACGAGGTCATAGCCGCCGCGCGCGGCCTCGGCGACGGCCTCCTCTCCATCGCCCACGACATTCACCCGGCAGCCCGCGCGCTGCAGCAGCGTGCGCGCCAGCAGCGCGTTGATCGGATTGTCTTCGGCGAGCAGCACGCGCAGACCCAGATCGAGGGTCGGCGCGGCGCGTTCATCTTCCGGCGCACGTTCCCTCGGCGCAGCGCCCTGCGCGGCAAGAACGCGCGCGACCAGCGAGCTGCGCCGCAGCGGCTTCAGCAGATAGTGCGCGACGCCCGCGTCACGATACGCCGCGATCGCCGCGCGCTCTTCCTGCGGCGCCATCAGCACCAGCGGCGGACCGGCCGCCAGGAACGGCCGCGCATTGCCCTGCGCGACGTCATGGTCCAGCAGCAGCACGCTCGCGTCGCCGACATCGTCTAGCCGCGTCGCGCGGCGCGCCGCGCCGCCGAAGTTGCGGATGGTTTCGATAGTGGTCGCGGCGAGCACATCGCTGTGCGTCATGATCGCAACGCGCAGACCGACAAGCGACGCCGGCGGCTCATTGGCGTTGGCGTGAGCCGCGAACGGCAATTCCACCCAGAACGCCGCCCCCTCGCCGGGCTGCGAGCGCACGCCGGCGACGCCGCCCATGGCGTGCGCGAGTTTGCGGACGATGGCGAGTCCAAGCCCGGCGCCGCCGTACAAACGCGCGTGGGACGCGTCGGCCTGCCCGAACGCCTCGAAGATTTCGGCCTGCTTTTCGGGCGGGATGCCGGGCCCGGTATCGCGCACGGTGAAGCGGGTGCGCACACCGGCCGGCGCGATTTCGATGCGCACCCCACCGCTGAGCGTGAACTTCACGGCGTTGCCGGCGAGATTGAACAGGATCTGCTTCAGCCGCCCTTCGTCGCCGACGAGGCGCGCCGGCACGGCGGGATCGATAACCACCGCGATCTCCAGCGCTTTCTCTCTCGCGCGCGGGCTAAGCAGTTCGGCGACGCTCTGCGCCGTCGCCTCCGGATCGAACGGCGCCTCCTCCAGCATCACGCGGCCGGACTCAAGGCGCGAGAAATCGAGAATTTCGGTGACGAGATCGAGCAAATGTTCGCCCGACTGCCGGATCGCGGCGAGGTACTCGCGTTGCGTCGGTTCGAGCAGCGCGCGCTCCAGCAAGCCGGCCATGCCGAGGATGCCGTTGAGCGGCGTCCTGAGTTCATGCGTCAGCGTGGCGAACAGCAGCGTCTTGGCGCGGGCGGTCTCGG
>Ga0187894_10007537_pt1 | contig 10237 bp, 12 predicted proteins | sample GBC1701081metaG_FD_136650 | JGI IMG/M metagenome (GOLD analysis project Ga0187894, IMG submission 136650) | White microbial mat communities from a lava cave in the Kipuka Kanohina Cave System on the Island of Hawaii, USA - GBC170108-1 metaG ... | reverse complement strand
CCCTTCTGCATGACCATGGTGGACGACGGCATCAAGGCGAAGGACAAGGAAGAGCAGGTCAAAGCGCTCGACGTGATGGAGCTGGTCGCCAACGCGCTCGAGTAAGGGGGGAAGGTGAGGGCTCCGATTTGCGCAGCAGTGGTCCTGTTGCTGCTGTTCGCGGCGGCGGGCTGCACGCAGCATCGTACGATCACCAAGGACAAGCAGCTGTGCGCGACCAACTGCGGCCAGACGCAGACCGGTTGCATGACTCGCTGCGCCGACCCGAAGCAGAACGTGCAGGTGTTGGAGGACATCCGCGGCAGCCTGTGCGAGAAGCGCTGTCGCGAGGACTACGACAAGTGCATGGTCGCATGCACGGACTAGAGTGATGCCGATTTACGAGTTCCGCTGCAAGAAGTGCGGCAGGCGCTTCAGCGTGCTGACCTTGCGCGTGAGCGAGAAGGCGGACCCGGTTTGCGACAAATGCGGCAGCCGCTCGGCGGATCGGCTGCTGTCGCGCTTCGCCATGCCGAAGTCGGAGGAAGCCCGTCTCGACCGTCTCGGCGATCCCGGCAGCATGGCCGGACTCGACGAGAACGACCCGAAGAGTGTTGCACGCTGGATGCGCAAGGTCGGGCGCGAGATGGGCGACGAGGTGGGCGGCGCCGACTTCGACGAGATGGTCGACCAGATCGAAGCCGGTGATCCCGGTGACGACGCCGAAGGCTCCGCGGGTGGAAGCGACGACGATTGATGCCGATCGCGCCCGGCGCGCCCGCGCGGCCGTCAACGCCGGCCCGTACGACGAGGCGCACGAGCTGTGCCGCTCTACCGCCGCATCCTGATCGGTTTGGTCATCGGCGCTGTGCTCGGCCTCGGCGCCAACTACGTCGCCGGCGGCGACGAGCGCGTCGCCTGGTTCACCAGCGGCGTCACCGAGCCGCTCGGGCGCATCTTCCTCCGCCTCATCTTCATGGTGGTGCTGCCGCTGGTGACGTCGGCGCTCGCACTCGGCGTCGCCGGCCTCGGCGACGTGCGGACTCTCGGCCGCGTCGGCCTGAAGACGTTCCTCTACACCGTCACCGTGACGGCGTTGTCCGTCGTGACCGGTCTGGTTCTCGTCAACACGTTCAAGCCGGGAGAGGGCCTGCCGCCGGAGGTGCGCGCGCAGCTCCAGTCGATGCAGCAGCAGAGCAGCGGCGCGATCACCGCCGCCGAGTCGGGTGTAGGGCTCGATGCGATCATCCGCATCATCCCCGACAACCCGCTGCGCGCGGCGGTGCAGGGCGACATGCTGGCGGTGATGTTCTTCGCGCTCATGCTCGGGATCGCGCTGGCGGCGAGCCCGCGCGAGCGGGTGCAGCCGTTGATCGCCGTGCTCGAGGCACTCTACGAGGTCACCATGGCGATCATCGGCTTCGCGATGCGCCTGGCGCCCTACGGCGTCGCATGCCTGATCTTCACGCTCACGGCGCGCTTCGGCTTCAGCGTGCTGCGCCAGTTGGGCGCCTACGTCGCGGTCGTCCTCTTCGGCCTCGCCTTCCATCAGTTCGTCACCTACTCCGTGCTGCTCAAGCTGCTGGCGCGCACCTCGCCGCTGCAGTTCTTTCGCAACGTTCGCGAGGTAATGGTGACGGCGTTTTCGACGAGCTCCTCCAATGCGACCTTGCCGACGGCGCTGCGGGTGACGGAGGAGAACCTCGGCGTGCCGCGCGAGATCGCCGCCTTCGTGCTGACGCTCGGCTCGACCGCGAACCAGAACGGCACCGCCCTCTTCGAGGGAGTCACGGTGCTGTTCCTGGCCCAGTTCTACGGCGTCGATCTGAATCTGTCGCAGCAGTTGCTGGTGGTGTTGATGTCGGTGCTGGCGGGTGTCGGAACCGCCGGGGTTCCCGGTGGCTCGCTGCCGCTCATCGTTCCGGTGCTCGTGGCCGTCGGTGTTCCGGGAGAGGGGATCGGGGTGATCCTCGGCGTCGACCGCCTGCTCGACATGTGTCGCACCGTGCTCAACGTCACCGGCGACATCACCGCCGCGGTGGTGGTGGCGCGCTCGGAGGAGCGCGCCGAGCCGACGCCGTTGCGCGGCGACTAGCGGACCTGCGGCCGCCCGAGGGTGCCGGCGAGGTTCAACTGCGCGGGCAGGGCCTTCGCCCGCGGCGCGAAGACCGCGACCAGGCCCTTCAGGCTCTCGGGCAGCTTCTGGATCGTGAGGCTCAGATTGGGAACCGACTGGCCGAGTGGCTCGCGCAGTGTGATGTAGCCTTTGACCGTGAGGCTGAGGTCGTTACCGGTGAGGGTGACGTCCTGCACTTCGAGGCGATCGCCCTTGAGGACGAACTTGGACTTCGCGTCTTCGATGTTCAAGTCGGGCACGGTGAAGCCCATGATCTTGCCGCCGGTGAGACCGGCGTGCTGGAGAAAGATCTCGCCTTCGCCCTGGGGCGGAGCGCCGGGGGTACCCGAGCCATCGAACCAGCCCGCGAGGGTACCGGAGATGCGGCCTTCATCGAGCCAGGTAGTGAGGGCTTGGTAGCGGCGGATCTCGACGCCGTTCCATTCGAGATGCGCATTGACGGTCGGAGGGTCGCCCGGAACCCGACCGACCTTGCCCTCGGCTGTGCCGCCGTAGAGCTCGCCCCAGAGCGCCACCGAGTTCATTTGCCCGCGCAAGAGCGAGCGATAGTCGGGCCGCAGTTGCAGCCGCACCCATTCGAGCAGCGGCGGTGCACCCTCTTTGAGCGGGAGCGCGCTGACCTTCAAGCCGTCGAGCTCGTAGCCGTTCCACCAGGCGAAGTCGGCGCCGTTGATGGTCACGGCCACACTGTTCGACTGGAAGGAGTCGAGCGCGCGGCGGACGAGAACCTCGTGCGGAAAGGTGACGACGATGAAGATCAGGAACAGGACGAGTGTGTAGACGCCGTAGTACACCACGGGTCGCCGCAGAAAACCGAAGAAGCCGCCCGAGAAGGACGGCAACGAGAGGGCGGGCACGGCCATCAGGCGGGATTCTCCTTCGGTGCTTCCGGCGGTGCTTCGGGTTCCACCGGCGCCGGTGCCGCAGGCGCGGCGGGCCTCTCGTCCTTCTGGTGTAGCGAGCGCACCAGCGAGACCGTCGCGGTGACGTCGAAGTCGTGCGTCGCCCCGGTGCGTTCCTTGACCATGAGGCGCGTGACTCGCAGGGCGTTGTCGCCCTTCTCGATCCGATGCAGCATGTCGACGATGTTCTCGAGCGTCACCTGGGTGAGCTTGAACTCGACCATCTCTTCTTCGTACTGGTCGCCGGTGGTCTTGTTGCTCCGGTTCATCGAGCTGATGCGCCCCGGAGTCACCTGCGAGATCGTCGATTCGAGGAAAGCGAAGAGCGAGAAGTCCTTGCTGGTCTTGGCGAGCATTGTCTCGCCGGCGGTGAGCTTCTGCGACAGGTCGAGATATTCGTAGCGCAGCTGCGCCAGCTTCTGCAGGTCCTGCTCCTTGTGCTTCATCTGCCGCACGACCTGCTCCTGGCGCGTGTCGAGCCAATCGATCGCGCTGTAGAGTCCGGCGATAACGAGGCCGGCCAAGGCGAGCGAAACCAGGGTGCGCTCGCGCGTCGACATGCGCGAGAAGACGTTGAAGAGCTGTCGCCAGTCGAAGTTCACTGCGGCTTGCCCTCCTGGCCGGGCTTGTTGAGGGTGAGGATCAGGCGAAATTCGACGCCCTTGCCGTCGCTCGCGGCCTTAGTGTCCTTCGCCTGCACCTCGCGGAAATACGGCAGTCCCTCGAAGGTCTTCTTCAGCGTGTCGACGTTGTCGTACGAGCCGGTGCGACCGCGGATGCGGATGGAGTCCGGATCCATCGCATACTCGTCGACGTCGACGGTGAGGTTCTTCGGCACCGACGTCGAGAGTGAGTAGAGAAGATCGATCGCGGTCAGGTTTCCGACCGGCGCCGTGTCGGCGAGAAGGCCGAGCTTCGTCTTCACGCCGGTGACTTCGCCCTGGAGGACCTCGACGGCGTTGTTGGTGTTGATCGCCGCGCCCGGCATCACCGAAGCGACGATCGAGCGCACCTTCTCGTCGACTGCATCAGCCCGCGCCCGCTGCAGCCGGTAGTTGACGAAGAGGTAGGTGACCGCGAGGATGCCAACCACCGCCGCGAGCGCGGCGATGCGCATCAGCGCCGAGCGCACCTCGGCTTGACCGCGCTGATACGTGAACTCACCACGGCGGAAGTTGAGTCCGATCGTGCTGGCGGGCTCGAGTTCGCGCAAGGCGAGCCCGAGAGGGCGCGCAAAGGCGGGAGCCATCCCCTCGGCGACTCCGGGCACGGGCTTGAGCGGGAGCGACTCGAGGCGAACGACGCGCAGGCCGGCGTTCTCCGCGAAGGCGCGCGTGGCGTCAGTGAGGAACTCGCTCGGCTCGCCGGCGACGAGGCAGGGAAGGTTGCCCTCGATGGTACCACCGTTGAGCACCATCAGCGTCCAGCGGAGCTCCTGCGCCAGCACCTCAGCGGAGATGAGGCCGGGGCCCGAACCGTTGCCCGGGGGCGCGACCAGGACGCGCACCCCTTGCAGTTGTTTGTCGCGATAGAGCGCGACCGAGGCATCGCGTTGCGTGACCTCGACGTAGGCGAAGTTCTCCGGCAGCTCCTTTGCGAGGTGGTTGAGGAGGTTCAGGCTGCAGAGCGGGCCGAAGTCGACGATCTTGGGATCGAGGCCGACTTCCGAAAGCGCCGCGAGGTGGCGCTCGAGATCGCTCTTCTGCACCAGGGCCGCGAGCACGGTCGAGCCGGTCTTCTCGCGCGTGAGTACCTGGTAGTCGACGACGACGTCGTCGAGGCCGAACGGCACCTGCGTCTCGAGCTCGAAGGGAATCGTCTGCGAGAGCTTCTTGCGATCGCGGAAGGGCAGCGAGAGCATGCGCTGCGTCGCCAGTTGGCCGGGCATGGTGACCAGCACCGTATCGGCCTGCAGATTGTGCTTGGCGAGAAAAGCGCGCAGGTTGTCCGCCAGCGACTGGCCGGTGCCGGATACCTCCTCGTAGAGGCCGGTGACCTTGTAGTCGCGGAAGCTCGACTCGATTGCGGCGGCGCGCACGGCGTTGGCGCCGATGTCGAGGGCTAGGATTCGCTGCGGCATCAAATCTGACCTTTATCCGAGTTGGACTCGCCCTCCAACCCCTCGGGGTTGTCGCGTTGCGCATCACGCGCGGCGCTGATGCCGCTTTCCTTGGCCCAGTCGAGATAGATGAGGTGCCAGCTCGGTTGATCCGGAGGCTGCCCCGGGAGCGGCGTGCCCGGCTGGCGCAGCACGAGCGCGCGAATCGTCTTGCCGACGCCGTTGACCACGGCGCTCGCCTCGATGCGGAATGTATCGCTCTGCGTACCGAAGAGTTGAAGAAGGCCCGCCTTGTTCCCGGTCATCCCCTCGAAGGCCTCGCCGGCGTTCTTGTAAGGCGCCTCTTTCCGGTGCGCGATGATGTCCGGCACGAGGCTCTCGTCGTTTCCGGTCACCGAGAGGATCGCGTGCAGTACTGTCGCCGGAACCGTGTTGACGTTGAGCTGACGCTTCCCCTTCGCATTCGACACCGGTTGCGCGGTGACGTAGTTGCGCAAGCCGTCGAAGAGGGTGCGGTCCTGGAGTAGAGGAAAGGAGGCCGCGACGTCTTCGAGCGAGCCGAACTCCGGTGCCACCAGTTGCGCCGGCTGGCCGACCTTCGCTGGTGCGACGGCGGTGAACCAGTAGTCGTCGATCGCCTGCTTCAAGGCCTCTTCGTCGAGTCCCTTGCCGCCGGCGATCTTGGCGATGATGTCGCGCCAGCAGAAAGGTGACGACGCCGGCGTGTTTGGCTTGCAGTCGTGGTCCTGCTGCGTCGCGTTCGGATTGGGCGGATTCGGGCGGCTGAAGTTGACGTTCACCTTGCCGCTCTCGTCGACGATGCGGCCGCAGAGTTGCCAGTTGGGCGGCACCCAGGTCTCGTTCTCGAGGATGTTCTGGCACGGCCCCAGGGCGAAGTAGCGCCACTTGTCCTTCTCGCCGGGATCGATGTTGCGGTCTTCGTCTTGAATCAGCGCCCCGGCGAGGATGTTGATCCCCGAACGTGCCAGGTACGTCGCCTGCAGCGAGTTGAGAGCGTTGCGGCTGATGTGGCTCTCGACCTGCACCGTGTAGGTGAACTCGAGCACGATGATCATCATCAAGGTGATGACCAGCAGCACCATGATCAGCGCGATGCCGCGCTCGCCGCTCCGGTTCTGCGCGCTCATTTTCCCGGTGTTGGCGTCGGCCGTGCGGCGAGCGGCAGGTCGACGATGGTGGAGAAGTCGTGCAGGTTGCCAGCGTCGTCGTAGAGGTAGAGTGCAATCTCGACCGCGATCGGCAGGCGGTTCTCGAGGTCGCCGGGGGCAGTGCTGTCCCAGTTGTCGTTCCATTGGCCGCTGTCGCCATCGAGATAGCGCAGCCGCAGACCGGCGACGTTGTCGACGACGAGGGTGCGGATCTCCTCCGGCGCGGCTTCGGGATCGTCGCCGGGTTTCGGTAGCGGACGCTCGCTGCGCACGAGCAGGTAGGTCTGCGCCGCTCCTTCCTGTTCGGCAAGGTAGTAGGTGACGAGGACGCGTCCACCGGTGCCGCTGCCGATCGGTCCGAACGGCGGCCGGCTGGAAATCGCGAAGCGCACCTGGTCGAGGAACTGACCGGAGCCGCCGGCGCCGACACCTTGGAACACGGCGGCGGGAACGCGCGCCGGGAGGAGCGAGGCTTCCATCTCGTCGGCGACGTGCAGGACGGCTTCGCGCCCGACCGACGCCACCTTCGCCGCCGACTCCGCGTGCTCCTTGCTGCGAATCGTGCGCGACACGGCCCCGTACACGGTGGTCAGCAGGATGCCCAGCACGAGCAGGGCGACCAGGACCTCCATCAACGTGAAGCCGCGGCGCGGGGCGTCACTCATCGTTGCGCCCCACGAAGTAGACGAGCTCGATCGGCGTGCCTTCGTCCCAGTAGATCTGGAGCCGCACGCGCTTCACGGTCTCGAAGGTCGTTTCGCTGACTTCTCGCGTCCAGTGATATTCCGGGTAGGTCTCGAACGTCCCGCTGCCGTCGCTCAGGCCGTTCTGGGCGTCGAATTGGAGCTGTGTGAGCAGCTCGCGCGCCAGCAGAGTCGCCCGGCTGTAGTGGTTGGCGCGATCGACTAGCTGGATGTTGCGGCCGTGCAATCCGAGGATGGCGGTGAAGGCGACGGCGACGACGAAGAGCGCGATCATCACCTCGAGCAGGGTGAAGCCTCGGTGCGATCTCACGCTACTGCTGGGTGAACTCGAAGTCGCGGTATCCGTCATACATGCTGACCTGGCCGGTCAGCGGCCAAACGGTCAGAGTGAACGCCTGCCTGCCGTTGTCCATGTGGACGACGGTGGGATCGACGTAGCCGTCGGGGTAGAAGGTCGTGAACATCTGGCCCTCGGCCAGCTTGCCCACCTGCTGGAAGACGATGTCGCTGAAGGCGACGGTGTTGGGAAGGGCGACCGGCTTGGCGAGAATGCCGAGCTCGTCCTTGGTGTCGCGGCCCATCGGCCCGTTGGGTGCATCCTCGCTGGTGACCCAGTAGCGCTGGTTGTCGAGGTCGTAGTTGAGTCGGTAGATGCGGCCGTTCAGCACCGCTTCGCTGCGCAGGAAGCGGAACGTCGTCGCGAGGCGGCGCACATGCGAGACCAGCTCCTGGCTCGAGGCGTCGCGCAGTCTCGGGACGACGAACGTGAGCGCGATCGCGAGGATGAGCAGAACGAGCGACAGCTCGAGGAGAGTGAAGCCGGCGACGCCTCGCCGCGAGCTCCTGGTCTCGGGTTGGGTTTGGGGGCTTGGGCTCATGCTGCCAGTCGTCCCGCGCCGGCCGCGGAGCCGCGGAACTCGAAACTCGGAGCGCAGAGTCGGAACGGGGCGTTAGAGATCGCGGCTGTCGATGTCGACGTTCTTTCCGTCTCCGCCTTCAGCGCCGTCGGCTCCGAAGGACTTGACCACGAAATTCTGCCCGTCGCCCGCGTAGGCGTAGAGGTTGCCCCAGGGGTCGGTCGGCACCTTTTCGAGATAGCCGTCCGGGTTGAAGCTGCGGCCGATGCCGGCGGCACCGCCACCACCGCCACCGCCGGTGCCGGCGACCAGCGCCGCGAGTCCCTGCGCGGTGGTGGGATAGCGACCCATGTCGAGCTTGTAGAGATGCAGTGCTTCTTCGATGGCCTTGATGTCGGCGGCGGCTTTGGTCTGCCGGGCCTTGTCGGTCTGGCCCATGATCCTCGGCGCGACGAGGGTGACGAGCAGGCCGAGGATGAACACAACCACCATGATCTCAATCAGGGTGAAGCCCGCATTCATGCGACCTTTGTTGGACATGTGCGTGAACCTCCGAACGGGCAAGAGCCTACAAGTGAGAGTATCCGAGTTCAACGAACCAGCTGGTTCAACTGGAAGATCGGGACCATGATGGCGAGAACGATGAAGAGGACGACGCTGCCCATGAAGATCGTGATCAGCGGCTCCATGATCGAGGTCAGCGCCGCGATGGCGCTCTCGACCTCGTTGTCGTAGGCGTCGGCGGCGCGCGCCAGCATCTCCTCCAGCTCACCGCTCTTCTCGCCGACGGCGATCATGTGGACGAGGAGAGGCGGGAAGAGGCCACTCTTCTTCAATGGCGGCGCGATGCTGTGGCCTTCGCGGATACTGTTGCGCGCGGTCTCGATGGTCTCCGCCAACTGTGTATTGTTGACCACGTTCTTGACGATATCGAGCGAGGGCAGCAGCGAGATACCGCTGCGCAGCAGTGTGGAGAGCGTGCGCGCGAAACGCGCCAGCGCCACCTTCTTCATCATCGGCCCGAAGTAGGGGACGCGCAGAACGTAGCCGTCGAAGCGCAGGCGGCCAGTGGGCGTTCGCGTCCACACGCGCACGCCGATGACGGCGAACAACACGACCGAGACGATGACCCACCAGTACTGTTGCAGGAAGTTGCTGATGCCGAGCAGCACGACCGTCATCACAGGCAGGGCGGCGTGCGTGTCCTCGAAGATCTTGGTGATCTTCGGCACGACGTAGGACAGAAGGAAGAAGAGGATGCCGGTGCTGGTGATACCCATCAACACCGGATAGGTGAGGGCCGACTGCACTTTGCTGCGGAGGCGCGCCGAGCTCTCAGTGTATTCCGCCAGCCGCGCGAGTACGACGTCGAGGGCGCCGCTGGCTTCTCCGGCGCGCACCATGTTGGTGTAGAGATCGGTGAAGACGCGCGGGTGCTCCTTGAGCGCGTCGGCGAAGGCGCCGCCCTCGGTGACGCGCTCGCGCACCTGCGAGAGGATGCGCTTCATCCGCTGGATCTCGGTCTGCTCGATGAGCGCGCTGATGCACTCGACCAGCGGCAGCCCGGCGCCGACGAGCGTCGACAGCTGGCGCGTCGTCAGCGCGAGGTCCTGGGGCTTGATGCGCTCGAAGTAGTGGCCGAGGTTGAGGTTGAAGTTGGAGCCGGTGCGGACGATCGAAGGCGCCGCCGCTTGCGCCGCGCGCTCCTCGGCCAGGTCGGTGGGGAAGACGCCGACGCCGCGCAGCTTCAGACGCGCGCCCTTGGGGCTGTCGGCGTCGATGATGCCGCTGACGTTGCGCCCCGACGCGTTCAGTCCCTTGTAGGCATAGACTGGCATCGACGCTTCACCTGACGAAACTCGGGCGGTCCCTATTCAAGGACGGCCCGCCTGGCCGTGGGGTCAGACGAGGTCGTCCTGGGTCACGCGCAGAACCTCCTCGATGGTGGTCACGCCGGCGATGACCTTGTCGGCTCCGTCCTCGCGCAGGGTGTTCATTCCCTTGGCGGTGGCCTCGCGCCGCACCGTCGCGGAGTCCGAGTTCTTCATCACCAGGCCGCGGATATCGTCGTCGACGACGAGCAATTCGTGGATGCCGGAGCGGCCGCGGTAGCCAGTTTGTTTGCATGCGGGGCAGCCGGGTCCGGATTTGAAGATCGGATTGGCACCGAGGCGCCGCCGGTCGAGGCCGATCTCCTGCAGCTCTTCGTCGCTGGGGTCGGCTTCGATGCGGCACTCGGAGCAGACTCGGCGGAGCAGGCGTTGCGCCATGACGGCGATCACCGACGACGACACCAGGAAGGGTTCGATGCCCATGTCGATCAGCCGCGTCATCGCGCCGAAGGAGTCGTTGGTGTGCAGCGTCGAGAAGACGAGATGTCCGGTGAGCGCGGCCTGGATCGCGATCTCCGCGGTCTCGGCGTCGCGGATT
>Ga0187894_10007536_pt1 | contig 10237 bp, 6 predicted proteins | sample GBC1701081metaG_FD_136650 | JGI IMG/M metagenome (GOLD analysis project Ga0187894, IMG submission 136650) | White microbial mat communities from a lava cave in the Kipuka Kanohina Cave System on the Island of Hawaii, USA - GBC170108-1 metaG ... | reverse complement strand
TCGCCGGGGAGGTGATCTATTCGGTCGAAGGTGATTTGACTCCAACCAGCCAGCAGGACGAAGAAGCCCGGATCGCGACGCTCAGCGCTGCGATCAAGAAACTCGGCAATCCGGAAGACGCCGCCGAATTCATGCGCTGCCTCAACGCGATTTGTGAGGGGGGCGATGCGCGTTACCGGCAGGTCGCGGCCTCTTATTACTATGGCGAAATCGCGGAGCGCGGCCCTGGCGTCGTGCTCAAGGAAATGGCGCTCATCGCTATGCATCTCGCCAGCCTCAATCCAGTCACTGAAGAAGTGGGGAGCGACTCCGAAATAGGATATGCGCTGCGTGGAGAATCGAGGCCGCGGTCGATCTTTGATCTGGAGGTCGCCGAGGTCAATCGGATGATCCGAGGTCGCCGAAAGAGCGCGGGCTTTGTCCATGATGAATGGACGGAGTGGCTGAACAACCTCGAAGCGAGCGGCGCGGCGCTCGATGAACTCGATGACGCGTTCGCGCACGTCGAAGCGCTGGATCAATATGACGAGGGCGGCGCGATCGTCCGAATGTCCGCGCATGAGCGCACGTTTGCTTGCGGTCGCGTGGATCATGAGTTTACGGCCGATGATCTGCTGGAACAGGCGCGGTTTCTCGCCGGCGACTTGCTGCGTGCCTATGCGTCCGGGGTTGAAATCGAGGAGATCTGGGATGAGGTCAGCGCGCATCTAGACGTTCTTTTCCCTGTGGCAGGCAGAACCGCGGATGGCGGCAGATTCTTCTCTCGGGTCAATCTCGAACTCCAACGCCTTACTCGCGACGCGCTTGAAGATATCCTCGAAGACTGCTTCGGCGATTACCACCTGACCGCAATGCGCAATAACCACGCATATCGCCGTTTTTACGCGAGGATTCGCCGCGCGACTGATACGAGGGCGATCGGCGAGTTAATGAAGCAAGCGTACGAGGCGCGCCAGGACGGCGAGATGTCAGTTAAACATTTCATCACTCTCAATACAGCCGCAGATAATCAGCGAGCGCGGCTGTTGTTGGCGCCGCTCTCGGCGACTGCTTATCGGCTCATCGAGGAGATCGTCGCGGCGTCAGAAAAGAAGTTGGGGTATCTAGCGTGGGCGATGTACGGCGACAACCAACCTACACACTCAATTCATACGCTTAACTCGTGTGAGCAAACATGCGTCTGGGAAGTCATGACGGCTCGCAAAGCGGCGATTCTGCTTCCAAGACTCTATGCGAAGTTGCTCACAACTTGGGGGCCGGCGCTGCCACTCGCCTGTTTTATCTTCCTGGCGGTCTTCAAAGAATTCTTCGAACTGCCGCGCTTGCGCAAAGCGTTAAGCGCCGTTCGCAACAAACGGCGAGTTTCTGCTCGGAAGCTTTCCTCAGCGCCAAAGCTGGCCGTCGCAGTGCGCGGCGACTCAACGATGAAAAGAGGCGCTGCCGTCAAATTACGCGCGGAAGCGGCTCCCTGTGGACGGCAATAATCAACCTCATTGCCGCAGCGCCGCCTCTGGCGATGTCTTCAGTTTCTTCCATCTGTCCATCCACTTAATTCAAAGGTTCGCGCTGCGAATAAGTTGTGAACGGGCGTGGGGCGAGCACAACGCCTCGCGCTCATTGATTTCAATCTCAAACCTGAAAGGAGTAAGTATGTCATTCAATAAGATCACAATCGTCGGCTATCTGGGCCAAGATCCTAAAATGCGGTACACGCCGCAAGGGACGGCCGTTTGCAACTTCTCCGTCGCGACAACCGAAAAGCGCAAGAACGGCAGTGGTGAAATGGAGGAACACACAATCTGGTTCCGGGTCACCGCTTGGGGACGACAGGCCGAAGTGGCTGCCGAATATTTGGCGAAGGGCAGGCAGGTTTACGTCGAGGGGCGGTTGCGCCTCGAAGAGTACACCGATCGCGAGGGCTATCCGCGGACCAGCCCTGAAGTCAACGCCAGCGACATTCACTTCCTGGGCCAGCGCGGCGATGCCACGAATCGGGTTGCGGAGAGGGCCGATGAGAGCGATCAGGCTGATGAAGAAACTGAGATAGGAGAGAGAGCAAAGCCTGCCTCATCCCGTTCCGGTAAGAAGTCAGGCTCGAAGCGCGCATCAACGAAAGAGGTTGACGACGCTGAGTCCCTTGGCATAGTGGACGATGGAATTCCTTTCTGATTAATGACAGGGGGAGATCACACGTTTGATCTCCCCCTGCCTTTGTCTCGTTCTACCAATGAAAAGCGCCGCATCAGCCGCGGTCACATATTCCGTTCATCCCCGACATCTCCATTCGCTCACTCCGTAAACGAGTAGGTTTCGGCTGCTCATATCGGTGTACCTCGATTGAAAGGAGATGAACAATGATTCGAATAGAGAACAAAAGAAAGTATCGCGGCGCCGGTATCTACATCGGCAGACCATCGTTGCTCGGGAACCCCTACAGTGTCAGCGTGTATGGAAGGCAGAAAGCGATCAGGCTCTATCGCCAATGGCTGTGGGATCGGATCAAAGAGCGGGGCGAGGTCTATGCCGAGCTTAAGCGATTAGCGGAGATAGTAAAACAAGGCGATCTGACTTTGATTTGTTGGTGCGCCCCAGACCCATGTCACGGAGACCAAGTAAAAAGATCCATTGAGTGGTTGAACTCCACCGAATAGCGCGCCTGAGCGATCACAGTGTTCCGCGCGGCTGCCGGCTTTCTCTTACGTAGTTGATGAAACTTCGCGACGAGTGGAGCAAAGCCGGATAAATCGGAGATGGGGCCACGCCTTGTAAACATGTAAACAATTGAGCGGACAGGATAGAGTTGTAATCATGTTTACCGCCTGGTTACGTGATTGATTGCGCAGGCATTTACGGCGCGCGGCATGATTACAAAGAACACCGAGATGGCCTTGCTTCTGCGAGGCTTGTTTACAAGCCTCGCCTGATCTGTAAACAGCCTAGTGATCAAGGAATTAGTAAAGGATCGTTGGTTACAGGTTGCAAGGATGAGGGTCTCTATCCTGTTGAATGCGGGGGCGATTACAATGTTTACAAGCAGAAGGGAAAACATCTCCTTCGACACTCGTATGTTTACAGCCATTCTCGCGGAAAAAAATTAATTGGCGGCAGTGAACTTTTGCAGGTCATCAGGATCGATCCCCAGTTTCTGAGCGACAAGTAGGGCTTTATCGCGTTTATCCGGATCGATCAAGAATCTCCGAAGGCTGGCGGAGATTCGCTCGCGCATAATCCTTCCGGCAACTTCGGGGGCGCTCTGCCTCAGAGTTTGCAACTGTTGATAACTTATCTGTGTAAAAGTCAGCGTTTGCCGGCTTCGATCACGCCAGCGAAACTTGACCGCGAAACCATTGTCTTTTTGATAGACGTCCCACCATCCGCTCAATGCTTCCGGCAATATGGCCTTCACCCATGATGAGTCTACCTGTCCAGATTGCCCATCAACCTTATTTCTCCCGCTCCCCCTATGCCGGCGTTGTTCCCTCGTCTTCTTGTTCTTGCTCCCTCGATCAATCCCAATCCTTTGCACCCTCAAATCACCGCTCCCCTTGACGGGCTGCTCCTCCGGTTGGCCCTCGTCGCTCCCCCGGCGCTCCCCCTCAACCGTTTCATCTTCGCTTCTTCCACGAACGTCGGATTGAATGTCTCGCGCCGGTGATTGTGACTGAAGCCGGGAATCCGCTCCAGGCGCCTCAACGCTCACCGGCGCCAACATTTTCCCGAAACGTCTGTCACGTCGCTTTCCTGATCGCTTTCACCGTACCCGCTCGGGAGGTACTGGCCGGCTGGATCGGCGGGTTTAACATCGCCAGTGGAGAATTCAGGTTTGTCGCGCAGCAGCTTGAGAGCCAGGCTGAACCCATCGAGCCATCCCCTGAGTTTTGCCGCGAGCAGCAGGAACGGGTTATCGCCCACGGCGGCCCTTCGGATCGTGACAACGTCCTCCCGCGCGGCGTCCGCCTTCAGTTCGCGGATGCGGCTCTCGGCGACCGCGTCATAATCGCGTACCGCCGAAACTCCCACCAACGCCAAACCGAAATGCAGGGCGATGGACCATCGATACCAAAATTGTAGGAATCCCGGCAGCGAAATGCCGGTCACCCATGCGCAAAGTATTGTCGCGTTCAGCGTCATCGTCGCCTGAATCACATTGCAGCAGAGCTTGGCGGCGAACCGCTGCTTTCTCGACCTGTAGATCGTCACGAGCCCGTGACGCAGAGTGAAGTAGAACTTCTCGACGAATCCCGTGATGAGGACGGCCAACAGCGTCGCGCCAACCCACCCGAGTCTTTCCCTGTGAGCGAACGCGTTTACAAACCCTGTCGCGGCGGCGCTCAGGGTGATCACGCAGAATTGAATCAGTCTGAGGTTATGTTCGTTTCGCTGGTAGTCGTCACCGCCGGCGATCCGATCATAGACGCTTTCGATCCGGCTTCGCGTTCGGGATGGGACCTCAGGGCGGTCGATGTTAAGTCTGAGCATGGTTTCTTCCTTTCAGAATAACGTCTTTGATTCTATCCGCTGTCGTATTGCACTGCGCGTTCCATTCCCGATCGAGGGCCTCGTATTGCATCTGAATAGACTCAGGCGTCTGTTTGCCCTGGCGCATCCTGTTCGAGATGTCCCTCCACAACAGGTCTCTTGCGCCGTAGGCGGCCAGGAAGATTTCGAGCAGGTAACCGTGGTCCCGCCGCTGCGCGTAGTCGATGCTTTGAGCCAACTCCTCATATCGCTCGGCAAGGCGCCGGATATCCTGTCGTAGTCCCGCGATCTTCGCCTCGAGATCACTCTGCCGGTCGTCTGGCGGCGCCGCGGCGCCGGTCGTGGCGGCGCGGCGCATGAGCAGCCACTCGTCCAAGGCGTCGCGCAGAACCTCTGCAGGCTTACGTCCCGTCTCCTCGCAGATTTTCATCACCTCGTCGTAATTATCCTGGTAAGGGCGACAGGAGCATGTTTGGGCGAGCAGGCGGCCTTGAGAAGGATTGTCGTTCATAGTTTTGGCGCCTCCGTTTGTCGAGATCGGATCAGCGTCCGCGCCCAGCGCCGAGCGCTGGCGCATCCGGCACGATCGCCGGCGCCTCTCTCGAATGATCGGAATCGTTATGTGAATCGTGTCGGGACGGAGCGGAATTCCGCTCCGGATCGAGCAAACTCAGGTAATGTTCTCGCTGTCTCTCGTCGGTCAGCCGCTCGGCGTAGATCTCGATGTTCATCTCTTCTTTCGGCGAGAACTCAGGCGCGGGCAGGTTCCTGAGGGCGCCATTGTCTCTTGCCGGCAAAAGCTCCCCGGTAATCTCGCGCGCCGTTTCAAAGTAAATTCGGCTCTTCTCCAGGTCGCCAGTCAGGCCGCGTTGCTGATGCTGCAGCGCCGTTTGTACCGCTTCGCGATGTTCGCGCTCCGCCGGCGCCTCGATCAGTGGGCGGGTTATCTGTTCGAGGATCGACTGCGGCTGCGTGTCCCTGAAACTTTGAGTGATGAGCCTTCCGTCAGGCGCTTCGATCAGAAGGGGCTGAACTTCCTTCCTGTCCCGGAAGTTTGCCAGTCTCTCTGCGCTCTCGTGAAGGAAGACCTCCGCCATCGCTTCGCGTCCGAGCGACCGCGCGAGCCGGCGCTCAGGCTCGATGCGCTCCTTCGTGTCGGCGTAGTTGTTAAATTGTCGCTCGAACTCATGGAGTCGCCTGAGCATCACGGCGTCACGCGTCGTGGCGGCGTTGTCAGCGATGCGCTCGAATTCCTCGCGGGTGAATTTCGGATCAGGCGCCGCCTGCCCCGTTTGCGCGCGACGCTCCGATTCGCGCTCGTGCGCCTGTGAGAGTATTTCGACCATGCTGCGCGCTTCGCTCGCCTTATCGTGCAGATCGTTCCGCTGCTCAGCGATCCTTGCGACGATCTCTTCTCTAATCACGGTCATTCTCTCGATTTCGTCCCTCGCGGATTTGCGCCCGCCGGGGTCAATGTGGAGGTGGTATCTGCCGAATATCTGAGCCTCGTCGGATAGCCGTTCGAGACCCCGATCGACATCGGCCAGGGACCACTTCTCGCCGCCTATCTCCCACCGCCGGAGGTGTCGCGTGCGATCAAAGCGCGAGGCGCGTTCCTCCCTCGCCTGGAGATCGGTTCGGGCTACGAACAACTGTGCGCTGAGCCGTGCGGCTTCCTCCTTTGTGCGCGCAGGCCGGTTGAATTCACGCGACTGCGCGACGCGTGTCTGTTCGAGCGATTCGGTGTGATCGATGATCCCTCGCCTGACGGTTTGCTCCTGAGTTTCGGTCAGAGTCTTTCTGTTGATGAATGGGGCGGGCGCCTGCTCCCCGCGTTCCTGATGCTTCCTCGCGACCTCCTGCGCGCGTTCCTGCGCCAGCAATCGCTCGCTCGCCGCCCTCTCCGCTTCCACCTCGAGTTTGTTGACGAGTTTTCTGTGAATTGCGCCGTGCTCCCGCAAGGTTTCCGCGTGATTGGCGAGGTCCAGCGCGGATACCTCCTGCCTGATGCCGCGGCGCTCCTCTGCGCGTTCATCTCCGCGCTCGCCGGCGGCTCTGACGCCCCGAGCATCAGCGCGCCGCTCGACGTCGAACGCCGAAATGCGACGGTTCGCTTGCAGGCTCTCGTCTCGAATCCGAAAGCGGAAGGTGTCGCCGTAATCGCGCGCCGTCTCGTAATCGAGCTTCGCGCATTCATACCGCGCTTCGGCGACGATTGCATTGCCCAGAGCGAACCGATCAGCTATTCGCTCATTGGCGCGAGATTTTTCAATCTCCTGCCGAAGGCCGTCGATCGCTTCGAAGCCGCGATACAACTCTTCGCGGCGCCTGCCAGCATAGTCCTTGAGATCTTCGTAGCGCTCCCTGGCGGACGGATCCAGTATGTCCAATGCGCCCTTGGGAACCCGGCCATTTGCGTATGAAAGAATGTTCTCTTTGCTGAACTCATCGAGCGCCTGAGCGGCCAGCCGGGCGCGGGGCTGCGCCTCCTCCTGGAGTTTCGCTATCGTATCGCTCAGTCGCATCGCCTGCTCGGAAGGCCGCGAAGAGAAGATTTCCTCTGTCGCGAGTCGCTCCCAGGCCAGGTCGCAGGCGCGATTGTGAATTCTGACCTGTTCAGCGGAGTTGATCGCGCCGGCGCCATTGTTCAAGCGTGAGATGGCTTCGTCGAGCAGTCTCTGCTTTATCTCGCCGAGCGAGGCTATGTATTCCTTGTATGATTTGCTTTCGTGAGGGACTTCGCCGAATGGACGGCCTGTCGTCGCCTCTTCACGGGCTTTCGCGTCTGCGCGAACCGGGCGTTCCTTACTCGGAAGATGTTTTTTCATCTCCTCAGCCAGATGATAGATATAGTCCCGTTCGTGCCCCAGGAGTTTTCTGTGCATTTGGTACAGAGGCAGACTGCCCGGATTGCGCATCTCTTCGGGAGGAGTCATCAAGGACTTCTGGAACTGGCGCACCGACTCGACGTTGCGGCGCGATTCGAGTTCATCGAGCATTGTTTTGAGCGTTGGCGACAGTGGCAGTCGCCCGTCGCGCAACGCCTGTTCGCGCCCTTCTCTAGTCAAGCCCCAGGTCAGCCGCAATTCAACCATCTCAGGCGTGTAATGATCCGGGGCGCGTCCGTGAAAGAGCAGCCATCGCTCCCGCTCTCCGAGCGGCTTTCCCTGACGCTCGTTCCTGCTCATGAAGTCGTAGGCCGCGCGGTTGAGTTCCTCGTATGTGCGAGCCTGATCGAGGGACTTGTGAGCGTTGCGGCAGATTTCGTTGTCGTGAATGAGGCGGGTTTCGGGATCGCGGAGGCGTTCGTGGACATAACTTTTAAGGAAACCGGTGACCTTCACCCGGTAATCGTATTCCTTCTCAGTAAACCCGTTGATAAGGGCAGGGCCGTCTTTGCCGATCCAGGCGCCCAACTGGAGTTTCGCCCCAGTCGCCATTCTCTCTATCGCGTCGTAGACGCGGATGTCGACAACAGGCAAACGAGGCGCGTCATTGTCGTTCGAGAGACTCACATAGAGCCTGGAATCAGAAGGGTTGAATGATCCTTGACCAGCGCCGGTCTTCTGAAGCCCATCGATCAATCTCTCGATCCGCCCCAGGCGGCTGGCCGTATGGTCGTTGAAGATATATGAACGATCCGAAGTCGCTCCTACCTGTTGATCCCGCGCGGCGCCGACCTCAAGCGTTGAGCGCAACTCGCGCCTGCGCTCCATCTCGCTCTTCTCGTGAGCGCAAAGTTCGATGAGTATGCGTCTGGCTTCGGCGAGTTCATCGGGGCCGGGCGGGCGAACCGGTGACTCGTCTACCGCCAGTCCCGCCGCCTCCGACACTCTCCGCAACATCTCTTCGCGCTCTGGCCGGATCAGGCGGTTGATGTCCGACAATACGCCTTTTTCCAGAACGGAGCCGGCATCGTCTCTTTTATCGTGGAGGCTGGCGCCGTTCTCGATCCTTCGGTCGATCTCGGGCAGCTTGGCTTCTATGAGCCATTCTCTGGTCGAGGCGGTCAGCCCTGCGGGAAAGCGCAGCCGCTCACCGCTGAGATTGATCTTGCGCGCGGCGGTGTTGAATTGCCAGGCCGCCGCCTCAGTTTCGCGATCGCCGTACGCCTCTTCGAGTGTGTATTCATACTCCAGCTCGTCGAGATCATCCGCCTCATCGCCGGCCTCGTCATCAGGCGCGTCGTTGATGAATAAATCCTCCTCCTTGTCTTCGGGGCTGGACCCTCGCTTCATGTCTTCGGGACTGTGCCCGCGCTCCGCCGCTTCATCGAGTGAGACGAGGGCGTAAGGTATGCTGGGATATTCCGGGGGATCGGTTCTCTGCTCAACCGCCAGGCGCATCTCGGCGAGCGTCCTCTCGAGGGCTTCAAGCCTTCCGGCCTCATTATCAGGGGTCAGCCTATGTCCCTCCTCGTCCCTCTCGATCTTGCCGTAGTAGTAACTGAAGACGCTGGTTTCTCTTTGCAGATCGGCGTCAGGTCCGGCGATCGCCAGGGCCAGCGAATAAAACTCGGAGGCGCGTTCATAATCCTGAATATATCTGTAGACATAGGATCGCTCTGTGATGGACGGAACGATGTCGATGCTTTCTCTCGTCTCTTGCCTTGCCATCTCACCGGCCAGGCGCCGCATATCAGCGAGCGTTCCGTCGAGCGCCGCGGCGCGTTCTCGCTCGTAATCCTCGCTGTGACGGTCGAGCTTACGCCCCTCGGCGTCACGCTCGATTATGTCGTAGTAGCTCATGAAGACCTTGATCTCGGTCCAGACATCGGCGGTCTCTCCGGCGATGGCGCGGGCGAGGGAATGAAACTCGACGGCGGTCTTCGGGTCTCGAATCTTCTCGAAGGCGTGTGAGATGTTGATGATGCGATATCGATCACGCTCGTCCGTGATTTGGTATTCCTCGGCAGGGATAATGAGTGTGTCGTCTTTGATCTCCGCGCCGCGCTCGTAGAGGTCGCGCAGCTCTTTGCTGTGCTTTCCCAACTCGCCGGCCTGCTCGATTTGCGTATGATAGTCGCTGTCGTCGAGGCTTCTGTTTTGTAGGGCTACCCGGATGTCATCAGTCGGATTGAATCGCTCACCCGGTTCCGGTGCCGGCCCACGCGCGATGATCTCCATCGCCAGATCTCGCCCAGCGGGAGAAGGGTTGCGTAAAGCCGCTTCAAGCAGTCGGTCGATCCATCTGGTCTGGGACTCTTCGTATATTTGTTCAGTCGTGAGAGCCATAGCCTTCTCCTCCTGGCGCGCTGCGGCCTCATGCGCCCGCTCTTGCGCCACTTCGAGCGCCGCGATGAAATGCCCGGCGACGCCTCCGGCCACTGATCGGATTGCGCCGTCAGCCCCTCGCTTGCTGTGCGACAGCATTCGCTTGGGCAGATTTCCCAGGCGGCGCGGCGAGGCCGTCTTGCGGTCAGTAACCTCCTTGTGAATGACTATGTGAACGTGCGGATGAAGGGTGTTGAGGTGAATGCCCGCGATCCATCTCCAACCAGCCACGTCCAGATCGGCTTGAATCTCGGCCATCGCTTCGCGCGTGGCCTCGCGCAATCGTTCCTTGCATTCATCGTCGCGCCGGCCCAGGCGCTCGAAATCCTCTTCACGAAAGCTGACGGAGAAATGGATGAGGTCTTTCTTGAGTGGAGCGCCGCGCCCTGCGCTCAGGTATTGGTTAGCCGCGCGGTATGTCCGGTCGTCGCCCCTGCTCAGATCGTCCTCGCGGTCCGAAAACAGCGGGCGGCGCTTGCCCTCAC
>Ga0187894_10007535_pt1 | contig 10238 bp, 9 predicted proteins | sample GBC1701081metaG_FD_136650 | JGI IMG/M metagenome (GOLD analysis project Ga0187894, IMG submission 136650) | White microbial mat communities from a lava cave in the Kipuka Kanohina Cave System on the Island of Hawaii, USA - GBC170108-1 metaG ... | reverse complement strand
GGGCGCAGCATGACCGAAATCGACGAAGGATGCGCGCCCGTAGCGCCGGCTTTAGCCGGCACCGCTGCGCGCAGCGCGGCTATGCGCCTGGCGAGCCGGCCTGCGGCCGGCGATGCCGGCTGAAGCCGGCGCTACTACCTACACCGCCGCCCGCTCCGGGCGGGCGCCGATGGCGTCGAGTTTCTCCAGGAGATAGTCGAGGTCGTCCTTCGGGACGCTCTGGAAGAGAGTCAGGACGCGCTCGATCATGATCTGGCGGAAGCGTGAGCGGTCGTCGCCGTCGTACGCGTGCCGGTCGATCTGGTGATAGACGTCCACAGCCGCGCGGAACGGTGGGAAGAGCCGGTTGGGCAGGCCCGCACGCTCGAAGATCGCCTTCAGGCCGAGCGGTCCGCCGTCATGGATCATCAGCCAGGCGCGCCGGTGCGGCAGGCCGGAGAGTTCGGCCAGCGCGTGCTCGACGAAGTCGATGTAGCCCAAGCAGAGCGCGCGCATGATCAGCGCCGGCGTCAGACGTCCGTGCAGATTGAGCTGGCCGATGAAGCGCGGCAGGTCTGCCTGGCGCATGGCCTGCTCGATGAGATCGACGGTAACGCGCTCGCGCGCGCTGGCGGCCAGATCGATGGCCATTTGCGGGGGCAGCGCGTGATTGTTGACGAGGTGATCGAACATCTCGCCCGTCACCATGGAGACAAGCTTTTCGGTCACCGCGATCGGCAGCGTGTTGCGCTGGATCATGGTCTCGACGATTGCCGGGCGGTCGGCGAAGCGGTCGAGCGAGATTTCGAGACCTTCCTGGTTGAACTTCGCGTTGTCGTTGGCGAGCGCGCGTTCGAGCGCGGCCGGCACGGCGTGGCGGGCAATGGCCGTGGTGACGGTCGGCGAGATGATCTCGCGCGAGGCGATGGCGACCTGCCGGGCCGGCGGCGCCGAGCGCAGGATTTCGATGAGATCGCTGTCGTTGAGCGACGGCGAGCCCTGCAGGATCGGCAGCGCGATGGAATCGACGTCGCGGGCGAGCTGGTTGGCGATGTCGCGCGGCAGCTTGGGCGAGTTCTTCAGCGCCACCGCCAGCGCCCGGCGCACCTGCACGGCCGCGTCCTCAAGCATGAGGCGCATGATCGCCTCGGCATGGGCGCGTTCTTCCGGCGTGAGCTCGGCCTGGTCGATGCTGCGGCAGATCTTGTGCGCCGCCTGGCCGCGATCGGTCTCGGTCGGCCCTTTCATGAGCGTGCGGATGTCGCCCTCGGTGAGGCGCGCGCGCATGGTCACCACGGTCATGGGGTCCTTCGCCGGTCCGGAAGTCTCGTCCGATGCACCCTCGACCGGTTTGCTTAACGAAGGCTTGATTGGCCTCAGGCGCCGTCACGCGCCTTCGCGTAGGCGGCCGCCGCCCGCAGCGGGTCGGCGCCGCCGTCGCGCTCGGGCGCAAGCAGATCGCGCGCAAGCAGCTGGAACATCGCGTCCAGGAACGCCGCCAGTTGCGGACCGTCGGCGCGCGACAGCTCGAACCGCGCGGGCGCGCCTTGCGAAACGGCATCGGCCGCGATGTCGAGCCGCGCCAGCAGCGCCTCTGCCGAGCGCGGCGCGCCGTTGGCGCGGAAGAGCCACGGGTTGGCTGCCGCTTCGCGCGGGAACAGCGCGGCGGCGTCGGGCGCGCCTCGCGCGGCGGCCTCGATCAGTCGCGCAGCGCCGCCGGCGCCCAGGACGTGCGCGGCGTAGACCTCGCCGGCGCTCGGCGCGCGGCCGATGCGGGCTTCGAGCGCCGCTGCGTTCTCACGCGCGAGTTCGCCGGCCATGCGTGCGCTGAGTTCGGGATCGAAACGCAGATCGAGGATCGCCTTGCGTGTCGCAGCGTCGCCAACGCGTGGGCGCCCGTCGACAAGTGCGATCTGCTGCGCGGCGTCGGCGAGCCCATGCTCGCGCCCATGCCGGCGGACCATGTCGAGCCATGTGCTGTCGACGAACTGGAAGAGCCCTCTCGCCGAAGATGTCGGCGCGCGCGCGGCGGCGTTGAAACTGCTCTCGCGCCGCGCCGTTTCGGCGAGCGCGCCGAAGTCGGCGCCGGTCGCATCGGCGGCGCGCTGCAGTGCGACGCGCACGGCTTGCGGCATGGAGACCCGGTCGACCGCCATGACCCGCGCTTGCGCGCGTCATGGTTAATGCAAGGCTAACCGAACCGGTCCGGCCGGAACGGCGCCCACTCCGGCGCGATCTCCTCGCCGCGGATCATGGCGGCGATCGCGGCGCCGGTGAGCGCCGCCAGCAGCCAGCCGTTGCGGCCGTGACCGACGGCGACATAACAGCCACCCGGCCCGTGGGCGCCGACCAGGGGCGCGCCGTCCGGCGACATGGGCCGAAGCCCCGCACCCACTTGACGCGCGGGGTCGGCAAAGCGCGCGCCGGGCAGCGTGCGATGCAGCTCCTTCTGCAGGAGCGCGATCGCTTCGGGGTCGTCGTCGAGATCGGCGCGGCCGGGCTCCACCGTAGCGCCGAAACGAATCTCCGCGCCGTCGCGCAAAAAGTAGAGCCTCGGCGTGCGGACGACTTCCGGCGTCGCCAGCAATCCTGACGCCGATGTGACGCCAAGCGCGCCTTTCGCCGGCTTGAGTTTCTTCAGAGCCGGAATGAACGCCTTCAGCGTCGGCGGCGCCAGCGCGCCGGTGGCGACCACCACCGCGTCCGCGGACAATCCACCGCCGCCGTCGAACTCGACGCCGCGCACGTCGCCGTCGCCGGTGACGATCTCGAGGACCGTGCGGCCGCGCAGCAGCGAGCCGCCGAGCGTAACGACGCGCGCGGCCAGCGCCGTGAGCATGGCGGTCGGCGAGACGACGCCTTCGTCGGCGATGCGCGCCGTAGCGGCGACGCGGACACCATAGAGCTTTGGATCGAGATCGGGTGCGAGCCCTTCGTGGAATTGCACGTCGGCGCCGTGCGCGCGGGCACGGTCGGCCGCCCGGCGCACGCGCGCCGCATCCGCATCGTCATGTCCAAGCAGGAGCGCCCCGGGAAAGCGCACGAAGCGCGCGAGCGTCGCATCGCTCTCGGCCAGGCCACGCCAGGCCCTGAGCGCCGCGGCGCAGAGGCCGGGCAACTTGCGGTGATGGCCGGGGCCTTCGTGCAGGGCTTCGGAGAACGCGCCGAGCATGCCGGCGGCGGCGTAGGACGCCGCCCGCGGCGCGGCGTCCGCCGTCTCGTGCGGCGCCCACGCCGGATCGGCGTCGACCACCGTCACGTCGCCGCCGCCGAGCGCAATCTCCAGCGCGCAGCACAACCCCACGGCGCCGGCGCCGATGACGACAGTGCGCGGGCCGGCAGTGCGACGGGGGAGCGGGGGGCCGGCCATCAGGCGTTGGCTGTAGGCGTCGGACCCTGCGTGCTCAAGCGAACGCAGCGCCGGAAGGCTCAGGTTGCGGCTTGTTCACTGAATTGCGCAGCGCATGCGCGAAACTGGTACCGCCAGTGGGGCTCGAACCTACGACCTCTGGATCCACAATCCAGCGCTCTAACCAACTGAGCTATGGCGGCACGCGTCGGTGGGCGCGGAAACTAGTCCCGCGCCCTTCGTCGAGCAAGCCGCACGCTATTTCGGCTCGGCGGGTGGCGGTGGCGAAGCCGACGATACGCCCCGGCTTGCCGACGACAGCGCGCCACGCGCCGGACGCAGCACCGAGGTGTCGATGCGGCGGATGGCGTCCTCGCCCATGGTCTGCGCCCAGTTGCGGTCGCGCTGCGCGAAGGCTTCCGGCGCGAGGCCGCCGGCGCGCAACTGCGCGACCATCTCGCGCGCCTGCGCTTCGTCGGTCAGACCGCCGACCACCACGGCAAGCTTGCGGCTGACGCGCGTGCTCCAGACCTCGACCTTCACGCCGGGCGCGCTGGCGGCGAGCCTTTCCTGGAGCTGGGCGGCAAACCGCTCGGCGCCGTCGCGATTGTCGAAGCCGTAGGATGCGGCGACCGCAAACCAGCGGGCCGTCGTCGCGTCGGCGCCGGGCGATTCCGGCGCCGCGGGCGCTGCGGCCTCGGCGGCCTGCAGGGCGACGTTGTTGATGGCGGCGGCCGCCGCCGGATTTTCCGCAACGGCCGCGGCGACCTGCGTCTGGGTCGGGACTGCGATCAGCTCGCCGAACTCGGGGCGGTCGTGCTCGCGGGCGAGGCGGTCGGCGGCATAGGACGCGAGCGCCAGCGCCGTGCGCCCGTCGACGGTGTCGATGGTGGCGGCCCGCGGGGAGTACTCGGCGAAGATGCGCATGAGTTCGCGCTCGTCGGCCGATTTTTCCTGGAGCCGCGCCGTGGAGTCCCGCGACTCCTCGCGTTTCCGGTCGAGGTCGCCGAAGTAGAGCGTCGCGAAGACACCTATGGCCCCGATGGCGACCTTCGAGAGCACATCGAGCGCCGCGACCCAGCTGCGTTGTTCCGCCATGTCGTTCGCTTTCCCCTCTAGGTAGCCGGGACTTGCCGTCCCGGTCCCTGGGATCAAAGCGGAAAACCGGTTCCGGCGCTAGAACGGGATTTCGTCGTCGAGGTCGGCGGTGAAGCTTTCCCGGGCGCCTTCTCCGACCGCCTTCTTGCGGCCGCCGCCGCCATAGCTGGCGCTCTGGTCGTAGCTGTCGCCGCCGTAGTCGCCCCCGCCGGAGCGGCCCTCCCCCTTGCCGTCCAGCATCTGCAGCTCGCCGCGGAATTTCTGCAGCACCACCTCGGTGGAGTACTTCTCGATGCCGGCGTTATCGGTCCATTTCCGGGTCTGCAGCTGACCCTCCACGTACACCTTCATGCCCTTCTTCAGGTATTGCTCGGCGACTTTGGCGATCTGCTCGTTGAACACCACGACCCGGTGCCACTCGGTCTTTTCCTTGCGCTCGCCGGTCTGCTTGTCGCGCCAGGTTTCCGAGGTGGCGAGCGACAGGTTCACCACCGGATCGCCCGAGCCGAGGCGGCGGATTTCCGGATCCTTCCCGAGATTGCCGATGAGGATCACCTTGTTGAGACTGCCCGCCATGACCTTGGCTCCTTAGCTTGCGACCGCCGGCGGCGACCGCTTCCGAAACACGACACCCACCTGCCCGCGATTGACGGCCAGATTTTGTTCTAGTTATGTTCACGCGCGTGGAATCAGTCAAGAAGATTAACGCCCTCGCTCGATGGGAGAAAGTTTGGAGGGACCGATGCCCACGGCCCTGCGAGAAGGCCCCTATCGGCTCCTTCTATGCCGCGGATGGCGCCGAGCCGCCGCACGTCCATGTTGAGCGCGACCGCGCCGAAGCTAAATACTGGCTGGCGCCGGTTCGGCTCACCGGCAGTCGCCGGTTCAGCGCCCGGGAGCTGCGCATCGTCGAGCGGCTTGTCGTAGAACACGAAGACCGCCTGCTGGAGGCCTGGAATGAGTATTTCAACGACTGAGATCGCGCCGCTGCGCGCAATCGCCGTCAGATTCGACGAAGATTCGCTGACCGTCGACCTGTCGGACGGTCGGGTCATCTCCGCGCCGCTGGGGTGGTATCCGCGTTTGTCGCATGGCACGTCCGCCGAAAGGATAAATTGGCGCCTGACCGCCGACGACACAGCCATTCACTGGCCGGCGCTCGACGAAGATCTCAGTGTGGAGAGCATTGTTGCGGGGCGGCGCTCAATGGAAAGCGCCGCTTCGTTCGCACGTTGGCTCGCCGGCCGGAGCTGACGATCACATCATGACCGATGGTCTCACACATATTCGCGTGCGCGGCGCGCGCGAGCACAACCTCAAGGGCGTCAACGTCGACATTCCGCGCGGCAAGCTGGTGGTCATCACCGGGCTAAGCGGTTCGGGCAAGTCCTCGCTCGCGTTCGACACGATCTATGCGGAAGGCCAGCGGCGCTATGTGGAGTCGCTCTCGGCCTATGCGCGCCAGTTCCTCGAACTGATGCAGAAGCCGGATGTGGATTCCATCGAGGGTCTCTCGCCGGCGATTTCCATCGAGCAGAAGACGACGAGCCGCAATCCGCGCTCCACCGTCGGCACGGTGACGGAAATCTACGACTACATGCGCTTGCTGTGGGCGCGCGTCGGCACGCCGTACTCGCCCGCCACGGGCCTGCCCATCGAAGCGATGCAGCCGGCGCAGATGGTCGACCGGATCATGGCGCTGCCCGAAGGCACGCGGCTCTTCCTGCTGGCGCCGGTCGTGCGCGACCGGAAAGGCGAGTACCGCAAGGAGCTGGCGGAGCTGCTGAAGAAGGGCTTTCAGCGCGCCAAGATCGACGGCGAATATTACACGCTGGAAGAGGCACCCACGCTCGACAAGAAACTGAAGCACGACATCGACGTGGTGGTGGACCGCATTGCGGTGAAGGCGGGGATCGAACCGCGGCTCGCCGACAGCATCGAGCAGGCGCTGCGGCTGGCCGACGGCATCGCCTTCGCGGAGTTTGCCGACAAGAAGGACAAGAAGGGTCAGCCCGAGCGCATCGTCTTCTCCTCCAAGTTCGCCTGCCCCGTCTCCGGCTTCACCATTCCGGAGATCGAACCGCGCCTCTTCTCGTTCAACAACCCCGCCGGCGCCTGCCCGGCGTGCGACGGCCTTGGCGAACAACTCGAGTTCGACGCCGATCTCGTGGTGCCGGACAAGGACAAGTCGCTGCAGGACGGCGCCATCGCGCCTTGGGCGCGCGGGCCGTCTCCGCTCTACACCCAGACGCTCCAAGCCATCGCGAAGCACTTCAAGGGGACGATGTCGAAGCCGTGGCGTACGCTCGCGCCGGACTTGCAGAACGCGATCCTGAACGGCACGAAAGAGACGATCGCCTTCGTGTACGACGATGGCCTGCGGCGCTACGAAACCAAAAAGCCGTTCGAAGGCGTGCTGCCCAACCTTTCGCGACGCTGGAAGGAGACCGACAGCGCCTGGGTGCGCGAGGAACTGGGCCGCTACCAGTCCGCTGCGCCCTGTCCGACCTGTCGCGGCAAGCGCCTGAAACCGGAGGCGCTCTCCGTGAAAGTCGCAGGCTACGACATCGCGCAGGGCTCCACGCTCTCCATCCGCGAAGCGCGCGACTGGTTCGGCGCCGTGGAAGGCAGGCTGAAGAAGAAAGAGCGCGAAATCGCGCAGCGCATCCTCAAGGAGATCAACGATCGCCTGCGATTCCTCGTCGATGTCGGGCTGGAGTACCTTTCTCTCGGCCGCGGCTCCGGCACGCTGTCGGGCGGCGAGAGCCAGCGCATTCGCCTCGCCTCGCAGATCGGCTCGGGGCTCACTGGCGTGCTCTATGTGCTCGACGAGCCGTCGATCGGACTGCACCAGCGCGACAACGCGCGACTGCTGGTCACGCTCAAGCACCTGCGCGATCTCGGCAACTCGGTGATTGTCGTCGAGCACGACGAGGAAGCCATCCTCACTGCCGACCACGTCATCGACATGGGGCCGGCGGCCGGCGTGCGCGGCGGCGAGATCGTCGCCGAGGGCGCGCCCCAGGAGGTTGTGGACGCGCCGGACAGCACCACCGGCGCTTACCTGCGCGGTTCGAAGGAAATCCGCATTCCTGAGAAACGCCGCCCGGTGCGTGCGAACAAGATGCTCCGTCTCATCGGCGCCACCGGCAACAATCTGAAGGACGTCACCGCCGAAATTCCGGTCGCCGCCTTCACCTGCATCACCGGCGTCTCGGGCGGCGGCAAATCTACCTTGACGGTGGAGACGCTCTACAAGGCGGCGGCGCGGCGGTTGAACGGCTCGTCGGATGCGCCGGCGCCTTACAAGTCTCTCGAAGGCCTCGAGCACTACGACAAGGTCATCGACATCGACCAGTCGCCCATCGGCCGCACGCCGCGTTCGAACCCAGCGACCTACACCGGCGCCTTCACGCCGATCCGCGACTGGTACGCGGGCCTTCCTGAAGCAAAGGCGCGCGGCTACGGGCCGGGGCGTTTTTCTTTCAACGTGAAGGGCGGCCGCTGCGAAGCCTGTCAGGGGGACGGCCTCATCAAGATCGAGATGCACTTCCTGCCCGACGTCTATGTCACGTGCGATTCCTGCCGGGGCAAGCGCTACAACCGCGAGACGCTCGAAATCACGTTCAAGGGAAAATCGATCGCCGACGTGCTCGACATGACGGTGGAGGAAGCCGCGCATCTGTTCGGCGCCGTGCCGTCGATCCGCGACAAGATGCAGACGCTGGCGCGGGTCGGGCTCGACTATATCAAGGTCGGCCAGCAGGCGACGACGCTGTCGGGCGGCGAAGCACAGCGGGTGAAGCTGTCGAAAGAGCTCTCGCGCCGCGCCACGGGCCGCACCCTCTACATTCTCGACGAGCCGACGACGGGGCTGCATTTCGAAGACACGCGGCGGCTGCTCGACGTGCTCCATGAGCTTGTCGACAACGGCAACACGGTCGTCGTCATCGAGCACAACCTCGACGTGGTGAAGACCGCCGACTGGGTGGTCGATCTCGGACCCGAAGGCGGCGATGGCGGCGGGCGCGTCGTGGCGAGCGGCACGCCGGAAGATGTGGCGAAGGTGAAGGAGAGCTGGACCGGCCAGTATCTCGCCGAGACGTTCGCACGGCACAAGAAACGCAAGGCAGCGCTTGCCGCCAAACCTTCGAAGGAACCGGTCAAAGCCGCCGAACCGCGCCCAAGGCGCAAGTCGGTCGGCGGCTGATCGCGCTACTGCGGCCGCAGGCCCCGGTGCAGATACGCCGTCGTCGCCGTGTACGGCGCATGGAAGAAGACCAGCCCCGCGGCGGCGCCGAGGTAGCTCGCAATCCAGTTCGCGGGCGTGGCCGGCGTGGTCAGCGCTGCGTTGCCGAACGTCGCAGCGAGCAGCGCACCCGGCGCCATCATGACCAGCACGCTCAGCCCCACGCCGATCGCCACCGTAAGCAGCAGCGCCGCCATCACCGCGCCCACGTTGCCCTTCGTCCAGCCCCATGTGCTGAAGGCCATCACGCGCTGGCTGGCGACTGTCGCCGGATAAGCCAGCGCCAGCCGCGCCGACAGCCACAGCAGCACTCCCGCCAACGCCAGCATCGACACGACGAGCACCGCTTGCCCTTCGGCGCCCAGCGCCTCGCCGAACCGTCGCGCCGCCTCCGCCGTCGGCAAACCTTGCAGACCCTGCAGATCGGCGGTGCTGCCGCTGGCCAACGCCGCCAGCGCCGTGGAGATGAAAATGACGCCGACGATCACCACGATGAAGAAAAAGAAACCGAGCGCAGCGGTGGTCCCGGCGAGATTGAACTCATCGGCGCCGATGCGCAGCGAAAGCGGATCGGCGCCGCGCGACAGCGTGCGGCGATAGAACGCCGCCAGCAGCGGAATCTGCACCAGCACGCTCAGCCCCGTCGCCAGTAGCCGCCCGCCGCCGTCGCCGGCGGCGGTGGCGCTTTCGGCCCACACCTGCAACGGCGCCAGGCCCGCCGCGCCGATCAGCGCGACCGGCACGATCATGCGCCAGTCGCGGGCGAGAAAGCCGAAACCCTCGCGCACGCATTCCACGATCGGGACATTGCCCTGCGGCGCTGGAGATGGACTGACCATGAACGACGCACTCCCGAACCCTTCGACGGGATAGCCGCCAGCCGCCTGCGCAGCCAGCGCAGCCGCGGGGAACCGGCGGCACAGATCCCGCGTCACTCACGGCCTCGCCAACGATGGGATCGCCACCCGTACGATCGTTTTCACCGTCCACGCGTCGTTAACCACGTTTCGCACCGGCGGCCAGCCGCCGCAGGGCGCCGCCTTTACCGGCGCCCGGATTGCATGGTTAGCTGACGACGCAGGAGAACCCGCCCCCGTGTCCGTTATGAGCCTCGCCTCCGAAAGTCCCGCCCTCGTCGTGCGCGATCTCGCGCCCGCCGATCGCGCCGGCTGGGAAGTGCTGTGGCGCGGCTATCTGGAGTTCTACGGCGCCGACGTCGCAGACGACGTGACGGATCTTACGTTCCGCCGTCTCGTCGATCCGGCCGAAGAAGATATGTTCTGCATCGTCGCCGAACGGCTCGGCGAAGTGATTGGCATCGTCCAGTGCGTGCTGCACCGTTCGACGTGGACGACGGCGCCCTACTGCTACCTGCAGGACCTGTTCGTGGCGCCGGACGCCCGCGACCTCGGCGCCGGCCGCGCGCTGATCGAAGCGGTCTACGCCCGCGCCGACGGCCTCGGCGCGGCGCGGGTCTACTGGCTGACCCATGAGACCAACGCCACGGCGCGCGTGCTTTACGACGCAGTCGCGGTGCGCTCCGGTTTCATCCAGTACCGGCGC
>Ga0187894_10007534_pt1 | contig 10238 bp, 6 predicted proteins | sample GBC1701081metaG_FD_136650 | JGI IMG/M metagenome (GOLD analysis project Ga0187894, IMG submission 136650) | White microbial mat communities from a lava cave in the Kipuka Kanohina Cave System on the Island of Hawaii, USA - GBC170108-1 metaG ... | reverse complement strand
TGCGCGTCTACGACATCCAGGACCTGCTCTTCCAGATTCCGAATTTCCAGAACGCCCCGGAACTCAACCTGGACCAGGTTCTCAATCAGGGCCAGCAGGGCGGCGGCGGGAGCAGCGGCTCGATCTTCCGCGAGCAGGGCTCGAACCAACCGACCGACCAGAAGACCGCGCAGCAGTTGGCCGAGGAGATCCAGACGCTCATCGAGCAGTACGTTGACCCCGATCAGTGGGAGGCTAACGGCGGCGATGGCGGGCGCATCACCTACTACGACGGTCACTTCCTGATCCGTGCGCCGGAGTATCTGCACCGGGCGCTCACCGGCTCGCCATTCGAGGGCAGGTCCGGCGCTCCCGTGAGCGGCCCGCGCTCGGAGGGGCCCGAGACCATCACCAACCGCAGCACGGCGGGTCAGCCGCCGCAGTTGCCGCAGCCCCCGCCCAAGCCGTAAGTATCAGGCCATCGCCGCGGCCGACTTGAGCGCTCGGATCTCCGCGATCGGGCGCGCGATCAGGTCGTAGCCGTCGGCATTCACGATTACACAATCCACCAGATCGCCGGGCGCGATCGCGCGACACGATTGCACCAACGTGACGCCGTCGATATCGGGCGCCTGCGAGTACAACCGACCCTGATAGAGGCGGCCCCCGGGCCCGACGCCTGTCGTCGCTTTCCCGTGGCTGGCCAGGGCCCGATCGACCAGAACCTGCGCACGCGCGCCTGTTGCGGCGGGCCGCGCCGCGTCGAAGCGGTCGGCGATTCTGCGCGCGCGCTCGAAGGCGATTCGCTGTTGGAGACGCATGATCTCATCGCGCCGGCGCGCTTTGACCTCGGCGGGCACGTGGCGAGCAGCATCGAGGTCCATCCGGCCGGCGGGCGTGTGGTCCTCGCGCGAGTATTCAAAGACGCCGAGGGCGTCGAACCGCGTTTGCTCGACGAACTCAAGCACCCGGCGGTGATCGTCCTCGGTCTCGCCGGGAAAGCCGGTGATGAGCGTGGTGCGGATCGCCATTCCGGGGATGCGCTGCCTCAGCCGCTTGATGAGCGATTCCTGATGGGCCGCGGTCACGTTGCGGCGCATCGCCTGGAGCATGCGGTCGCTGGCGTGCTGGAGCGGCATGTCGATGTACTTGACGATGTTGGGAAGCGACGCGATCGCGTTGATCATCGCGTCGTTGAACGTGCTGGGGTACGCGTACATCAGCCGGACCCAACCCGGGACCTTGCCCGCGCGTCCATTCTCGGCCACCACGGCGTCGAGGGATTGCAGGAGTTGCGGGAGGCCGCCGCCGCCCCGCCCGTCGTGATCGAACCCGATGCCGATGTCGTCGCCGTACGACGTCGTGTCCTGCCCGATGAGGATGAGCTCGAACGCGCCGTCGGCAATGAGTTCCTTCGCCTCGGCGGCGATGGCGTCGGGCGGCTTGCTGCGCATCTTTCCGCGGATCGAGGGGATCGTGCAGAACGTGCAGTTCTGGTTGCATCCTTCGCTCATGCGCAGGTACGCGTAATGCCGCGGCGTCAGGCGCAGGCGAGCCGAGTCGTCCTCGAAGTAACCGATACCGCGTGAGTCTTTGCCATTGACGGTCAGACCGGTCGTGTTCACGCCGCGCTCCCGCGCGGCCGTGAGGGCGTTGGCGGCGACCCAGTACCGGGGACCGTCCGAAGCGCCGAGGGCCGACGTTGCGCGCGGCAGCATCCCCGCGACCGCCTCGACGATCCGGTCCCGTTCAAAGACCCCCACCATCGCATCGATCCCGGGGGCCCATTCGAGCAACTTCTCCCTGTGGCGCTGCACAAGGCACCCGGCGACCACCACGCGCCCGATCAGGCCGGCTTGCTTCTTTTCGAGCGCCTGGCGGATGACCGCGAGAGACTCCTCCTTGGACGCTTCGAGGAATCCGCAGGTGTTGATCACCGCGGCATCGACGGGCTCGCCGCCCTCGGCCGCATCGGCGGATACGGGCACGATCCCGTCCTGCGCGAGCAGTCCGAGCATCTTTTCCGAGTCCACGAGGTTCTTCGGACAGCCGAGGCTGACGAAGGAAACAGTGCGGACTTGCTCGGACTGGGGCGCGCGGCGCGGCATGAAGGGGCCGATTGTACGCCCCACCAAATGGCCGGGCTCAGCGGTAGAGCCCGCGTTCTCTGATGAATTCGAGCACCGGCCGGGGAACAAGATCGCGCAGCCCGGGGTGCTCCGGCCCTCCTTCGGCGATGAGCGCGCGAGCCTCCGTCGAGGATCCCGCGATCGGCGGCAGGTCCAGAAGCCGATGCTGCCACAAGTCCATGTCCAGAGCTCGCCAGTTCTGCTCGAGCGCCGCCAGCAGCGAGGCCCGATCGAACTGCCCGACGCGCAGCATGACGACCGGATCGGCCATCTCGATGATGCGGCGGGACTCCTTCCACCGGTGGAACTGTGCGGCCTGATCCGCTCCGATCAGCAGCCGCAGGCGCACGCTCGAATGCAGGAGCGAAGTCAAACGGCTGAGCGTGTCCACCGTGAACGATGCGCCCGGGCGATCGATCTCGATCGTGGATATCGAAACGGACTCATTCCCCGCGAGCCCTGCGGCGAGCATCCCCAGGCGCTGCGGCGGAGTCGCGACGGGCGGGCGCTCCTTCAATGGCGATTGGCCCACCGGTACGTACAGCAGCCAGTCGACGCTGATGCGGCGCATCACTTCCTTCGGCAGTTCGAAGTGCGCGATCGTGGGCGGATCGAATGACCCACCGAAGACAAGGAGCGTGCGCACGTGGTCGGGCACGGGAGCGAGACCGACGGTGGGTCCGTGGCTGTCGCTCATTGACGCGAGCGCTTCTGCGCCCCCGCGTCCGGCGGCGCTGCGGCGGTGGGAGCCGCGGACCGGCCCAGTTGTTGCTCGATCACGGTCGGCCCGGGCGCCGCGGCGGCGCGCTTGGGGAGCACGGCGGGCGGAAGCCCACGCTCGCCCAGGCGCAAACGCTGCTCGGCGTGCAGCAGCTCGATCAGCCGACCCGCCGCGACCTTCAGCGCCGATCTCGATCTCATCCACAGACGCACGATGGACGGGATGATCGACGGGTGCACGATCGCGTCGAGCAGAATGCGCCCCCGGCGCGCCCGCCCGCGCGAATCGACCCAGCCCGGCACGCACTCGTGCAGGCTCTGCGTGGGCCCGTCGCTGACGCCGCGAACGATGGACCAGCGAAGGCCGAGGCGCTCGGCCGCCGCGGCGAACGCGTGAGACTCGCAGTCCACGAGCGTCGCGCCGTACGCGGATGCGATCGCCTCTTTGCGGTGGCGCCGGAGCACCGGCTCATCCAGCCCCAGCAAAACCACCTCGACGTCGCTCCCCGGTGGCACGACGGGGACGGTGTAGGAGCGGGCGTCCTTGTCGAGCACCGACCCGATCCGTGGCGCGAGCAGCGATTCGGCCACACCGCCCGCCAGGCCGCACAGCACTACAAGCGGCGGCTTGTCACCGTCGAGGGAGTCCATGGCTCGGGTGATCGCGCGAGCCCCGGGCCCGCATACGAGCACGCGGGCCCGCAGGCCGACTGCCTTGGCGATCGCTCTTCGCTCCACCTCCAGTGGACAAAGCACGATCGGGACACCCATGGGGGAGAGTCTAGAGGCACGAAGGCATGAAGGCACGAGGGGATGACGGGCTGGCGAGCGGGCGGCTCAGCGATCGACGGGCGCGGAAGCCGATTGCGTTTCCGAACTCGCGTGCATCGTGCTGAAGTCGAGTTCGGGGAACAGGCCTTGCAGCCGCTCGATGGTGACGTGTTCGGCGACCGCCTTGCCCGCTTCGTCGAGGACCGTGTAGCGAACGCCGCTGCGCGTCATGTACACCTCGATCGTCCGGCCTTGGCCTTCCAACGACCCGAGGAATGCCGGGGTGCGAGCGGCCCGAAGGCGCGTCGTGTTCAGGTCGGTGTATTCATCGGCCTGAGGCGTTGTGGCGCGGCTGGCCTGGGGACGCGAGAGAGTGGCGACGAGCGCCAGGAACACGATCACGGCGACGACCGCGACCACGCGAGCGATCAGCGTGCCGCGCGAACCGGATGCCGGGGCGCCCTCGTTCATCCGGGCCGATATCGGCAGGCCGCGGGGCAGACTGAGGTCCGGCGGTCTGGCGTCACGAGAGAATCGGGTGGAATGCGGTTCCGGGCCGCTAGAATGCCCGCGACCGAGCGGCCCCATCGTCTAGCCCGGTCCAGGACGTCACCCTTTCACGGTGAAAACTGGGGTTCGAATCCCCATGGGGTCATTGCAGCCGACGCGGGTTATCCGGACGCACCATCGCGCGGCCGGGTGCTCGCCGCAGGCACTGAGCGGGAAGAAACACATGCGCATGCGCCTGTGGTGTTGTGCAACGATCGCCGCGGCCGCGGCTTGGATCGTGGGCTGTGCTTCGAGCTCGGCTCCCGCGTCGCGCGCCGGCGGCGTATCCGCTCGCTCCGAAGCGCGCCCAATCGACACGGCGTTCATCGAGCAGTACGCGGCGACGAATCGCTTTTCGCTCGGCACACCGCGGAGCGCAAAGCCGCTTCCGGGGGGTCGGGGCGTCCTGTTTCTCCGATCCGGGCCGCGGTCGTTCGTGCAGGACCTGTGGCTGTACGACATCGCCGCGGGCGAAGAGCGGCTTGTCCTCAGCGCCGATCAGATCCTCGCGGGCGGCGAGGAAGTGCTGACGGCCGAGGAGAAGGCCCGGCGCGAGCGGATGCGCCTGACTTCTCGCGGCATCGCATCCTTCGGCTTGAGCGATGACGGATCGAAGGCGCTGGTGCCGCTCTCGGGGCGGCTGTTTGTCGTGGACACGCAGACGTGGAAGTCGCGGGAACTGAAGTCCGAGGCGGGGTTCCCGATCGATCCGCGTTTCTCGCCGGATGGCAAGAAGGTCGCGTGCGTGCGCGATGGGGACCTCTATGTCATCGACGTCGAGACCGGTGGTGAACTTCAACTGACCACCGACGCGACGGAACACATCACCAACGGCCTCGCCGAGTTCGTCGCACAGGAAGAGATGGACCGGCGCGAGGGCTACTGGTGGTCGCCGGATTCGACCAAGATTGTGTATCAGCAGACCGACACGAGCGGTCTTGAGACCTTCCACATCGCCGATCCCATGGATCCGTCGAAGGAGCCGCAGGCGTGGCCGTACCCGCGCGCGGGGAAGGCGAATGCGAAGGTGCGGCTGGGGATCATCCCGGCGAGCGGCGGAAGCACAGTCTGGGTCGATTCGGATGTCAAGCGCTTTGAGTACTTGGCCCGAGTGGCATGGCAGCCCTGCGGGCCACTGACGGTTGTCTTGCAGAATCGGGAGCAGACAGAATCATGCATCCTTTCCGTGCTGCACGACAGGGGCGCCGGCACCTTGCTGCGCGTCGAGCGAGATGAGGCTTGGACCAACCTCTATGAACAGCTGCCCGCCTGGTACTGCAATTCCTCGCCGAACCGACTTTCAGACGAAGCGGCATATCTGTGGGTGACTGAGTCTGACGGAATGCCATTTCTTCTCGAGTGTCAACGCAATCCGAACCTGCCGACTCGCCAAGTTACGAATGCAATCGACGGCCTTCGATCTTTCATCGCGATCGACAGGCGGTTGCTCGAGTCCTACGTCACGGCCTCCCCCGACCCGCGCGAGCGTCACGTCTGGCGCGTGCCGATTGAAACGAACGCCGGCCCGCCAGCGCAATTGACCTCAGAGCCCGGCCTGCACGATGCCGTCTTCGCCAAGGACTTCTCCACCGGCGTCATCACATCAAACCTCAAGAGCGGCGAACGCCTTTGGCGCATCATCGCTCGCGACGGCAAGGAACTGGGGCGGCTACGCTCAGTGGCAGAGGAGCCGCCGTTCGAGCCGAATGTCGAGTGGACCGAGGTCGACGCCAACGGCGTGAAGATATACGCATCGGTCGTTCGCCCGCGTGCGTTCGACCGGGGCCGCAAGTACCCCGTCATCGCGAGCGTCTACGCCGGGCCCGGCTCCCAGACCGTCACATTCAACCGCAACAGCTACTTGCTCAACCAGTGGTTCGCCGATCTCGGCTTCATCGTCGTTTCGATCGACGGCCGCGGCACGCCCAACCGCGGGCGCGACTGGGAGCGCGCCATCAAGGGCGACCTGATCGGCGTCGCCCTGCGCGATCAGGTCGCGGGTCTGCGCGCCCTCGGCGCCAAGTACCCCGAGATGGACCTTGAGCGCGTGGGCGTCTACGGCTGGTCCTTCGGCGGCTACTTCTCGGCAATGGCCGCGATGCGCCGCCCCGAGGTGTACAAGGCCGCCGTCGCCGGCGCGCCGGTCTGCGACTGGCTCGACTACGACACGCATTACACCGAGCGCTACATGGGCCTGCCCGATGTCAATGCGGGAAAGTACCGCGACGCCTCGGTGCTGACCTATTGCAAGGACCTCTCCGTGCCGCTGCTGATCATCCACGGCACCTCCGACGACAACGTCTACTTCATGCACAGCCTGAAGATGACGGATGCGCTCTTCAAAGCGGGCAAGCACTACGAGTTCATCGCCCTGCCCGGCCTGACCCACATGGTGCCGGACCCCGTGGTGATGCGATCGCTTTACTCGCGGATCGCGCAGTTCTTCCTGACAAATCTCGACGCGAATTGAGGCGCGTCTATCGCGCAGCGTGCGCCCAGGCGTCGGACGCGTCTAGAGATACGATCGCTTCGTGCACCCCTTCCAGGCGTGCCGACTCTTCCCGGGGCTTGCATTCCGGGGGTTTCGCTCCGAGACTCGCTCCACCCCCGGCTATTGACTGTCACCCCTCTGGGGTGGCGCCGAGGTCGGTCGTGCGCTCGGAGCGAATCCGCCCACGAATGGAGAGGTCGATGAAGCGTCCCGTATCAGTCGTCGCGATGTGTTCGGCCCTCGCGCTCAGCCACACGGTCGCCGCGCAACAGCCCACCGCGCCGAACCCGCCGCAGCCCAGCCCGCTGCCCGGCCTGCGCTACGACGCGCCATTCTTCCCCGGCGCTCAGCACGACCCCAACATCCCGCCGCCAGATGCCATCCTCGGCTTCCCCGTCGGCGAGCGCCCGGCGATGCACGCGCAGGTCGAGGCTGTCATCCGCGACCTCGCGCAGCGCAGCCCGCGGGCCCGCCTCTTCGAGTACGCGCGCAGCCACGAGGGGCGCACGCTCTGGTACATGATCGTCAGCAGCGAGGCGAACATCCAGCGCCTCGACCAGATCAAGGCCGATGCCGCGCGCCTCGGCGACCCGCGCAATCTCTCCGCCGCCAATGCCGACCGACTGACCCGCACGATGCCCGCCGTCGCGTGGATGGCCTACGTCATCCACGGCGATGAGATGTCCGGCACCGATGCCTCGCTCGCCCTCGCCTGGCACCTCTGCGCCTCGACCGATGCCGCCGTGCAGGACCTGCTGAGCAAGGTCATCGTCGTCATCGACCCGAACATGAACCCGGACGGGCGCGACCGCTGCATCACCGAGATCCGCGAATACCGCACCGTGCCGCCCAGCGTGGACAGCCAGTCGATCCTGCACACCGGGCTCTGGCCCAGCGGGCGCATGAACCACTATCTCTTCGACCTCAACCGAGACTGGATCCTCGGCACGCAGCCCGAATCGCGCGGGCGCATCGCCTCGATCGGCTCGTGGAACCCGCACCTGCTGATGGAGAGCCACGAGATGTGGCCGCTGGACACGTTCCTCTTCAGCCCGCCGCGCGAACCGGTCAACCCGCACCTCGCCGCGAGCATGAAGCGATGGTGGGACGTGTTCGCCAAGGACCTCGCGGCGTCGTTCGACCGCTACGGCTGGCGCTACTACCACGGGGAATGGAACGAGGAGTGGTACCCCGGCTATTCGAGCGCGTGGGCGGGCTATCGGGGCGCGATCGACATCCTCTTCGAGCAGGCGGCCATCGCCATCGACGCCGTGCGCCGGCCCGAAGGCACGCTGATGACTTACCGCGAGTCGGTGCACCATCAACTCGAAGGCAGCCTCGCGGTCCTGCGCACGACGGCCGGCAACCGCGAAGCGATCCTGCGCGATTACCTGGCGCAGCGGCGCGAAAACGTCTCGGCCGATGGGCTGATGGCCAAGCGGCTCTGGGCCGTAGTGCCGTCGAAGAACCTGTCGCGCACGGCCGCCTTCGTGGACCTGATGCGCCTTCAGGGCTTTGAGGTGTTCGCCGCGCCGCGCGCCTTCCGCGCCGCGGGCAAGGACCAGTTGGGCCGCGCGTTCACCGACCGCGAGTTTCCCGCGGGCACAATCCTGCTCCCCGCGCGCCAGCCCGAGGGCCGCCTGCTCACGGCGATGCTCGAGTTCGACACGCGCATGACGCCGGAGTTCCTTCAGGTCGAGCGCCGCGAACTGCTGCGCTTCGACCGCTCCAAACTCTACGACATCACGGGCTGGAACCTCACCATGCTGCACGATGTCGAGGGCTATGAACTCTCCATCGCGCTGCCCGAGGGCGCGGCGCGCTACGAGGCCCCGCCCGCGCCCCCCGCCCCCGCCGCTGCCGCCGACCGGCCCCCCACCGCCATCGTCATCGACGGCGCGGATGATCTCTCCGTCGCGCTCGCGGGCCGCCTCATGGAGCGCGGCATCGAAGTCCGCGCCAGTGACAAGCCATTTGCGTGGGACGGCCGCTCGTTCGCGCGCGGCTCCATCGTCGTCTCGCGCGCGGACAACCAACGTTTCACCGGCGACTGGACGGGAGCCGTGCACGAAGCCTGCCGCGAGTTGGGCCTTGTCGCCGTGCCGATCGCCTCCGGCCTCGGTCCGGGCAATGACCCGGATATCGGCGGCGAGCACTTCATCCGCCTCGAGCCGCCGCGCATCGCCGTCATGGCCCACGAGTCGCTCGAGCCGTACGGCGTCGGCGAGGTGTGGCACCTGCTCGACCAGACGATGGCCCTTCGCGCCAGTTACCTCGACGCCAACAACGCCTCATCGATGGACCTGCGGCGCTACAACGTGCTCGTCATCCCCAACGGCGGCGGATCCTTCTTCACCGAGAAGCCCAAACTCGAAGCCCTGCGCGACTGGGTCAAGGCCGGCGGCACGCTCATCGCCATCGGCTCCAGCGCCGTCGCCGCGGCGGGCAAGGACACCGGCCTCGTCACCGGCATCCGCCCCATCGCCGACACACTCAAGGACATGGAGCCCTACCGCCTGGGCGTCGTGCGCGAGTGGGAAGGGCTCGCGGCGACCGTCGATCCCGAGGCGACGTGGTCGCACACGCCGCCGGAGAAGACGAAGTTCCCCTGGGCGGCGGGCAAGGACGACGAGAAACCCTCTGAGGAGGAAGCCAAGCGGCGCGACGAGTGGCGCGCCATCTTCATGCCATCGGGGGCGATCCTCGCCGGGCGCGTCGATGACCGGCACTGGCTCACCGGCGGCTGCCGCGAGTACATCCCGCTCATGCACAACAGCCGCACCGTGCTGATGTCGGCGCTGCCGGCGCAGGCGCCGGTGCGTTTCGGCGTGTTCGCGCCGGCCCCCGCCGCCGCGGCTCCGGGAGGTGGCGCGCCGAATGGTGCCGCCGCCACGCCCACGGCCAGACGCGCTTCATCCAACAAACCGACCGGCGCCGCGGCCGATGCCAAAGAAGAACCCAAGCCCGACAAGGAAGAGAAGCCCAAGCCGCAGCCGACCACCGGCGGTTGGGCGCCGATCCCGGAGGGCCAGGAAGTGCGCCTGCGCATGAGTGGTCTGCTTTGGCCCGAAGCCGCCGACCGCATCGCCAACTCGGCCTACGTCGCGCGCGAGCAGGTCGGCAGCGGCCAGGTGATTCTCTTCGCGGCCTCGCCGACATTCCGCGCCTCGGCCAAGGGCACGATGCGCATCATGGCCAACGCGATGGTCCTCGGCCCCGGCATGGGCGCGAGCCATCCGGTGAAGCCCTGACCCGCTGACCGACGGCGGGTGCCATCGGAATGGTCGCCACCGGGGCCGATCCGCCCCATCTCTTCATGGAAATCGGGTTCTCGCTTCACACACCGTCATCGCAGTGGCATCTTTCTTCCGGAGGCCTCGTATCGTGACCGCGGCTCTCCTCGGAGGTCTACTCATGCGCTTGCGCCGCGCCCGATTTCGCTTGATCTTGCTCGCTACCGCGAGCGGCACGCTCATTCACTTACCCCGCGCGTGCGCTCAGTGCGAGCCTTACTGGTTGACGGAATTCGACCTGATCGGATTCGACTATCCGTCATACGCGATCGAGGTCTTTGACGAAGACGGGCCCGGAATACAACC
>Ga0187894_10007533_pt1 | contig 10239 bp, 15 predicted proteins | sample GBC1701081metaG_FD_136650 | JGI IMG/M metagenome (GOLD analysis project Ga0187894, IMG submission 136650) | White microbial mat communities from a lava cave in the Kipuka Kanohina Cave System on the Island of Hawaii, USA - GBC170108-1 metaG ... | reverse complement strand
TTCTATCAGTTCTTCAGTAAGAAGCAAACCGTTTGGAATCACAACACGTTTTTAGATGCCTCAGTGCCTCGGTAGGTTGATAGGCGTTGGTAAAACTGACTGCACACGCTAAACTCAGGATCCGCGAAAGACGCATCAAATTATCGGAAGCTCTTCTTGTTATTGAAAAACCTTCCATGATATTTTATGATACTATGACAGGTTGCAATATTGCACTAGCACCATGGAAGAGCAAGCCTGCTAAGTGGCTTCTTATATCATATGTTTTAATAGGTAAGGAAGTAAAGATAATAACGTTGTTTGTATTATCAAAACCCGAGGATTTAACTAGAAAGAGGGAGATGTCAGGAAGATGGCTAAGAGTAAAGCAAAAGTGAGATACGACCAAGATGCAGATATACTCTACATCAAGGTTAAAGCTGGATCTATTAAAGATACTATAGATGTTGCTGAAGATGTATTTGTTGAGCTTGATGATAAAGGTAAGATAGCTGGTATAGAGGTCTGGCGAGCACGAGAATTGTTGTTAAATCCACTAGCAAAACACATTTCTAAACAAGTAAAACTTGCAAGCCAAGCAGTTTAGTAATCCATTAGGACCATATTATAAGAAGAGAGAAACTTGCCTAAAAAGAAACATAACAATGTTAAGATGGTGTGGAAAATAAGGAGAGAGTTATCTGAAGAAATGGTAAAGATGACTCCAAGGCAGCGCGAAGAATACTTCAAGGGAGCGTATGAAGTTTATGAGGGTCTTCCTTTTAGTTTCTTCCATACCTTTTCATCCATGCTTTCACCAATGCTTTCGCTCTCTTCCGATGGTCAACTTCCGAAAGCGTCTGGAAGGCTAGATGAACCTCTTCGAATGTCTTGTGTTTCTTTTGTTCAGATTTCATTTTCTTCGGAGAAGTTACTATTCCAAAATATTAAAGCATATCGTACTAGATTCGATTTAGGATGATATGTTAATAATTGTGACCGTAGCAAGTCAACAATATGTTTTAAGAATCCGGTGTGCTATCAATCTCGGTGATAAAGCTGACAGCTGAGCAAGAAAATTTGGCATTAGTAGAGGCGTATATTCGGTTCAGAAAACCTAATCGCCCATACGGGTACATTCTGCCGCACTATGCTGCAGAGATAGGGAAGAGTGTACATGATGTCAATGAGTTAGATGCCAAGAAGTTTCTAACGAAGCACTCGAAGACTAATGCTTCTTGGAACACATATTTGTCAACAATCAGGAAGTTTCATTCTTGGCTCTTGAACAGGCATAAGCGATTGCCAGTTAAGCAGTGGAAACCTCCAGAATTCTTCCATATGATACCGTGGAAGAATGTCGAGTATAACAGCTACTTAGCATCGGGCAGAGATGGGTCGAGAGTCCCTAGTACGGAAGACCTCTTTGCGGTATTGGCCGACAGCTTAACGATAAAGATGCTAAAGGTTGCTAAAAAAGGATTCCGACCAAGAGCAGGGCATGTCGGAAATCTTAAGATGACTAAAAAGCAATATAATCGGAGATTGCACAAGCTTGTATTAACGGGCCTTATTGAGAAAAGGAATGGTATTTATCTGCTTACAACAATGGGCAGGATAGTAGATAAGGCAATACTAACTAATCTTGCCACCTTAGCAGCTGAAGAGAAATTGTTGAAATTGAAATCTTAAAATTCATGATTAACCATGTGAAAGACCCACATTTACTACCTCACCTACTTTTGGCGAGCCTAGTCTTTCATAGATCTGTCTAGTTATACTAATGTTCATCTGTATAGGTGAAAAAGCAACATTCTGCTGCGGTATTTGTGAAGCAAGCAGAGCGGGCAATATCTTCTTCATAACGGTCCTAGTATCTTCATCAAGATCCTTAACGCTATCTATTCGCCGCTTCAGTATTTCTGCCTGATCTATTGGTTCCGTCTTGATCTCCTGTTGCAAAGTCAATGTCAACAAGTTACCATGATCTGTAATTGATCTGATAACAAATTCCAGCGTTAACCTCTCTTTAGACATGCATGATAAGTTATACACGATTTATTTATGCATTTTAAACTGTAAAATATGAGCTAACATTAGTATTCGTTACGATACTCCATTTCTACCTTAGAGTAACTCAAAATCATCCAGTTTCGTAAATATCTCCATATCCTTGACCCTTACCATGTACGGATATGGCCTCTCCGGCTCAATTCCTATTATAGTACCCTTATCTCCTACAGCAATATCCCCTATAGATTTCTTGAAAGAGATCATGTCACCCATCTTTGGTACTCTCCTCTTTACCTCATAACCTGCACTCTTCAATGCATTTGAAACTTGATCAACAACAACCTTGACGACCTCGTCAAGAGCGAGATCGCCAAACTTATAGTCCTTCAACCAGACAGAGATCTTTTCTGGTTCTCGCTTAGACGGCTGTATTATTACCACCATATTATCTGGTTCGTTTGATATATCAATCGTCAATACAATTGGTTTAGCATCAGGTTTAGCATCCATAAAAAATCAGGTATCCCATCTTGCATAAAAATCTAGTTATTCTTCCGCTTCAGCTTCCGGAGTTCTCCATGCTTCCAATCCGCATTGTTTACACATATAGAAACTGGGCTTGGTCTCTTCATGTTCCGTTTTCTTCATGCAGTTTATGCAAGACAACAGAACCAAAAGAAAATCACTTCTTTACCAACAGAATGTCTATGTGATTCAGGTTACATGGTGGCCCGCTTACCAACCATTCATACTCCGGTGTAGGACATGTTTTACCTTCAGGATATGGTTTCATGCATTTTACTTTTATTCCCTTTGGCACATCAGATTTGTTTTTGTCTCCGCATACGGGACATTGTTCTTTCTCGTCTCTGCTCAAGAACACATGATTACCATTAGATCCGTTACACATTACCCATTTGCCCAAGGGATGATTGTCTTCGCATTTGGGTTCATCTATCTTGAGATAAACATAGTTTACATGCTGTTTGCATGTTGGGCAGTTGATCGTTATCATATGACAAATTCATTATTATTGCAATATAAAGCTAGTACTTTCTTGTGCCTGTAAAAGGTTTGCTAAGAATATCCTTTCTAACTTTATTTAGAATAATATCTATTGCATGCTTTATCTCTGCAGCATTATTAGCGATCATCCTAGCAAATACGCCATCAATTCTAGGAAGCACAGACGCACTCCCATTGACAGAATTCTCATTCAGAACGTTATGTATATCATCGCTTAAAGTCTTTGCAGCAATATTTTTTGTTAAAATATACATGTTAGCAAACACTGATTTTGATTCAAATCCAAATCCATCAAAAAGTTTCTGTTTTTTTGGTTCTAATAACAAGGTATCTACAAATCGCAACCTAGAATTCTGATCGGCTGCTATTGTCTTGAGATAACATATGTCATATTGAAAATGTTCACCACTAGTAACCCTGCCTGGTGTTATTATTTCCGAATATATCGCAGTAGCATTTTCATGAACCTGCATCTGAACGCGTTGGTATAACCTTGAGTTTCTGTATGGAATTAATTGATCCGGAACTAGCTCGAGGTAACAACCATTATCTACAAACACGTTTACAATTTGCGTTGCATAATTTCTGCTCATTCTGTAAACCTTGGTTGCCGCTTGCGTCGTAAAGTGAGCATGCGCATCATTCTCCAATCTAATGTCAATCTTCAGCCTGTCGCCTTGCAGTATTCCACCTGAAGGGGACATCATGTAGACGTAGGCCATTTGCGGCAAGGAGTCTTCGATGTAAAGTATTTTTTGCACTTGGAGCGGAACTTTGCTGAAGAGTTCTTTCACTACAGTCTTGTTAGTTTCTGAATCTCTTTCCAATGCAACCCTAATCTCTCCTGTTTTTCCAGTTTCTCCTACACCGAGCTGCTTCACTTTCTGTTCATAAGGCAGAAATTCTTTCGGAAGATCTTCTGGAATATAAAATTCAGTTTCAAGCATTTCTTATTCCTCTTTTGGATAGATTTTTTGGCGGTACTTCAAATAACAGATCATGCACGATATACTTCACGACATTATCTATTCCTTCAGCAGTTCGACAGTTCACAAACGCAAACGGTTTCTTACCCCTAATTGTTTTGGCATCTCTCTCCATAATCCTAAGATCCGCACCTACGTATGTAGCCAAATCTATTTTGTTGATCAATAACAGATCGCAACTCGTTATTCCGAGTCCTCCCTTTCTGGGATATTTGTCGCCGCCTGCAACATCTATAATGTAAATAAAATAATCAGCAAGTGCGGGGCTGAACGTTGTTGTAATATTGTCCCCACCGCTTTCGATTATTATAAGATCCAGTTCATCATGCTTTGATTGTATTTCATTGATAACAGCAAGGTTCATCGACGGATCTTCTCTTATGGCCGTATGTGGGCAGCCACCCGTTGCAAGACCTACTACAAGATCCTCCGGTAACAATCCTTTCTTTACTGATAATCCAGATTTCATTCTCTCAGCGTCCTCTTTTGAGATTACATCGTTAGAAATTATCGCTGGTCTGTAACCTTTTGCAACCAATCTCGGCACTAACTGCTCGATAAGCATAGTTTTACCTGAACCAACCGGACCGCCGATGCCAAGCCTTGGGATACGTTTTGAAACCAAACAATCACCTCAAGTTACAAACATCTTGTTTTCAATTCGCTCATGCATCATTTGTGCTATATCCAATACAGGAAAGAACTGCCAGATTGCTTGCATAGGTTCATTAACATTTTTTGATGCTTCTAGTATTGTTGGTTTTAATGCGTGTATTATTTTCTGACCTTCGTTGTGATCAATGATTCCTAATCTAAGCGCTGCACCGACAAAACTTACTGAAAATGAATAAAGTAACATTTGTGCTGCATTGATCTTTGAAATTCCAGATATACTAGATACAACACCAAATGCTACTGGATAAATTCCAGTAGCCGTTCCATTTTTTACTGATGTTTTATACTTGTTTAGCAAATTGTTTTTGGTAAATGAATTCATGCAATTCAGCAGTTGTATGCCAGATCTAACAGAAGCTTCGCGGATCTCTTTCACAAGTTTCATAGCATAAAGCGTTTGGTCGATCTCAATTACAGATTTCATATCAGATTTGCTGACAGCATCCATAGCATTGCCAAGAGCAACGCAATCAGCAACACCGATCTGCATCTTGATGCATGATTCTATTAGAGTCTGAAGCTGCTTCGCACTTTTTATCTTATTTTGATAGAAGAGCGTTTCAACGCCATTTGACATGGTGTACATTCCCGTTGGAAAGAAGGAGTCAGAAAGTTGCATGATGCTTAGCAAACTAGCATCCTTGGAGTTTGTTTTCTTAGTGCGTATGATGTTCCATTCCCTCCTCTGGTTCGAATACCATCTTTGTATGGCGAATATCAATGTAATCAATTATCGACGCAAGGTTGTTTTTGATGATTTCAACTTCAGATTCAGATTGAATTGGAATGTATGTCATGTTGTCTTTAGTGCAAATTGGTTTGTGCAAATTTCCGATCATATGACCGAGTTTAATTGCTACAGCAATTTTCTGATCACTTGGTAATTCATCTCTAATTCTAAAACCGAGGACATCTTCTTGCTCGTATTCTACAACAATCAACTTGTTCTCATTGGCCAGCAATATATCACCATGTTTAAGCGTAGAGCCATTCTCGATGTTAATCGCAATATCACTGCCGACATCAGAAACCTTTCTCATTCGTGATCTCTGCGCTTCCATCCTTGATAACAGAATTCTTTCCACTTTACTCTCACCTTCTAATTTTTTATAGGCAACTTCAAGTTTCTTGTCAGATCGCATATTCCCCACAACAGACGTTATAGTTATCATGACTGATTCTTGGTGCAAGATGAATAAAAATCTGGGGGTCTAAAATAGATTATACGTTCTTGATAACGAAAGTGTCTTCGCAGGTCCTACAGTAGCCAATTTCCCATCAACTTTCACTTCATACGTCTCTGGGTCAACCTCGATCTTTGGTGTTTTATCGTTGAGCAAGAGATTCTTCTTGCCTATCTTCCTGCAGTTCTTTACAGGAACTGCTTTCTTCTGCAGTTCAAGTTTCTTCGGCACGCCAAGTTCGATTGCAGCCTTTGACATGAACGTCAAGCATGTGCTGTACACAGCTCTTCCCATCGCACCAAACATAGGTCTGTAGTAAACTGGTTCTGGCGTAGGTATCGATGCATTCGGATCGCCCATCAATGAATATGCTATGAAACCACCCTTGATGATCATCTTAGGTCTTGCGCCAAAGAATTGTGGTGACCAAATTGCAATGTCAGCCAACTTTCCTTGTTCTAGCGAACCAAGATAACTTGCAATTCCATGAGTTATTGCTGGATTTATTGTAAGTTTGGCTAGATATCGTCTTGCTCTTATGTTGTCGTTCTGCTTCTTTTCCTCATGTAATCTACCTTTCACCTTTTTCATTTTATCGGCAGTCTGCCATGCCCTTGTTGAAACTTCTCCAATCCTTCCCATTGCCTGACTGTCTGAAGAATACATGCTCAGCACTCCCATGTCCTGCAGAACATCTTCCGCAGCAATAGTTTCAGCACGGATTCTTGATTCTGCAAATGCAACGTCTTCTGGAACAGATGGATTAAGGTGATGGCAGACCATCATCATATCAAGATGCTCGTCGAGCGTGTTTTGCGTAAATGGTCTTGTGGGATTTGTTGATGATGGCAAAACATTGGGTTCAGCAGCAATTCTCAATATATCTGGAGCGTGACCGCCTCCAGCTCCTTCAGTATGGTAAGTGTGTATAGTTCGTCCGTCTATTGCATCAATCGTATCTTCAACAAAACCACATTCATTGAGAGTGTCTGTATGTATTGCAACTTGCGTATCGGTTTCATCGGCAACTCTCAACGATGCATCAATGCATGCTGGCGTTGTGCTCCAGTCTTCATGGAGCTTTAGACCGCAAGCACCAGCTTCGATCTGCTCGAACAAGGGATCTGTCAAAGAATCATTTCCTTTTCCAAGAAATCCAAAGTTCAGCGGAAGATTATCTATAGCTTCAAGCATTCTTTGTATATTCCACGGACCTGGCGTGCAGTTGGTTGCGTTTGTGCCATCTGCTGGACCAGTACCTCCTCCGATCATCGTTGTAGTGCCGCTGCATATGGCTTCAATCGCCTGCTGCGGTGATACAAAGTGTATATGTGTATCAATAGTTCCAGGAGTGCATATTGTATGCTCGCCAGCAATTACTTCCGTACCTGATCCGACTATCATGTTTGGCGACACATTGTCCATTGTGTATGGATTTCCAGCCTTGCCTATGCCAGCTATCTTACCATTTTTTATGCCGATATCAGCTTTGATTATTCCAAGTACTGGATCGAAAACTATAGCATTAGTAATCACAAGATCAAGCGAACCCTTCGCGCTAGTTACTCCAGACGCCTGTCCTAGACCATCTCTAACGCTCTTTCCTCCCCCAAAAACCAGTTCGTCTCCATAGGTTATGAGATCCTTTTCAACTTCGATTATCAGCTCTGTGTCTGCCAACCTTATCTTATCACCTACAGTCGGGCCGTAAAGATCAACATACTGCCGTCTCGGAATCTTGAGTGTCAAACAGATCACTACGCTCCTTTGAAACGCTTCTTCTTAGCGTCACGCAACGCTCTAGCTCTAATATTTTCGGATTGCACACTTCCTTGTACGAGTCCATGAAATCCATAAACAATTTTCTTTCCGCCCAGTTCTACAAGCTCAACTGTTTTGCTATCACCAGGCTCAAACCTAACTGCGGTACCTGCAGGTATGTTGAGATGAAAACCCAGAGCTTTCTTTCTATCAAAATCAAGTGCCTTGTTTACCTCGAAGAAATGCGTATGCGAGCCAACCTGTATAGGTCTGTCTCCAGTATTTTTCACCATTAATTTTACAGTCTTGCGACCCTTGTTTGCTATTATAGGCTCCTTGGCAAGGATGTATTCTCCAGGAATAATTGTACCAGCCATACAATCACCTACCTGACGGGATCATGCACACTAACAAGCTTAGTTCCATCTGGGAAGGTTGCTTCTACTTGCACGAGTTTCAACATTTCAGGAATTCCTGATAAAACATCCTTTCTCTTGAGAACCTTCCTTCCCTCGCTCATAAGCCGTGCAACAGTCTTCCCTTCCCTTGCTCCTTCCACTAAATAATCTGCAATTATTGCCACAGCTTCTGGATAGTTCAGTTTCAGCCCTTTAGCTTTCCTTCTTCTAGCTACTTCAGCAGCTATGAAGATATACATCTTGTCAATTTCTCTAGGTGTTAACATCATTTCTGATCACTGACAATTATCAAAGAACTTAGATTATAAAGAGTTGCTCTATGACACCAATTTCATACATTACAGATATTCCTAAACCTATACTTATCACCGCCGCAATTGTACGAATGTATCTGTTTACGTTGCTAAATCGTTTTGCGGTAAAAACGAACGGCACTCCTATGGCAGTACTGATAACAAGCATTCCTACTATGGAACCAATTCCAAAGAGTGCTATGTAAGCAAGTCCAGACATTACAGAATCCACAGTGGAAAGCACTACTAACATCAATGCACCGCTACCTGCCATGCCATGCACCATACCAACTATGATTGATTTGTGACTGTGAGTATGTTCTTCATTGTGGCTGTGCGGATGCACGTGAATCTTACTTCCATGTGCGTGCGGGTGCATGTGTTTTGTAGAAAATATGTTGAAGAAAGAATCTATGAATGCGTTCTTTCTTACGCTTCGAATGACAGAAAGTCCAAGAATGATTAACATGATTCCAACACCGAACTCCAATGATAAGGCTAATTTCGCAGGTATACTTACTGCCAGAAGCAACACAGCGAGTCCAGCTATGAACAACGTAAGAGTGTGACCAGCTCCCCAGAGTGCACCTAAAAGCGACGCCTTGCCAAGCCTCCTGTTCTTGCTGACTAGGGTCGCAACAGCTGTTATATGATCAGCCTCAGTGGCATGTTGCAAACCTGTAACAAATCCAAAAGCAAGAAGCAGACTCGGAGTAATGGTGGATAAACTACTTTCTGGTACGAAGAACTCGAACAAACTGCATCACTCACTTTAACCTCTTAGATGTTCTATGTCTTCTGTCGTTCTTGAAATTTTCAAGCTCACGCTTAGTATGGTTATGACCATGATGACCATGACTGTGACTATGAATCTTAGTGCGTCCTTGCTGATCCTTATGTGAATGCAGATCGCTGTATCGCGCACTTCCATTTGGCATTGAGAAGTTGTACGTATGGCCCAGCCCTCTATATGATTTCGGTCTCACTGGGCTGCCCTCTCTCTTGCCCCTCTTAGTTAGCGATAAACCTGCAAGAAGTTCGATTATCAGTCTGTTTGCAAGCATCGAAGTTATTCCGCCATTGTATGAACTTACATCGCTTACGTCGTATGTTGGCGAAACTTCAACAAGATCAAAAGCAAACGTATCGGGATCAAACGCTGTAGATAACAATCGCATCATCTTCATGCCTTCTCTTGACGTGAGACCATTGGGTTCCGGTTCTCCTGTTCCTGGGGCAAATGCGGGATCGAATGAATCAATGTCCCAGCTAATGTAAACAGCGTCTACGCCTTCATTCGCACGGTCTATGGCCTCTTTAGCTATCGGCTCAATTCCGAGCTCTTCAACATCAAGCATGGTAAACCACTGAAAATCTTTGTCGTACATGTACTTGTAAAGATCAGGTCCAGGCCAGTAGCCTCTAGGGCCTATCAATGTGTAATTCTTACCGTTAAGGCATCCCAAATCCATTATGCGTCTAATGTGAGCGCCATGATCATACTTGAAACCCGTAAGACCATCTGGTGCACAGTCAGCGTGACAGTCTATGTGTATCAATCCTATCTTCTTGTACTTCTTTGCAAGTGCTCTCACGTTTGCGAACGTGCATGAATGATCGCCCCCAAGTATGATAGGTATCGCATCTATCTCCAAGGCTTCGTATACCTTCTTTGTCATTCTCATATGCGATTCTATTACATCACCTGGAGAGATGGCAACATCGCCATAGTCTACAACTTTGAATACGCTAAACGGATCTACGCCAGTTTCTATGTTGAAGTGTTCGTATGGAGGTGAAGGAACAGTAGATGCAGCTCTAATTGCTCTGGGCCCATATCTTGTGCCAGGTCTAATCGTTGTTCCAAAATCAAACGGTTCGCCTATGACTGCAACATCGGGTT
>Ga0187894_10007532_pt1 | contig 10239 bp, 7 predicted proteins | sample GBC1701081metaG_FD_136650 | JGI IMG/M metagenome (GOLD analysis project Ga0187894, IMG submission 136650) | White microbial mat communities from a lava cave in the Kipuka Kanohina Cave System on the Island of Hawaii, USA - GBC170108-1 metaG ... | reverse complement strand
TCCGTCGTGGACTTCGGGACCACCTCCTGGGTCGGCTTCATCGACGCGGACGGCGAATGGGTGTGGTGGGTGGAGAGCCCGGGCAACGGCATCATCAGCAACGAGCTCGGCAACGACGGCGCCTCCGTCCTGTACGCGGCCTACGGTCCGGAGGACGTCGACACCGGCCACATCGTGCGTGTATCGATGGACGGTCGGACGCGGACCGAGACGCGCGTGATCCGCGGCCATCACGACTTCGTCGAGCACGACGACGACGGCACGTTCGCGTTCATCTCGTTCGAGACGCAGGTGATCGACGGCGTGACGTGGGGCGCGGACACGATCCGGATCGGGCCCGAAGGCATGACCGATGCCGATGACCCGCCGGTCTTCTTCGACACGTTGGACGACGTGGGGATCGCGCCCACGTACGTGTGCTCGCACGTGCAGCCGCCGGGGGAGGTCAAGCTCGGTCTCACCGACGTGGAGGAATGGTCGCACGGCAACTCGCTCGTGTACCTGCCGGCGGAGAACGCGTACTACCTGCTCGCGCGGTACACCGACTGGCTCCTCAAGATCGACGCGACGACCGGCGACGTGATCTGGGATCTGAACGGCTCGGGCGCGTACCCGGGGGATTTCACCCGGCTCGACGGCCCGATGTGGAGCCACCCGCACCTCTCCGATCTGTGGGACGGCGGCGCGCTCGTGTTCGACAACGGCGACCATTACGCACCGCCGAAGACCCGCGTGGTGGAGGTGAGCTGGGACGAAGGGGCGATGACGGCCAGCGTGGTGCGGACGATCGATCGTCCCGGACCAGGGTTCGCGAGCGCGGTGGGCGACGCCCGCATCCTGCCCGACGGGAGGATCGTCACGGCGTGGGGCAATCTGTCGGACATCACGATCCACTCCGCGGCCGGCGATCTCGAGTGGCGGGCGACGATCCCATCCGGTCTATTTGCGGCCCGGATCCGATACACTCCCGATCTGTACGGGTTGGCTGACGACGACTGACGGCGGGGCGTCACGAACGGAGCGGTTGCAGGTTTCGTGCATTCGTGACCGGATTGTCGTATAACGGTCGCCGACCTTCACCGAAGGTCAACAGAAGGGGACATACACACCATGCCTCGCCTCCTCTCGTGGAGCGTGATCGCTGGATTCGTGGCCTGTCTCAACAAGCCCACGTTCGCGACCATCACGCCGGACTACACGTTCTTCGATTCGGATGGCTGCTACCCGGTGGTGATCCAGGGGCATCACCTCGGGACGACCGCCACGGTCCGGATCGGCGATGCCGAGATCATCGACCTGCTACCGGCGGAGGAAGATACCGACCGCCCGGACTATGCCCAGGACGTCGGTTTCCTCTACACGGGCCTGATCCCCGCGTCGTCGACCGGAGCCCCCGGCTGGGCCGACGTCACGGTGACCGTCGACGGAGAGGATCTCGTTCTCAACGACGGGTTCTACTACCGGTCCTGCCCGGGCGGCGTGGTGGCCGAGAGTGTCACGGTCCCCTACACGCCCGGCACGGCGCCCACGCCCACGACGACGACGTACAGCACGCCGTACGACTACTACTCGGACACGCCGGACTACTCGGTCGATGTGACGCAGGACATCCAGCTCGAGGGGTGTGGCCTCGACCCCGCCACCACCACCATCGACTACACCGAGGAGCTCACCGGCCTCGTCACGTCGATCGCGGTCGTCGGGGTCTGTGCCCCCTCCTCCGCGACCGCCGACATCCCCGACGGTCTCGCGCCCGGCAACTACACCGTCGAGCTGGTGCGCGACGCGACGCGGATCCGCTTGAGCCCCTACCGGTGCGGCGTCCCGTCCACGGTCACGTACTACGGGTACTACTACGACACGGCGGGGTTCGACTGCCCCTATGACATCACGATCCCGGGAGGTGGGCCATGAGTCCCCTCCTCCCGTCGGTCCTGGCGCTCCTGACCGTCACCCAGGTCGCGGAAGCACGCGAATACGGCGCGATCCAGGGCCGCGTCGTCGACGACAGCGGTCTGCCGCTCCCGAACGCGGAGGTCATCCTCTACGGCACGGAGCTCGCGGGCGAGCGCAAGGCCGTCACCCGCGAGGACGGCGCCTTCCGGTTCGAGCTCGTCCCGCCCGGCGACTACGAGATGGCGATCCAGTTCAACGGCGCGCGCGTCGCGCGGGCCGAGGTCCGGGTCGCGCTGCAGACGACCACGAACGTCGAGATCCCCGCCAACCTCGGCGCGGTCGCCGAGGAGGTGGAGGTCATCGGATTCAAGCCGGTCGTCGACACGCACAGCTCGTCCTTCTCCACGTCGCTCGGTGAAGACCAGATCCAGAATCTGCCGGTCGGTCGCAGCTACCAGGACGTGGTGAACACCGTTCCGGGCGTCACCGGCCGCATCGACACGAGCGAAGGCGGGCCCGGCGACGGAAACCCGAGCGTCCGCGGCGAAGGCCAGTACGGCAACAACTTCTTCATCGACGGCGTGTCGACGCGCGATCCGTCCACGAAGACCTTCGGCCAGAACGTGAACTTCGACGCGATCCAGTCGATCCAGGTGTACACGGACGGCGCGCCCGCGGAGTTCAGCCAGTTCACCGGAATGGCGGTCAACGTCGTCACGAAGGACGGCGGCGACGAGCACCACGGCAGCGCCGCGATCTTCTACACGCAGCACGCCTGGTTCGACTCGGAGTACGACATCTTCGAGCCGGGCACCGATCCACCCGTCGAGGTCCCCACGCAAAAGCAGCGGTTCCGCCGGCCGGTCCTCGCCGCCACCGCCGGCGGCCCGATCGCGGTCGAAAAGCTGTGGTACTTCACGTCCCTCGATCTCAACTACGACTGGACGGTGCCGGAGGGCGTCGATCTGGTGACCGGCGACGAGGCCCTCGAGGCGCTCGGAGGCGCGTTCCTCGGAAAACTGACGTGGTCTCCGAACTCAGTGTGGAAGGTTCGCTACACGTTCAACGGCGACTACACCACCACCGCGAACTTCGACGCGGGCGCGTTCGTCGCTCCCGAGGCGACGGTCGACCGCGTCGACTGGACGCAGGCCCACCTCCTCACCGGAACGTTCGCCCCCGACGACCACAACACTCTCGAGATCCGGGCCGGGTACACGAACGTGAACATCGACGTCCTTCCGTCGAGTCGCGACCACTTCTTGCCGTCACGCCTCGACGACGTCGGCGTGCTGCACGACAACGCGACCGACTTCGACTACAACGATCGCAACCGCCTCGGCGGCACGCTGATCTACTCGCGGTTCCTCGAGAACGCGCTCGGCGACCACGAGATCCGGGCCGGCGGCGAGTACTACTTCCTCCAGTCGCAGCGCGACCTGCAGAACACCGGGGAAACGACCATCCAGTGGATCGACACCGGCGGACAACCGGATCCGACCCAGCCCGCGGTCAAGGTGGGCACCGAGTACCACGGTGGTCCGGGCTTCCCGTGCGTCGAGGCCGACTACTCCGACTGCCAGATCCGAGAGCACTGGACGATCGTCGGCGAGCTCGGGAACAACACCCACACGTTCGGAGCGTTCGCGCAGGACCAGTGGCAGCCCGAGCGGTGGCTCACGATCAACGCCGGCGTCCGGTTCGACCTGGAGCAGGGGTTGAACGACGAGGGCAACAAGCCCATCACCCAGCTTCCGTCCGAGTTCGAGCTGCCGCCAGACCAGCGGACGGAGGAGGGAACGCTCGGCCCCCTGCTGATGTGGGCGCCGCGGCTCGGCCTGGCGATCGATCCGTTCGACGACGGCAAGACGAAGGTCACCGGCCATTACGGCTGGTACTACGACCTCGCCGGCGGGAACTTCTGGGACTGGTCGAACGCGCGGTCCGCGAACGGCTTCGTGCGGTACGTCAACGATGGGTCGGGTAGCGCGGATCCGTTCGTCTGGAGCAACACGCAGGATCCGGTCGGGTTCCCGCTCATCTACGACGAGGATGCGAAGCCCGCGCACCAGGAGAAGTTCAACGTCGGGATCGAACGGGAGGTCGCGAAGGACTTCGCGATCGGCGTCCGCGGCATCCTATCCACCACGAAGAACATCCCCGAGGACGTCGACGTCGACCTCTTCAACTTCTTCATCATGAACTCACCGATCAAGGAGCGCCGGTACCGCGCGCTCGAGTTCACGTGGAACAAGCAGTTCGACGAGACCTGGCAGCTGTACGGCGCGTACACGCTGCAGGAGTCCTACGGGAACACCCCGGGGCAGTTCGAGCTCGCTCCGGGCGCGGACAGCGGCTCGGACGGCAACAACGTCGGCGTGTACCTCGACGACATCGGCGAGCGCTCGGAGCGCGAGGCGTACTACGAGGCAGGGCACATCTACATCGAGGGCTTCAAGGGCCTCGGCCACTACAGCATCACCGAGGAAGACTTCTACGACGAGGCCGGCTGGTACGGCTACCTGCCCTACCACAGCTTCCATGCAATCAAGATCAACGGAAGCTACACCGCGCCGTTCGGCACCACGTTCGGCCTCGTGTACGAGTTCGACTCCGGGCACGCCTGGCAGAAGAGGACGTTCGTGCCCTTCTACGGCTACGACGCGTTCGGTCAGGGCCGCGGAGGCCGGATGATGCCGCCGGTGAACTACATCGACGTGCGCGTCGCGCATACGTTCGACTTCACCGACACTCAGTCGCTCGAAGCCACGCTCGACATCTTCAACCTGCCCGGCTTCGCGCAGAGCATCACCTACTTCGAGAACGACGCCCCTGGATTCGGGCTCACGCTGTACCGCCAGGCGCCCCGCGCGATTCGGCTCGGAATCAAATACAGGTACTGATCCATCCCGACCGGGAGCGGCATGCGGCGCGCACGCGACGTGATGACAGCCCATCCCGTCGTCGTGCGGCCCGACGAGACGCTCGAGACCTGTGCGCGCGTGATGAGGTCGCGCCAGGTCCGCCACCTCGTCGTCGCGACGGCGGACCATCGGATCGCGGGCATGGTCACCGAAGCGACCGTGCTCGAGCACGGGCGTCTCAGCGAGGAGGGATGGATCCCGTCGCGCCCGGAGCGCAACGGGGGCTTCCCGGTCTCGCGCGCGACCACGCCGGTCGCGACCGTCGGGCCCGACACGCCGATCAGCGAGCTGCTCCACCGGCTGCTCGACGATCCGGAGGACGCCGTCGTGGTGGTGGACCACGATCGAGTGCCGATCGGGATCTTCACCGAGTACGACGTGTGCCGCCTGGCGGCGACCGAGCTCCCCGACGGGCTCCGCGTGAGCAAGGTCGCGGCGACCGATCTCGTCGCCGGCGAGCCGGACGCCTCGCTCGAAGACGCGTGGCGCACGATGCAGGACAACGACATCCGACACCTGCCGGTGATGAAGGGTCCGGACCGTCTGATCGGGATCGTGTCGCTCCGCGATCTGCGCGAGGCATCGGGGTCGATCACCGGAGCGGGGACGCTCGAGGAGATCGTGCACCCGGTCGTCGCGACGATCGCGCCCGACTCACCGCTGAAGGAAGCGGCACGCCGGATGGCGCGTCACAAGGTCGAGTGCCTTCCGGTGCTCGACGACCGGGGAGGCATCGTAGGCCTCGTCACGTCGAGCGATCTGTTGAAGGTCCTGATCGGTCAGGACGGGCAATCCGCCAGCGCGTTGTAGGTGATGTCGACGACGTCGCCCGGGCCGACCGGCGGGCTCATGACGGTGACTGCGGTACCGGTGACGACGAAATCGGTGGTCGCCACGCCGTTCACCACGACCTCGACGCTCGGCGGGTCGGGAGTCTTCGCGAGGTTGTAGCTCCGGACGCCGTCCCCGATCGACACGGCCACGTCCTTGAAGTCGGGACCCCAGCTCGGCGTGCAGATGTCGAGCATCGCTCCGCCGGTAGCCGACGCGGCTTCGACGTAGCCCTCACCGCCGAACGTGCCGCACTGCGCGTACAGATCGACGACGGCTGAGACGCGGACGAAGTCCTCGCTCACCGCATAGGCCGTGTACTCCTCGATCCACAGGCTGGGATCGATGCCCGACTGCTCCGGCTCGTCGGAGATCACGAGCACGTGCAGCAATGCACCGTGGCGTACGAACCCTTCGTTGCAGCCGCCCGGCCCGGTCTGCGCGAGCGCGATCGACGCGAGCTCGAGCAGCTTCTCGGTGCGGTACACGCCGTCGTAGAACTGCGGCTCGGGACCACCAAACGCGCCGTCCACGAGCAGATCGGACGTTCCGACGCTGGCGGGGGTGAGCACGCCCTGGTTGGAGCACCCTGAGTCTCCCGTCACCTGGATGAGCTGCCAGTCCGCGACCTCCTGCAGCGTGGAGACGAAGTCAGGCATGCCGAGCTCGACGTCGTCGATGTTGTCCTCCTCCATCGAGCAGGACTGATCGATCAGCATCAGCACGTCGACCGGTGGGATGCCGGGCTCGGTGAACCGCTCCTCTTCGCCGGAGACGTAGATGCTCTCGCCGCTCTGCCACGCGTCGACCACGCCGCGCGGATCGTTCGACGTGACCGACAGCGTTCCGGAGTCGGCGCCGATGGTGGCGGGCACGAAGTCGACCGCGACGTCCGTGGTCTCGCCGGGCCCGAGCGTGAGCGGCAGCGCGACCCCACTGATGTCGAGGCTCAACATGCCGGTCGAGCGGTACTGGAGGTCGGTGACGATCAGGTCCTCGACCCCGACGTTCTTGAGCTGGAGCGGCACGGCATCGCCGCACGGGACGAACGCGTCGGCGAACACGTAGTCCTCGGGGGTGATCTGGAGCTCGGGGACCGCCCCGTCGCCGAGCAGATCGACCGGCGCCTCCGGCGTGTCCCCGTCGTCGGAGAGCACGAGCACCCGACCGAAGTTCTCGTGGGCCCCCATCGGGGTGAACGCGACCTCGATCTCGGCCGACTGCGCGGTGTCGAGCTCGAGCTCCAGGTCGTCGGTGACGATCGAGAAGCCGAGGCCGGCGGCGACCTCGATGTCGCTCACGTGCAGCGGGGTCCCGCCGACGTTTTCGACCGTGAACGTGCGCAGCTCGACCTCGTCGCTGCGCAGCGTGGGCCAGGTGAGCGTGGGCGGATGGACGCGGATGTCCGGAAGGTCGCCGGGCTCGACGCGGTTCGCATTCACCAGGTCGTACTCGTTGCAGCCCGCGAACAGGAGCAGGGCGGGGAGGACGGCACGGGGCAAAAGACCTCCACTGCGGCAGGCCATGCTGGTGCAGGCCACGTGCCAGATCGGACCTCGTTCGAACGCCGATTCTCGGGCACGGGTGCGGCATTGCGACCGCACCCGCTGGGACACGGCCGCGCTAAGTTGCGCCGATGGCCTCGGACGTGGTGGTGGTGGGCGCGGGGATCGCCGGTCTCGCGCTGGCGTCGCTCCTCGCCCCGAACCGGCGGGTGCTCGTGCTCGAGCGGGGAGAGCAACCCGGCCGCGAAGCGTCCGGGCAGAGCGCGGGGCTCGTGCGGCGGCTGGCGGAGGATCCCGTCGACCGCGCGCTCGCCGTCCGGACCGCCGCCTGGTTGGCGGAGCTCGACGCCGACGAGCCGGCGTCGATCGCGATCGGCGCCGTGATCGGCCTCGCGCGCGACCCGACGACGCTCGACGACGCGGCGGCACACCTCCGCGCGCGTGGGATTGCGGTCGAGAAGGTGGATCGCCCGGAGCGCGTCGCCCCGGTGCTCGCGGAGGCGCCATTGTCGGCAGCGTGGTTCCTGCCCGACGAGCGGGTGGCGCGAGTGGACGCTCTGCTCGCGCGGTGGCGCCGGGAGGTGGACGCGAACGGGGGCTGGATCCGGTGCGGTACGGGGGTGGAGCGGATCGCCGTGACCGGAGGGAGGGCCACCGGAGTCGTGACGGAAGGCGGCGAGCGGATCGCCGCGGACCAGATCGTGGTCGCGACCGGCGCGTGGAGCGCCGTCCTCGCCGCCCGCGCGGGTCTCGAGCGGCCACTCTTCCCGATCCGTCGCACGCTCGTGCGCACCGGCAGACATGCGTTCGCACGTCCCACCCATCCGTGGGTATGGGTCGACGACGTGGGGCTGTACGCGCGGCCGGACGAGGGGGGATGGCTCGTCTCCGGCTGTGACGAGCGGATCGAGTTTCCCGCGGAATCGCCCGGATCGCGTCTGCCCGCGGCGCGGGCGGAGCTCGACCGCGTGGCCGCGAAGGTCGCGCGGTGGCTCCCCGCGCTGGCGAACGTCCGGCCCGAGCACGGGTGGTCAGGGCTGCGGACGTTCGCGCCCGATCGGCGCCCGCTGCTCGGGGCGGACGGCGCGATCGACGGCCTGTGGTGGATCGCCGGCCTCGGAGGCGCGGGAGTGAGCGGCGGGTTCGCGGCGGCCGAGGTCGTCGCGGCCTGGATGGACGGGCGGACGATCGACACGCTTCGCCACGCCGCGCTCGTGGCCCCGTCGCGACCTCACCTCGCGCGGTGGCCGATCCGCCCGGACGGCGACTCCGCGAACGCGGTGCTCACCGATGGCCGGTTTCCCGCTTTCCCGGGCGAACATGCTAGACCGGTCGCGTGATCTTCCCGATCGGCGACACGCCGAACCCACGCGGCTTCGTGGCGTGGATCACCGGGCTGCTGCTCGCCGCCAACGTGCTCGTGTACCTGCTTGTCGCGCTGCCGATGTCGTCCACGCGGTGGGACCTGTTCGTCGAGCAGCACGGCTACGTGCCGGGAGATCCGTCGCTCGTCGATCTCTTCACCGCGATGTTCGTGCACGCGAACTTCGCGCACCTCGCGGGGAACATGTTGTTCCTCTGGATCTACGGAGACAACGTCGAGCATCGCCTCGGGCGGCTCGGATACCTCGCCGCCTACCTCGGCACCGGCGTTGTCGCGACGCTCGCCTTCGCGCAGTTCGCTCCGCTGCCCGACATCCCGCTCGTCGGCGCGTCGGGCGCGATCTCCGGCGTGCTCGGGATGTACTTCGTGCTGTTCCCGCGCAACCTCGTGAAGGTGTTCGTGGGGCTGTTCCCCTTCGTCGTGAACGTGTGGCTCGTGCCGGCGCCGATCGTGCTCGGCATCTTCGTCGTCGTCGACAACCTGCTGCCGTTCCTCGTCGGCACGGGTGGCGGCGTCGCATACGGCGCACATCTCGGCGGTTTCGTGGCGGGCGCGGCGATCGCGCTGGCGCTGCGCGCCTCGGGTGCCCCGCTGGTCGCCCCCGAGGTGAGCGCGTCGCTCGACGAGGCGCGATGGCATCTCCTCAACGGGGAGGCGCTGATCGCGCGGAATCAGCCGACCGAGGCGTACCAGCACCTCGCGCGGGCGCTGCAGCTCGATCCCGATCCCGACACGCGCGAGCGGATCCAATCCGCTCTGGCGCGGCTGCACCTCGACCCCCGTGTCGCGCGGCGCCTCGGAGTCAGCGAGAGCTGACCGCCAGGATGTCGCGCTCGCGGACGATCAGGTGGTCGATGCCGTCGATCTTCACCTCGTCGCCGGCCCACTCGGAGAGCAGCACGGTCATTCCCGGCTCGACCTTCAGCGGGGTGAGCTTTCCGTCGTCGCGGATGTGGCCGTTGCCCACGGAGACGACCTTCGCGAGCTGCGACTTCTTCTGTGCCGTGTCCGGGAGGAACAAGCCTCCCCGCGTCTTTTCCTCCGGGTCCTGTCGGCGGACGAGCACCCGGTCGTAGAGCGGTCGGACCTTCATCGTTCATCCCTCCTGAAAGGCCGGACGCCTAAACACGCATCGCGATACCCGCAAGACCCCGCGGGCGGTTGCTGGCCCCGTCGGCGCCGGGCATAGTGGCCGATGCGCCGCTCCGCGCTGCTGCTCACCGTGGTCGCGTTGTCCTGCTCCGACGACGGAACCGGAGACGACGTCATCCTCCCCGACACCGATCCGCTGCTCCCGGGGGACACGGACATCGGAACGCCTGTTCCACCTCCGCGTGATGCGCAGGTCGCGATCTCCGACAATCCGATGATGGTGCTGGAAAAGCGCTTCGCCATCACGCTGCCGGACGGCGTGACGGCCGCGACGCTCCGCTGCGTGAGCCCCGACGATCCGCTCGAGGATCTGCGGCTCCCGGTCTCGGGGACGACGAGCGAGGTCCGGCTGTTCGGGATGCTGCCGGACCTGTCGTACACCTGCACGCTGGAGGACGACGTCGGGACCCTGTGGGAAGGCGGGTTCGACGTGGCGCCGCTGCCCGACGGGTTCCCGACGTTCATCGTCACCGGCGACGCCGATCGCGCGACGCTCGACGACGGCTACACGCTGTTCAACCACTGGAAGCGCGGCCCGGGCGAAGAT
>Ga0187894_10007531_pt1 | contig 10239 bp, 8 predicted proteins | sample GBC1701081metaG_FD_136650 | JGI IMG/M metagenome (GOLD analysis project Ga0187894, IMG submission 136650) | White microbial mat communities from a lava cave in the Kipuka Kanohina Cave System on the Island of Hawaii, USA - GBC170108-1 metaG ... | reverse complement strand
CGCGGTCTCGATGTAGGCGCGGTCCTTGTAGCCGTTGCAGATGATCAGCGCGTTCGGCGTGTCGAGCAGCGCGAGCGCGATCAACAGCTCCGGCTTGCTGCCGGCTTCCAGGCCGATGCCGTGCTCGGCGCCGAACGCGACCAGCTCCTCCACCACGCGCCGCTGCTGATTCACCTTGATCGGGTAGACGCCGCGGAACTTCCCGCTGTAGCTGTAGGCGGCGGAGGCGGAGCGGAACGCGTCCGCGAGGCGGCGCACGCGCGCGTTCAGGATGTCCGGGAAGCGCAGCAACATCGGCGTGCGCAGGCCGCGCTGGCGCAGATCCTCGACCAGCGCAGGCAGCGCGATCGCGGGACCGTTCTCGCCGCGCGGCCGCACCTGCACCTGGCCTGCGTCGTTGACGCTGAAAAATCCGCGTCCCCAGTTCTGAACGTTGTAGAGCTCGAGGCTGTCGCGAATCGTCCAAGCGTGCATTGTTGTTAGGTGGATACCTCGCCCGTGCTCGGCAGCGGCTCGTCCCACTGCTTCTCTGTGACCAGATCCTTGATGCGCACGACGCCGCGCGCCAGCTCTTCCGGTCCAATCAGATAAACGTGCCGCGCGCCGGCCTTGTTCGCATCGGCGAACACGCGCTTCGGCTTCAGAGTGCCGAGCACCAGCTCGGTTGTCTTGCCCGCACGCCGCAGTCCGCGCGCGAGCCGAATCGCGGCCGGCCGCTGCTCGTCGCCGAGCGGGAAGACGACCGCGTCGAGCGCGCGCAGCGGCTGCGGGAGCTTGCCGCGCTCGGCGAGCAGCTCGGCGATCACGGCGTCCCCAAAGCCGAAGCCGACCGCCGGCATCGGCTTGCCGCCGAGCGTCTCGAGCAGGCGGTCGTAGCGGCCGCCGCCGCACACCGCGCGCAGCTCGCCGGCCGCGTCGAAAGCCTCGAACACGACGCCGGTGTAGTAGGCGAGCCCCCGCACGACCGAGGCGTCGAAAGCGACTCGATCGGCGACGCCGTAGGCGGCGAGCAGCTCGAACAAGCGCCGTAGCTGTGCGAGGGCAGGGGAATCTTCGCCCGCGAGCCGCGCCGCGTCGTCGAGTCCCTTCGCCTCGAGCAGCGCGACCGCGTGCTCGGCGTCGGCGCGCGGGAGCTCCACATCGCCGCCGGCGCCCGTCAGCTGCTCGATCACCGCCTCGCGGCCGATCTTGGGCAGCTTGTCGACGATCACGCACAGCGGCGCGAATGCCTCCGGGCGCTTCGCGAGCACGCCCGCGCGCAGCGTCTCCTCGAGCAGCGCGCGGTGATTGACGCGCATCCTCACGTCACCCGCGGCGAGCCCCATCCCGTCGAGCGCATCGAAGATCGCCGCGATCAGCTCCGCCTCGGCGGTGACGTCGGGCTCCCCCCAGATGTCCATGTTCCATTGGTAGTGCTCGCGGCGGCGCCCGCGCGTCATGCGCTCGTAACGCCAGCACTGCGGGATCGCGAACCAGCGCAGTGGGAGGCGCAGCGCTCCCTGCCGCGCGATCACCATGCGCGCGAGCGACGGTGTCAGCTCCGGCCGCAGCGCCAGATGCCGCTCGTGCAGCACGAAGTGATAGAGCTGGTCGACGATCTCCTCGCCGGCCTTGCGCATGTAGAGCTCGGCGTGCTCGACGATCGGCGCGTCGATCTCCTCGAATCCGAACGCGAGCGCGGTGCTGCGAAAGCGTTCGAAGAGCCAGCTTCGCAGGCGGAAATCTTCGGGGTAGAAATCGCGCGTGCCGCGCGGCGGTGCGAGATCGCTCACGGGGGCGAATTACACGTTTTTTCCGACCTCCGCTCGGCTTCGCCTTGCTGCGCGCCGGCTACTTCGCTTCGCGATGTTGGCCGGCTTGCTGGAACGTCAACGCGGGTAGCCTCACGCACTCGGCGGTTCTCTCTACTCGCCGGCGTCCCTGCTAAATCCCGCCGCCGCGACCTGCACCGGAGGAGCCCGCGATGCCGTTCCGTTCGTTCTCGATCCCGCTGCTCGCCGCCTATCTCGCCTTCGCCGCGTGCGGAGGCGACGAATCGCCTCCGCCTGCTGCCGACGCCTCGCCCGCTCCGAGCGCGTCGCCCAGCGCGCCGCCGACGCCTGCCGATCTTCCGCGCGGCCTACTGCTCGCGCTGTCGACGTTCCGCAGCGAGGGCGGGAAGCAGATCCCGCAGTCCGAGCTGGTCGTCGTGACGCGAGCCGGGGGCGCGTGGAGCGCGACGACGCTGAGCGACCCCGAGAGCAACGTCTTCCACAAGGCGATGGTCGTCGACCTTCCCGGCGCCGGGCCGTCGCTCGTGACGCTCGGCGGAATGAACGCCGCGATCAAGCGCTGGCAAAAGGGCGCGGCGGGGCTCGCGCCGGTCGAGACGCTCTGGCAGGCGAAGTTCGGCGGCGCGTTCGACCGCATGCGCGATGCCGAGGCCGCCGACCTGTTCGGCGACGGCAAGCAGGCGCTGGCGGTCGCGACGCACGATCAGGGCGTCGTCGCGGTGCTGCGCGCAAAGGACGGCGGCGGCTGGCAGGCGAGCGAGCTCGACCGCAAGCCCGACACCTTCGTGCACGAGATCGAGCTCGGCGACCTCGACGGCGACGGCGTGCGCGAGGTCTACGCGACGCCGAGCGCGCCCAACAAGCTCGACGGCACGACGCAGCCCGGCGAGGTCGTGCGCTTCGTGCCCGGCAAGAACGAGGGCCGCACGGTCGTCGCCGACCTCGGCATCCGGCACGCGAAGGAGATCCTCGCCGGCGACGTCGACGGCGACGGGCGCGATGAGCTCTACGTCTCGATCGAGGACCCAGCAGGAACCGCGAACGTTGAGATCAAGCGCTTCGACGCAGGCACCCCCCCTAACGCCGGCGCTCTGGTCGTCACGCTTTCCGACCAGCTGTGCCGCTTCCTGACGGCCGGCGACCTCGACGGCGACGGCAAGAAGGAGATGGTGATCGCGGCCAAGGACACCGGCCTTTGGCTCGCGCGGCCGGGCGCCGATCCGAAAGCCGCGTGGTCGACCGAGTCGATCGACGCGCAGTCGAAGGGCTTCGAGCACGCTGCGCTGCTCACCGATCTCGATGGCGACGGCACCGACGAGCTCTACGTCGCGAACGACTCCGCGAAGCAGCTGAACCGCTACGTCTGGGCCGGCGGCAAACCGGTGCGCGAGACGATCTACACGAGCGCGAGCCCGAACTCGGTGCTCACCTGGAACCTGATGCCTGTGCCGGTGGAGCTGGTGAAGTAGCGGCGCGAGGCACACGCGCGTCGACCGAGAAGCGCCGCCTGCGCAGCGCGGGGCCACGCAGGCGGCGAGCGAGCGGCGCGCACGGGGGACACGCGCGCGCCGCGAGCTGGCGCATCCGGTCGGCTTACGGCAGCGGTAGCGAGGCGCAGCGCGCGTCGTGGTTGCACTCGACGAGCGGCACGAACTCGCCGTCCTCCGGCTTCACTTCGAGGAACAGGCCGACGCCCCGCGCATAGAACTTGTGCTCAAAGGCGTCGGGATCGAGCGTCGAGGTGTCCGCGACGACGACGCAGTCGCCCGCCGCGCACATCAGCTCCGCGAGCTCCTGCGGCACGGCCTGATCGAGCGTCTCGTCCTCGCCATAGCGGTACGTGGTCGAGAGCACGGTGCCGACATCCTCGGCCTCCCCCGCGAACCACTCCTGGCGATAGGTGGCGCCGACCACCGGGTTGCCCAGGAAGATGGTCCCGGACTTCGCCCCCTCGACCCCGGCCTTGAAGCTGCCCTCGATCGAGACCAGCTCGAGCTCCTCCGGCTCGTCGCCCTCGAACAGCTCGTAGTCGCGCGAGAGCTCACCGCAATACTCCGCGGTGCCGTCCGTGCGCAGGCCGAACCAATCGTCCGTGTCCTCCACCACGACGCCGTCCTCGATCGCCTTGTCGTTGACGACGATGCAGTCGACGCCCGAGATGCGCTTGGTTTTGTCGAGCACCTCGATCTCGATGCGCTCGTCGCCCTCCTCGAACACCCAGCGATTGCCGACCGCGAGCGGGAAGTACGGATTCGGCGTCGACGGGTTGCGCGGGTCCTGGAAGAGCGCGGGATCCATGTCGGGGTCGTAGGGCGCCTCGCCGATTGCGCCGCACAGCTCACGGCGCGCCTCGCGCTGCGCACGACACTCCTCCGCGCCTTCCTCGCGCGCGTCGTCGATCTCGTCGAGGCATTCCGCGCGCTGCGCGGCGTCCGCGAGGTTCACGCACAGCGCGCGCGTCTCGAAGCTCTCCTCGGTGAGGTCGATCCGGCACGCCTGATAGAGCAGGTTCGCCGACTGGCTGCACGCGCCGCGCGCGTCGCCGTTGTCGGCAGCTTGCGCTACGGGCGCCGCCGCCTGCTTGTTCTTCTTGTTCTTCTTCTTCGCTTCGGCGGGCGCAGCGCCGATTGCGAGCGCCAGTGCGAAGACGCCCGTCGCTCCAAGCGACAGCCAGTGCGATCGCTGCAGCTTCCTCTTGTCGAGCACGTTCCTTCTCCTCATCGGACTCGGCCGCGCGCGCTCGGTGCCGCACTCGCGGCGTGTGCTCACGGCGACGAGGCGGGTCGGTGCAAGGCGAATGCCGCGCCGGAATGATCGCGCGCGCGACTTCTCAGGGAATCGGCGCTCTGCGTCCTGCCGGAATCGGCGGGCGGCTGCCGAAACCAGCAGGAAGCGGGGGCTATGACGCCCGGAGGTGCCCAGCTCGCTCGGTACGCGGCTTGCTCGCTCGGAGCTATTCGGGCGGAGGAAGCGATGCGCCTTCAGGCAGCCGTAGAGCGACGCGAACGCTGTCGTCCAGTGCGCTCGCGCGGACGTACCCGATCGCTCGCCGCTCGCGCGCGACGAAGCGCTTCACCGCCTCGTCCGAGGCGAGCGTCGCCGGCGGCAGCACGCCGAGGAAGTACTGGCGGTTCCAATGCACGCTGAGTTGTTGGGGCGAGAGCGCGATCACCGCGCGTGCGAACGCGGCGCGCAGCTCGCTCTCGGGCTCGCGATTCAGCGGCACGATCGTCTTGCCGTCGCGCCAGTGCCGGCGCTGCTTCAGGTAGATCTGCGCGATGTCATCGGCGTCGATGCGTTCGGAGCGTTCGGGGTGCACGATCACGAGGATCTCCTCCGCTACGAGTCGATCCGCCGGGGCGAGCGCGACGAGAGCGCCGGCGAGCGCCGCACAAAGCGCCGCGGTCCGCGCGCGCATCAGAACAGCACCGAGAACGAGAGCTTGACGCCGTCGCTCAGGTCGCCCGCGTCATGGATCGCCGCGCGGTATCCCGCTTTCAGATTCAGCCATTCCTTGGGCAGCCAGGTCAGGCCGAAGTCGATGAGCTCGACGGGCTCTGCGCCGGAGAGATCGAAATGCTCGACGCGACCTACCAGGTAGAGCTTCGAGAGCTTCGGCGAGAGCTGGTCGAGCGGGTACGCCGCATCGACGAACGCGCCCCAATAATCGCGGCCTGGGATGTCGCCGCCCGAGACCAGCGCTTCACTCGTCAGCTCGAGCCGCTCGCCGATGCGCAGCTTCGCGTCGAGACCGCCGGTCGCGGTCCACTCGCCGTCTTTCTTCGAGCCGAGCAGAGAGGCGCCGAACGACCAGGCGCCGCGCGCGTCACCGTATTCGAGCCGCCCGCCGGCGCTGCGGTCGATGGGATCGTCGTCGCTCTCCTCGTCGAACGAGTCGATCACCTGGCCGTACACCCAATAACTGACGACGCGCTTCTCGGGATAGAACGAGCCGTGGAGCGCGACGCCCGTGGTGTGCTCGTCGAAGCCCTCCTCGACGATCGCGGGCCCGGTCGCGAGCCAGGTGAACGGCTCGGCTGGCGTGAGGTTCCAGCGGCCGACCGGCGTCTGGAACTTTCCGAAGCGGAAGTTCAGCGCGTCGCTCGCGTCGTACTCGGCGTAGAGGCGCTCGAAGAACGCATTCGGGTCCGACTCGACCTCGTCGGATTCGGACTCCCAACTGAACACGTCGCCGATCTCGAGCTCGCCGAAGAAGCGCAGCGAATCGACGGGCTCGTAGAGCACCAGGAAATTCACGCTGTCGAGCGCGAGCTCGGTGGCATCCTGGTCGGGGCGCTCGAGCTCGAAGGTCGAGAACCCGCCGATCGTGAGCCCGCTGTTGCCGAAGCGGAAGCCGCGCGCCGGCGTGTAGTCGAGGGGCACGAAGGAGTACCCGGGCTGCGAGCTCGGAACCGAGGCGGCCTCGTCCGGCGCCGCGGGCGAGCTCGGCGGCGTCTCCTGCTGCGCGAAGGCCACGCTCCCCGCGAATGCGACGCCGAGCGCGAATGCGAGGCGTGGCAGCAGCGCGCCGGCGCGAGCGGCCCGGGTGATAGAGTGCGCCGGAGCCGGTGTGAGTTCGGGCATGACCAAGCCGCCTAGCGAGAATGCGAGCCCGCCGGCGCTATCCCTACCGCGTCTGACGCTCCGTAACAAGCTGCTCGTGTTCGCTTTCGCGCTGGTCGCGCTGCCCGGCGCGTTGCTCGGCGCGCTCGCGACGCGCAACGCGAGCGCCGCGCTGGAGGCGCAGGCGGGCAGCGCGCTCGCGCGCGAGGCGGACCACACGGCCGAGTACCTGTCCTCGGTGCTGCGCGGAGAGCGCCAGACGCTCTCGAGCTTCGCCCGCCAGGATTTGATGCGAGACGTGCGCGTGGCGGACGTCGACAAGCGGGTCTCGATGGCGCTCGCGACGCTGCGCGCCCGCGACGCGGACGCGCACCCTGGCGACGCGGACGCGCACCCTGGCGCCGTGGACGCGCGCCTTGGCGACGAGGGCGCGCACGAGTACTTCGTGCTGGATGACGAGCAGCGCGTCGTGGCGGCCAGCCAGCCGGCCGCGATCGGCTCGCTGCCCAGCTGGGCAACAAAGCTGCGCGGCACCGCCGGCGCCGACACAATCCTCGGGCCGTTCGGCGCGCCGATCTTCGACGCGCCGCGCGTGCTGATGTCGAGCGCGATCCCCGATCCGGACGATCCGAGCCGCTCGCTCGGCACACTCGTCGGCGCTTTCCATTGGGGCAGCCTGACTGCGGTGCTCGGCACCGTGCAGCAGGATCTCGCGGCGCAGCGCATTCCCGCGGACGTCGTGGTGTGCGACGCCTCGGGCGTGATCCTCGGCGGCGTATTCGCGGGCTCTGGCGACGAGCGGGCCGCCGAGCCCGAGGGCGCCGCGCGCGGGCTCGGCCGCGAGCCCGATTGGATCGGGCTGCGGCATCGCATCATCGGCCGCGCCTCGCTCGCGCAGGATCTGCCGCGTTGGGGCGTGCTCGTGATCGAGCGCCGATCGCACGCGCTCGCACCGGTGACCAGCTTGCAGCGGCGCATGGCGCTCACGCTCGGTCTCGCGCTCGCTCTCGCGCTCGCGGCCGCGGCGATCGCTTCTCGTCGCGTCGGCCGCCCGCTTTCCGAGCTCACCGCAGCGATCCGCGGCCTCGCGCGCGGCGGTGCTCAGAGCGTGCCGGTGCGCAGCGACGACGAGCTCGGCGCGCTCGCGGGCGCGTTCAATCGCATGTCCTCGGAGCTCGCGCGCGCGCAGCACGATCTGGTCGAGGCGGAGAAGTTCGCGTTCGTCGGCGAGCTGGCGGCCGGCGTCGCGCACGAGATCCGCACCTCGCTCGGCGTGCTGAAGAGCTCCGCGCAGATCATCGACCGCTCGCTGCCGGCGGATGCGAACGCGCAGCTGCGCGAGCTCACCGGGATGGTGCGCGACGAGGTCGCGCGCCTCGGCAGCGTCGTCGACGACCTGCTGACGCTGAAGCCCGAGCGCACGCCGCGTCTCGAGCCGGGGCCGCTCTCGCCGCTGCTCGCGCGTGCGGCCGAGTTCGCGCGCCACGCGGCGCGCGAGAAGAACGTGCGCGTCGTGTGCGCGGAGCCGCCGGCGAACGAGCCGACCGTCGCGCGCGAGCCGGAGCTGATCCATCAGGTGGCAGTGAATTTGCTTGTGAACGCGGTGCAGGCGCTCGAAGAAGGCGGCACGGTCGAGATCGCCGTGCTGACGGCGCTCGGAGGCCGGGGAGGGTTCGAAGTGCGCGACGACGGCCCCGGCATTCCCGAAGCGCTGCGCGAGCGAATCTTTCAGCCGTTCGTCACGGGGCGCTCGGGCGGCGTCGGGCTGGGGCTCACCTTCGTGAAGCGCGTCGTGCACGAGCACCGCGGCCGCATCACGCTCGATTCCGCGCCGGGCGCGGGCACGCGCGTGCGCATCGAGTTGCCGCTCGCGGAGGAGGCGCGATGAAGCGCGTCGTCATCGTCGACGACGATCGCCGCACGCGGCGCATCCTGCAGATCCTGGTCGACCGGCTGGGCCTCGCGTCGGCGGCGTTCGAAGACGCCGAGAGCGCGCTCGCCTCGCTGAGCGAGGAATCCGCGGTGCTGGTGCTCACCGATCTGCGCATGCCCGGCCTCGACGGCATCGGCTTCATGCGCCGTCTGCGCGCGCTCGACGCGAACGTGCCGGTGATCGTGCTGACCGCTTACGGAACCATCGCTTCCGCCGTCGAGGCGATGAAGCTCGGCGCCGTCGACTTCCTCGCGAAGCCGTTCGACGTCGATGCGCTCGAGCTGCTGATCCAGCGCTCGCTCGAGCACGCGCGCACGCGCAGCGAGCACCGCTTCCTGCGCGAGCAGGCCGAGCGCGCGCCGCGCTTCGAGGATTTGGTCGGCAGCTCGCCGCCGATGCAGCGCGTCTTCGACCTGATCGAAAAGCTCGCGCCCGCGAAGGCGGCGGTGCTGATCACCGGCGAGACCGGCACCGGCAAGGAGCTGGTCGCGCGCGCGCTGCACCGCAGGAGCCCACGCGCGGACAAGCTGTTCGTGCCGCTCAATTGCGCCGCGATCCCCAGCGAGCTGCTCGAGAGCGAGCTGTTCGGGCACGTGCGCGGCGCGTTCACCGGTGCGAGCGCAGACCGTGAGGGCAAATTCGCCGCAGCGGACGGCGGAACGCTCTTCCTGGACGAGATCGGCGACATGGATCTGCGGCTGCAAGCCAAGTTGTTACGGGCGCTGCAGGAGGGCGTGATCGAGCCGGTCGGCGGCAACCGCCGGCTGCGCGTCGACGTGCGCATCGTCTCCTCGACGAACCGCGACCTCGAGGCGGCGATCGCGAACGGCAGCTTCCGCGAAGACCTCTACTACCGGCTCAACGTGCTGCGCGTCGAGCTGCCGCCCCTGCGCGAGCGCGCCAGCGACGTGCCCGCGCTCGCCGCGAGCTTTCTCGCCGAATTCGGCCGCGAGCTCGGCAAGGGCGCGCTCGCGCTTTCCGCCGGCGGGCGCGAGGCGCTCTGCGCCTACCGCTGGCCCGGCAACGTACGCGAGCTGCGCAACGCGATGGAGCGCGCCGCGGTGCTCGCGGCGGGCGACGAGGTCGACGAGACGCTCGCGCGAGAGCTGCTTCCGCGCGCCGCCACGGCGCGCGAGCCTGGGCAACCGACGACGCTCGATCTCGACGCCGCCGTGTCCGAAGTCGAGCGCCGCACCATCCTGCGCGCGCTTGCCGCAGCGCACGACAACAAAGTGGAGGCCGCACGCTTGTTGGGGATCGGCGAGCGAACGCTGTGGACGAAGCTGAAGAAATTCGGGCTGTGAGCGGTCCGCCGGTGCGGTCGCATCCGGCACTCCCGCGCTCCGCGAAGCTGCGCGCGACTTCCGAGCGGCCTAATCGCTCCGCAGCCGCGCGTACAGCCACTCGTCGACGTGCTGCCCGTCCTTGAACGCGGCGCGCCGCTTCAGGCCCTCGAGCTGGAAGCCCGCCTTCTCGAGCACGCGGCGCGAGGCTGGGTTCCACGCGAACACGCGCCCCTCGATCCGCTCGAGGTCGGTCGTCGCGAACGCGTGCTCGGTGAGCGCGCGCGCCGCCTCGGTCGCGTAGCCCTTGCCCCAAGCGCTGGGCCCGAGCCAGTAGCCGAGCTCGCCGACGAACTGCTCGAGCCCCTTGCGCCGATAGATCCCGACAGTGCCGACCGGCTCGGCCTCGGGAACGATCGCGAGGTGCGTCTCCTCCGGGTGCGCTGCGAGAAACGCGAAGAACGCCTCCGCGTCCGTGCGCGAATACGGGAACGGCAGCGAGCCGGTGTTGCGCCACACCTCGCGGTGGTTGACGTGCCGCACCAGCGCGTCCGCATCGTCGGCCTGCCAGGTCCGTAACAGAAGGCGTTCGGTGTGAAGCTCCATGCGCCAGAGACTACAAACGCCGAGGTCGGGTTCGAGTCAGCCGATCGCCCCCGCAGCTCGCAGCCGGCTGACCTCGTGCGCG
>Ga0187894_10007530_pt1 | contig 10239 bp, 11 predicted proteins | sample GBC1701081metaG_FD_136650 | JGI IMG/M metagenome (GOLD analysis project Ga0187894, IMG submission 136650) | White microbial mat communities from a lava cave in the Kipuka Kanohina Cave System on the Island of Hawaii, USA - GBC170108-1 metaG ... | reverse complement strand
GCCGTAATCCCGAAAGGCCACCGCGACCTGGACAACGCGTTCGCGCAGTTGGAACAGGATCTGCGCCAGCAATACCTGCTCGCCTACGAACCGAAGAACGAAGCGTCCGACGGCAGCTTCCGCAAGCTGGAAATTCGGCTGGTGGATCGAAACCCCAAAGAGTTGAAGGTTCGACACCGCAGAGGCTATTACGCGCCTAAAGAGTGATCATCCTGGGAGCGCTCCCAGTGCCGCCAATCATGACTTCTCCTTCCGATTTGCCCGCCTCTCATTCCCGCGCAAACTCACACGGCTGGAAAAAAGATGCTTGCATCTGGCTACCGCTGGCCTGCGTTTCGTGGTGGTTGGCGTGGCGCTTTCAGGATCAGTTCATCTCCGATTGGGACGGATTCGACTATACGGTTTACACGGTGCAACACCGCCCCTCGGCTTTGGGATTAAGCCGCGCGCTCTTTCTCGCTTACAACTCGGCGCTATGGGAGATGGCGCATCATTGGTTCGGTCTCCCTCCTGAAAAAGCGTACCTGGTGATCCGTTACGGTGTGATTGCGCAAACCGGCCCCGCGATCATCGGCGTTTACGCGTTGTGCAAGGAACTGACGGCAAGCAGGCTCGCGGCGTTTTTCGGGGCGTTGATCGTATCGTCGTCGCCTTACTACATCATCTACAGCGGCCGCGCGATGAGCGAGGTTCCGGGGCTGCTGATGCTGAGCTGGTCGTTGCGGTGGATGGCGCAAAGTTTGCGGACCGGTAAAACAGGGCGATTTCTGATGGCGGCATGTCTGGTGGGTTTAAGCGCTAACATTCGTGAGTTCGCGGTTTTCTATCTTCCGTTCATCCCGGTTGCGGCGCGAATTTACCGAAGGGACTGGAAGATCGGCTATATCGCCTTTGTCCTTGCCGTCATCGGCGCGTTTGCCGGAATGATCTTCTGGAAGTTCTACGACGACCTTTACTGGATCGCGGTCGTCAACTGGTATCGACTGAGCGCCGCCGAGCGGAAAATTCATCCGGTGACGAGCGACAATCTACGCTTCTTCGCCACGTACGCTTTCAACTGCTCGGCGGTTGTCGCTGTCATCACGCCACTCGCTCTTGTCTGGCTGTGGTCGAAGCGGCGTTTGCGGGTGTTATTGGTGTTCGGCCTTTTGGGACTCGCGGCCAACCTGGCGCTCCTGGCCAATCACGATTTATCAGTCAACCCGCGATATCTTTTGACCGGCCTGATCGGCTTGGCCCCCGGCTGCGGATGGTGTCTGGCTGAATTGATCAGATGTTACCGTGTTTGGGCGACGCCTTTGCTGATCGGCCTGATTGTTTTGACCAAAGGCTCGTACAACCATATGGTGAAGGACCTTTACGGTCAGCAGTGGGCGTCGCGGGCCGCGCGCGATTATGTCGCAAAGATTGCAGACCTGCCCTGGTATTCCGCATTCATCGTCGGCGCGCGCACACCGCTGATCAATTTTCTGGCCGGTGTAAAGGCGCGTCCTTACTGGGAGGCGATAACTCCCGGAGCGCCCTGGCCCGACGACAAACTCGGCGAAGCGATCCAGGATTTTTTCTACGCGGGCCGCAAAGTTTACGTGGATTTCGATCCCGAGCTTTGGCAGACGGGCGCGCGTGAAAAGAGCCGTGAAGCCGCGGGGCTGGAGATGATCAAGCGCGAATACAGGCTTGAACACATCCGTGATTCCTTTTACAGAGTGCTTGAGCGCAATGCGGAATCGCCGGAGGAACCGAAGACAAGGAAACGTAGGTCTCTTCGCAAGTGAAGAAGCCGGAAGATGGGTATGGCGCCGCCGTTCACCGTTTCGGCTCTTCTGTCTTATACTTCAGCCCATGAAAACGCTATCGCCGGACACATCGCCTGAAATCGAGAGGATTATGATCGAGGGCTACCGCAAGATGACCGCGGCCAGGAAACTGCAAATTATGCAGGACTTGATAAACACAGCGTGCCTATTGGCTTTGGGAGATATAAAACGAAAGCATCCGAAAGCCGATCAACGTGAAATGATGTTGCGTCTGGCCTCCAGGCGTATAGAACCCGAGTTGATGCGGAAGGCTTTCGGTTGGGACCCGACGGTGGAGGGCTACTGATGGCGGCTGACGGGAAACTCCCGGACAATTTATTGAATAATCCATTGCCGGATGCGATTCGTGTCTCATTGATTGTTACTCGAATACTTGAAGATCATGGCATTCCCTACCTCATTGGCGGATCCGTAGCCAGTATCATCCACGGTGAGCCGCGCTTGACCAATGATATTGATCTGGTTGCGGACATAAGAGAGGAGCAAGTTTCTCAGTTGGTCGCGGCTTTGGAGACGGACTTCTATGTGGATGACAGAGCCATTCGCCGCGCAATCCGCGAGCGCAGAAGTTTCAACATCCTCTATCTGGAAACGATGTACAAGGTGGACATATTTATCCCGCGCGGAAATGAATGGTCACAAGAGCAAATGCGGTTACGTGAAGGGAAATATTTGGTGGAAGGCGATGAGTCGACTGTCAGATTCGTCTCGAACCCAGAAACCACTGTGCTCCAAAAGCTATGGTGGTTCAGGAAAGGGAATGAAGTTTCTGAGCAACAGTGGCGTGACGTGCTTGGAGTTTTAAAGGTCAAAGCAGACCGACTCGACTGCGATTATCTTAAACATTGGGCGGCAATCCTGGCCGTTTCTGATTTGCTCGAAAAGGCATTTAACGAAGCTGGCATCTATCCTTCCATGACTCAGGCGCCAAATGCTCAGGGAAACTGAAGGTTCCGGCCTTGCTTTCGCTTCACATCAAAATATAGCTGTCGAGGAACATGCGTCTCCCAACTTCATTGCAAACTTCAGCTCCGCCTCTCAGGAGCACTATCACTTTGAGAAGGAAGATGGCTAACCCACAATGGAGAGATGATCATGAAACGAATTGTTCTTGGTCTGTCGTTTCTTGCGCTGTTCGCTGTGGCTGCCAGAGCCATGCTGCAAACAGGCAGTCGCGGCGCGTTTACGACGCTTGCGCCAGTGCCTTCCGTGCGACAGGAGATTTCGACCGCCGTACTTGATGGCAAAATTTACGTCATCGCCGGATTCAACAGTTCGGGCGGCAACACCAACACTGTTGATGTTTACGATCCGCAAACAAACACCTGGTCTTCCGCCGCGCCGCTGCCCATCGCCACAAACCACAACGTGGCGGCGGTCGCTGCCGGAAAGCTTTACGCGTTCGGCGGCACATCGAGCCGCACTTTCCTCTACAACCCGCAATTGAACTCGTGGTCTGACGTGGCGCCGATGCGATTTCAACACGCCAACACCGCCGCCGTGGGCGTGATCAACGACAGGATTTACGTCGCGGGCGGCAACGGGCCGAACATGAATCAGACTGAGCTGGAAGTTTACGATCCGGCGGCGAACACGTGGACTCAACTGGCTTCGATGAGCGTGCCGCGCAACCATACCGCGGGTGGAGCAATCAATGGCAAGTTTTATGTAGTCGGCGGGAGACCGGGCGATACGGCGGCCAGCGCGCTCGAAGTTTATGACCCCGCGACAAACATCTGGACGCGGCTCGCGAATATGCCCACGGGACGCTCGGGCATCGGCGCGGGCGTGGTCAACGGCGAGCTTTACGTCTTCGGCGGCGAACAGCCCCGGCAATTCGACAATGTCGAGGTCTACAACCCGCTCAATAACACGTGGACACAGCTCGCGCCGATGCAGACGCCGAAACACGGCATCTTTGCTTCGGTGATTGGCAATAGGGTCTACATTCCCGCCGGAGCGACGCAACAGGGCCTGGGCGCGACCAACATCAACGAAGTCTTCACGGTTAACACCGCCAGCACTGTCTCAGCCGCAAGCTTCAACAACCAGTTGGCGGCGAAAGCCATTGTCGCCGCTTTTGGAACAGGGCTGGCGACGACGACGCAAGCCGCGGCTTCACAGCCTCTGCCCGCAGAACTCGGCGGCACGACGGTCAAAATCACCGATAGCGCGGGCACTACGCGCAGCGCGCCCCTCTTCTACGTCTCGCCACAGCAAGTCAATTACCAAATCCCCGCAGACACCGCGTCAGGTCCCGCGATTGTGTTTGTGACCGGCGCGGATGGCCGCGTTTCGACCGGAGCGATTCAAATCCTCGCCGCGGCTCCCGCCTTCTTCTCCTTCTCTCAGAACGGCCAAGGCGCGGCAGTCGCGCTCGACGCGTTCACATTCACGCTCCCGCCGTTTAGCGCCACAAGATCGAATGGGCAGCCGAACATCATCACATTTTTTGGCTCGGGCCTCGGCGCTGACGCGACCGATGTTGACGGCAATATCGCCGCGAACGTGCAGGCCACAATTGACGGCGCCCCTGTTGTAGTGCAGTATGCAGGCCGCGCGCCGGGATTCACCGGACTCAATCAACTCAATCTGGTTTTGCCTGCGGGCATTTCATCGGGCACGCATAATGTGCAGATCACACGCAACGGCGTTGCGAGCAATGTCGTGACGATTGCGGTCCAATGAATGCGGCGCGCTTTCGCGTTCAATAAACCAATAACCGACAAGCGACAACAACTATGTTCGTTCATTCCGTCTATTTCTGGCTCAGGCCTGATCTGACCGAAGAGCAGCGCGCTAAGTTCTGGGAAGGCGTTCGCTCACTGACAACCATTGAAAGCGTGCGGCATGGCTTCACAGGCTCGCCCGCGTCAACCGACCGGCCCATAATTGATCGTTCCTACTCGTGCGCGTTGATCGTAATGTTCGACGACGACGGCGGACACGAGGCCTATCAGACTCATCCGGTTCACGACAGATTCAGAGAGGAGTGCGCCACATTCTGGTCGAAAGTTTTGATCTACGATGCGGTGAATTGATAAAAGGAGAAATCTATGCTCACACGAACCTCGTCCATTCGATTCGCTCTGTTTGCCAGCCTTGCAATCGCCGTCTTTGCCGTGGCTGCGTGGAGCTACAACGCAGCCTTCCAAATCCCCGAGCCAAAAAACGAGCCGAAGATCATCGACCCGGGCGACGCGACCCGCGCGCCTTCAGACGCGATCGTGCTTTTCGACGGCAAAGATTTATCGAACTGGGTCACCGTCAATGGCGGCGCCCCCGCGAAATGGGATGTGAAGGACGGCGCGATGGTCGTCGTTCGCGGAACCGGCGCCATCAAAACCAAACAGGAATTCGACGACGTTCAATTGCACATCGAATGGGCTACGCCGGCAGAAGTTGTGGGCGAAGGCCAGGGGCGCGGCAACAGCGGCGTCTTCCTGCAAGGCAAATACGAAGTTCAGGTGCTAGATTCGTTCAACAACAAGACCTATTTCTACGGCCAGGCCGGCTCGATTTATAAACAGTATCCGCCGCTGGTCAACGCGTCGCGCAAACCCGGCGACTGGCAGGCGTACGACATCATCTACCACGCGCCGATCTTCGGCGATGACGGCAGGGTGAAGCAGAAAGCCACCATCACCGTGTTGCACAACGGCGTGTTGATCCAGGACCACGCCGAAGTTTTCGGCACGACCACGCACGAGCCGGTTTTTCCAAGCTATGTCAAGCACGGAAAAGGGCCGATCATATTGCAGGATCATGGCAATCCGGTGCGGTTCAAGAATGTTTGGGTGAGGCAGTTGTAGGGAGCCAGAGGCCGCGCAGGCGCTTGCGCGAGGCATTTAACTTCAGATGTGATTCCAGAAATGGCCGTTTCCGACTCTTTGCCGGGAACGGCCATTGGATTTTCGACCAGCGTTGTTCTTTTTCAGTATTTCTGTTCCGTCTGCCCGCGCTTCGACACAACCACGGAAGCCGCCTCAGTGAACAATCGACCGTCGGGCGAAGTAAAGAGCACGAGATAATTGATCTCCCTCTCGTGCGCGGCGTCCACGCGAGGTATCCCTGAGAGCGCAACTCCGCCTCTGGCCGAAATAAAACTTCCTCCACCGAACGGTGAATCATTCGGGCTGAAGCGGATTTCGATCTTGCCCGAAGAGCTGCTCCAGGCGGCTTGCTTGTTCGGAGCAAGAATCAGCGTGCGCGGCTCGATCCGCACGTCGTCTTCTCTCTCATCGAACTGAATTTTTACTTCCTGGCGCGGCGGTTCGACGAAATCTGATTTGGGGCGTGGGATTGGGAACCTCGGGAGAGGTTCATCATCGGGCTTTCCTCCTGCCCCGACTTTCTTCTGAAGCAGCGCCCACAGTAGAAGTAACAGCGCAACGAGAATCAGCAGAAGTAGAACGTTAGTTAGCATGTCGAATCCTTTCCATTATTCTTAAATATCAGCGCGGTAGTAAACTCTCCTTCTTCTTATCATAAACCGTGGATCAAGCGTGCCGGCGCGCGTTCCGTCAAAACTTCTTACCTGGATCGAATACTTGAAAGTTCTGAATGTGGTTTCGTCTTGGTCTAATTGCCCTTCGGCAAGCGCCCCTGAAATTATCGATCCATTAGTCTGAGTCTGATATTGCCCTCCTGAACTTGCGCTAGGGTCAAACGGATTTGTTGCTGGCGCGAAGTTTACTTCAATCGAACCATCCGAACATATCCAACGAACCTGGTCGTCATCTTCAAACGATAGGAAGACAAGTGACCGATCAGCGCTCACGATCAATGTATCTTCAGTAGTCGGGTCAGGAATCGCAGTAATGGTGACAACAATCGGGTCTGGCATAGTTTGATCTCTCCATTCAATTGCTATTTTGTCATTTGCCTCCGCACTTCCCGCGCAAGCTTTGTGCGATCTGCCGAATCCGCCTGAATTCAGCCCGGTCTCTTAGTTCAGTCAGTTGTGGATTGTTTATCAACAGAACAGGGCTATAGCCTTCGTCTACAGCTCTCATCGCCATTCGCAAGGCCATGTCGTCTTTTTTTGCCAGGTGATAGACGATCACCGCCGATGCGATACATTCGAGGCAATTCAACTTGCTGGCCAATATACTTTCAATCAGGCTGACTGGATCATCCTTCCAATCGCTGTAGCCTAACGAGCCGAGCTTGGCAAGAATTTCCGCCTTCAAGGCTGTGATTTGATAATCACCGCGAAGACGCATCAACTGTTTGTCAGCCAATTTGATCGCTGTGTTGTAGGCATTTCGGGCTTCATTAGGCTGGCCAACCTGAGAATAAGAGTCTCCAAGATTCCCCCAAGCTATGATTAGGTTTGTGTCTTCATCAGTCTCAGGGCCGTCGGTCACCAATTTAAGGTTGTAGATTGAATTTCCATAGTCGCCCAGATAGTAGTAAGTAGCGCCCAAGTTGACACGAGCCTCAATGTTTTCTCCTCCTATGACGATAGAGTCCCTATATGTCTTTTCCGCTTCATTGAAGCACCCTATATAATTAAGGGCCGTACCGAGGTTGATGTAACTAGCAGCCCCCATAGGATTCAGCTTTACAACTTCGCGCCAGCAATTTATCGCCTGCTCATATCTACCCCGCTCAAAATAATACGCGCCAAGTTCATTGAAGTCTCCCCAATATGATTTCCCTTCACGTTTTTGCCGCGCGTCAATCACAGCCCTGTAAAGCCCCTCCGCTTGCTCCTCTTCGTCTCCGCTGAATTCGTGCGCCATCGCTAAGCCAAGGAGGATCTCCGGCTCGTCTGGGTATTTTTGCCGCGCTTTCTCAAAAATCTCCGTAGCTTCAGCAGGTAGCCCGATTGAGAACAATACGTTTCCTTGCGCAACTATTACTGCCGGTATTTTTGTATTCAGCCTCTGAGCTCCGCGGACCGCTTGCAAAGCGCCATCTTTATCCTTCGTGTCTTTGGTCAAGTAGAATTTGAAAAGGTATGCCTGCGCTAGGATAGCGTATAGCTGCGCGGACTCGCCGTCACTTTCGATCTTCCCCTTAAAAATATCAATGAAATCCTCAATATCCTTTTTGTTATCCTGATTATTGATCAATGTTTTCCACTGCCCGCTCTGTAGTAGATCATCCGATGATTGTTTAATTGGCATCAATGCCGCCCGCACCAAATCTGGTGTAAACCTGGTGATCATTTTGGGAAAAAGCACCGCGAAATCATCTTTCTCGCTGATCACAATTCTCTTTTCGGGAACCCACCAATCTCCCAGCGAAGTGTATTTCAATGCCAGAGCCATAAGAGTCGTGGCTAGAATTAATGCCGTCGCGGCGATTGCCACCTTCTTCTTCCGAGTAAACTTCCCAAACCAAATCTTCGCCCTTCCCTCAATCTTCCCAAACAAAGTCTTGACGTAAAGCAGGGGCGCAAATTTGTTTTCGGCGATCGCCTCGGCAATCGCATGTCGGGCATCTTTAGCGTTCTGCAACCGCTGCTTCGCCTCTGGCTGAAAACAGCGAAGCAGTAAGCCTTGAATCACTAACGGTGTGCCCGCGGGCAACACCTGCCAGCTCGGATTGGCGTCGAGCACGGTTTTCATCGTCTCGGCGCGCGTCTTTCCGGCAAACGGCGGTCGTCCAGTCAGCATTTCGTAAAGCACACACCCGAACGCCCACAGATCCGTGCGTTGATCTATCTGTGTTCCGTTCCACTGTTCGGGGCTCATATAAGCCGGCGTTCCGATCAGCATTCCGCTTTCGGTGAGAGACATGCTGCGGGTGTGGAATCCGCCCGGCTCCGCGTCCGCGAGATCGGCTTGAAATCTCTTGGCGAGGCCGAAGTCCAGGATTTTCACCTGGCCTTCGGGGGTGATCTTGATGTTGGCGGGTTTCAGGTCGCGGTGGACGATGCGTTGCTGGTGCGCTGATTCCAGCGCGTCCGCGATTTGAAGTCCGATTTGCAACGCTTCCGGTATCGGCAACGGGCCGTTGCGCAAACGCTCCGAGAGCGTGGCGCCCGGCACGTATTCGAGCACGATGCAGGGTTTGCCGTCGTATTCGGCCTGTTCATAAATTTCGGCGATGTTCGGGTGTTTGAGATGTTTCAGTTCTTCCAGCATCCGGCCTTCGCGGCTGAAACGCGCCAGACGGTCTTCGTCGAGATCAACGTCTTTCGGCAGGACTTTTATCGCCACATGTTTTTCATCGCGCGTGTCCTCGGCCAGATAAACAACGCCCATTCCGCCTTTGCCCAGTTGATCGAGGATGCGATATGGGCCGAGCATCCAGTCGCCTTCGCGTAAGGTGTCGGACAGAACCTCTTTTTGGTCTTTTGGGGGCGCCAGGTGAGTTACCATTTGGCGAGCGGCGTCCTGCAACGCGGGCTTCTCCAGGAATGTTTCGTGGGACTCGTGGAATTTGAGCAACTCTTCGATTTCGCGGCGCAGAGCGTCGTCACCGGAACAGGCTTGGTCCAGATATGCGGCGCGGCCTTCGGGAGGAAGCTCGCAGACCGTTTGGAAAATGTCTTCGACTGTTTGCCGGATGTCTTGCTGGCCCTCTTGTTGGATGTCGGATGCCATTGCGGTTTCATTCGGGTCACGCGGCGGCGCCGCGAACCATTTCGCGCTTGAGCCAGGCCTTTGCGAACCGCCAATCGCGCATTACCGTATCGGCTGAGACCTTCAGAACCTCGGCGGTCTCATCGACGCTCAATCCGCCGAAATAACGAAGCTCCACGACCTGGCTCTGACGAGTATTTACCTTGGCGAGCCCCTGCAATGCGAGGTCGAGCGCGATCAGATCGAGATCTTCTCCGCGTTCGACACCCAACGCTTCGTCGAGGGCGATGGTCAGATTGTCTCCGCCTCGGCGTTCCGCCCGGCGGGCGCGAGCTTCGTCAATCAGGATGCGCCGCATCACGTTCGCCGAAACGGCGAAGAAGTGAGCGCGATCCTGCCAGTTCATATCTTTCGCATCGGCCAATCGCAGATAGGCTTCGTTGACCAGCGCGGTGGTTTGTAGAGTGTGGCCCGCGTTTTCACGGCTCATATAACGGCGAGCCAGACGGCGCAATTCGTCGTAAACGATCCGGTACAGTTCGTCGAGCGCCGCATCGTCGCCCTTGCTCCAGGCGCGCAACAATCGAGTGACTTCTTGGGACGGGGACGGTTTCATAGTTCCTCTATTGGCTGATTCGACTGCAAGCGACCGCGATTATAACGGGTCGAAGAATAAAGTCGAGAAATTTTTCCGGGCCTTTCCGGTTTTCGCCCGCGATTTCCGCTTTCGTTAATGGGGGCGACGAAAGAATGACGACCGCAAGAACGCTGCCTTCGATTTCGTAACCGCTGATCCGGTTGCTTCGGCGACGGCAAAGGGGAATTTCAGGAGCAGATACAGGCAAGTTTCATAGACCAGAATTCATATGATGCAATTGGCGCTG
>Ga0187894_10007529_pt1 | contig 10240 bp, 11 predicted proteins | sample GBC1701081metaG_FD_136650 | JGI IMG/M metagenome (GOLD analysis project Ga0187894, IMG submission 136650) | White microbial mat communities from a lava cave in the Kipuka Kanohina Cave System on the Island of Hawaii, USA - GBC170108-1 metaG ... | reverse complement strand
GCGCGAAGCGCCGTCGGCCGGGGAGTCCGAGGGGGCGTAGCCCCCTCGCTCAGAAAACAGGCGAAGCCCCCCTCCGAGTCGATCAGCTCGTCCACTCCGGCACGCCCTCGATCGGAGACGACGCGGTCGCGTAGAGCTTCTTGCCGATCCGTCCTGCCTTGAAGGCGAGACGCCCTCCCTCGACGGCGAGCTTCATCGCGGTCGCCATGGCCACGGGATCCTTGGCGCCGGCGATCGCGGTGTTCATGAGCACGCCGTCACAGCCCAGCTCCATCGCGATGGCGGCATCCGACGCCGTGCCGACCCCCGCGTCCACGATGACGGGCACGGTCACCGCCTCCAGGATCAGCTTGATGTTGTAGGGATTGCGGATGCCGAGTCCCGAGCCGATGGGCGCGCCGAGGGGCATGACCGCCGCCGCGCCCGCGTCCTCGAGGCGCTTGGCGAGCACGGGGTCGTCGTTCGTGTACGGCAGCACGCTGAAGCCCTCGCTCGCGAGCGTCCTGGTGGCCTCGAGCAACCCGATCGTGTCCGGGAACAGCGTGCGGGCATCGCCGATGACCTCGAGCTTCACGAGCGTGCCGAGCCCGGCCTCTCGCGCGAGATAGCACGTGCGCACCGCCTCGTCCGCCGTGTAGCAGCCCGCGGTGTTGGGCAGGAGCGTGTAGCGCTTGGTGTCGATGTAGTCGAGGAGCGATTCCCCTTGCCCCGGGAGATTCACTCGCCGGATCGCCACCGTGACGATCTGGGCCCCTGAGGCCTCGATCGCCTCCCGCATGTTCTCGTTCGACGGATACTTCCCCGTGCCGACGATCAGTCGTGACGTGTACTCCTTGCCTCCGAGCCAGAGCGACGTGTCGTACATTGGCGTCCTCCCCTTCGCGTGATGCTCGAGCCTCAACCGCCCCCCATGGGCCGAACGATCTCCACCTTGTCGCCGTCGTGCAGCACGGCCGCCGCGTAGCCAGCCTTTGGCGTGATCTCGCGATTCAAGGCCACGGCCGTGAACTGCCGCGGCACCTCGAGCCGGACGAGGAGCGCCTCGATCGTGATCCCCTCGGGGAGTTCCATCGGCTTGCCGTTGACGGTGACCAGCATGAAAAAAACCGCACCTCGGTGGGTGCGGTTGGTGATCCTCTCTTCGCGCGTCGCGTTCCCTTCGCTGGAATTACCCAGTGCAGGTTCGAGGGGTCCCGGGCCGCACCCGGTTCTCAGGAGACCTCCCCCCGCGTCGCGTTTGAAAGTATACACCTAGTTGGGAGGGGGCCTCGACGGCCCCTCCCAGGCCCTCCCCCGAGAATGCAGGCCGCGCCGGCGAAGCCGGCGCTCGAAGCGGACCACTCGGGGCAGCGATCAGCGACTTGCTGGTCCCGTTTCTAGTTCGCGGGCTAGGTCTTGCGGGGTTGTCACTGGGGCTTGGCAGACGTAGTGGCGGCAGACGTAGGCCGTCGCCTGGTTCGCCACCGTTGGCCGGTCGGCCAGGAGTGGGAGGCCGTCGGCTGGGGTTCCGGCTGCGGCTCCGACGGCGACGCGGTTCGGCAGGTAGCGGCCGAAGACTTCGCGTAGCAGCGGCTCGGCGCTGGCTTCGTCGGCGCGAGGCCAGACGACCGCCACCTCCGACACCGGTCCCAGGTGAAAGTCGAGCGCGGAGAGATAGCGCCCGAACCCTGACGGATGGCGCGCCATCAGATCGGCGACCGGTCGGAGCGCCTTCAGGGCGATCCCCTCGTAGCGCTCGTCGCCCGTCAGCAGGGCAAGGCGGAACAGCCAATCGATGGCCACCGACGAGCCGCTCGGCACCGCGTTGTCGAAGAGGTTGCGCGGCCGCACGATCAGCGCTTCCTGGTCGGTCCCGGTGTCGAAGAGGGTGTCGCGATCCGCATCCCAGAACAGCCGGAGCGCGTCCTCGGCCAGTCGGCGAGACTCGTCGATCCAGCGACGATCGAAGGTCGCCTCGTACAGCGCGAGCAGTCCGATGCCGACCAGCGAATAGTCCTCGAGATAGCCCTTGATCCGCGCATGGCCGTCCTTCCAGGATCGCAGCAGGCGGCCCCGGTCGACCATGGCCGTGGTCAGGAACTCGCCATTCGCCACGGCGACGGCCACGTAGTCGGGCCGGCCGAGCGCGCGGCCGGCCTCGGCGAACGCGGAGAGCGCGAGCCCGTTCCACGCGGCGAGGACCTTGTCGTCGAGCCCTGGATGAACCCGCTTGTCCCGGACGGCGTAAAGACCGGCGCGCGCACCGGCGACGAGCGCGGCGAGCCGATCGGGCGTGGTCCCGAGCGCCTTCGCGACCTCGGCCGGCGGCCGAGGCACGAACAGGATGCTGTGGCCCTCGAAGTTCGGCCCATCGCTCACACCCCAGTAGCGAAGCGCGGCGTTCGCCATTTCACCGTCGGGCAGCGCCGCGCGGACCTCGTCGCTCGACCAGACGAAGAACTTGCCCTCGACCCCCTCCGAGTCGGCGTCCTGGGCCGAGAAGAAACCGCCGGCGGGATGTCGCATCTCGGCGATCAGATAGTCGAGCGTCTCCTCCGCGATCCGCCGGTACTTCGCCTCGCCCGTGGCAAGCCACGCATGCAGATAGAGGGAGGCGAGCTGCGCGTTGTCGTAGAGCATCTTCTCGAAGTGCGGGACGAGCCACTGATCGTCCACCGAGTAGCGATGGAATCCGCCGCCGAGCTGATCGTACATGCCGCCGTCCGCCATCCGGTCGAGCGTGAGCCGCGTCATCTCGAGGGCCCGGGCATTGCCGGTGCGCTTCCAGAAGCGCAGCAGGAACTCCCACGTCATGGGCTGCGGGAACTTCGGCGCTCCCCCGATGCCGCCGTTCCGCTCCTCGAACTGGCCGGACAGGGCCTGCTGGGCGCTCGACAGGATGTCCTCGGTGAGGAGGCTCGCGGAGCGCCGGAGCCGCTCGCCCTGGCGCATCTCCTCGAGCAGCTGCCGTCCGGACTCCGCGATGTCGCCGCGCCGCGTGCGATACGCCTCGGCCACCGACTGCAGCAGGCGGGGGAAGCCGGGCATGCCATGGCGGTCCACCGGCGGGAAATACGTGCCGCCGTAGAACGGCGTGCCATCGGGAGTGAGGAACACCGTCATCGGCCAGCCGCCGCGCCCCGTCATCGCCTGCACGGCCTGCATGTAGATCTGGTCCACGTCCGGCCGCTCCTCGCGATCGACCTTGACGTTGACGAAGAGCCGGTTCATGAGCGCGGCGATGTCGTCGTTCTCGAACGATTCGCGCTCCATGACGTGACACCAGTGACAGGCGGAGTACCCGACCGACAGCAGCACGGGCCGGTCCTCGTCCCGCGCCTTTGCAAAGGCCTCCTCGCTCCAGGGATACCAGTCGACGGGGTTGTGGGCGTGCTGGAGCAGATACGGGCTGGTCTCGCCAGCGAGGCGGTTGCTGCGGCGATGATCCGTCACGGAGTCGGCTCGACGAACGGCAGGGCCGACACCTTCGCCGCGATGTGCTGCTCCCCGTCCTCCACGGTGACCAGGCTGCCCGGCTCGAAGTGCTCGCGCCGGACGTAACCGAGCGCGATCGGGCGGCCGAGCGCGGGCGACCACACCGGCGACGTGATGCGGCCGATGTCCTTTCCGCCGGTCGAGACGCGCGCGCCGCTCGCGACGACCCGCTCGCCCTCGAGCACGAGGCCGGACAGCGCGCGGTTCACGTGGCCGCGGTACTTCACGCGGGCCACGACCTCCTGGCCGATGTAGCAGCCCTTTGTATAGCTCACGAGATGCTCGAGCCGCGTCTCGGGGAGGATCACGGTCTCGTCGACGTCGCGGCCGTACCACGGCACGCCCGCCTCGACGCGATGCTGGTCGAGAGCCTGGAGCCCGGCCGGCGTCGCGCCCGCCGCGATCAGCGCCTGCCGGAGCGTCTCGCCGTGCGCTGCGGCGGTCCACAGGTGAACGCCGGGCACGCCCGCCTCCCGGCGGTGGATCACGCGCACGGACGCGCCGGCGATGGAGACGTCCGCGTGCGCGAGGGGCGCGAGGTCGATCCTCCGATCGGCGAGCGTCTCGACGAGGTCGCGAGCGCGCGGTCCCTGGACGGCCAGGATCGCGAAGTTCTCGTCGGCGACCTCGAAGTACGCCTTCTCGGAGATGAGAAAGTGGTCGAGGGCCTCGAGCGTCTTTGCGGTGAGCCCCGCCGGCAACTCGAGCAGGAGCCGATCGTCGAGCGCGTAGGCGAACAGCAGCGCCATCACCTTGCCGTGGGCGTCGAGGAACGCGGCGGCGGCGCCCTGCCCCGGCTCGAGTGACTTCACGTCGTTCGTGAGCATGCCCTGCAGGAACGCCTGGCGGTCGCGTCCCGTCACGGTCACCTTTCCGAGCGCCGAGCGATCGAGGAGGCCCGCGCCGTCTCTGATCGCGCGATATTCGGCGGCGGCGTCACCGTAGTGGAGCGGCATCTGGTCGTTCATGCGCACATTGTTGATGGGCCACTCGACCCTGTCAACTTGCGCGGGTTGCCGCCGTCGGTCACAATCGCCGCCGTGAATCGCGCCCTCAGCCCCGAGCCCGCGCACCGCAGGCGCTTTCGACGGAGCCTGCTCGCGTGGTATCGGCGCCATCGGCGCGAGCTCCCGTGGCGAAGGACCGGCAACGCCTATCACATCCTCGTCTCGGAGATCATGCTCCAGCAGACGCAGGTCGAGCGCGTGATCCCGAAGTACCGGGAGTTCCTCCGCCGATATCCGACGCTCGCGAGCCTGGCGCGCGCGGACACGGCCGAGGTGAAGCGCGTCTGGTACCCGCTCGGCTACAACATTCGCCCCGTGAATCTGCAGGGCATCGCGCGCGAGACGCTCGCCCGCTATGGAGGCCGCCTGCCCGACGACGGCGACTCGCTTCGATCCATGCGCGGCATCGGCCGGTACACGGCCGGGGCGATCATGTCGTTCGCCTACCGGCGATCGGCTCCCCTCGTGGACACCAACGTGCGCCGCGTCCTCGGCCGGGTGTTCCTGGGACCCCGCCGGCTCCGCCGGCTTCGCGGCGACAAGGCCATCTGGACGCTCGCAGAGGCGCTGGTTCCACCGAGGCACGCCTACGACTACAATCAGGCCCTGATGGACTTCGGCGCCACCTGGTGCACCGCTCGCGCGCCGCGCTGCGCCCGTTGCCCGATGCGGGGCTTCTGCGCGACCTACCCGGGCCCGGAGCCGGGGCATCGACCCGGCTCCGGGTCGCCCGGTGTGGGGCGGCGCCCCTTGCGCCGGTCCGTGGAGCATCGCCCGACGTGATGTCAGGCGGATCGGGCAGCGATCCAGTCGCCGTTCTCGGCTCGGCCCGACGCGAGCTGTCGCGCCTGCCTGGCGCGCTTGCCGCGCTCGTGGGTGACGTGGACGTCGAGACCGCGCGCCTGCGACCGGCGCCCGAAGAGTGGGCGCCCGTCGAGATCCTGTGTCATCTGCGCGACGAGGAGACCGAGGACTTCGGGGCCCGCGTCCGCGCGGTGCTCGACGGAGCGCCCGGCTTCGCGCCCATCGACCCGGTGGGCTGGGTCGAGGCGCGCCGCTATCGCGACGCCGATCTGCAGCAGGTGCTGGCGGACCTTCGCTCGCGTCGCGAGGCGAGCCTCGCGTTCCTGGCGAGCGTCAACGCCCCGCGTCTCGCCGAGTCCCTTCCGCACCGCGATCTCGGCCGTCTGTCTGGTCTCGACATCCTGGCCGCCTGGGTCGCCCACGATCGTTTGCACCTCGCGCAGCTCGCGGCCACGCTGGCGCGCCTCTGGGCAAATCGATGGCCGGACCTCAACGTCCCGTACGCCGGCCCGATTCCGTATCCGCCTCACTAGCCGCCTTCTGAGGACGCTGGCCGCTCGACGCCACGGCGGGCGGCGTCACGAGGATCGCCTTCGCCCGCTGTCGCAGCTCGTCGGGCAGCGGCGTCGGGCGTCGCGCCTCCATGTCGAGGTGCACGCCGGATTGCTCGAGCGTGGCGACCAGCGAGCCCGTCCTCGCGTCGCTCAACCGGTGCAGGATGCGGATCGACGAGGAGCCGACGTGCAGCAGCGCGCTCCGCACCCGCAGGTGATCGCCCGCGCGGAGGGCGCCAGGGTACGCGAGGTTGAACTCGAAGGTCGAGAAGCCGCGGCGCTCAGCCCGCATGTAGGCCGGGCTCATGCCGAACGCGGCGAGGATGTGTCCGTTGGCGGCCGTGAAGCGATGGATGAAGGCCGGCGGCGCCGCGAAGCCGGCCGCGTCCACCTCCCATGGCTTCACCGTGTCGCGGGCGGTATCGAGGAAGCCGGCGTCGTCCCCGACCGGGACACCATTCGCCGGCTCTGCGCCCCCATCCCACGCGACCCGGTACGCGAGCGCGCGCCCCCGCTCGGCCGCCGAGAGCGCGATCGGCGCGCGGCTCGTCGCCTCCACGATCGACGCTCGCTGCGCGAGCGTCGTGCAGAGATGCCCATCGCCCGAATCGTACAGCTCGTGGGCCAGCGCGAGGCCGCCATCGTCCGCGGCGACCACCCCGCTCCGGACGTGCAGGACGTCGCCGAGGCGCAGCTCCCTTCGATAGCGCACTCGCGCGGACGTGATGGCCACGAGCCGCCCCGCCGTGCCGCGCGCCTCGGGCCCGAGCCCGATGGCCTCCAGCAGCGCGAGCGTCGCGTCCTCGAAGCGCGAGAAGTAGTACGCGACGGTGAAATGATCGACGTTGTCGACTTCCCAGCGGTGCACGGTGCCGCGATAGGTCTCGATCCAGGTCATGGCGCCACAGGATCCCACGGTTCGCCCGGCGCGCAAAGCGTCCGGAAAACCGGCTTGGCCCGCGGCGCGCGCGTCAGTACACTAGGCGACACCGCGACGCGATCGATTCTTTTACGACGGGAGACGAGGCGATGGACGCGATCACCGTGAATCCTCCGAATCTCTGGCGACTCGAGACGCCCGGCCACGAGGGCTGGCTCCGCACGGCGCGTCCCCGCGACCCCGGGAAGTTCTTCATCGTGTCGGCGGACGAGCACGTCAACGAGCCGGCCACGCTCTGGCTCGAGCGCATCGACAAGCAGTATCGCGACCGGCTGCCGCGCGTGATCACCGACGACAATGGGGTCCAGTGGCGTGTCTCCGAGGGTCATCGGCCCGATCGGATCCGCCTGTCGGACCTCGAGGGCGAGGATCTCGTGCGGTCGAAGGCCGGCGCGGATCCCGCCGCGCGCCTCGCCGACATGGAGCGCGACGGCATCGACGCGTCGGTGCTGTTCCCGAACAAGGGCCTCTCGATGTGGGCCACGCCGGATCCCGTCTTCGCGATGGCGCAGTGCCGCGTCTACAACGACTGGGCCTGGGAGACGTTCGGCGCCTACAACGACCGGATGTCGCCGGCGGCCGCCATCGCCACTGCTGATCTCGCCGGCTCCATGGCGGAGGTGGAGCGCGTGGCCAAGCTCGGCTTCCGCGCGCTCACGCTGCCCTGCAAGCCGATCTGGGGCGCCCACGAGGTGGAGCATCCCAACTACAACCTTCCCGTCTTCGATCCGCTCTGGGCGCTGATCCAGGAGACCGGTCTCCCGATCACCTTCCACGTCTCGACCGGACGCGACCCGCGAGCCTCGCGCGGCAACGGCGGCGCCGTCATCAACTACGTCTCGCACTCGCTGTCGCCGACCATCGAGCCCGTGGCCAACCTGTGCGCCTCCGGCGTGCTCGGCCGCTTTCCCGGCTTGCGCTTCGCGACGATCGAGGCGGGCATCGGCTGGCTCCCGTGGCTGCTCACCGCCATGGACGAGGCGTACCGCAAGCACCACTTCTGGGTGCGGCCCAAGCTCGATCGCCTGCCCAGCGAGTACTTCCGGGCGCACGGCTTCGCCTCGTTCCAGGAGGACCCGCCGGGCCTCGATCTCGCGGAGCGCTACGGCCTCGCCGAGTGCATCATGTGGGGCAACGACTATCCGCACCACGAGGGCACGTGGCCGCACTCGGCCGAGGCGATCGAGCGCACGATGCCTCGGCTCACCGACGCGCAGCGGGCATCGGTGCTCGGGTTGAACGCGGCGCGCCTGTTCAAGTTCGACGTGCCGGCGTCCGCGGCGTAGCGCCGCGCTCGGCGAGCACGCTCGCTCACGGGCAGACCTGGCCATCGTCGAAGTCGTCGCCGCCGTCATCGAGCGCGACGGGCAGATCCTCATCGCGCGCCGCCCGCCGGGGAGCCATCTTGCCGGCCTGTGGGAGTTTCCCGGCGGGAAGCCGACGGGAAGCGAAACCCTCGTGCAGGCGCTCGAGCGCGAGATTGCCGAGGAGCTGGGCGCGATCGCCACGGTCGGCGCCCTCCTCGAGACCGTCGAGTGGGCGTACCCGGACAAGCGCGTGCGGCTTCACTTCTTTCGGTGCACGGTCGCGGGCGAGCCGCGTCCGCTCGAGGGGCAGGAGATCGCCTGGGTAAGGCCCGAGGATCTGCCGCGCTACGAGTTCCCGGCCGCCGACGCCACGCTGATCGCCCGCCTCGCCGGCGCCTCCACGACGGGCGTCACGCGGGTCGAGGCGCGAGCCCGTGGCGCACGGCCGCGTGGACCATGCGGATCAGCGTCGTGATGTCGAAGACCGGCAGCCCTGTCGCCGCCTGCACGTCGGGCGCGTACGGCGGCATGTTGGTGCACTCGAGCACGATGGCGCCGATCTCGGGGTGATCCGAGACCAGGCGGCGCGCCACGGTCACGTGCTCGCGCCGCGCGACCTCGACGTCCAGCTCGAGGCTGTCGTCCAGCAGGACGCGGGTGAACTCCTTCTCGGTCTCGAGCCCGGTCACGACCACCGGCAGGTCCGGCGTGATGCCCGCGCCGTCGAGATGCGCTGGCCCGAGCGACGAGGCGTCCACGGTGAGCACGCCCACCGCCTTCCCCGTGGGAAGCATCCGGTGCACGAGCGGCACCATCATCAGGCTCGACGTGAACACCGGCACGCTCACCGCGTCGGCCAGCTCGCGCTGGAACCTCGCGAGAAACCCGCAGCTCGTCGTGATCGCCCGCACGCCGGCCTGCTCGAGCTCGCGAGCGCCTTCGACGAAGAGCGGCACGAGATCCCGATCGCCGCGGCGGACGACGCGGTCGGACGAGGCGCCGCGCACCGGCCGATAGAGCACCGGGAAGTCGAAGGTCCCCGCGTTGCCGATGTCGCCGGGCACGCGCGGAAAGCGGGTGTCGAGCACCAGGATGCCCACCGAGAACCCGCCGAGGTTCGTTCCGCCGAGGAGCTTCACGGGCGCGTTCGATTCAGTTGAGCCGCGCGAGCTGATGGCGGACGCGGCGCAGCTCGCCCCTCACCTGCTCGCGGTCCGGCGCGTCGGGAAAATCTCGGAGGTATCGCTCCCAGTCCGCGAGACCGCGCGCCACGTCCCCCTGCTTGCTCCACGCGATCCCGCGGTCCCGCCACTCGCTGGCCGCCTCCGGGCTCAGCGCGAGCAGCCGATCGCTCACGGCGATGACCCGGTCCCAGGCCTCGCGGCGCCAGTAGCTGCCCTTGAGGTTCATCAGCATCCGCGCGAGGTATTGCCGGTTGGTCACCGGCCGGAAGTGATCGGGCACGAGGTCGACGCGCCGTCCGACGGCGCGAGCCACGACCTCGGCGCATCCCTCCGCGGTGAGGATCGTGCCGCGGTTGAACGGGTCGAGGAGAATGTGCTCCCCGCCGATCCGCGCGCCCGTGATGAAGTGCCCGGGCAGGCCGATTCCCTCCATCTCGAGGCCCAGTCGCCGTCCCACGTCGATCAGGACGAGCGAGAGCGTGATGGGAATGCCGAGCCGCCGATCGAGGACGTCGTTCAGGTAGCTGTTGCGCGGATCGCCGTAGTCCTCCGTGTTCCCGGCGAATCCCTCCTCCTCGAAGAGGCATTCGCGGAGGCGGTGGAGCTGACAGAGCGGATCGGCGGTCCCGGACGCGAGTCGCGCGCGCCGTTCGAGCGCCCCGAGGCGATCCAGATACGCCTCGACGTCGAGATCGGGATACGCGCCCCGGCCGATGAGCAGCGCCGCGCGGGCCAGCCTGATCTCGACGTCGGGCCGGGTCACTTCGCGGGCGAAATCGACGAGCGCCTGGTCCTCGCCCATCAACAGCCTGGCGCGTGGTGAATGCCCGCGGTCTCGAGCGCTCGGGCCTGGAGTTCCTCGGCGAGCGCGAGGGTCCGAGCGGCGGCTCGTCGCGCCAGGTCCTGCGCTTCGGCCGTCGTCGCGAGCTTCGAGAGGATCGATCGCCCGAGCTGGTGGTGAAAGCGCTCG
>Ga0187894_10007528_pt1 | contig 10240 bp, 9 predicted proteins | sample GBC1701081metaG_FD_136650 | JGI IMG/M metagenome (GOLD analysis project Ga0187894, IMG submission 136650) | White microbial mat communities from a lava cave in the Kipuka Kanohina Cave System on the Island of Hawaii, USA - GBC170108-1 metaG ... | reverse complement strand
CGAGACGCTGGACTCCGGTCCGGCAACCCATGTCGAACGCAATGGCGTGGCCGAGGTCGTGCTGCGCTCGACCCAGCCGCTCTACCTCGATAAGTTTGCCGACAATCCGCGCGCCGGTCGCGGTGTGCTGATGAATGACTACAAGGTGGTCGGCGGCTTCATCGTCGAGCGGCCGCTGCAGGCCAGCCGCAACATCACGGCCATCCGCACCAGCGTGTCGCGACCCGAGCGCGAGAAGCGCAACGGCCATCGCGGCGCGGTGTTCTGGCTTACCGGTCTGTCGGGCGCGGGCAAGTCGACCATCGCCAACGGCACCTTGCGGCGCCTGTTCGACAACGGCTGGCAGGTGCAGCTGCTGGACGGCGACAATCTGCGTGACGGGCTCAACGCCGATCTGGGCTTCGTGCGCGAAGACCGGGCCGAGAATCTGCGGCGCACCGCGCACGTCGCCCGGCTGCTGGCCGAGAGCGGCGTGATCGTCCTGGCGGCCCTGATTTCGCCCTACGCGCGTGACCGTGCCGAGGCGCGCCGGATCGTGGGCGACGGCTTCTTCGAGGTCCATGTCCACGCCGATGTCGAGGTCTGCCGCCAGCGCGATCCCAAGGGCCTGTACAGCCTCGCCGCCAGCGGCCAGGTGGCCTCGTTCACCGGCGTGTCGGCGCCATATGAAATCCCCGTGCAGGCCGACCTGGTGCTCGATACGACAGGCGGGGCGCCGGAACGCTCGATCGAGGCGCTGGTCGGCTATGTCGACGGCAGGTGCGGCATGGGTGCCGGTGAGCGCCACGGCGGTTGGGGCGCCTATCTCGCCTGAAGTCTCTGAATCATCCTGATATGAGCCGCCGCTTACCCCCAACGCGCCGGGTGGTGGGGGTTGCGGTGGGTTGCGGCAACACGATATCGAGTCCTGGAGGTGAGTCATGATGCGACGCAGAACGATGATGGTGTCGGCTGGCGCCGCTTTGACCCTGCCGAGCGTTGCGGCAGCGCAGCAGCTCCGCCTGCTCAACGTGAGCTATGATCCGACGCGTGAGCTCTACCAGGACATCAACGCAGTATTCGCCAAGCGCTGGCAGGAGAAGCAAGGCGGCGCCCTGACGATCCAGCAGTCGCATGGCGGGTCGGGCCGTCAGGCGCGCTCGGTGATCGATGGCCTGGAAGCCGACGTGGTCACCCTGGCGCTCGCCTACGACATCGACGCCATCGCCGAGCGCGGGCTGATCGCGGCCGACTGGCAGAAGCGCCTGCCGTCCAACAGCGCGCCTTATACCTCCACCATCGTGTTCCTGGTCCGTGCCGGCAATCCCAAGAAGATCAAGGATTGGGGCGACCTGGCGCGGCCTGACATCAAGGTGATCACGCCCAACCCCAAGACCTCGGGCGGCGCCCGCTGGAATTATCTCGCGGCCTGGGGTTACGCGCTGCGCACCGAAGGCGGCGATGCGGCCAAGGCCGAGAAGTTCGTCGGCGAGATCTATGCCAACGCCCCGGTGCTCGACACGGGCGCGCGCGGCTCGACTGTCACGTTCGTGCAACGCGGCATCGGCGACGTGCTGCTGGCGTGGGAGAACGAGGCGTTCCTGGCCATCAACGAGCTGGGCAAGGATAAGCTCGAGATCGTGGTGCCCAGCGTCAGCATCCTGGCCGAGCCGCCGGTCGCCGTGGTCGACAAAGTCGTCGACCGGCGCGGGACGCGCGCCGTCGCCCAGGCATACCTCGAATTCCTGTACACGCCGGCCGGTCAGGAAATAGCCGCCAAGCACTATTACCGGCCGCGCGACCCGCAGGCTGCCGCTAAATACACCAGCACTTTCCCGAAGATCGATCTGTTCACCATCGATCAGCAGTTCGGCGGCTGGCAGACGGCGCAGAAAACGCATTTTGGCGATGGCGGCATTTTCGACCGCCTCTACAAGCCCAAGCGCTGAGGCGGCGTCTCGTGAAAGCTGTAGCGATGCGCGCCGCATGAGCGGGCCGCTGGCGTGATCCACGACATGGCGAGTTCGTCGGCCCTTCTGGACCGGGCGCCCGCGCGCATTCATGATCCGTCTCAACGCGCCAGCGCGCGCGTGGAGACGCTCGCACTGACCCAGGCCTCGCCCCCGATCAGCGCTGATGAAACGCCGCCACGTGGCGCCGCCGTGCGGCTGGCAGTGCCGTGGCGGCCGCGCAGCATCATTCCGGGCTTCGGCCTCACCTTGGGCCTGACGCTGGCGTGGCTCGGCCTGATCGTCATGCTGCCGCTGGTGGCGCTGTTTGCCCGCGCCGCCAGTCTCGATACCCAGCGCTTCATTGACACCGTGCTGTCCGATCGTGTGCTGGCGGCGCTGCAACTCAGTTTCGGCGCCTCGCTGGCGGCCGGCGTGGCGAATGCCGTGTTCGGCTCGCTGCTGGCCTGGGTCCTGGTGCGCTATCGCTTTCCCGGACGACGCCTGGTCGACGCCCTGATCGACGTGCCGTTCGCGCTGCCGACGGCGGTCGCCGGCATCGCACTGACGGCGCTCTACGCCGAGAACGGCTGGCTGGGGGCGCCGCTGGCCGACCTTGGCATCAAGGTGGCGTTCACGCCGCTGGGTGTGTTCGTCGCCCTGGTGTTCATCAGCCTGCCATTCGTGGTGCGTACCATCGAGCCGGTGCTCGAGGATCTCAGTCCCGAAATCGAGGAAGCGGCGGCGTGCCTGGGGGCCAGCCGCTGGCAGACCATCCGTCGGGTGATCATACCGATTCTGTTTCCGGCGCTGGCCACCGGCTTTGCGCTGGCCTTCGCACGTGCCGTCGGCGAGTACGGCTCGGTGATTTTCATCGCCGGCAACCTGCCGATGGTGTCGGAGATTGCTCCCCTGCTGATCGTCATCAAGCTCGAGGAATATGCCTATGGCGAGGCCACGGCCGTGGCGGCGGTGATGCTGCTGATCTCCTTTGCGCTGCTGCTGGCGATCAATCTGCTGCAGCGTTGGTCGCGACGACATATGGAACGGCGATAGGCGATGGCAACCGGCCCGCGATCTGCCATCAGCGCACGCACCGAGCCGCGTGTGGTGCGCTGGATTCTGATTGTGATCAGCCTGCTGTTTGTCGGCACGTTCATCGTCCTGCCGCTGGTGACGGTATTCACCGAAGCGCTGCGCCAGGGTGTGCGGGCCTACTTCGCGGCGCTGGCCGATCCCGACGCGCGGTCCGCCATCGGGCTGACGCTCACCGTGGCCGCGATCGCGGTGCCGCTGAACCTGGTGTTCGGCGTGGTGGCGGCCTGGGCCATCGCCAAGTTCGAGTTCCGCGGCAAGAGCCTGCTGATCACGCTGATCGATCTGCCATTCTCGGTCTCGCCGGTGATCTCGGGCCTGATCTATGTGCTGCTGTTCGGCCTGCAGGGCTGGCTGGGTCCGTTCCTGTCGGAGCAGGGCTTCAAGATCATCTTCGCGGTGCCGGGCATTGTGCTGGCCACCATCTTCGTGACCTTCCCGTTCGTCGCCCGCGAGCTGATCCCGCTGATGCAGGAGCAGGGCACCGACGAAGAGGAGGCGGCACTGGTGCTGGGCGCCTCGGGCTGGCAGACCTTCTGGCGCGTGACGCTGCCCAACATCCGATGGGGTCTGCTGTATGGCGTGCTGTTGTGCAACGCGCGTGCCATGGGCGAGTTCGGCGCCGTGTCGGTCGTGTCCGGCCACATCCGCGGCCTGACCAACACCATGCCGCTGCATGTCGAGATCCTCTACAATGAATACAACTTCGTGGCGTCCTTTGCCGTCGCCTCGCTGCTGGCGTTGCTGGCACTGGTCACGCTTTCGGCCAAAAGCGCGATCGAATGGAAGATCGGCCGCGGGTTGAAGGGGCGGGGGCACTGAGATGGAGCATTCGCCCGCGATCCACGTGAAGGGCATCGGCAAGCGCTTCGGCAGCTTCGTCGCCCTGCAGAACGTCGATCTTGAGATCCGTGCCGGCGAACTGCTGGCGCTGCTGGGCCCTTCAGGCTCGGGCAAGACCACGCTGCTGCGCATCATCGCCGGGCTGGAATGGCCCGATGAAGGCGACCTGCAGCTCGACGGTGACAGCGCTTTGCGCCGCGGCGTGCGCGAGCGGCACATCGGTTTCGTCTTCCAGCACTACGCGCTGTTTCGCCACATGTCGGTGATGGAAAACGTCGCCTTCGGGCTGCGCGTGATGGCGCGCCCGCGCCGGCCCAGCGATTCGGAGATCCGCAGCCGTGTACAGCGGCTGCTCGACCTGGTGCAGATCGGCCATCTTGGCGATCGCTATCCCAGCCAGCTCTCGGGCGGCGAACGCCAGCGCGTGGCGCTGGCCCGGGCACTGGCCATCGAGCCCTCGGTGCTGATGCTGGACGAGCCGTTCGGTGCGCTCGACGCCAAGGTGCGCAAGGAACTGCGGCGCTGGCTGCGGCAGCTGCACGACCGGCTGGCCATGACCACCGTCTTCGTCACGCACGACCAGGAGGAGGCCTTGGAACTGGCCGACCGCGTGGTCGTGCTGGGACACGGCAAGATCGAGCAGGTCGGCACGCCCGAGGAAGTCTATGGCGCGCCGCGCAATCCCTTCGTCTTCGACTTCCTGGGCCAGGTGAACCGCGTGCGCTGCCAGGTCCGCGCCGGCCGGCCGGTCGTGCCCTACGCCCATGTCGAGCAGCTCAACGGCGATGCCTCGCGCGACGGGCCGGGCACGCTCTATGTGCGCCCGCACGACGTGGTGCTGCAGCGCGATCCGGCCGGGCCGGCGACCGTGCGTTTCGTCGGCGTCGTCGGCCCCGTCGTGCGGCTGGAGATCGAGGTCGTCGTCGGCGCGCCGGTGCTGGAAGCCGAGATGCCGCATCATGTCTATGCCGGCTATCGCTTCACTGCCGGCGACCGGGTGTCAGTGCGGTTCCGGACCGCGACACTGTTCTCCGATGTCCCGACCGAGCCGCAGATGACGGCCGCCGACCTGTCCCTGCTGTCGGCGGATCTGTAGGCACTTTTGTTGGACGACACCGTTACGGCGTCCGCACCTGCGGGCGCACGACGCGTGCCAGGGTGAGCACGTCCACGGCAGTGGCGCCGGCGCGCAGCAGGATGCGCGCGCAGGCCTCGACTGTCGCGCCGGTGGTCAGCACATCGTCGATCAGCAGCACGGTCTTGTCGCGCACCAGCTCGCGATGGCGCGGGTTGACGCCGAAGGCGCCGGCGACGTTCAGCCGTCGCTCACGCGCGTTGAGATCGGCTTGCGAGGGCGTTCGCCGATGCCGGACCACGAGATCGGGCACCACGCGCTTGCCGCTCTGGCGGCCCGCCGCGCGCGCCAGCTCGGCGGATTGGTTGTAGCGTCGCCACAGCAATCGCCAGCGGTGCAGCGGCACAGGTGCGATGACGTCGGCATCGGCCAGCAGGCCGCCGCCGGCCTGCGCCAGCCAGCGGCCGAATGTGGGTGCCGGGTCGAGGCGATCGGCGTGCTTGAACATCAGCACCAGGCGGCGCGAGTCATCGTCGTAACGAAAGGCGGCGCGCGCCCGCCGATAGCGCGGCCGCTTGGCCAGACAGGCGGCACACAGCGTTTCTGCGCCGGCGTCGACTTCGAACGGAAGGCCACAGCAGGCGCACAGCGGTGCGGCGATGAAGGTGATCTTCGACCAGCAGGCGGCGCACAGTGCGCCCGGTGTATCGACCGGCGTGCTGCACGACAGGCATTGCGGCGGCAGCAGTACATCCAGTGCCGCCCGGCTGTAGCGCCGCGCCGCACCGGTCAGCGCAAGGCGCACCGGGTTGAGATCCATGCACGTCATGCCACCGGATGAATCCGGCGAATCCGTGGCGCCCACTGGTTGGGGGAGGGCGACCCTCAATAGTTCACGTTGAACGTGCGCTTGATGTCGTCGATCTGCGCCTGGCTGAGCGCCGGCGGCCGCACGTCGCGCAGCATCAGCCATAGCTTCGCCGTCTCCTCCAGTTCTTCCAGCGCGAAGCAGGCGGCCGATACGTTGTCGTGCCAGACCAGTGGTCCCAGCCGCTCCAGCAATACGGCGCGTACCGACGCGGCGTGCGCCAGCACCAGCTCGGCCACCACCGGGTCGCCCGGGCGCCGGTAGGGGATCATCGGCACGTGGCCTACTTTCATGACGAAATAGGGCGTGAGTGCCGGCAGCACGTCGTTGCGGTTCACGTCGGGCAGCATCGACAGCGCCACCAGGTTGGTCGAATGCGTGTGCACGATGCCGCCGATGTCGGGCCGGGCACCGTAGACGGCGCGATGCAGCAGGATGGTCTTGGACGCGCGCTCGCCCGCGACCTGGCGTCCGTCGGGGTCGAGCTTGGCGAGGCCGGCGGGATCGAGGAAGCCGAGGCAGGCATCGGTCGGCGTGATCAAAAAGCCGTCCTCGAGCCGGGCGCTGATGTTGCCGGCCGAACCGACCGTATAGCCGCGGCGATACAGACTTTCGCCGATGCGGCAGATCTCGTCCCGGACGCGGTTTTCGGGCGGCATGGGCATTCCCCGTCAGTGTCCGTGCAGACATAGCCGTCGCGCTTCGGGGCTGTCGAGTGGCGGCGCACCGGCCCAGGCGCTAGAAGGAGCCCATGAGCCCGACGGACTCCGTTCCCGATCCCATGCTGGTGTTCGACCGCGACCTGGTGCGGCGACGGCGCGAGCGTGCGTCGGGCGCCTGGGACGGGTTCCTGAAGCGCGAAATCGCCGAACGGCTGGTCGAACGCCTGGACGACGTGCGGCGCGCCTTTCCGCTGGCGGTCGATATCGGCTGCCATGGCGGCGAAGTCGCTGCGGCGCTGCGCCGGTCCGATGGCGCGGTCCGCGGCGGGGTCGAGACCCTGGTGTCGATCGATTTGTCCCTGGGCTTTGCGCGTCGTGCCGCGGCCCACGGGCCGGCCCTGGTGGCCGATGAGGAAATGCTGCCGCTGAAGCCGGCCAGTGTCGATCTCGTGCTCAGTGCCATGGCGCTGCATTGGGTCAACGACCTGCCGGGCGCCCTGGTGCAGATCGGCCGGGCATTGAAACCCGATGGCCTGTTCCTGGCGGCCCTGCTGGGCGGCGAGACGCTGTGGCAGTTGCGCCGCGCGCTGGCGCAGGCCGAAAGCGATGTCGAGGGCGGATTGAGCCCGCGCGTCTCGCCGTTCGCCGATCTGCGCGATGCGGCCGGCTTGCTGCAACGCGCCGGTTTCGCCATGCCGGTGGCCGACGCCGAGACCATCGATGTGCGCTATCCCGATGCCCTGGCCCTGATGCGCGATCTGCGGGCCATGGCCGAGGGCAATGCCGTCCGGGGTCGCCGTTCGGGCCTGACCCGGCGCGAGACCTTGGCGCGGGCGGCGGCGATCTATGCCGAGCGTCACGGTGGCACCGACGGGCGCCTGCCGGCGACCTTCGAGGTGATCTATCTGCATGGCTGGGCGCCGCATACGGGCCAGCCGCGGCCGCTGCGGCCGGGCGCCGCGACGTCGCGTCTGGCCGATGCGCTGGGGACTATCGAGCGGCCGGCCGGCGAGAAGGCGGGGCACTGAAGAAACTGCAGCCACTGCGGCTTAGTCAGCACTGGCGCAGAGCCCCATCACATCCCTATGTTGTCCCGGTGCAGCCACCGCGTCTCATCTTCTCCGACCTCATCACCGAAGCCTTCGGCCACGTGACGGGAAACATCCGCGCTCTGTTCGACATCGCCCTGGTGCCGACGATCATCAGTGTGGGCCTGTCGCTGGCCGGCCGTCTGTTGAGCGGCGAGAAAATGGAGCCGCTCGAGGCGATGGCGATCAAGATCATCGACTTCATTCCCACGGCCATGTTCGCCGTGGCGTGGTACCGGCTGGTGCTCCTGGGTCCCAACGCGGTGAGCGCCACGCCGGGATTCGGCTGGACGGCGCGCGAGCGCGGTTATCTTGGGCAGCTGCTGCTGATCGCCGCGATCCCGATCATCCTGCATGCGCTGTTCTGGATGCTGATGCCGTGGCCGATGGAGATGCCGGGCCCCGGACAGCTGCCACCCGATGTCGAGCGCGCGATGCCGGTGGGCTTCGCCTTCACGGTGACGGCGATCATCGCCCTGCGACTGAGCTTCGGCCTGGTGGCGCCGTCGGTGGATGTGTCGTGGACGCCGCGCCTGTCGTGGCGCTATGGCAAGGGCAACGGGCCGACCATCCTGTTCGCCCTGCTGCTGATGATGGTGATCGGCGTGATCGTGAAAGCGCTCGCCACCGCGATGCTGCTGGCGCTGGCGCTGGGCGTGTTCGGGCCCCCGCTGACCCTGGGGCCATGGTTGCTGGTGACGGTGGTCGCCGAGACCATCGCCTACCTGTCGATTGCGCCGCTGGTTACCGTGCAGGCGCTGATTTTCCGTGCGCTTACCGGCTGGTCACCTGGCGGCCCGCTGCGCGAGCCGCCGCCGTAGGCAATCACAGCAGATCGCGCAGCTGGGCGATGAGCGGCAGGTCGGCGGGCGGCATGGGATAGTCGCGCAGCGCCGCGATCGCGACCCATTTCAGCGTCTGGCCCTCGCGTGGCTGCGGCAGGCCGCGCCACTGGCGGCAGACATAAAGCGGCATCAGCAGGTGAAAGCTCTCGTAGCCGTGCGAGGCAAACGCGATCGGCGCCAGGCAGCTCTCCCTGGTCTCGATGCCCAGCTCCTCGTGCAGCTCGCGTACCAGCGCTTCTTCCGGTGTCTCGCCGGCATCGACCTTGCCGCCAGGGAACTCCCACAAGCCGGCCATCGACTTGCCGGCCGGCCGCTGCGCGATCAGCACGCGGCCGTCGACATCGATCAACGCCACAGCGGCCACCAGCACCATCCGCCGCTCGCCCAGCGGCGGCGGTCCGCCAGGACAGGACTCGAAGGGATCGGACGTCACCGTCATGATTTCTGTCGTCCTGAGCGAAGCGAAGGACCTGTTAGACGGTCGTTTCGCACGAGAGCAATTTGCAGGTGCACGTGCATCATCGGCCGTCTCGTGCGTGTCGACGGTTCAACGGGTCCTTCGCTTCGCTCAGGACGACAGCCGAGAATCAGCTGCGGTAGCTGCCGTTGATGTCGATGTAGCGGTGTGTCAGGTCGCAGGTCCACACCGTGCACTTGCCGCGACCCAGGCCGAGCTCGATGTCGATGACGACATCGCGGCCCTGCATGTGCTTGACCACCGGCGTCTCATCGTACTTCGGCACCACCTGGCCACCGTCGGTGATGCGCACGCCGCCCATGGAAATGCGCAGCTTGTCGCGATCAGCCTTCTCGCCGGCCTTGCCGACGGCCATGACGATGCGGCCCCAATTGGCGTCCTCGCCGGCGATCGCGGTCTTCACCAGCGGCGAGTTGGCGACGGCCAGGCCGATCTTGCGCGCCGCGCCATTGCTGGTGGCGCCGGTCACATTGATGGTGATGAACTTCGAGGCGCCTTCGCCGTCGCGCGCCACCAGCTGCGCCAGCTCGACCATCAGATCGTCGAGCGCGCGCTTGAACTCGACCAGCATCGGATCGTCGGCTTCGTCGATCCGGGGATGCCGCGCGGTGCCGGTGGCGGCCAGCAGCAGCGTGTCGCTGGTCGAGGTATCGCCATCGACAGTGATGCAGTTGAACGACTTTTCGGTGGCGTCCGACAGCAGCTTCTGCAGCACCTGCGGTGGAATTTTCGCGTCGGTGAAGGCGAAGGCCAGCATGGTCGCCATGTCGGGCGCGATCATGCCGGAGCCCTTGGCGAAGCCGTTGAGCGTCACCGTGCCGTCGCCGATGCGGCACGTGCGTGTCGCCAGCTTCGGGAACGTGTCGGTGGTCATGATCGCGGCCGAGGCATCGGCCCAGCCGTCCTCGCGCGTGGCCTTGATCAGCGCCGGCATATGCTTGGCGAACGGCGCCGCATCGAGCGGCTGGCCGATGACGCCTGTCGATGCCATGAACACTTCGTTGCGGGCGCATCCCAATGCCTGCGCCACGGCCCGCGTCGCTTCCTCAACCGATTTGTCACCGACCTTGCCGGTGAAGGCATTGGCGTTGCCGGCGTTGGCCAGGATGGCGCGCACCTTGCCACGTGGCAGGTTCTTGCGGCACCACTCGACCGGCGCTGACGCGGTCTTCGACCGGGTCAGCACGCCGGCGATCACGGCACCGGCTGGCAGGATCGCCAGCATGACGTCCGTACGGCCCTTGTAGCGGATACCGGCTTCGATCGCGCCCAGCTTGACGCCGGCGATCCGGGGCAACGTCGGCGTCGTTTTCGGCGCCAGCGGTGATACGGCGTGCGGTGCGTTCATCGTCGCTTCG
>Ga0187894_10007527_pt1 | contig 10241 bp, 10 predicted proteins | sample GBC1701081metaG_FD_136650 | JGI IMG/M metagenome (GOLD analysis project Ga0187894, IMG submission 136650) | White microbial mat communities from a lava cave in the Kipuka Kanohina Cave System on the Island of Hawaii, USA - GBC170108-1 metaG ... | reverse complement strand
TTTTCAGGCCTATTCTGTGGAAAACTTATCGCTTCATGTTTGCCGACGCTTGCACCCGACGGGGCACTAACCCTACCAAGATGTGAGTTATCAGAAACAACATCGATTTCTACTGTTTTACTTCCCCTGCTATTATAGAGGAGTCTTCCTTTTACGGAAGTGATCTTTGGCATCCTATTCTAGCTCAGATTGTACTTCTTGTTGTCTTCTTCTGATGGCTTCGTAGAACGGAATAACTTGGTGAATTGTTTCAACAGATGTTAGTAGCATAGTTCTGCAACAATATCTTTTGAATCCCAGTGAGTCAAGAACTTTTGCAGGATCTTCTCCACCCTTCACTCTGTTTTGATATTCCTTAAACCTGTCAGCAATCAAATTACCACAAGTAAAACATCTGACAGGAACCAGCATATTTTCAAAAAGTAATCAAGGCTTATAAAAACCATGCATGGGTATTTGCATAATGCGGGAGTCGCCCAGCCTGGCCAAAGGCGCTAGCTTGAGGGGCTAGTATCTTAGGATTTCGAGGGTTCAAATCCCTTCTCCCGCACCACTTTCATAATTCACCTAAGAATGCGCATGATTGTTAGTCTGCTCTAATTTCCTACTACCAACGGATCAAAAAAATTGATACCTGTGATTAAGATTTAAAACAAAAACTGGCAGATAATGAGAACTAGAATAGTCCTAGCATTGGTACTCCCTTTATTATTAATCACAAGCAACGCCCATGCAATTCCCATGGGGAGTCTAGTCATTTCTGTGAAATCAGAAAAAAGTAGTATTGGTATAGGAGAACAGCCAGTAATAGAGGGAACAGTTACCAACCAAGCTAGCAAACCTATATCAGATGTTCTTATAAACATCAGTACTGCTGCAGGCACGGTAGGAACAAAGACTGATGAGAGTGGCAAATTCAGATACGAGTTTTCTAACTCATTTTCGCCCGGACAGTATATGGTTAATGTCAAAGCACAAAAAGACGGCTACGGTGTGGGTCTGAAAAGTATAACGTTCTTTGTGAAGGGCATACCATCTACACAAACACAAAACCAATTACAACTCAAGACTGTTTCCGGAGAGAAGATAAAAAATGATCCAATCGCTTCTAAGATTCTAAAAAATATGGAAATCACTCAGAAAAAACAGGCAGAACAAGAAAAAAAACTAAAACAGATTGAGGAAAATAAAAAATTCTTGGACCAGCAGCGTGCACTGGCTGACAAGGAGCTTCAAAACGACCTTAGCATCTGGTTTACATCACTTGATCCTTTTGCTCCAAGGAATGCATATGCCAGTTTTGTCTCTCAGATAAATCAGACTTTTCAAGGACTTTTCTGGGAGCAGTTCAATTTTACAGAACGTAAGACCAATGAGGGCTTGGTTGCAATGTTTCAGGTTCTAGATAATGGTGGAAGTGAGCAGGAAGCTAGAAAAGCATTCATTCAAAAGGCCGCAAGCTCAAGAGCCGAGATTATCAAATTAAACAACGATCTGAACGTGAAATATGGTTTTGCAGACAAGAAAACACAAGAACAATTAAACCTGGCAGGAAAATTACCCAGACATGGAAGATAACTCGTATAAACGCTTTTTAGTTTATTTATTCTATAGATAGGCTGAAGCCCTCAGTCACTTTTGTCTTTGCTTCAATAAGCGACCATTTTATAGAAGGAATATAAGTAAAATCAAAAAGTTGCAAGTCCTTATTTGCTAGATATTTTTGAAATATCATATGGATATCACAGTAAAGCAGATGATGCAGATTGAAGAGAACGGTCACCAAATGGGCTTTTTAAGAAAATTCATGATGGAAAATGCCGGTGCCGTTGCAGCGAGGTATTTGACAGAAAACTTTCCTGACATCTCTTCAAAAAAAATACTAGTCTTTGCAGGTCTTGGGAACAATGGTGGCGATGCATTTGTTCTAGCACGGCATTTGGCTGGATTTGATTGCGATGTTAGGGTAATATTGCTAGGAAGTCCGGATAAAATAAAAACAGATGAGGCGCAAACAAATTGGAAGATTCTTGAAAAAATGAATTCAGTAGATTTGATTATTGCATCTGATGTTAGCAATCTAGATATGAAAGCGGACATTATTGTTGATGGAATTTTAGGAACAGGAATCTCTGGAAAAATAAGAGAACCATATGCATCAGCAATAGATCTCATAAATAAATCAAAGACATTCAAGCTCGCATTGGATGTTCCTTCAGGTCTTGACCCAGATACAGGTAATGCAAGTGACAAATGTGTAAACGCGGACGTAACAATAACATTTCATAAAATGAAGGTAGGCATGCCAAAAAGAAAGGATATTTGTGGAACCATTCTGGTCGAAAAGATTGGTATTCCACCAGAAGCTGAGGCCAGTGTACTATGAAAGTTCATCAGCTTGAAGTAGGTGACATGCAGAACTTTACTTACATTCTAGAAGACGAGGAAACAAGTGAAGCTATAGTCATAGACCCATCTTGGGACCTTCAGGACGTATTGCAAATAATAGAAAGAAATAATCTCAAAATAAAATACATTGTAAACACACACTACCACTTTGACCATACTATAGGAAACGAAGCCATGTCTAAGGCAACAGGAGCAAAGATAATCCAACACAAGGACTCTACATTAAAACAAGACATTACTGTATCTAACGGTGACAAGATTAAGTTTGGTAATTCCGAGCTTACTGTTTTTCATACCCCAGGTCACTCAAAAGACAGCATATGCTTAGTAGGTAATGGAAAAATTTTTTCAGGAGACACGCTTTTTGTAGGAAACTGTGGAAGGGTTGATCTTCCAGGTGGAAGCGCAAGAGAGCTTTACCACAGTCTATTTGATGTAATTAGTAAGATGGATAATACACTTGAACTTTATGCGGGTCACAACTATGGGCAATCATCTACGTCTACAATAGAGAAAGAAAAAAAGACAAACTTTGTCCTACAACCAAGAACAGAGGACGAGTTTGTGAAATTTATGAACAGTGAATGACTAGTGCAAGACATTGAGATTTTAGGAAATATTAGCCAAGGTACTGATTTTATAAAAAAAATCAAAAATAAGAAATTTGTATTTTCGTTTGTTATTTCTTATACTGCGACTTGTGAGATCCCAGGAATTACAGTTGCAGGTGCAAATCCTGACTTACTGAAATTTACAGCCGCAGCGGATGCCGAATTTATTCAATATGGTTATTGTAAAAGTATTGATGCCATACCTATGACACCAGATGGTAAACCTACCCCTGCCCTTCTAACTAAAGTTGCTATCGAGTCTGCAGATATACCATACTTTGTTGTTAATGCAGGAAGCAAAGTCATTCCAAAGCTTCCTTGTGTGGAGCTTGGCTTGGAACCTGGAAAAAACATAACACATGAATCTGCACTCGATCAAAAAGAAGTAAAAAAAGCAGTAGAACGTGGGAAAATTGTAGGAAAATCACTTAGTGCCTCTACGGACTGTCTTATAATAGGAGAAAGCATTCCGGGTGGTACGACAACCGCACTTGGAGTATTGAAAGGATTTGGAATACAAGCATCTGTAAGCAGTAGTATGTCACAAAATCCAACTGATTTGAAAAATAGAACTGTACAAAATGCACTAAAAAGACTTCAATCCAGAGATCCACTTGATATTGTTGCGCAGCTTGGAGATCCTATGATTCCTACAGTTGCGGGAATGCTAAGTACCTCTTCAGAATTTACAAATGTGATATTGGCAGGCGGAACACAGATGGCAGCGGTTTTGGCTTTTGCAAAAAACATAGGCTTTAATGAAAAAAATACAGTTATCGGCACAACATCTTACATCATGGAAGATAAAACTGCAAATCTTTTAAATACTGTGCGACAAATTTCTGATATTCCAGTGCTCGTTGCAAAACTCAGATTAGGGCAATCAGAAATTATAGGACTGCGTGCCTATGCTGAAGGGTTTGTGAAGGAAGGTGCTGGTGCTGGCGGCACATCAATAGCTTGTATGATAAAAACAGGCCTTGATTCGGAAAAACTTCTCTCATTAACGGAAAAAGAATATAGGCGAATTACTTTACGGTGACAGATTTTGCAAGGTTTCTTGGATAATCAGGATCAGTTTCCTTTTCAAGTGCAGAATAGTACGCAAGAAGCTGAATTGGAATTATCTCAATTAAAGGTAACAACGCTTCATCTATTGTTGGGATCTCAATCCAATAATCATATACCGCATTTGGCACGTTCGAAATTCCTATTGTCTTTGCACCACGAGCTTTGATCTCATGCACACTTGCTAAAGTATCAGCATAAGTAGAATCATTGGGATTTATTACTATAACATATACATTAGAATCCATTAGGGCTAATGGACCATGCTTTAGTTCACCACCAGGAAGACCTTCTGCATGAATGTAGGTAAGCTCTTTTAGCTTTAACGAAGCTTCCGAAGCTATTGGATAATGTATTCCTCTACCAAGTACGTAGATGTCAGAAACATCTTTTAGCTTTTTTGCAACATCTTGAATCTTTGAATGATCAGAAAGTATCTTGGAAATAGATTCTGAAACTTTATTGAAATCTAGTCCTACACAACCTCCACATAGTTTATCCACTATTTTATACAAGATCGCAAGTTGTGAAGTAAAACTCTTAGTTGCAGCAACACCAATTTCTGGCCCACAACTCAATCCTATAGAAATAGAAGACATTTGTACAAGTGATGAAGTCATTATATTTACAATAGAAATTATCTTCGCACCATCTTTTTGAGCAATCTTTACTGCTTCTAGTACATCTGCACTCTCGCCACTTTGAGAAAGTGCAATTAGAATTGATTGGTGATCAAAATAGTTATGGGAAAATTGTACTTCACTTGATATTATCGATTCCATCTTTATTTTTGCATACTTGGAGAAGAGATGTTTTGCTACAAGTGCGGCATTATAGCTTGTACCACTTCCTGTTATGTAAAGACTCTTTGCATGTTTTACAGCTTCTGTAACCAAATCAAGCTCAAGTTTTGTGTTTTCACCTGCTTTTAAGACAGTGGCAGGCTGATCAGAAATTTCTTTAAGCGTAAAATGAGCATAGTCACCTTTGTATGCATCTGCAAGTTCTTTTGACACTTTGGTAATCTGATGTTGGACAGGAGCTCCTTCAAAGTCAAAAATCTGGATTCCGGCAGAATTGATTATGATAAATTCACGATTATCCGGATAAATTACTTCATCTGTATGTTCTACAAATCCTAAAACATCGCTTGAAACAAAATATCCATCTTTTCCAACGCCAATTATTAACGGCTCATGCGATCTAGCTGCAGAAAGTGTTCCATCCTCAAACACTGCAACGAAAGCATAATCTCCCTTTAGTTTTGAGAGTGTTTGCATCATAGATTTTTTAATGTCTTTTGTCTGATCAAAGTTGTATTGCAAAAGATTTGCAATGGCTTCACTATCTGTCTCACTTTTGAAAGTGTAGCCTTTTTGTTGTAGTTCCTTTTTCAATTCGTCATAATTATCAATTATTCCATTATGCACTATGGCAATTTCTCCAGAGCTTGATGGATGTGGATGTGCGTTTACCTCCGTTACCATCCCATGTGTTGCCCATCTAGTATGACCGATGCCTACAGTTCCAGAAAGCATATCAAGTTTAACTGTATTATTTACATCAGCTACTTTTCCAACACCTTTTCTTACCAAAATCTGATTTCCAGAAAATGTGGCAACCCCAACGCTATCATATCCTCTGTATTCCATACGCTTTAGTCCTTTGACTAGGATGGGTGCAGCTGGACTATCACCAAGATAACCTATAATTGAGCACATGTTTTGGTCTTCTTATCTATTCTCCAAATAATAATAATTGTGTCTAACTAATCTACTTTTGCGGTTTCTTCTACTGGAATAGTCTCAATTACCTTTTTTGATTGACCAAGGTTGGTACCTGGAACTAGATGTATCTGAACTTCTTCCTCTATTTTCACTATGTATGATGGAATAGTAACAATCCTCTCTCCAATCATTACATGACCATGAACTACTGCCTGCCTTGCTTGATATGGGCTTTTAATCAACCCTTTTTTCTGAACTACTGTCTGTAGTCTGCGTGAAAGCAAATCAATTACTTTTAAATTCAAAACATCATCAAGCGTTGAGTTTTCTTTTGCTAATCCTATTCTTGTCAAGGATTTCATCAAAACTGGTTCTTTTTTCTCTCTCATCTCTTGCGTTAAAGCTAAAAGTGATCTTGCCTGGTTTCGTATTCTTGAAAGTTCAGTGTGTGCTTTCCATAACTCACGCTTATTTTTCAATCCGAAGGTTCCTAAAACAAAAAGTTCCTCATTTAACAAATCATAGTTTAATGGCCGCTTTGGTTTTCTCCAGATCTTGCGAGGGTTTTTAGGATCTCCCAATGCATACACCTATTTTGTTGGTTTTTTCTCTGCGGGTTTTGTTGCCGCAGGCTTTGTATCTTTTGATGTAGTTGCTGTTCCCTTTGCTGGTGCTGTCGGCGTAGTAGCTCCTTTTGCTGGTGCTGCTGCACCTTCAGCTGGTGCTGCTGCACCTTCAGCTGGTGCTGCTGCACCTTCAGCTGGTACTACACCAGGTGGAAGAATCTTGCCTCCTTTGCGAACTCCAACTGCACCGCCTTTTCGTCCAGTTGTGCGAGTTCGCTGGCCTCTAACCTTCAATCCATAAGTATGACGAAAACCACGCCAACTGTTTGTATTTTTTTCCCGTTCAACATCATTTCTAACGTTAAACTCTATATCAGAAGTAATAAGATGCAAGTCCTTTCCAGAATCAATATCTTTTCGTCTATTTAGAAACCAAGATGGCATGTTAAGGGAGGAAGGATTTCTCATAGCCTTTTCTATTGCTTCTACTTGAGATTCCGTCAGAAAACCTATGTTGCTGTTCTGGTCAATCTTAAGTACATCCAAAATGGCCTTTGCAAAGTTATAACCTATTCCTCTCACTTGACTCACCCCAATTATCATTTTTTTTGCTCCTGGGACGTCTTTTCCAGCAATCCTAACAATGTGTCTATACTCTTGTGAAGTCAAGTGAGCAAAAATTTCCTCTAGCCCCGATAAAAACCATGCTAAAACAGACAATACTTTAAATCGCGTTCTAGCATAATTTATCAAATTGGCACATGAAATTGAAGAGCTTGTAAAATGCAGCTATAGTTCTGCGCCAAAATATACGGAAATAATGGCCGGTCTCCCTGAAGACCATAAACAAATCAAGACACTTGGCAGTCTTTTAGAAATAAACTACAAGATTATCAGTGCAAAAGAACAACTCAGACAAAACCTCATCTCAAAGATGGAAAGAAATGACATACGATATCCTGAAATTATTGGATTTGAAGAGGATGTCATTCCGGCACTCGATAGAGCAATCTTGGCTTGCCACGATGTAATGTTAGTGGGACAGATAGGTCAAGCAAAGACTAAGATCGCACAAACAATATCTAAGAATCTATTATCTCCAATTCCAGTAATAAAAGGAAGCATAACAAATGACTCTCCAATGGATCTACCTCAAGATGAATTGATCTCTCTATTAGAAGACAAAGAAAATACAATGTCTGTTCCAAAATTTTATGTAGATTCAAACAGCATGGGCAAAATACGTGACAATAAGCTTGATACAAAAATAGAGTGGGTTGAGGGACAACAAAGATACAAGTATGTGCTTGCAACACCTGATATCTCAGTCAAAGACTTAGTTGGTCAGATAGACGCCATAAAAATTACAAAAAAGGGAGCTGAGATGTACCAGATTGAATCATATTCTCCTGGTCAGTTAATGCAGGCAAAGCATGGACTCTTTTGTATAGATGAGTTACCCGTACTTGATACGAGAAAACAGGTGGCACTACTTTCTGTTCTTCAAGAGGGGAGATTCACTACAGGTTCGTACCCAGTTATTTTTGAACCAAAAACAGCCTTTTTTGCAACTGCAAATCCAATTGATTATACTCATTCTGGTAAAATAATAGAACCTCTTTATGATCGACTAAAAAGCCATATCCACACCCACTACCCAAAATCACTCGATGAAGAAATGCTAATTATAATACAGGAAGCTAAAATTGCAAAATCATTCATACCGATTTTCATGCTAAGAACTCTTGCAAGAATAATTCAAAATGCACGAGCAAGTCAGGAGATAAATCAAGACAAAGGTGTAAGTGTACGAATGGGCATTCACGCTCTTGAACTTCTTGTAGGAGAAGCAGAAAGGACACGAGCTTTATCTCATAAAATCTTGGCAGTGCCCAGACCCTGTGACATATTTTGTATAGGACAAGCTACCAAGTTTGAGCTTGCAGAAATGGATGATACAGTAATGAACAGGGAAAAAATACTACGAGATTTAATTATCAAGTCTCTCAAGGAAGCCTCACTTGAATATATAAAAGGAATAGATCCAACATTCGTAGAAAAAATAAAACAAGAATTTGTAGGAAAAACTTTCCAGGTTTCACAAAAAATAGTTGGAAAAAATAGCATGCAATTTACATATGAAAATCAACTGAAAACCTTCAGGACTATTCAAAACCTAGTTGACACTATATATGAACAGCTGTCTAGTGAGCAAACCGAGTTTGAGAAGAAGGCCCAACTACATAACATAAAATCTGAATCTTTGCTTGCATCAGAAAAAATACGGGGTGAACTTTGTGCTGTGGCTACAGAAATTGCGCTAGAAGGATTGTGTTGGGTTGAACCGAAGGTTCTTGACAAAAAAGAGACTGGTTATGTCGCAACATAGTATAACAAATTTTGTTTATTTTACAACCCAAGAAAACAAGAACAAAAGACCAAGTGACGAAGTATCAAACGAGATACTACAAAAGATCCTCCAGGCTGTGGCAAGACAAGCATTAAAAGAAAAAACTCCCAACATGCAAGAACTTGAGCGTATCTTACAGGGTATGATCCAGCAATCCGAAGAAAACCAAAAACTTAAAAATTTAGAGCGAACGGAAACAAATGTTCAAGGAGGTGGTGTGCCTCTCACAAAGTACCTAGAAAAAATGGGTTATCTTAAAGATGAAAAAAAATGGTTAACAAATAAAGGGTTCATTGAAATTGGTGGGAAACTTCTTCGCGATGTGATGAAAGCTATAAAAGAAGGAGGAGTTGGCTTTCATGAAATAAAACATATTGGTACCGGTGGTACTATTTTAGATACTACAAAAAAGTTTGAGATTGGCGACGATATGAATTTACTTAATGTTCCACAGACTGTACTAAATTCAATTCAAAGAATTGCAAAAATGGAATCTGAGATCAAATTTCCAATAGCAGTAAAGTTAGATGATTTTGAGGAATTTGAAACAATTGAAGAAGTAAAAGTCGCTGTAGTGTATTGTATTGATCTGAGTTCCACTATGAAATATTCAGTTAGTGCGGGAGAAGGCAGTAGAATTGAAGCTGCAAAAAAAGCGCTTTGGAGTTTGTATGTGTTAAACAAAAAGTTCTTTCCAAATGACTCTGTCTATGTAGTTGGCTTTGGCTCGTTTGCATCAGAAGTGAATCCTCGTGATATTCCATATTTGAAAACATATGATGCTAACGACAACTTTTTGCACTATACAAACTACCAAGCTGCCTTCAGACTAGCACTTAAGATTCTAAAACGGGATGGAGCACGGAACAAAAGGATAGTAATGATAACTGATGGACAACCAAGTGCGTGTTTTATTGACAACGAGTCTCAAAAAAAAGAAATACTTACAGACAAACCATATTCACACTTTTACACGCCTGATGAAGCTACGCTATTGATGCTAAAAGATGATAGAGAAATAAAATTGGATGTAGCAGGCGATCAAATGGTATATCTATGCTATAGATACAGACAGGTCGATCCATTCGTAGAGATTAAAACACTTTCTGAAGCACAAAAGTGTAAACGTGAGGGAATAAATGTAGATACAATCATGGTAAGTGAAGAAGACGAACTTTTAAGCTATGTAGAGGGCCTAGAAAATAAGCTAAAAGGAAGAGCCTATTACATCAACCCAGCAAACATTGACAAGGTTTTGACAAACGATTTTATTTCAAATAAAAAGAAAATTCTAAGTTCAAAGCAAATATGGTGAAATAAGCTTGGAAGAAAAATATGACAAACAAAAAATGATTGAAACTCTAGTCGATCCAGACATCTCAGTAATATTATCAGAGCTTGAAGATGGGAACAAAGAATCTTCCTATTTAATGGAAAAATTGCAGCTTAC
>Ga0187894_10007526_pt1 | contig 10243 bp, 8 predicted proteins | sample GBC1701081metaG_FD_136650 | JGI IMG/M metagenome (GOLD analysis project Ga0187894, IMG submission 136650) | White microbial mat communities from a lava cave in the Kipuka Kanohina Cave System on the Island of Hawaii, USA - GBC170108-1 metaG ... | reverse complement strand
GGAGTCTGCCGATTGTGCTCAACAGCTTAGCGCAATCGGCAACTGGTGCATTGGGAACAAGTTAAACGGCCATTAATGATCTCCCTATTTCCCCCATTCTAGCCAAAGAGGTTTGAAATTACGGGGCGGCGGCGGTAAACTCGGCCTTATTGGAGTTGGAAGGGAAACGCAGTTTCCGCGGTCGGTTCGAGGCCCTAATCGTCTCGATCCAGTTCACAGGATGAACCTTCGCGGACGTCTGCGACCCCTCTTGGGTATTCTTCGAAACAGCGGGAATGGAGGAGCAAATGAAACGATCTTTGGTCTGCGCTCTCGCGGCCGCTGCGGCGTTCGCGCTGAGCACCTCAACGGCTTCCGCCGTTGACTTGGCTGTCTGGACGTTCCAGACGAGCGTTCCGGCGACTTCTGGCCCGCACTCCGCCGAAGGCGGCGTGAATGCCGGCGCCGGCAGCCCGGCGAGCGGATCGCATGCCGTCGGCGCGACTGTGTATGACAACCCGTCCGGCAACGGATCGACCGAGTCATACAGCTCGAACAACTGGACCACCGGCGACTATTACCAGTTCCGGACCAGCACCACCGGCTACAACAACATCTGCATCGCCTGGTCGCAGACCCGCAGCAACACCGGCCCCTCGGTCTTCGATCTCGAGTGGAGCCTGACGGGCGTCGGCGCGTTCACCCTGCTGTCGAACGACTATGTCGTCCTAGCGAACACGGCCGGCAACGGCGGCGCCTGGAGCTCCGGGTCGCACATCAACAACTACGACTTCGCCTGCGTCGCGGCTCCCGCGGCTCTGAACAATCAGGCCAACGTCTATTTCCGAATGACTTCGACTCAGACGACGGCAGCCGCCGGTACGAACCGGGTGGATGACGTCGTGATTCGCGGCGACCAGATTCCCGAGCCGGCCACGATGGGCCTGCTGGCACTGGGTCTGCTGGCGATTCGCCGCCGCAAGTAAGTTCGTAGCGATCGCTTAAATCGGACAGCCACACGACAGCTTCCAACCGTGGCGCCGATTCAGTTCACGCGGCCGGGATCCCGGAGGGGGCGTCCCGGCCGCGAACTTTTTTACGCACGGATATAATTTCGGCGTGACTTCCATTGCGGACATCGCGCTGCCGCCCGAGCGGATCGGCGAACGAATCGACTTCGCCGATCTTTTCGGACGCACCGCGCCGGTGGAGATGGAGATCGGCTGCGGCAAGGGAGGCTTTCTGCTGCGGCAGGCCCGCGCCCATCCCGAGCGCGACTACTTCGCCGTCGAATGGGCCAGCAAGTTCTATCGTTTCGCCATCGACCGCATGGCCCGCTGGGGACTGACCAACGTCCGCATCCTGCGCGACGACGCCAGGAAACTGGTGCTTCACCGGCTGCCGGCCGACAGCCTGCTGGCGCTGCACATCTATCACCCTGATCCCTGGCCCAAAAAGCGGCATCACAAGCGGCGGCTGATCTGTCCGGAGTTCGTGGAGGCGGCGGTCCGGGCGCTGCGTGGCGGGGGGCGGCTGGCGGTGCAGACCGATCACGCGGAATATTTCGGCGTGATCCGCGGCCTGCTCACCCGCCATCCCGCGCTGGAGCCGGTCGATTTCGTCGACCCCGATTTCGGCGTACCCGAGGAGCGGATCGAGACCAATTTCGAGACGAAGTACCTGCGCGAGGGGCGGGCGATGCACCGGCTGGCGATGCGGCGAACGGGAAGCAGCCGATGACCCGGCGTCTCCTGGTGATTCCGCTGGTCCTGGTAATCCGCATGTACCAGGCCGTCCTGAGGCTGCTGCTGGTCGGATCCTGCCGGTATCATCCCAGTTGCAGCGAGTATGCGATCGAAGCGCTGGAACGGCACGGCCCCTGGCGCGGCGGGCGGCTGGCCGCGGCACGCCTGGCGCGCTGCCATCCATGGGGGCGCGGCGGCTACGATCCCGTTCCTTCGGCCCCGACGCCCGGGGACGACGTCAACCCCACAGGATGAGTTCATGAACCGATCGGCTGCGTTCGCATTGATGGGTTTCTTCGTCTGCACGTTTCCCGCATATGCCCAGCGAACCGGAGACGCCGTTCCGCCATTGAAGCCGCGTCCCGCGACTCCCGCCGATCCGCTGCTGGCTCCTGAAGAATCTCCCTGCCTTGCGAATGTCCGGCAACTCACCTCGCCCGCCATCGGCCTGCAGAAGGCGGGAGAGGCCTACTTCGCACCGGACGGCCGGCGCATCATCTTCCAGGCCGTTCCCGCAGGGAACGTCGAGTACCAGATTTACACGCTCGATCTGAAAGATGAAGGGATCGCCAAACCGGAATCACTGCGCATGGTCAGCACGGGCGCGGGAGCCTGCACCTGCTCCTTCTTCCGTCCGGACGGAAAACGCATCCTCTTCGCCTCCAGCCATCTCGATCCGAGACTCCAGCAGTCGCCGCGACCGAAGGAGGATGAAGCCTATCGCTCGGAACGCGGTTACCGCTGGGACTTCAATGAGTGGATGGAAATCTTCGAAGCCGACCCGGATGGGGATCATCGCACGCGCCTGACCGACGTGCGCGGCTACGACGCGGAGTGCGCCTACAGCCCGGACGCCCGGCAGATCGTTTTCGCGAGCAATCGCACGGGAGACGTCGAGGTCTACCTCATGAACGCTGACGGCAGCTCGCCGCTGCAGATCACCCGCGCCAAGGGATATGACGGGGGCCCCTTCTTCTCGCCCGACGGCACGCGCATCGTCTATCGCAGCGACCGGCGCGGCGACGGCAATATGCAGATCTTCACCAACAATCTCGCGGGGACGGACGAAGTGCGGCTGACGGACAACGACGTGCTCAACTGGTGCCCCTTCTGGCATCCGTCGGGGCGGTACGTCATCTTCACCGAGGGGCGGCACAACGGACCGCCGCGCTACGACCTTTACCTGCTGCCGGTCGATCCGCAGAAGGCCCTCGCGCCGGATGGGCGCTTCCGGGTCACGCATCACCCGCGCTTCGACGGCCTGCCGGTCTTTTCGCCCGACGGGCGGCGGGTCATGTGGACTTCGAAGCGCGGGCCGGATGACACGTCGCAGGTGTTTCTCGCGGACTTCACCGCGCCGAGCGGTTATTAGTGCAGCCCCGCGGGGCGGTCATTTCGCCTTGTCCCGTGCGAGCGCGTCCAGTTCAGTTCCCCAGTTCAGGAATACGCTCACGTCCGCGCCGCCCTTGCCTGCCCGCGATCGGATCATCACGAATTTCTGCCCGTCGGGCGCGACGTCGTAGGCGCTGAGCGATGAGTTGCTCAACGGAGAGAAATCGCTCTCGAACAGTACCTGCGGGCGTCCGGCTGAAAACGTCGGTTGCAGCGTGATCTCCGCAACGAGCAACTGGCGACCGTTGCGGAAAAAAAGCTCCTTGCCATCGCGCGACCAGACCGGCTGTTCGCCTCCGTCGGTCGATACCTGCACGCGCGAATCGAGGGCCGGGAAAGGCTGGACATAGACCTCGTCGCTGCCCGATTCGTCGCCATCATATGCCACGTATTTTCCGTCGGGCGAAAAGGTCGCAGCCCTTTCAGTGAAATGCGAATGGAGCAGCGGGCGGGTCGTCCGTTCCTTCGCATCCACCAGGACAATATCGTGCACGTTGGCCGGCATGGCGGCCGTCAGGATGTAACGGCCGTCGGGTGAGACGGAAGAGACAAAACCCCTGCGAATCTCCGGCTTGCAGAGCATTTCGGCGTCGCCCGATCCGTCCGCCGGCGCCGACAGAACGCTCCACAACATCGGCGTGCCGAGGCGGCAGAAAGCGATGTGCCGGCCGTCCGGAAACCAGGCGTTCCCGTGATTGTCTCCTTCGCGGGTCATGCGCGTCGTTGCGCCGCGCTCGAGATCGTGAACCCAGATGTCGCAGTTCGGTGCGGCGACGCGGAAGGAGATCTGGCGGCCGTCCGGCGAGATGCGCGGATTGTCGACCACTTTGTCGATCTCGAAAATCGTGCTGGACTTTCCCTGGCGATCGACCCAGAGCAGAGCTCCTTTGTCCAGCGAGTCCGACTTGCGGATGTAGGCAAGTGTTCCATTGGGCGCGGCGGAAAAAACGCGGCACTGGTAGCTGCTGCGCCGCGTCGCGTCCTTGATCACGCCGAAGACTTCGCCCGTCGCGCGGCGCTGCCGGACATCGAAGGGAACCGCCATCAGGACATTGGGCGGCTGGTGAAACAGGACATATCCGGGAACGTAGGTCGGATTGAACCCGTTGTCGGCGATCCGGGTCAGTCGGCGGGTCGGCAGGTCATAGACCGCGACGTGATAGGCCGCGCCGTCACTCACGCCGCAGAGCCAGGATTGACCGTCCGGGAGCGCCCAGGGCGCCAGCGCGATGTGGCCTTCCTCCAATCCCTGGATGTCCAGATAGTCGATCTCGCCGGTCGAGAGCCGCACGCGTCCGAACTGCGGAAAGGAGCAGGCAAAAATGATGGTGTCGTCCGGCAGCCAGGTCGCGCCGGAGTACCCGCCGCGGTCGATCAGGGCAACGTTCGTGCCCATGCCGCTCGAGAGCGAAATCGTCTTGAGGTAACCCTGACTATAGTAGCCCACGCGTTCTCCATCCGGGGAGAAAAACGGCATCCAGCCGCCTTCGCTCCCCTCGATCGGCCGGGCCTCCAGCGCGTCGAGGGGGCGCTGGAAAAGACATTCAGCTCCATCCGCGCGAACCCCGCGATATACCAGAATCCGGCCGTCCGGCGAGAGCGCGATCGACTGGAACGAATCCTCCGCGACGCCGATGCCGCTCAACGAAAAGCGGATGACGGGCGGTGGCGACGGCGGCGCCGACCGCATCAGGAGCCACGTTCCCCCCGCCGCCAGGAGCAGTCCGGCCGCGAAGCTCAGCGCCGCGCCTCTGCCCGAACGGACCCCCGGCGGCGGCGCGGATGCCGCGGATTCGGCGCCGACGGCCTGCAACTCGATGCGCGCGTCGGCGATGTCATGCAGGCGAAGGTGTTTGTCCTTCGCCAGGCAGCGCTTCAGCACGCGCAGCACGCCCGGCGGCAGACCCGGCTGAAGGTGCGAGAGGTCCGGCTCCCGGTTGAGAATCGCGGCGAGCGAATCGGTCACGGTCTCGCCGGCAAACGGCTGCCGGCCGGAGAGCATTTCATAGAGCAACGATCCAAATGAAAAAATGTCGGAGCGCTTGTCGACCGGCTTGCCGCGCGCCTGTTCGGGACTCATGTAACCGGCGGTCCCCATGATCGCGCCGGGAATCGTGGGCGAGTGGATCGGCGCCGGCGACGTGGCAGTGGGAGAGTCGGCGGCAGTGGGGATGATGCTCGACGCCGATGCAGCGTCGGCAGTCCGCGCCAGGCCGAAATCGAGAACCTTGACCCGACCCTCCGGTGTGACCATCACGTTTCCGGGCTTGAGGTCGCGATGGACGATCCCCTTTTCGTGGGCCGCTTCCAGCGCTTCGGCGATCTGTATGGAGATGGGCAGACATTCATCCAGCGGGATGGGGCCCTGTTTCAATCGCTCGGCCAGCGTCTGGCCCGCGACGAATTCCAGCACGAGGAAACGATGACCGTCGCTCTCTTCGATGCCGAAGATCGCTCCGACGTTGGGATGATTGAGCCCGGCCAGCACCCGGGCTTCGCGCTCGAAGCGGGAAAGGCGATCCGCGTCGCCGGCGAGGTGGGCGGGCAGCGCCTTGATCGCGACGTCGCGCTCCAGCCGCGGATCCCGGGCTCGATAGACCTCTCCCATTCCACCCGCGCCGAGAAGGGAGGTGATGGAGTAGGGGCCGACCTGCGAACCGGACGTCAAACCCATCCGACCTGCCTCATGACTCCGCCGCCTTGACCACGTTGGAGAGGAGCATCGCCACGGTCACCGGGCCGACGCCGCCGGGAACGGGTGTGATTGCGGAGGCGACATGCGACACTTCCTCGAAACGGACGTCGCCGACCGTTTTCGTGCGGGCGGTGCTGCCGTCGCCCGGCACGCGCTGTCGGTGGGTGCCGACATCGATCACGACCGCGCCGGGGCGCACATGCTCGCGTCCGATCAGCCCGACCCGCCCCGCCGCGACGATCAGCACCTCCGCGCGGCGCGTGTGATCCTCGAGTTGCAGCGTCCGCGTGTGGCAGACCGTGACCGTAGCGTGGGCGGCGGTCAATAGCGCCGCGACCGGACGGCCCACGATCGCGCTGCGCCCCACCACCACCGCCTCCCGTCCGGAGAGATCGATGCCCGTGGAAGCGAGGCAAGCCATCGCCGCGGCGGCGGTGCAAGGCACCAGTGCGTCGCGCCCCATCGCCAGCAGGCCCAGGTTGTAGGGCTGCACCCCTTCGACATCCTTTCGCGGATCGATCAGTGATTGAACCGCCGCGGCATCCAAACCCGCCGGCAGCGGCTGATAGACGAGAATGCCGCTGACCGTCGCGTCGGCGTTGAGTTCGGCGATCCGGCCGCGCACTTCGTCGAGGGTCGCCTGCGGGGGAATCTCGACCAGACGATGCTCGATGCCGACGCGATGGGCAGTCTCCGCTTGCGAAGCGGCATAGAGCCGTGAGCCGTCGTCGTCTCCGACCAGCACGGCGGCGAGGCAGGGTCGATGACCGCGCTGCGCCAGCCGCTTGGCCTCGTGCTGCGCGGCGTCGCGAATACGGGCGGCAATGGCATTGCCGTCGATGAGTTGGGCCGACACGGCTGATTCTCGATTCGTAGGCTGGGGATCGCGGGGCATCCGGCATGCCGCCGCACGGGGCAGTTTCCATCCCGCGAGTCGGAAAGGCAAGTGAGTTGAGAGGCGGATGGGGCAGGGCCAGGGCGCCGCTTCTTGACGCAGAGCATTCACGCCTTCAGTCCCGGCCGGCGTGCCACTGCTTTAAGCGGTGGCACCCGTCATAGCAGTGGCACTCCGCGGGTAGCGCCGACGGGTCTTTATGGCGCGGTCAGTTGGCGGCGCAGCTCGGCCGGGTCGGCGGTCGGCGCGCGGCAGGCAAAGTCGCGGCAGACGTAGGCGGCGGCCCGTCCGTCCAGCGGCTTCTTTTCGGCGGCGAGCGGGATTCGCCGGGCGATTGAATCGGCTTCGGGCGTGCCGAATGGCACGTGGACGACCACCTTGTTGGGCACGTAGGTGGACCAGGTGACCTGCTCCAGTTCCGCCAGTCCCCGCCGGTCGGCGGGATAGACCAGCACGATCTCGCGCGGTCGGCGCTGCTGAAAATCGACCGCGGCCAGCATCCGCTCGCTGCTGAAGATCGACTTGGACATCGAGTCCGCAAAGCACTGGATCAGTTTTTCCGCGTCCACCTGCACGGATTTGTCGCCCAGCAGGACCGCCAACCGCAGCAGGTTCATGAGCTGCACGGCGTTGCCGGAGGGGATCGCACCGTCGGAGGCGTCCTTGGCCCGCACCAGAAGCTTTTCGCCGTCGTCGGGCGAGAAGAAGTAGCCGCCCGCCTCGTCGCGGAAATGGCGCTTCAACGTCTCGTTGAGTTCCGTCGCCCGCTCCAGCCACTCCAGCCGACCCGTCGTTTCGTACAGGTGAAGCAGTCCCTCCAGCATGAAGGCGTGGTCGTCGAGATAGGCCAGCGTATGAGCGGCGTCGTTGCGGCAGGTGCGCAGCAGGCGGCCATCGGCGCGGCGCATCCGCGTCCAGACGAAGTTCGCCGCTCGCTCGGCGGCCTCCTCGTATCGCGGCTGTTCGAGAATCCGCGCGGCGCGGGCCATGCTCGAGATCATCAGGCCGTTCCACGACGCGAGAATCTTGTCATCCAGCAGCGGCGGCGTGCGCCGGGCGCGAATCGCCAGCAGCGCGCGGCGGGCGGTCGCCAGCCGCGAGGCAGCATCCTTCTCGGAGCTGCCGTGGGACCGGGCGACCGTTTCGAGATCGCGCGGAATGTTGAGGATGTTGCGCCCTTCCCAGTTGCCGGCCGTCGACACGTCGTAGTAGTCGCAGAAGAGCGCCGCGTCGCCGCCCAGCGCGGCCTCCACTTCGGCGCGCGACCAGACGTAGTAACGCCCCTCCTCCCCCTCGCTGTCCGCGTCGCGCGTACTGTAAAAGCCGCCGCCCGGCGATTGCAGGTCAGCGATGACATAGTCGAGGATGTCGCCCGCCACGCGGCCGAACGCCTTTCGGCCGGTCGCGACGAAGGCGTCAAGATAAATGCCCGACACCAGCGCCTGGTCGTACAGCATCTTTTCAAAATGAGGCACGAGCCAATCGACGTCGGTGCTGTAGCGCGCAATCCCCCCCGCAAGATGGTCGTAAATGCCGCCGCGGGCCATGCGATCCAGCGTGAGCGTCACGAGCGAGAGGCCGTCATCGTTCGATTGACCCGCCGCCGCAGCCCGATGCTGTTCGCGCAGCAACAGGTCCATCGCCATCGAGGGTGGAAACTTGGTCGTGCCGCCGCCGCTGATGCCCCCCTTCTCGCGGTCGAACGCGCGGGCCATTGCTTCCGCGGAGCGCTGCACGATGTCTGGAGCGACCATCGCGCCGGCCGATTCGACCGCGGAGATCTGTTTCACTGCCTCGGTCAGCCCGTCGGCCTGCTTGTGAACGTCGTCGCGGCGCTGCTTCCAGACGGCGGCGATCCCTTCCAGCAGATCCTTGAAGCCGGGGCGGCCGTAGCGGTTGTCGGGGGGAAAATAGGTTCCGGCGAAGAAAGGACGGCCGTCGGGCGTGAGAAAGACGCTCATCGGCCAGCCGCCGCCGCCGCGGTTGAAGAGCTGCGTCGCCTTCATGTAGAGGTCGTCGAGATCGGGTCGCTCCTCGCGGTCCACCTTGATCGCCACGAAATCGCGATTGAGCACCGCCGCGACCGCGTCGTTCTCGAAGCTCTCGCGCTCCATCACATGGCACCAGTGACAGGCCGCATAGCCGATCGACAGAAAGATCGGCTTGTCCTCGTCGCGGGCCTTCCGCAGTGCCTCCTCTCCCCAGGGGAACCAGTCGACCGGATTATGCGCGTGCTGGAGCAGGTAGGGGGAGGTTGCGTGAATCAATCGATTCGTATGACGGTGAGGAGCGGAGGCCGGAGAGAGAGCCGGATGCGATGCCGATGCGCTTGCGGCGGACGCGCCGGGAGAATCGTTATGCGACATGTCTGAAATCCCTTCCACTGCGGCGCATCCGGCTACCGCGAATAACGCCGTGACGTGCCAGACGAGGGTCGGCATCGCATGAAGTGTAGGGGCGAGGGTACGTCGCCGCATGGTGGCGCGAATCGCGCGGCAACCCCCCTCGGTCTCCCCTGTTCAAGGGGGGAAAAAGATCAGCGCTACGCTCTGCTACGCTCTTCCCGCCAGAAGCACCATTAGAGCGTTCTGCGCGTGGAGGCGGTTCTCGGCCTGATCGAAGATGACGCTGTTGGGGGTGCGGGCCGCGTCATACTCAATCTCATCACCGTAGTGTGCCGGCAGGCAGTGCATCACCAGCGCTTCGGGCGCGGCGGAGGCGAGCATGTTCATGTTGATCTGGTAGCCGCGGAAGAGCTTCTTGCGCGCGTCGGCCTCCGCCTCCTGCCCCATGCTGGCCCAGACGTCGGTGTAGAGCACGTCGGCGGCACGGGCGGCCGCAAGCGGATCGCGCACGATCTCGACGGCGCCGCCGTGCCGCGCGGCGAGGTCGCGCGCGTCGCGGGTGACGGTGTCGCGCGGCTCATACCCCTGGGGGGTGGCGGCGACGAACTTCATGCCGCACATCGCCGCGCCGAGCATGAGGGAGTGGCAGACGTTGTTGCCGTCGCCGATGTAGACGAACTTCAGTCCGGCCAGCCTGCCGCGCTTCTCCTGCACGGTCTGAAGGTCGGCCAGAATCTGGCAGGGATGCTCGTGGTCCGACAGACCGTTGATGACCGGCACGCGGGAATGCTTCGCCAGCCCGACCACGATCTCGTGGCCGAAGACCCGCGCCATGATCAGGTCCGCCATGCGCGAGAGCACCTGAGCGATGTCCTCGGTTCGTTCGCGTTCGCCGAGCCGGATGTCGTTGGGCGACAGGTATATCGCGTGGCCCCCCATCTGCGTCATGCCCGACTCGAAGGAGACGCGCGTCCGCAGCGACGGCTTCTGGAAGATCATGGCGAGCGTCTTTCGATCCATCAGGCGCGGCGTGTCGCCGGCGTAGCGGCGGAGCTTGAGATGGGTGGCGAGCGCGAGCGTCTGGTCGAGCATTTCGCGCGACATGTCGCACATGGAGAGGAAATGTCGCCCCTTCAGATCTACGGCCATCGAACGTGTCTCCTGGGCTGCCGCCGTGGCGCGGTATCCTCTC
>Ga0187894_10007524_pt1 | contig 10243 bp, 7 predicted proteins | sample GBC1701081metaG_FD_136650 | JGI IMG/M metagenome (GOLD analysis project Ga0187894, IMG submission 136650) | White microbial mat communities from a lava cave in the Kipuka Kanohina Cave System on the Island of Hawaii, USA - GBC170108-1 metaG ... | reverse complement strand
CTTCGGCGCGCACGTCCTCCCGACGCTGCGCCGCCACTGCTTCCCCTGCCACGGCGGCGGGAAGACGAAGGGCGGACTCTCGCTCGAGTCGCGCGCGGGGCTGCTCGCGGGCGGCGACTCCGGGCCCGTGGTCGACCTCGAGAAGCCGGCGGAGAGCCGGCTCCTCGCGCTCGTCTCGGGAGCGGATCCCGACGTCTTCATGCCGCCGAAGGGCGAGCGGCTCTCCGCCGCCGAGATCGGCACGCTCCGGCTCTGGATCGAGCAAGGCGCGAGCTACGACGCGGCCGCGGGGGGCGGCGGCGGGCACTCGGGCGTCGCGCCGGTCGCGCCGCGGCGCGTGGTCGTTCCGGACGGCTCCCAGCCGAACGCGATCGACCGCATCCTCGGGCCCTCCTTCGCCGCGAGAGCGACGCCGGCCGACGACCGCACGTTCGCGCGGCGCGTCTCCCTCGACCTCGCCGGCGTCTTGCCGCCGACCGAACGCGTCGAAGCGTTCGTCGCGAGCGCCGACCCGCGCAAGGACGCCGCCCTCGTCGGCGGGCTCCTCGCCGACGGCGACGCCTACGCCGAGCACTGGTTCACGTTCTGGAACGACCTCCTCCGGAACGACTTCGCCGGCACCGGCTTCATCGACGGCGGCCGGAAGTCGATCGGCGACTGGCTGTACGCGGCGCTGCGCGACGGCGTCCCGTACGACGAGTTCGTGCGCGAGCTGGTGAGCCCGACCGCGCCGGAGGCCGAGGGCTTCGCGTACGGGATCCGGTGGCGCGGGCGCGTGAACGCGAGCCAGACGCGCGAGCTGCAGTTCGCGCAGAACACGGCGCAGGTCTTTCTCGGCCTCAACCTCAAGTGCGCGTCGTGCCACGACAGCTTCGTCGATTCGTGGAAGCTCGCCGACGCGTACGGGCTCGCCGCGGTCGTCGCGGACGAGCCGCTCGAGATGCACCGGTGCGACGTGCCGCTCGGCGTCACCGCCCGGGCGAAGTTCCTCTTCCCGGAGGTGGGCGACGTCGACGCGGACGCCCCGCGCGCGGAGCGCCAGCGCGCGCTCGCGTCTTTGCTCACCGACCCGAAGAACGGGCGCTTCGCGCGGACGATCGTGAACCGTCTCTGGCAGCGGCTCATGGGGCGCGGCCTCGTCGAGCCGGTCGACGTCATGGACGCGGCGCCCTCGTCGGCGGACGTCCTCGACTTCCTCGCGCTCGACCTCGCGGAGAGCGGCTGGGACCTCCGGCGGACGATCGGGATGGTCGCGACGTCGCGCGCCTACCGCTCGCGGTCGGCGGCCCCGGCGTCCGAGACCGCGGTCGAGACCGCCTTCCACGGGCCCGAGCCGAAGCGGATGACCGCGGAGCAGTTCCTCGACGCGGTGTGGAGCGTGACGGGCACGGCGCCCGCGAAGGCCGACTTCGAGCCGCCGCCGCGCGGCGCGGGCCGCTGGATCTGGCGCGACGCGACCGCCGCGAAGGCCGCGCCGGCCGGCGAGCGCGTGGCGTTCCGCGCGACGTTCGAGCTCGACGAGGCGCCGAAGCGGGCCGAGGCCGTGATCACGTGCGACAACGCGTACGTGCTCGTGGTGGACGGCCGCTTCGTCGCCGCCGACTCCGATTGGAAGACGCCGGAGACGATCGACCTCCGCCCCTTCCTCCTCGAGCCCGGAACGGGCGTGCACGAGATCCTCGTGATCGCGGACAACGGCGGCGGCGAGCCGAACGCCGCGGGCCTCTACCTCGCGGCGCGGATCGAGACCGCGTCCGGCGGCGTCCAGCGGGTCGGGAGCGACGCGACGTGGACGTGCTCGGCGGACCTTCCGCTGCGGAGCGGGCCGGAGGAGAACGACGGCGAGTGCGTCCCGCCGGCGCTCTGGGTCGGCGCGTCGGGAGCGCCGATCGCCTGGCGCCCCGCGGCCTTGCTCGTGGGCTACGGCCAGGGCGAGATCCGCACGCGCCTCCACTCCGCGATCCGCGCGATGGACGGCGTCGCGCCACGTCCCGTCCGCGCCGCGTTCACCGTGGCCGACCCGCTGCAGCTCTCGCTCGGACGCCCCAATCGCGAGCAGGTCGTGACCACGCGTCCCACCGCGCTCACGACGCTCCAGGCGCTCGACCTGACGAACGGGAAGCTCCTCGCCGACACGATCGAGCGCGGCGCGAAGAACGTCCTTTCGCGCGCGAACGGAAGTCCGAACGCCCTCGTCGCCGATCTCTTCCCCCGAGCGCTCTCGCGCGCGGCGACGCCCGCCGAGCGCGACGCGTCGCTTGCCCTCCTCGGCGCCGACCCGTCGGCCGACCGCGTCGCGGACCTCTTGTGGTCGGTGTTCATGCTGCCCGAGTTCCAGACGATCCGATGATCACGGAGTCGACATGATCATTCCGCCGAAGCGGAGCGCCCGCACGCGGCGCGAGTTCCTCGCGTCGACGAGCGCCGCGGCGCTCGCCGCCCTGGCCGCGCGCGAGCCGCGACGCCTCCTCGCCGCGGAAGACGAGCCCGCCGAGAAGTGGGAGCCCACCGCCGATGCGGTCGTCCTCCTCTGGATGGCGGGCGGCATGGCGGCGACGGAGACGTTCGACCCGAAGCGCTACGCGCCGTTCGAGATCGGCCTCGCCGTCGAGAAGATCCTCTCCACGTTTCCCGCGATCCCGACGGCGATCGACGGCGTCTCGATCTGCGAAGGCCTCGAGAACGTCGCGCGCGTCCTCGACCGCGGCACGCTCATGCGCTCGCACGTCGTCGCGGACCTCGGCCACGTCCTCCACTCCCGGCACCAGTACCACTGGCACACCGGCTACGTCCCGCCGCAGACGGTCGCCGCGCCGCACATGGGCGCCTGGATCGCGAAGTGCCTCGGGCCGCGCGACCCCGCCGTGCCGCCGTTCATCGACATCGGGCAGCGTCTCGAGGGGATCGGCGAGAAGGAGGAGCTGAAGGCTTTCCACACGGCGGGCTTCCTCGGGAGCGAGTTCGGCCCGTTCCTGATCCCGTTCCCCGACCAGGGCGTCGACGCCGTGCGGCCGCCCGAGGGCATGACGCCGTCGCGCTTCCAGGACCGCTGGCGCTTCTACCGCGACCTCGTGGCGAAGGGCCCGCTCGCCGAGGCGACGAGCGACTGGCAGCGCGAGTCGATGGCGCGCTCGATGGAGAACGCGCACCGGCTGCTCTCGTCGCCCAAAGCCGCGGCCTTCGACCTCGCGAGCGAGCCCGACGCGGTGCGCGCCGCGTACGGCCCCGGCCGCTTCGGGCAGGGCTGCCTCCTCGCGCGGCGCCTCGTCGAGGCGGGCGCGCGGTTCATCGAGGTGACGACCGAGTACGAGCCGTTCAAGTACTGGGACACGCACGAGAACGGCCACTCGACCGCCGTGGACATGAAGAAGGCGATCGACGCGCCGATCGCGCGGTTCGTCCTCGACCTCGAGGAGCGCGGGCTCCTCGACCGCACGCTCGTCGTCGTCGCGAGCGAGTTCAGCCGCGACATGATCATCGAGGGGCGACCCGACAACGTCGCGCCGGACCAGGCGATCCGGCCGTCGACGACGCTCCAGGAGCCGCGGCATTACGGCGCGCACCGACACTTCACGGGCGCGGGCTCGGTCCTCCTCTTCGGCGGCGGGACGAAGCGCGCGTACGTCCACGGCGAGACGGCGCCCGAGCGTCCCTGCGTCGCGATCCGCGACAAGGTCTCCGTCGAGGACTTGCACGCGACGATCTACAGGGCGCTCGGGATCTCGCCGGCGACGGCGTTCGAGGTCGAGCGCCGGCCCTTCTACATCACGAGCGACGGAAAGGGCCGACCGGTCGACGCTCTCTTCGCCTGAAAGCGTCCGCGACTCATGTGACGCCTAGGTGGCGTCGCCGCCCTCGTCCTCTCCTTCGCCGTAGATCTCGTCCTCCCACTCGTCCATCGCGTCCTCCTCGAAGCCGAAGTGGTGCGCGAGCTCGTGGATGAGAGTGAGCGTGATCTCCTCCTCCGCCTGCTCGACGTCCTCGGAGACCGACTCGATCCCGAGCTGATAGACACAGACGCGATCGGGCGTCGCGATGCCGGACTCGCCAGATTCGCCGTCTACGTACTGGCCGAGGAGGTCCGCGGGATCGTCGATGTCGAGATCGCGGAGCGACCGCTCGTCGGGCCGCGCGAGCGCGACGATCTCGAGATTGCTGCGCTCGATGTGCGAGCGCACCTCGGGAGGCGCGGTCGCGAGCACGCGCTCGTACGCACGGCCCACGAGCGCCTCGAAGCGGGACCAGGAGAGCTTCATGGTCGGCGGCGGTCGGGATCGCGGCGCGGAGTCCGAAAACGAAAAGGGCCGGGGGACCTGGATCCCCCGGCACTCTCACGCTAAAGCGGCGAGGCCGGAACAACGGCCCTGGCTCCGGCCCCGCCCAAGTCGCCCCAACCGCTGAGAGCGGACTATCTCTGAGTCAAATACCGGGTGTTGTTGAACTTACGTCGACCGCTACCGCCCGGTGCGCCCGACCGTGAAGAGCGGGATCTTAGTCGCGTCGATCGAAAACTGTCAACAGCTTTCATCGGAAAAAAGCCTGGATTCGCGCTCGAATTGACATCGTTTTCGACTCGTCCTATTGTGACCGAACTTACCGAAGTCCAACATTTGGGGCTTCGGTTCGATCGGGGACACGGCGCCGCGCGCCGCGGCCGGTTCGGGCGGAACCGGCCCTCCCGCGCCTCGATCGTCTCGCGTGCGACCCATGACAAGCTCTGGTCGTCGATGGCCCTAAAAGAGCCCGATCTCTGGGTGCCGGCCCATGAGGCGATGAAGCGATTGGGGCTCACGGACCGCCGCGCGTTGGGGCGAATGATCGCCAGCGGGCGAGTCCGCGCGCGTTGGCAGGGACGGTCGCGTCAGTTCGCCATCGGCGCGGAATGCGACCCCGCGCCGGCAGCCTCGCGAGCTCCGGAATCGCCCGTCCCACCCGCCGCCGAACTTCCCGCGTCGGGCCTGAGCCACGAAGAAGCGTCGATCCTCGCGGAGCCGGTCGGCTCCGCGGCCGGCGCGCTCGGCGATGGCGCCGGCGACCTCCGAGACTTTGACCCGCGTCGCGGCCGGCGGCGCGCGCCGACGGCGGGCCTCGCCCACCTCGACCGCGACATGCGCCGGCTCCGCGACCGCGTGGAGACGATCGCCGAGTCGATCGAGCGGTTGTCGACGGTCGCGGCGGGCTCCGCCGAGAAGCGGCTCGTGGTCGAGGCCACCGTGATCCCGCCCGATCGGGCCTTTTCCTCCGCCTCCGCCTCCGCTTCGGCCGGCGCGGGCCCGAGCCACCGGACCGACCCCTTTTCCGAGCTCCGCGCGCGCCCCTCGCCGGAGCCGGACTATCGGCCGGACGCGTCCGGCCGCGGCGCGCGCTTCGCGCGGCTCCTCGTCGCGCTCGCGATCGTCGCGTTCTCGTTCCTCACGGGGACGCTGATCCTCGCCTTCGTCTGATCACTCGGGCAGCACCAGGCCCTCGAGCGTGAACGTCGGCTCGAGCGACACCATCTCCTTCACGTAGCGGAACGCGAACGCGCGCGCCGACGTGCCCGGGGACTCGAGCTGGAGCACGTACTCGAGCTTCTGGTTCGAGACGCGCGCGGAGTAGCTCCCGACGGCGGTGCGCTTTCCCTCGCCGTCGATCGAGAAGAACTCGTGCTGGTTGCGGAACGAGCCGACCGCGTCGCCCGGTCCCGACGCCGGCGCGGGCGCCGGGCGGTCGATCGCGAGCAGGAAGTCCCGGCCGCCCGCCGCCGCCGGCGTCTGGCGCGTGAGCGTCGCGGTGACGACGCCGTCGCCGCGCACGATCGACTCGCCCTCGTCGGGCAGCGCCTCGAAGAGGATCTCGCCGATCTCCGTCGGGACGACGAACGTGGCCCGGAACGAGAGCCGCGCGATCGCCTTCACGTCGAAGGGCACTCCCGGGAGCTCGACGCGGAGCTCGGACTGCCGGATCGAGCGCCCCGTGCCGCCGAAGCTCCGGAACGAGCGGCGCTGCGGCGCGGCGGGCTCGGCGCCCGAAGGGAGGAGCGCGCGCCCGTCCGAGGCGATCGCCTCGACGACCGCCGCCTCGGAGTGGCCGACGACGGGCAATCCCGATTCCCAGCGCACGCCGAACGTGAGCGAGAGCTCGCGGCGGCTTTCCTCCTGCGTGTCGTCCTCGCGGCCAAAGCGGCGGACGCGCTCGTCGCGGAGGCGCTCCTCGCCGAGCGTCACGAGGAACGGGCCGTCGACGGCGCGCGGCGCTCGCGTCGAGCCCGCCGCCACCACGCGGATGTCGGCGACGAAGGAGCGCGTGGCGGCGTCGTACTGGTCGTCGAACTCGAAGTCCGCGCCCAGAGCGAGGCAGAAGGCGTCGAGCGCCGCGAAGAAGGGCTTCTCCCGGATCGCGAGCGGCGCGGCGAGCGGTCTTCCTGCGCCCCCCGCCGGTCCTGTTCGGAGCGCGGCGTCGAGTCGCACCGGGCGGCCGATCGCGGCCGTCAACCGCGCGCAGACGTCATCGGGGAGGAGGCTCGCGCCCTCGATCGTGACGGGCGTCCCCGTGGTGAGCGCGCGCATCCGGTCCTCGCGTCGGATGTCCTCGAGGCAGCGCTCGGCGCGGAGGCGCACCTCGGGGTCGCCGCTCGCGAGCGCGGCCTCGAGCGCCTCGCGCACCGCCGCGCCGCGGCGCCGCAGCTCGCTCTCGGCCGCGTCGCGCACCGAGAAGTCCACCGCTCCGAGCCGCTCGACGAGCGCCGCCGGCGCGAGCTTCTCCGGCGCCTCCTCCGGAAATTGGGTCTGACCCAATTTCGTGAGCGCGATCAGGACGGCGAGGTGCAGGCGCACGGGTCAGGATCCTTCGACGAGGACGATCGGGCGGATCTCGAAAGGCGGCGCGCCGCCGTTCGGCGCGTCGGCGATCTCCAGGATCGCGATCGCGAGCGGGAGGTGGAAGCGGCGCTGGCCCGCCGAGCCCGGGTTCAGGAACACGTAGCCGCCGACCTCGACCCGCTTCGGGGCGTGCGTGTGCCCGCAGACGACGAGCCGCGGCCGCGGCGCACCCGCGGCCGCCCGCCGGTCGAGCGCAACGGCCCACTCGGCCTCGGACCGGCCGATGTGCGTCATGTGGATCGGTAGGCCGCCGAGCGTCACGTCGACCGAATCCGGGATCCGGGACGCGCCGGGGAAGTCGTCCACGTTGCCGCGCACCGCCACGACGGGCGCGATCTCGCGGAGCGCGTCGAGGACGTCGGGGTCGCCGAGGTCCCCCGCGTGGAGCAGGTGATCCACGCCGCGGAAGTGCTCGAACACGCCCGGGTGGATGACCCCGTGGGTGTCCGACAGGACGCCGATCTTCATGCCGTGAGCGAACTCGGGGTCTCGCGTGTCGCCAGAACGTGCGGCCCCACCCCATCTTGCTCTATTGGGACCAAACCCGTCCCAATTTTCCGTGGATATAGCACCATTTCGATCCTATACTTCGAGCCGTCGCCGACGTTCCCACTCCCCTACTCGCCCGATCGCCCCCCGACCTCCTCCGGCGCCGGATCGTTGGACCGGCCGAACGGAGGGGTCGGATCCGGACGGGCGATCGCGCGGCCGCCGCGGGCCCGAGCCGACGGCGGGTCGCGGGCCCGAAGACCGAGGACGCGAGAAATGCCGACCGACACCAACACCCTCGAAGACCTGGCGCAGCAGGACTACAAGTACGGCTTCGTCACGCCGATCGAGTCCGAGTCGATCCCGCCCGGCCTGAACGAGGACGTCATCCGGCTCATCTCGCGGAAGAAGAACGAGCCCGACTGGATGACGGAGTGGCGGCTCAAGGCGTACCGCCACTGGCTCACGATGGAAGAGCCGAAGTGGCACAACGTCCATTACCCGGCGATCGACTACCAGTCGATCATCTACTACTCGTCGCCGAAGCAGAAAGGCGACGGCCCGAAGAGCCTCGAGGACGTCGACCCCGAGCTGCTCAAGACTTACGAAAAGCTCGGCATCCCCCTCACCGAGCAGAAGATGCTCGCCGGCGTCGCCGTCGACGCGGTCTTCGACAGCGTCTCGGTCGCGACCACCTTCAAGGCGAAGCTCGCGGAGATGGGGATCGTCTTCTGCTCGTTCTCCGAGGCGATCCAGCACCACCCCGAGCTCGTGAAGAAGTACCTGGGCTCGGTCGTGCCGATCACCGACAATTTCTTCGCCACGCTCAACTCGGCGGTCTTCAGCGACGGCTCCTTCGTGTACGTCCCGAAGGGCGTCCGCTGCCCGATGGAGCTCTCGACCTACTTCCGCATCAACGCCGCGAAGACGGGCCAGTTCGAGCGCACGCTCATCGTCGCCGACACGGGCGCCTACGTGAGCTACCTCGAGGGCTGCACCGCGCCGATGCGCGACGAGAACCAGCTCCACGCGGCCGTCGTCGAGCTCGTCGCGCACGACGACGCGACCATCAAGTACTCGACCGTCCAGAACTGGTACCCGGGCGACAAGGAAGGCCGCGGCGGCATCTTCAACTTCGTCACGAAGCGCGGCAAGTGCGCCGGCCGGAACTCGAAGATCTCCTGGACGCAGGTCGAGACCGGCTCGGCGATCACGTGGAAGTACCCGAGCTGCATCCTGCAGGGCGACGGCTCCGTCGGCGAGTTCTACTCGGTCGCCGTCACGAACAACCGCCAGCAGGCCGACACCGGGACGAAGATGATCCACGTCGGCAAGAACACGAAGAGCACGATCGTCTCGAAGGGGATCTCGGCCGGCTTCGGCCAGAACACGTACCGCGGGATGGTGAAGATCCTGCCCGGCGCGACGGGAGCCCGCAACTACTCCCAGTGCGACTCGATGCTCATGGGCGACAAGTGCGGCGCGCACACGTTCCCCTACCTCGAGGTGAAGAACACGTCCTCCACCGTCGAGCACGAGGCGTCGACCTCGAAGATCGGCGAGGACCAGATCTTCTACTGCAAGAGCCGCGGGCTCTCGGCCGAGGACGCCGTGAGCATGATCGTGAACGGCTTCTGCAAGGAGGTCTTCCGCGAGCTGCCCATGGAGTTCGCCGTCGAGGCGCAGAAGCTCCTCGGCGTGAGCCTCGAGGGCAGCGTCGGCTGAGCCCGACGCCGCGTCAGCCGCCCGCTTCCGCGACGAACCGACCCGAACGAAGGGACCCGACGACACCGCCATGATGCTCGAGATCAAGAACCTGCACGCCACGGCCGCCGGGAAGCCGATCCTGAAGGGCATCGACTTGAAGGTCGAGCCGGGCCAAGTCCACGCGATCATGGGCCCGAACGGCTCCGGCAAGAGCACGCTCGCGCAGGTGCTCGCCGGCCGCGATACGTTCGAGGTGACCGAGGGCTCGGTGACGTACGAGGGGAAGGACCTCCTCGAGATGGCCGCCGAGGACCGGGCGCGCGAGGGGATCTTCCTCGCGTTCCAGTACCCGGTCGAGATCCCGGGCGTCTCCAACACCTACTTCCTCAAGGCCGCGCTCAACGCGATCCGGAAGCACCGCGGCGAGCCCGAGCTCGACGCCGTCGAGTTCCTCCAGATCGTGAAGCAGCGGATGAAGCTCGTCGAGATGGACGAGGCCCTCTTGAAGCGCCCCGTCAACGAGGGCTTCTCGGGCGGCGAGAAGAAGCGGAACGAGATCTTTCAGATGGCCGTCCTCGAGCCCAAGCTCGCGATCCTCGACGAGACGGACTCGGGCCTCGACATCGACGCGCTCAAGATCGTCGCGCACGGCGTCAACTCGCTGCGCTCGAAGAGCCGCTCGATCGTCGTCGTGACCCACTACCAGCGACTCCTCAACTACATCGTCCCCGACTTCGTGCACGTCCTCTCCGGCGGCCGCATCGTGCGGTCCGGCGGCAAGGAGCTCGCGCTCGAGCTCGAGGCGAAGGGCTACGCCGGCGTGTTCGACGCCGCCTGATCACTCGACCGCGATATCACGCATGAGCGTCGCCACCCGCACCGCGGCCGCCGCGCCGCAGAACGTCCACGCCGACAACTTCGCGCGCTTCGACTCGGAGCGCGGCTCGTCGGCGCCCGGCTTCGTCCGCGACCTGCGTCGCGAGGCCCTCGAGCGGTTCTCCGAGGTCGGATTCCCCACGACCCGCGACGAGGACTGGAAGTACACGAGCGTCGCGCCCATCGCGAAGACGCCGTTCCGCCTCGCGCCGGCGCGCCCCCCCGCGGCCTCGCCCGCGCTCCTCGAGCCGTTCCGCCTCGGAGCGAAGTGCGCGCACGAGATCGTCTTCGTGAACGGCGCGTTCTCGCCG
>Ga0187894_10007523_pt1 | contig 10243 bp, 7 predicted proteins | sample GBC1701081metaG_FD_136650 | JGI IMG/M metagenome (GOLD analysis project Ga0187894, IMG submission 136650) | White microbial mat communities from a lava cave in the Kipuka Kanohina Cave System on the Island of Hawaii, USA - GBC170108-1 metaG ... | reverse complement strand
GGGCAGCCATTCCGCGTGGCGCGCCCCGGGGACGCGCAGCGGCGAGAGCGTGCCGGCCGCGTCGCACAGATGGAGTCCGTCCGTCCCCAGCACCGCGGCGCGGCGCCCGTCGGGCGACCAGACGACGCGTTTGCCGGGAACACATCCGCCGAGAATGACCGCGGCCAGTGCCGCGACACCGATGAGGTTTCTGCGATTCATGAGCGATCTCCAAAAGCCGGTCGACGACCGGTGCTGGTCCAGGTGAAACCGGCCGGCGCGCCGGCCGACCGAGCCGGCGACGATCGGCCGAATGCTCGTTCCGCCGACCACAGGCTGGATGAATTCGATCCCTCCATTTCCGCCGCGGCCATCTGCGGCGGTCCGCCATCGACCGGCGCGACGCCCGTTCGCGGCAGCGCCATCCACGCCAGTCCGAATCCCACGACGATCGAGGCCGCGACCGCCAGGCCGGCGCGAGCGCGCCGCCAGCGCTGGGCCGTCCGCTCGGCCAGCAGGATGCGATCGCGCGGAAAGGCGGGCAGCGTCACCCCTTCGGGCGTGGCCAGCGCCCGCCGCGCCAGGCTCGCGACGTTCGAATAATCGCGTGCCGACGCCGCCTCCTGCGGATGTTCGCGGAGATAGGCGTCGAGCAGTTGTACGGCGTCGGGGGCAAGCGCGCCGAGGCCGCGGTCGATCAGAAGCCGTTCGAGCAGTTCTGGATTCATGGTCGTCTCTCCTCCGCGGGGCGCATCCGCTCCCGCAGTTGCCGCACTGCCTGGTGCAGCCGCGATCGCACCGTGCCGACCGGAATGTTCAGCACGGAGGCGATCTCGTCGTAGGACAACTCCGCGCCGAGCCGCAGCTCCAGCGCCTCGCGCAGCGTGTCGGGCAGAGCCGTGATCGCTTCACGCATCTCGGCCACGCGCGGATCGGGCCGCGGCCCGCTCTGCACGGCCACGTCGGAGGCGAGCGGCACGGTGTCGCGCCGCCGCCGGGCCGCCGTCAGCCCCACGTTGCGGGCGATGGCGAAGAGCCACGCCCGCGGAGAGGTCGCCGCCTCCATCCGCGCGGGGGTGCGGACTGCCTGCACGAAGGTTTCCTGCAGCAGGTCTTCCGCCGCGTCGCCGCGGCCGAACCGTCGCCGGAGGTAACTGAGCAGCGCCGCCCCATGCTCGCGGTAGAGCGTTTCGGCGAAGCTGGGGGCGATCTGGGTCACGGTTTCGACTCCGACCTGCGTCCGTGCCGCGGTGATTGCCGCGGCCACTCACACGTCGCGCGGAGGCACGAAAAAGTTCATCCATTCGGGAGGAGAGATCGAATTTTCGCAACTCCCGCCGGGACGGGATCTTATTCGCGAGGGGTGCGATGCGGTTTCGACCCGATCCGCGCGGAAAGTGCGGCCCTCGCATGCCGACGCAGGCGTCATGCAGGGCGCCTTGCGCGCTGTGGCATGGCGCCCGATTATCGTTTTCCCCCCTTTTCAAGGGGGGACCCAGGGGGGTTTTCAAAAACCCATTCGCTCCTTTCCGCCCGCGGTTCTGATTCACAGCTCGCGGTTCTGATCAAGTCTGAAGTACGAAACAGAAAATGTGACAACAGGACCGCGAGCGGAAGCGAGCGGATCGAATCCACTGGATTCCCGCTTGCGGGAATGACGAATGTCGCGCCGGCGCGACCGCCATTGCACGGGCGCGATTGCCACTGTACGGGCGCGATCGCCGCCGCGCGGGCGCGATCGCCATAGCGCCACCGCTACTTCGTCGCGAAGGCTTCCATCGGCGGGCAGGCGCAGACCAGGTTGCGATCGCCATAGACGTTGTCGATGCGCCCGACCGCCGGCCAGAACTTGTTCTCGCGCACCCAGGGGAGCGGAAAGGCGGCCTGCTCGCGCGAGTAGGAATGGGGCCAGGCATCGGAGCAGACGACTGCCGCGGTGTGCGGTGCGTGCCGCAGCGGATTGTCCTCCCGGTCGCCGCGCCCCTGTTCGATCGCGCGGATCTCCTCGCGGATCGCGATCAGCGCGTCGCAGAAGCGGTCCAGCTCGGCGCGCGGCTCGCTCTCGGTCGGCTCGATCATCAGCGTGCCGGGCACCGGCCAGGACATGGTCGGCGCATGGAAGCCGAAGTCCATCAACCGCTTGGCGATGTCCTCCACGCGGATGCCGGCGCTCTTCTCGAAGGCGCGGCAATCGAGAATGAATTCGTGCGCGATCCGCCCGCGTTTTCCCCGGTAGAGCACCGGAAAGTGCGGCTCCAGCCGTTTCGCCATGTAGTTCGCGTTGAGAATGGCGAGCTGCGTCGCGCGTTTCAATCCTTCCGCCCCCATCAGCGCGATATAGACCCAGGAGATCGTCAGGATGCTCGCGCTGCCATGGGGCGCGGCCGAGACCGGGCCGATCGCCTGCTTGCCGCTCCGCGATTCCATGAAAGGATGGCTCGGCAAAAAGGGAACGAGGTGCGACGCGACGCCGATCGGTCCCATCCCCGGCCCGCCGCCGCCGTGGGGGATGCAAAAGGTCTTGTGCAGGTTGAGATGGCAGACATCCGCGCCGATGTCCCCCGGCCGGCAGAGGCCCACCTGCGCGTTGAGATTGGCCCCATCCATGTAAACCTGTCCGCCATGGTCATGCACGATCGCGCAGAGTTCGCGGATTCCCTCTTCATAGACGCCATGCGTCGAAGGATAGGTCACCATGATCGCCGCCAGCCGGTCGCGATGCTGTTCCGCCCGCGCCCGCAGATCGGCGGGATCGATGTTCCCCTGTGAATCGCAGGCGACGGGAACCACGTCGAACCCCGCCACCACCGCGCTGGCGGGATTGGTGCCGTGCGCCGAAGTCGGAATCAGGCAGACGGTGCGGCGTCCCTCGCCGCGATGCTCGTGATAGGCGCGAATCACCATCAGGCCGGCGTACTCTCCCTGCGAGCCGGCGTTGGGCTGGAGCGAGACGGCCGCGAATCCGGTGATCTCCGCCAGCCAGCCTTCGAGCTGTTCGAAGAGTTCCGCATAGGCGCCGGCCTGCTCCGCCGGCGCGAAGGGATGCATCCCGCCGAACTCCGGCCAGGTCACCGGCAGCATCTCGGAGGTGGCGTTGAGCTTCATCGTGCAGGAGCCGAGCGGGATCATCGAATGGGCGAGCGACAGGTCGCGCGACTGGAGGCGGAACAGGTAGCGCAGCATGTCCGTCTCGCAGTGATGGCTGTTGAAGATCGGATGGGTCAGGTAGCCGCTGCGGCGCGCGAGCGCCGCGGGATAGTCCGGCCGGGCGGCGGCCAGCAGTTCGTCCACCGTCACCGCGTCGCCGCCGCCGGTGTCGAAGGCGTCGAGCAGCGTCGCGACTTCCGCGCGCTCGGTTTTCTCATCCAGCGAGATGCCCAGGCTGCCGTCGCCGAAGTCGCGCAGATTGATGTGCGCGGCGCGGGCGCGCGCCAGCATCTCCGCCGCCGGGCGCTTCGACGGGCGGACGCGCAACGTATCGAAGTGGGGCCCCTCGCTGACCTGGTGTCCCAGTTGCTTCAGCCCCGCCGCCAGCGCCGCGGTGAAGCCGCGCACGCGCTCGGCGATCCGCCGCAGGCCGTCCGGTCCGTGATAGACGGCGTACATGCCCGCCATGATCGCCAGGAGCACCTGCGCCGTGCAGATGTTGCTGGTCGCCTTCTCGCGGCGGATGTGCTGCTCGCGCGTCTGAATCGCCAGTCGATAGGCGGGCTGTCCCTGCGCGTCGCGCGACACCCCCACCAGCCGTCCGGGCATTTGGCGCGCATATTCGGCGCGCGTCGCCAGATAGGCGGCGTGCGGTCCGCCGTAGCCGAGCGGGACGCCGAAGCGCTGCGACGAGCCGATGGCGACGTCGGCCCCGAACTCGCCGGGCGGGCGCAGCAGCGTCAGCGCCAGCAGATCGGCGGCGACCACCAGCATCGCGCCGGCGGCGCGGGCCTTCTCGGCGGTCGCGGCGTAGTCGCGGATGCGGCCGTCGGTCGCGGGATACTGCACCAGCCCGCCAAAACAGCCGGCGGTCGAGAAATCGAACTTTTCCACCGGACCGACGCGGACCTCAATCCCCAGCGGCTGGGCGCGGGTCTGAACCACCGCGATCGTCTGCGGATGGCAGTCCTCCGCGACGAGGAAGATGGCGCCTTCGCCGCGCCGCACCGCGCGGCACATCGTCATCGCCTCGGCCGCGGCGGTGGCCTCGTCCAGCAGAGAGGCGTTCGCCAGCGGCAGGCCGGTGAGGTCCGCCACCAGGGTCTGAAAATTGATCAGCGCCTCGAGCCGCCCCTGCGCGATCTCCGCCTGATACGGGGTGTACTGCGTGTACCAGCCGGGGTTTTCGAGAATGTTGCGCTGGATCACCGGCGGCGTGATGGTGTCGTAGTAGCCGCATCCGATCAGCGAGCGGCGGACCTGGTTGCGCGACGCGAGGCGATGCAGTCCGCGCAGCAGTTCATGTTCGCCGCGCGGCGCGCCGAGCGCCAGCGGTTTGTCCATGCGGATCGCCGCCGGGACGGTCTGCTCGATCAGTTCGTCCAGCGAGCCGCAGCCGAGCAGGGCCAGCATCTGGGCCACGTCCGACTCGTCGGGTCCGTTGTGTCGGTGAACGAATGTGTCCGATGGATTCAGGATCGGCTGAGCCGATGGACCGTCGTGCATGGATGCTGCTCGTGCGATTTCGGGGGAGACCGGCTGCCTCCGGCGTGCGGGCCGCTCCACGTGGCTCGGCCGGCCGGGACGCGGGAGTATAGCCGATCGACGCGCTCCGGCCGTGCGGCGGGCAGAGGAGAGATGGCCCAACCTCCCCTGGCCCTCTTTGAACAAACCTCCCCTGGCCCCTCCTTTATAAGGAGGGGAAAAAACTGGGCGCTTGCGTCGGCATGCGGGCTCTTCTGTCTGCTCCTGTTGCTTTCCGCCCTTTGCTTCCCGCACTATTCGCCAGAATTTTTTCCCCCCTTTTCAAGGGGGGACCCAGGGGAGTTTTTTAACATCCTCCGATCCCTCGTCATTTTCGAGGAAGTTCGTCAATCCCGGTAATTTCGTCATTCCCGCGAAAGCGGGAATCCAGAATGGATCGAGTTGACGCGCTAGTGGGTGATGGTGCCCGTGTACGCCGCCGGCGTCAGCAGCGCGTCAAGCTGTGAGGGGTTGGAGACGCGCACACGGATCATCCAGCCCTTTTCGAAGGGGCTTTCGTTGACATATTCGGGGTGATCGTTGAGTTCGGTGTTCAGGGCGATCACTTCGCCGTCGACGCCGCTGTAGAGATCGCTGGTCGCTTTGACCGACTCCACCACGCCGAAGGGCTTGCCGGCCGTGAGCTTCTTGCCGATCGCGGGCAGATCGACGTAGGTAACGTCCGTCAGCTCGTCGGCCGCGAACTGCGTGATGCCGATGGTGCACTCGTCACCGCGCAACAGGTGCCACTCGTGCGACTTCAGATAGCGGCGATCGGTGGGAACGTTCATCATCATCCTCGCTTACGGGACGTCCTGAAATTTAACGCGGTCGCGGAGAAAACAAAAGGGGGCCGCCCTCTCACGGCGCGGCGTCGGGAACCAGGTCGGCGGTCAGAATCTGATCGCCGCGCTTGATCGTGAGCGACACGCTCCGCCCCGGCGTCCAGCGCTCCATCATCCGCTTCAACTCCTGCGTCGATCGCGCCTGCACGCCGTCGACGGCCAGAATCAGGTCGTCCGATTTCAGCCCCGCTCTCGCCGCGGGGGAGTCCGGCGCGACGCGATCCACATAAGCCGCCGGCTTTCGCCGCCCCAGTTCGAAGAGACGGATTCCCGTGTAGACCCGGCCGCCCCGCGCCGCCGTTTCGCCGCGCGGCGCGTCGCCGGTCGTGGCGACCTGCGTCGCCGTCGCGCTGCCGCCGGCGCCGTTCGTCCCTTCGGCCAGAAACGCGCGCACCTCCTCGACCGGCAGCGCGAAACTGAGATAGGTGTTGGTGCGGTCGGAGACCACGATTTTTCCGAGCATTCCGACGAACCGGCCATCCAGATCGAGCAGCGGCCCGCCCGCCATGCCGGGATTGCAGGTGATCGCGTCGAAGAGCAGCACGTCGCCGCGATAGTGATAGACCTGCTTGCGGCGCCGCGCCGCGAGCTGCGTGCGCAGGCTGAAGACGCCGCGCACGACCGAGACGGCCTCCTCGCCTTCCGCCACTTTGTAAGTGTTGCCCATCGCGAGGATCGGATCGCCGGGCAGCAGCCTGTCGCTCGTGCCGAGTTCGAGATGGGGCAGATGGTCGCCCGCGACGCGGATCAGCGCGAGCTGCCGCGCGTCGTCGCGCCGCAGCACGGTCGCCTCCGTCTCGCGCCCGTCATGCAGCACGGCCCGCACGCCGGTCCCTTCGAGCAGCAGCGAGAGCGCGGTCACCGCCAGGCCGTCGGCCGAAATCAGCACGCCGACGCCGTAACCATGCTCGAGACTGATCCCCGCGCCGTAGAGCTTTACCACGGCGGGCAGCGCCGCCTCGATGGCCGCGCTCTGCGCGTTGGCGGCCGGCGCATCGGCCCGCGCCGCGCCCGGCGCGGTGAGCAGCGCGGCGGCGATGACCGCGAGCCGCATCAGGAATTCAGTCGCGCGTCCGGAGTTCATACCGTTCGATGCGCTCCTCATGCTTCAGCGCGTGATCCACAAAACAAACGCGGCGGTGGGGCAGCCGCAGCGCGCCGGCCGCGCGAACGTCGCCATATTCATAGCGCCGCGGACCGCCTTCGCCCGCGCTCTGAAAGGCGATGCGAAGCAGCTCGCCGCTCTCGAAGTCGAAGGTCACTTCCACGTCGCGCCGCGGTTGCACCACGCGCGAGAGCACGATCGCCAGGCGACCTCCCACCTCGTCGCCGCGCAGCACCTGCCACTCCGCCCGGCGCGGCTCGGCGGGCGGATTCAGCAGACTGAGCCGGACCGCCGCTTCCAGCGCGTCGTCGTCCAGTCCGCGCGCGTCGCGGTCCCATCCCGGCGGCGGAGCGGTCTCGGCCGATTCGATGGCGGCGGCCTCCGCGCGATCGCCCGGCGCGGCCGGCGCAGCGCGGCGCGCGAAGCGTTTCCAGCCGCCGATCGATGCCGCTGCCTCGCGCCCGCCCACGGCGGCGAGCCAGCGATCAAAGGTCCGGCGCGTCTCCAGCGCGTTGGCATCCCAGTTGATTCCCGACAACGGCTTGATCATCTTCTTCTGCATCTGCTCGGGAATGTCGCGCGGCATCCTTGGCGCGCGCGGGAGCGGCAGGTCGTCCAACTGGAAGTGGAGCGTCCGTTTCTCCGCTCCGCGCTCGATCTCCACGGTCACCGGCCAGTAGGCGGGATAGGCCGCGACGAGCGATGCGAGCTGATTCGCGCTGCGCAGAGCCACGCCGTCGAGCGAGTTCAGCCGGTCTCCCTCGCGCAATCCCGCCCGCCACGCGTCGGAGGATTCGAGAATCTGCTCGACCGCGACGCGATGCAGCGCCGCGTCCATCACCGTCGCGCCGAGCGTGGCGTGCGGCGTGACCAGTCCGGCCCGCAGCGCCGGGATGAAGCGCCGAATCTGGCGCATGCTCACCGCGTAACCGACGCCGACATTGACCCGGCCGCGCTCCTCGATCCCGATGCGCCCATTGATGCCGATCAGCCGGCCGCCCATGTCAAAGAGCGGTCCGCCGGAGTTGCCGGGATTGATCGACGTGTTGATCTCCAGGCAGTCGGTGTAGAAGAGCGAGCGATCCTGTCCCGCGAGGTAGCGGTGCAGGCCGGAGATGATTCCGAAGGTCACCGTCGGCTGGAAATCCTCCGCCAGGAGGAAGGGATTGCCCATCGCCAGCGATTCGTCTCCCAGGCGCACGGCGGCCGAGTCGCCCAGCGGTGCGAAGGGCAGCGACGAGGCGGACGTCAGCCGGAACATGGCGATGTCGCCCGCCGGATCGAAACCGAGCACCTCCAGCGGATAGGCAACACCGTCGCTGCACCCCCCTTCGCCGCGCCGCGGTTCGCCGAGCGAGGCGATCACGTGATAGTTCGTCAGGCCATGTCCTTCGGCGTCGATCAGGACGCCCGAGCCGCCGCCATTGCGGTTGCCGGGCGGAAATATGCAGACGACCGTCGGCGCGAGCTGCCGCACGAGATCCACGCGCGTACTCTCGGCGGCGCGGACCATTTCCAGTTGCGCCGGTGTCGCGGTGAATCCTTCGAACTGCGGCGAATCGGCCATCGTCGAGGCGGTGATGAAGAGGATCGCGGCGAGAAAAGTGCAAGCCGGAGTTTCTTGTATCGTCGCTCTGTTGTTGTCATCCAGAGCTCCGACCTTGTAATTTCGAATCCCGACTTTGTATTTCCGAGCCCCGACCGTAAGGGAGGGGTTCTTCTGCGCCGCGAATAAGACATTCCCAGCGCTTCGTCCGGCACGCACTGATGTGGACCGCTCCCTCACGGTCGCGGCTCTGTAATACCGGGTCGCGGCTCGGAACAAGTGGCTTGCGGCGCAGAAGTGCCGGGTCGTGGTTCGGTAATAACAGGCGACGGCCGCAGGATTTTCGCCAGCCGCGCGATGGTCTCCGGCGCATCGAGTGAGGCCTTGCCGAATCCGGGCTGCCCCCCCTCGCGCATTGCCGCAGCCTGCGCGTCGGCGTAGTTGCTGATCATCATGATCGGCGTGCTGCGGAGCGCCGCGTCGGACTTCGCCCGGCGCAACAGTTCGATTCCTTCCGCGCCGCCGTCGAAGATCAGGCGATTGACGAGGACGAGGTCATAGGCGGTATCGCGCATCCGTTCGATCGCATCCGCCACGTGCATGACGCGGTCAATGGCCACGTCGAAATGCTGTTCCAGCATCCGCCGGATCGCGAAGTGGTCCGGGGTGCAGTTGCCGACATCGAGAATGTGCCGCTGGCTCATGGATTATTTTTTCCGCGATTATTTTATGCGCGCGGCGGGACGGCGTCATTCCGCGACCGGCGCCGCGTACTTGGTCGGATTGGGTCGACCACGCTCGGCCGAAGGCGGCTGTGTCACATCAAGACCGGCGGCGAATCAGAGCGTCCGGAGGAATGCGATGAGCGCTTTCTTCTCCTCGGCGGGCAGCTCCAGTCCGAACGGATGCCCCGGCACCGCGCGATGCGTCGCACCCGGGCCGCGCCAGCCGGTCGGAACGTAATCCTCCCGCAGCCGCCGCGGATCGAACCAGTCGGCGCGACCGATCTGCCGCCCTTATCATACGGATGACCGACCCCGGCATCACTCTGCGGGAGGATCGCTCATGCAGATATCTCAGCGGGCCGCCGCCCTGGCCGAGTCCGCCACCATGGCCGTTTCAAGCCGCGCGGCGCAGATGCGCCGCGAAGGCATCGACGTGGTCGCGTTCGGCGCGGGCGAGCCGGACTTCGACACCCCCGCCCCGATTCGCGACGCCGCCAAGCGTCATCTCGACGCCGGCCGCACGCGCTACGCCCCCAACGGCGGGGTGCCCGAGGCGCGCAAGGCCGTACAGGAGAAACTGCGCCGCGACAACAACCTGACCTACGACGCCGCGCAGGTCATGCTGACCTGCGGCGGCAAGGAGGCGCTCTGGCTGGCCTTCTCGGCGCTGCTGAATCCGGGCGACGAGGTGCTGCTGCCGGTTCCCTACTGGGTCAGTTTTCCCGAACAGGTGCGGCTGAGCGGCGGCGTGGTGCGCCCGCTGATGGGGCGGGAGGAGAACAGCTTCAAGCTGCAGCCGGAGGAGATCCGCGCCGCGATCACGCCGCGCACGCGCATCTTCGTCTTCAACAGTCCGTCCAACCCGGGCGGCTTCACCTACACGCCCGACGAGACCCGCGCCATCGCGGCGGTGCTGCGCGGAACCAGCGTCGCCGTGCTGGCGGATGAGCTGTATGACCGGCTGCGCTTCGACGGAGTGGAGACGCTGAGCTTCGCCGCGATCGACGCCGACGCCTACGGACGCACCATCACGATCAATTCACCCGCCAAGAGCTACGCCATGACCGGCTGGCGCGTCGGCTATGCCGCGGGTCCGAAGCCGGTGATCGACGCGATGGGCCGGCTGCAATCCCACATGACCAGCGGTCCCTGCACCTTCAACCAGTGGGCCGCGGCCGACGCGCTGACCGGCGACCAGGCGAGCGTCGAAGTGATGCGGCGCGAATTTGAGAAGCGCGGCCACCACATGCACGCGCGGCTCTGCAAGCTGCCCGGCGTCACCTGCGTGAAGCCCACCGGCGCCTACTACTGCTTTCCCAACGTGCGCGGAACCTTCGCGAAGCTCGGGGCGAACGGCTCGGGCGACTTCGCG
>Ga0187894_10007522_pt1 | contig 10244 bp, 5 predicted proteins | sample GBC1701081metaG_FD_136650 | JGI IMG/M metagenome (GOLD analysis project Ga0187894, IMG submission 136650) | White microbial mat communities from a lava cave in the Kipuka Kanohina Cave System on the Island of Hawaii, USA - GBC170108-1 metaG ... | reverse complement strand
TCAGCCGCGGATCGTCCGGTGACACGCGATAGAGGCCCGCCGGATCCTTGACGCGCATCACCGTGATGACGCCATCCTTGTTCAAGTCCTCGGGACCGTCTTCGTCGACGCGCCCGTCGTTGTCATCATCCAACGGCGTCAGGTTCGTCTTGCGGCCGATGCGCGGCGTGGCAAAGAAGTCCTCCGCGCCGTCGACGTTCAGCCGCGGCACGATGTAGAAGACGCCGGCGTCCAGCCGCTTCTTCACGTCGCCTTCGACGGTGGCGTTCGTGAGGAGGTGATCGATGATGTGGAGCGCCAGTTCGCCGCCGACGAGCTGATCGGCCTCGAAGGTACCGCCGATGAACAGCGCCGGACGCGCGTCCAGCGGGACGCCGCCCGGATTCGCGATCTCCACCGCCCAGATGACGCGGCCCTGGCGGGACTTGCCGATCTCGACCAGCTTCATGCGGGTCGCGTGCGTCTTCGCCCACTCCTGCAGCGTGGCGGTCAGCGTGGCGTACGAGTGATACGTCGACAGATCGGCGGCGGCCGCGTCCGCGCGTGCGGCGGTCAACCCCCACGTGAGGGTCGCGCAGACGGCGAGAGCGGTGAGCTGGCCGAAGGTCCAGCGTCGGGACACAGGCGTTCTCCTGAACAAGGAAACGAGCGGCTCCACACCGGCGTAGTGAACGACAAGACGCCGGCTCATACCCGTTTACGAGCAATCATCGACCCCTGCTTACCCGCGCGCACGCACCGTGGAGCTTTCCGGTAGAATGCGCGCACACCTCGTCTCCCAAGGAATCCCATGCGACCATCCGCCATTCTCGCCGCCGCCGCGAGCCTCGGCCTGACGGTGCTCGCGGCCGCGCCGCGCGCCAGCGATGCCGACTTCGCCGCCGGACAGACCGCGACGTCCTCGAACGCCACACGCGCAATCACCGCCGCCACCCGCGACGCGGACCAGTACATCCCGGATCTCAAGGCACTCACCACCAGCGCGGCCGCGTCGAGCGAGCTGCGGGAACTGGTGGAGCGCTTCACGACCGATCGCGGGATCCTGCTCCGGTTCTACACCATCGCGTCGCCCGTGCGTCGCGCGCGGGTCGGAGCGTTCTACAAGGCGTGGCAGGGACACCTGCGCGACGTCGCGTTCGAGAAGCTCGGCGTCGAAGGGCGGATCGACTACGTCCTGCTGCAGAACCACCTCGCCAACAGCCTGCTCCTGCTGGACCGCGAAGCCAGGAACGCCAGCGAAACCGCGCCGCTGCTCCCCTTCGCGGACACCATCACCGGGCTGCTCGAACAGCGACGCCTGCTGGAACCCATCGACGGGCGGAAGGCGGCCGCGACGCTCGATCTGATGGCCGCGCAGATTGACGCGACACGGAAGATGGTCGAAGCGCTCGCCGCGCCCGCGGGACGCGGGTCCACGACACCAGACACGTCGAGCGACAGTGTCAACGGAGGTGGCGGTAACGGGAGTGGCGGCAACGGCAGCGGCAGGAGCGGCGGTGGACCGTCCGTCGCCGCCAGGACGCAGGCGGCGAATCCGAGCGGCGTCATGTCCAAGCCGTCCAAGGTCGTGGCCTGGCGGGCGGCGGAACAGATCGTCGCGCTGCGGCGCGCGCAGGAGGACTGGTTCAAACATTACGCGAGCTACGATCCGTCCTTCACCTGGTGGACCGACGAGCCGAACAAGCGTGTCGTCAAGGGACTCGGCGACTACGAGAAGATCCTGCGCGAAAAAGTCGTCGGCGCTCGTCCCGGCGAGGATGCGCCGATCGTCGGCGATCCCATCGGCCGCGACGCGCTCCTGTCCGACCTCGCGTCGGAGCTCATCCCGTACACGCCCGAGGATCTGATCGCGATCGCCAACCGCGAGTTCGAGTGGTGCGAAGCGGAGATGAAGAAGGCGTCGCGCGAGATGGGCTTTGGCGACGACTGGAAAGCGGCGCTGGAGAAGGTGAAGACGCTGCACCGTGAACCCGGTGATCAGCCCGCGCTCGTGCGCGACCTCGCGCGCGAGGCGATCGACTTCCTCCAGAAGAAGGATCTCGTCACCGTGCCGCCGATGGCGGCGGACCTCTGGCGCATGGAGATGATGTCGCCGGAGATGCAGAAGCAGGCGCCGTTCTTCCTCGGCGGCGAGACGATCCTCGTCGCGTTCCCGACGGAAACGATGGCGCACGAGGACAAGGTGATGAGCCTCCGCGCGAACAACGAACACTTCGCGCGCGCCACGGTCCACCACGAGCTGATCCCCGGCCATCACCTCCAGGGATTCATGACGCAGCGGTACAACACGCACCGCCGGCCGTTCGGCACGCCGTTCTGGACCGAAGGCTGGGCACTCTACTGGGAAATGTTGCTGTGGGACCAGGGCTTCCCGCGGTCGCCGGAGGACCGCGTCGGCATGCTGTTCTGGCGGATGCACCGCTGCGCGCGGATCATCTTCTCGCTCAACTTCCATCTCGGCCAGATGACGCCGCAGGAGTGCATCGATTTCCTCGTCGATCGCGTCGGCCATGAGCGGAACAGCGCGACGGGCGAGGTCCGGCGCTCGTTCCAGGGTAACTACGGTCCGCTGTACCAGGCGGCGTACATGCTCGGCGGCCTGCAGTTCCGCGAATTGCACCGGCAGCTCGTAGGTGACGGGAAGCAGACCGGCGGCGGGAAGATGTCGAACCGCGAGTTTCACGATCGCATCCTCCAGGGCGGCCCGATGCCCGTGGAGATGGTGCGGGCGCGGCTGCTCAATCAGCCGCCGGCGCGCGAGCACAAGGCGCAGTGGAAGTTTTCGTCGTAGGGGCCGCGTCATGGCGTCGACGCGCGGAAGCCGTGGACATACGCGGTTTTCCGCGCATCATTGTCCCCACGCGGGACGGATCACACCCGTAACCGCACGCTGGGACGCCCTGAGCGATCGAACGGTCGGGCCGGGATCAGCGTCAAATCTGCAATCGGACTGACGATTTCGTCATTTTCGGCAGGCAGACTCACAGTTCTGACACGGCCAATCGGGGGTTTTCGGCTGGCATTGAAGCTGAACCGTCTCGCCCCCAGCGTACGCCTGCCCGGTCCCGGACCGCCGGCAGGCCCCGGGCGGATGCCGCCCACCTCCAGGAGGAGACCGTTTCCATGCGTTTGCGTAGATTCAGATACTGGCAAGTGCCGCTCTTATGCCTGCTTGCACTGCTCACCCTCGCCGGCGCGCCGGCGGCGGCGCAGACCGCGACCGGCGCCGACCTCGAAGGGGTGGTCGTCGACGACACGAATGCCGTCATTCCCGGCGTCGTGATTACCGTGACGAATGTCGAGACAGGTGCCGTCCGTGAGGCGGTCTCGGACAATGCGGGCCGTTACCGCGTGTCGGCGCTCCCGCCGGGACGCTACAAACTGCGCGCGAACGGATCCGGGTACGCCCCGATCGAACGCGACGGGCTCGTGCTCCAGATCGGTCAGGTCGCAACCATCGAGCTGAAGATGCAGGTCCCCGGCGTCGAAGAAGTCGTCGTCGTCACCGAAGCCGCTCCCGTGGTCGAAACGGGCCGGACGCAGCTCGGGTCGGTCGTCAACCGGGTGGAAATCGAAAACCTCCCGATCAACGGTCGTGAGTTCCTCGACTTCGCGCGGACGGTGCCGGGCGTGTCGGGTCAGCAGACGTCGGGCCAGGGCAGCGGCCTGAGCTTCAACGGACAGCGCGGCCGCAGCAACAACGTCTCGGTCGACGGCGCGGACAGCAACGGCCAGTTGAACGGCAACACGCGGCTGACGCTCAGCCAGGAAGCCGTGCGCGAATTCCAGGTCGTCACGAACGCCTTCGCGCCGGAGTTCGGCCGCGCGGGCGGCGGTCTCGTCAACGTCGTGTCCCGCTCGGGCACGAACGCCTTCAGCGGCAACGCCTTCGCGTTCTTCCGGGACGAATCGCTGGACGGCCGGAACTTCTTCGCGCCGGACGGCCCCAAGCCGCAGTTCCAGCGCCAGAACTACGGGTTCACGCTGGGCGGGCCGATCGTCAAGGAGCGCACCTTCTTCTTCGGCGCCGTCGAGCAGATGAAGCGTGACGAGAGCGACGTCGTCGTCATCTCGGACGCGAACCTCGCGGCGATCAACGCCAGGCTGGCCGAGCGGCCCATCCCGGGCAGCAACGTCCGCGCGCTGCGGAGCGGCGTCGTGCCGGTGACGGCGGACCTGCTCCTGCCGTCGGTCAAGGTGGATCACCTGCTCGCGCAGGGCAGCACGCTGACGGTGCGCTATCTCTATGGCAAGTCGGAAGACGTCAACGCGGGGAGCATCACCCGCGGCGGGCTCGTGGATGAATCGGGCTCCGGCGGCGAGAAGACGATCGACCAGTCGCTGATGGTGAGCTTGACCAGCGTCTTCGGTCCGCGCCTCCTCTCCGAAACGCGCTTCCAGTACGCGCCCCGCGAGCTGATGCAGTCGGCCAACGACGGCATCGGTCCGCGCGTCACGATCTCCGGCGTCGCGACCTTCGGCCGCAACGTCAACTTCCCCGTCCGGCTGGACGAGACCGGCTATCAGGCGCAGCAGACCTTCGGCCTGCAGACCGGCGCGCACTACTTCAAGTTCGGCGGCGACGTGACGCACATCCGCGCGTTGACGTCGTTTCCCGTCAGCTTCGGCGGCAGCTTCACCTTCGCGAACCTGCAGTCGTTCCTCGACGGCCGTCCGTCGACCTTCGTGCAGGGCTTCGGCGATCCGGAGATCCGGCTGAACGACACGCTGGTTGCCGGCTTCCTGCAGGACACGTGGAAGATCGGCCGCAGCATGACGCTGGTCTACGGCGTCCGCTACGACTACGACCTGCAGCCGCAGAGCATCGCGCGCGACCCGAACAATCCGCTGCACAACGGGCTGCAGACGGGCATCCATCGCGACAGCAACAACATCCAGCCGCGCGTCAGCCTGGCGTACGATCCGGGCGGTGAAGGCCACTCCGTCATCCGCGCCGGCTACGGCCGGTTCTACGACAAGCTGTTCCTCCTCGTCGCGCGCAACGCGCTGCTGACCCGTCAGTCGATCACCCTCTCGGGCCAGAACGCGATCAATCAATTCGCGCAGGGCGCGTTCCCGCAGAACGGCCAGTTGCCTCCAGGACTGACGCTGACGCAGCCGAACATCACGCGGACGGCGGAAGACATCGAGATCCCGTACAACGATCAGGCGCACGTCGGCTTCGAACAGCAGCTCGCGCGGAACTGGTCGTTCGGCGCCAACTACGTCTGGGTGCGCGGCCGCGATCTGATCGTGTCCGACAGCGCCAACCTCGGACCGCCGGTGGAACTGACGCTGGGCAATGCCGCCACGCTCGGCGTCGCCAATCCGAGCTTCCAGCAGTTGGGCCGCCAGTTCTACGGCACGCGCAACCGCCTGGACCCGCAGTTCAACAACATCAACCTCGTCTCGTCCACGGGCCGCTCGCAGTACCACGGCCTGCAGACGTCGCTACAGAAGCGCTGGTCCAGCGGATCGCTGCTGCGCTTCGGCTACGTCCTGGCGCAAGCCAAGGATGACGCGTCGGACTTCGTGACGGGACAGCAGCCGGAAAACCCGTACGATCGCGCGGCGGAATTCTCGCGGTCGTTCGAGGACGCGCGGCACCGCGTGACGGTGACGGGCGTGTTCGATCTGCCCTACCGCAGCGACGCGAACAACCGTTCGGTCGCGCGCAGCATCTTCGGCAACTGGTCGGTGTCCACGCTGATCACCTACCGCAGCGGCACGCCGGACTCGATCACCGTCGGCTCCGACGTGAACGGCGACGGCAACTCCACGACCGACCGGCCGTTCGTCGACGGCGTCCTCCTTGGACGCAACAGCACGCTCGGCCCGGACTTCGCGACGGTCGACGCACGCCTGTCCAAGGCGTTCGCGCTCGGCGGCCGCGCGCGGCTGCACATCCTGATCGAAGCGTTCAACCTGTTCGACCGCGTGAACTACTTCAGCCCGAACAACGTCTGGGGCACGGGCTTCGAGCCGGCCGCCAGCTTCGGCGAGTTCACGGGCGCGGGCGACCCGCGTCAGACGCAGCTCGGCGTGAAGATCGAGTTCGACGAGTAGTTCTCAGTCGTCGATCTTCAGTCGTCAGTTTTTCCACCTGCCCAGCCTCGAAGGAAACTTCGGGGCTGGGTTTTCTATTTTCCGGCAGCTCATGCTGAGCAACCTGCTCAGTAGTTCTCAGTCGTCAGTATTCAGTCGTCAGTTTTTCCATCAGCTCAGCCTCGAAGGAAACTTCGGGGGCTGGGCTTTTCCGTTTTTCTAATAGCTCATGCTGAGCAGGCTGGCTCAGATATGGAATACTGACAACTGATCACTGACGACTGACAACTTCTATGGGCGTGACGTTGAAGTTCGCGAATCTGTGGCGCATCATCCGTGACGTCGATCTCGATGAGATCCGGCGGCAGGCCAAAGCGCCATTCCGGCTCGTCATTCTGGACGACGGCGTTCTGGAAGAGGGGGGCGGACCCGCTGCGCGTCTGCGCGATCTGTTCAGCGCGCCGCACGGACCGCATCCGGCGATCGAACTGCACGGCTTCGACGCGATCTGGACGCCGGGCGGCGCCAGCGTGACCAACCTCGCGCCGCACGCCGCGCTCGTGGTCACCAGCACGCCGCATCATTCGAGTCCGCTGACAACCGCCGTTACCCGGCTGCGTCAGGCACGCATCCCGATCGTGCTGGTCGTGACAGGTGACGCCGATCGCCGCGACGATCGATCGCTGGACGTGGACGAAGCGGTCTCGGTGGCGGCGCTGGACGCGTCTGCCGTGCGTCCGATCGGCGCGGCGCTGATGAAGGCGGTCCCGCCGGACACGCGGCTCGCGCTCGCGCGTCAACTGCCGGCGCTGCGTCCGTCGATGTTCGATGTGACGATTGAAGAAACGGCGCGGGCCAACGCGAGTTACGCCTTGACGACAGGCCTGGCGGAAGTCGTGCCGCTGCTGACGGTGCCGTTGAACCTGGGCGACATGATCGTGTTGACGAAGAATCAACTGATCATGGCCTACCGCCTCGCGCTCGCGGCCGGACGCGACGGCGAACCGCGCCAGCTCATTGGCGAGCTGCTGGGCGTCCTTGGCGGCGGACTGCTCTTCCGTCAACTCGCACGTCAACTCGTCGGCATGATTCCGGTGATCGGCCTGGTCCCGAAGATTGCCGTCGCGTATGGCGGCACGTGGGCCATCGGCCGTGCGGTGACGGTGTGGCTGACCGAGGGACGTGAAGTGACGTCGGAGCTGGTGCAGTCGATGGCGGCGGAGGGATTGGAGCGCGGACGCGGTGTCGCGACGGCGATGGTGGCGCAGGCCAAATCGACCGGACTGGCGGCGCGATCACGCTGGGACCGTCTGCGCAACCACCTGCCGCTGCGGCGATCGCGGCGCTGACGGGCGCCGCCGCGCCGCCTGACGGCGTCCAAGGAACCGCCCAAGGAGCCGGTCAAGGAATCAGGTTGTGCCGGCCGCGTGGCAGTGGGGTCACGCTGGCCGGTCTCGTGACGTGAAAGACTAGAATTCGATATGCAGACACGAACGCTTGGACGGAGCGACCTTCAGATCACCCCGATCGGCTTTGGCGCCTGGGCGATTGGTGGCGGCGATTGGGAATTCGGCTGGGGCCCGCAGGAGGAAGAGGCTTCGATTGACGCGATCCGCCGCGCGGTCGACCTCGGCATCAACTGGATCGACACGGCCGCCGTCTACGGCCTCGGTCACTCCGAAGAGGTCGTCGCCCGCGCGCTGGCAGGCCTGCCAGCCGACCGCCGGCCATACGTCTTCACGAAAGGCAGTCTGCCCTGGGACGATCACCGCAATATCGTCCACACCCTCAAGGCCGACTCCATCCGCCGCGAAGTCGAAGGCAGCCTGCGCCGGCTGCAGGTCGAACGCATCGACTTGTACCAGATCCACTGGCCGGCCTGGCCGGCGCGTCCGGCGGGCCACGATCCAGGCACGATCGAAGAGGCCTGGACAACGATGGCGGCGCTGCAGCAGGAGGGCAAGCTGCGACACATCGGCGTGTCGAATTTCAGCGCCGCGCAACTGGCGCGCCTCGACGCCATTGCGCCGGTCATCAACCTGCAACCGCCGTACTCGCTGGTACGCCGCGACATCGAAGCGCAGATCCTGCCCTGGTGCGAGTCGCATCAGGTCGGCGTCATCGTCTACTCACCCATGCAGTCGGGCCTGCTCTCCGGAGGCATGACGCGCGAACGCGCTGCCGCGCTGCCGGAAGGTGACTGGCGACGCAACAATCCCCGCTTCAAGGAACCAGAGTTGACGCGCAACCTCGCGATTGTCGACGGCCTGCGTGAGATTGGCGCGCGGCACGAACGCTCGCCCGGCGAGGTGGCCATCGCCTGGACACTGCGGTTGCCAGCGGTGACCGGCGCCATCGTTGGCGCGCGCAGCGCGGCGCAGGTCGAGGGCGTCATCGCAGCCGGCACATTCCGCCTGACGGCCGACGAGATCGCCGAGATCGAACGGCTGACCGCACAGCCGGTCCCCGGCAGCTAGACTCCGACGTTGGCCTGGGGCGCGCACGGCGGTTTCCATTCGCGGGGCGCTCCGGCCGGCTCGACGTCGGTCCCGTCCCCCTTCGCGTTTTGGTCTGGCGCGAAACCTTGGTTTCCTCGTATCTTGCTGCCCATGACGCCGACAACCGGACGGCTGATCTCGCTCGATCCCCGCTTCGACGACCTGATCGCGCCCGACACGCCCATCGAAATCCTCGCGATTGGCTTTGCCTGGTGTGAAGGCCCGATCTGGCTCGCCAGGGACAATTGCCTGCTCGTCTCCGACATCCCGCGCAACACGATCAAGAAATGGAGCGCGCGCGAAGGGCTCGGCACGTTCATGACGCCGTCCGGCTACACCGGCATCGCGGACTACGGCCGCGAGCCGGGCAGCAATGGCTTGACGCTCGACCTCGACGGACACCTGGTGCTCTGCGAGCACGGCGACCGCCGCGTCGCGCGGCTTGACTGGGATGGTGGCAAGCGCACGCTCGTGGACGAACACGACGGCAAGCGCCTGAACAGCCCGAACGACCTCGTCTTTCGGTCCAACGGCGATCTCTACTTCACCGATCCGCCGTACGGCCTGCCGGAGCAGGCCGCTGATCCGCGCCGGGAGTTGTCCTTCTGCGGCGTCTACAAGCTGACGCCGTCCCGCGAGTTGACGCTGCTCACGGATCGCATGACGCGGCCGAACGGTCTGGCGTTCTCGCCTGATGAGCGGACGCTCTACGTGGCGAATTCGGATCGGGCGGCGGCGCATTGGATGGCGTACGCGGTGGAGGCGGACGGCGCGCTGGACGAGGGCCGTGTGTTCTGTGACGTGACGCACCTGGCGTCGGCGCTCCCCGGGTTGCCGGACGGCCTCAAGGTGGACGAGCAGGGACACCTCTTCGCGACCGGCCCGGGCGGCGTCCATGTGCTGACGCCGGACGGCGAGATTCTGGGGCGGATCGACACGGGTCTGAAGACGTCCAACTGCGCCTGGGGCGATGACGGCGCGACGCTGTACATGACCGCCGACTCGCACCTCCTGCGCATCCGGACACGGACGCACGGACGGCTGCCGGTGACGCGCGGCGGCCCGTCGCGGCAGTAGCCGGCCCATCGTCTTTGGACCGCCGGTCGGCCGGCCGATTTTGCGAGCAGGCGCCTGAACCGTAATACTAGCGAGGCGGAGCTTCAGACCCGCTCACGTGAAAGGTCGGTGGGCCGCCTCGCTAGTCTTCTGTCTGTTTGCCCCGCTCCGCGGGGCGGCCGCCTTGACGGAGCAAGAGTTGACTTATTCTTTAAGGATTCTTGGCCGTCAAGACGTCTAGAGGACGGACGCGGTTCTCATGAAGATTGCCACCTGGAACGTCAACGGTATTCGCGCCCGCCAGGAGCAGGTGCTCGAGTGGATCGCCGCCGATCGCCCGGATGTCGTCTGCCTGCAGGAAATCAAGGCCAACTCCGGCCAACTGCCGGCCGCGCTCTGCGAGCTGAACGGCTACTGGTGTTACTGGCACGGTGAAAAAGGCTACTCCGGCGTCGCGCTGCACGTCAGCAAGGCCATCTCCCCGACCCCGCCGGAGTTCTCCCATCCGCCGTTCGACTTCGAGAACCGGATCGTCTGCGCGCGCATCGGCCGGGTCACGGTCGCGTCCGTCTACGTCCCCAACGGCGGCAAGGACTTCGACGCGAAGATGCGCTTCGTCGAGGCGCTCGATGCCTTCGCGGCAAG
>Ga0187894_10007521_pt1 | contig 10246 bp, 7 predicted proteins | sample GBC1701081metaG_FD_136650 | JGI IMG/M metagenome (GOLD analysis project Ga0187894, IMG submission 136650) | White microbial mat communities from a lava cave in the Kipuka Kanohina Cave System on the Island of Hawaii, USA - GBC170108-1 metaG ... | reverse complement strand
TCGAACGCACGGCCATCGTTCACCATTCAGTGAGCGCGTCGTGCGCACGGCTGTCGGGCGAGTCGCCCGACAGAACGGGCCAGTGGCCCGTTCCACCCGGAATTCCATCGCATCGTTCCGGCTTAGTGCATGTGTATTCCGGGCCGGACCACTTGGCCGCAGTAGCACCGTTGTCGGCGCAAGGGCGCGGTCGAGCTTGGATGCCCGGTGTGCGCTGGGGCCTGGGCCATTCCGCCGGTGTTATTCTCGTCGGCATCCTTTCGTTGTTTCTACGAGCACTGTTGCCAATCGAAGCGTTCTCTTCCACTGCGGAACGACTCGTCGGCGTGGCGCTGATCGGCATTGGCTTATGGGGCCTGCGCAAAGCGTTCACTCGACATGTCCATGCCCACGCGCACACCCATGATGGGCAAACGCATGTTCATATCCACGTGCATAGCCACGGACACCGCGACAACGAACGCCGACATCATTCCCACACTCATGCGGCATTTGCGGTGGGCACGCTGCATGGTTTAGCTGGCAGCTCTCACTTGCTGGGAGTTATGCCGGCGTTGCTGGCGCCGACACGGATTGGGGCAATCGTCTATTTGCTCTCCTATGGGCTGGGAACCGTTTTTGCGATGGGGACGTTTTCGACCGTCATCTCGCTGGCCGCTCGCCGGCTGGAATCGGGCACGGCTGGTTATCGAGCGTTGCTCGGCACTTGTTCCGTCGTTGCCCTCGTCGTGGGGAGTTGGTGGCTGTTTCTAGGGCCAATCGGTTCTTGATCGGGGAAATACTGAACCCCTCTCAGTTGCTTCCCGCTCCTACAGGCGGAAGAACCCACAATGGCGTCAAAGTCAGCCGCATGGTTTACTGTCCTCAGTTGCGAGCGTCGCGTCTTTGGGTCGGCGCGAAGCTCGAAACAAGCGCGAACCAGATGCCGGTCGCGCGATAGTGACGACTGACTGGAAAATGCCCGGAGTGTTGAACGACTCCGGGCATTTTTGTTCTCAAATTCAGCGCGGAACGGTTTTTCCCCTTTTCTTCAAAGACCACGCCGGTATCTTCTCGCGGATACTGAACCGGTCGAAAATAGCGCAGACAGGGCAGGGGAACGCTGACGGCCGCTTCGGTCAACAATTTGATGGAAGCAACGAAGATCAGAAATTTCAGCATCATCGCCCATATCGATCATGGGAAGACGACGCTTTCGGACCGCCTTTTGCACCGCACAGGCACGATTTCCACTCGCGAGATGGAGGACCAACTCCTGGATTCGATGGATTTGGAACGCGAGCGCGGGATCACCATCAAGGCGCATCCGGTGACGATGCTTTACCAAGCGAAGAATGGTGAAACTTACGAACTCAATCTTATCGACACGCCTGGGCACGTTGATTTTTCGTATGAAGTGTCGCGCAGTTTGAGCGCGTGCGAAGGAGCGCTGTTAATCATTGACGCCGCTCAAGGAGTAGAAGCGCAAACAGTGGCCAACGTCCATTTGGCCATGAAGCAGAACCTGACGATCATTCCCGTGATCAACAAGATCGATTTGCCTCACGCGAACGTGCCGCAAACGAAGATTCAGTTAGAGGACATTCTCGCGATACCGGGAGATACAGCGATCCTAGCCAGCGCCAAGGAAGGGATCGGCATCGAGGAGATTTTGGAGGCGATCGTGGAACGAATTCCGCCGCCTAAACCCACCGGTGAACGCTCCGTGCAAGCGCTGGCGTTTGATTCTTACTTCGATACCTATAAAGGCGTTGTTACGCATGTTCGTATCTTCAACGGCGAGTTGAAGCGCGGAGTGCAAATCAAGCTGCTGCATTCCGGCAAGAGTTACGAAGTGAAAGAAGTGGGCAGCTTCAATCCAAAACCCTACGAGCGGGAGAAGTTAGAGGCCGGAGAAACGGGTTACGTCACGGCGAATATCAAAAGCCCAAAGGATGTGAAAATGGGCGACACGCTCACCGACGCGCGGAACCCTTCGTCCACCTTGCCTGGGTTCCAGGAAATTCACCCGATGGTGTTCAGCGGCATCTATCCGATCAACACGGCGGACTACGAGCATTTGAAAGCTAACTTGGCGAAGCTTCAGTTGAACGATTCCGCGTTTGTGTATCAGCAGGAAAGCTCGGTCGCCCTCGGATTTGGTTTTCGTTGTGGATTCCTCGGTTTGCTGCACATGGAGATTGTCCAGGAACGTCTGCGGCGTGAATATGGCATGGACATCATCGCCACGTATCCCAGCGTGGTCTATCGCGTGACGATGTCGGATGGCACAGTGAAGGAAATCGACAATCCCGCGTTTTTGCCGGAACCGAACTACATCGGCAAAATAGAAGAACCGATGGTCCAGGCATTCATCATTTGTCCGAACGAATACATCGGCGACATGATGGCGCTAATCTCGGAGAAACGCGGCCTCATGGACCACACCGAAACTTTGGACGCGCGCCGTGTAATGCTCACGGCGCTGATGCCACTCAACGAAATCCTGATCGACTTCCACGACCGCATCAAGAGCATCACGCGCGGCTTTGGCTCGATGGATTATGAACACGCCGATTACATGGAATCGAACATGGTGAAACTCGAAATGCTCGTCAATACCGAGCCAGTCGATGCATTCTCGTGCATCGTCCATCGCGATAAAGCGGAGAGCAGGGGACGCGCCCTCGCTGCTAAGTTAAAAGAAGTCATCCCGAGACAGCAGTATCAGGTCGCCATTCAAGCTGCGATTGGCGGCAAGATTATTGCCCGCGAAACGGTGAGTGCCTTGCGCAAAGATGTAACCGCGAAATGTTACGGTGGCGACATCACGCGCAAACGCAAACTGCTGGAGAAACAAAAGGAAGGTAAGGAGCGAATGAAATCGTTTGGATCAGTCAACATTCCACAGGAAGCTTTTATTGAGGTCCTCAAAGCGTGAGGCCTTTCGTTCACGATTCTTCGCTATGACGCTCCAATGGTTCCTTTCGAGCCGGGTTCGCCACGCTACTCAGATGTGGAAACACGTCCACAAAATCCTCTCCGCGCAGCGCGATCTGCTGGCGCCGAAGGCGATTGAGAAAGTGGAGGAATCCGTTGCAGCCCTGCGCAAAACGATCCTCGCCACGCCTACCAAAGCCTCGTTGGAGGCCGGTATGACCGAATTGGAGAAAGTGGCCAACCAATGGTTGAAGCCGTACCCGAATGCCTCGCTTCGAGAAAACATCGAAGTCTTGCTCGTGGCGATTGCCGTGGCCATGGGAATTCGCACGTTCTTTCTCCAACCCTTCAAGATCCCCACAGGTTCCATGCAGCCGACGCTTTTCGGCATCACTGAGGAGAACTTGCTCGATCGGCCCGATCTTAGAGTTCCCAACCCGTTAATCGGTTTCTTGGATTACTGGTATCGAGGGGTTAGCTATAAACACGTCGTAGCCAAAGCGGATGGGCCCATTACCCGATTTCAACAAAAGCCAACGAAATTTCTCCTGTTTAACCTCAAGCAAAGCTTCGAGATCAACGGTGTCGAACACAAGGTTTGGTTCCCGCCGGATGACTTATGGCGGCGTGCTGGCTGGTATGACACCACTCGGATGGGCCGAATCTATAAGAAAGGCGATGACGTTATCAAACTTCGCGTCGTCAGCGGTGACCATCTCTTCGTGGATCGAATGACCTACAACTTCCGCCGGCCCAAACGCGGCGAGATCGTCGTTTTCGAGACCCGCGGCATAATGGGCATTGAGAACCAGGACCAATTTTACATTAAACGACTTGTGGCACTGGGTGGCGAGACCGTACGCATCCTCAACGACCGCCACCTTGAGATTGACGGCAAAGCCCTAACCGCTTCCACGCCGGGCTTTGAAAGCGTCTATTCTTTTAATCCGAGTGAACCGCCGGAACTGAGCCGATACTCCGGTCACATCAACGCCACCGCGATGCCCAGCCCGATGCTCTTCACCAACGAGATTGTTCGGTTGCTCGTGAAACCAAAGCACTACCTCGTCATGGGCGATAACACCATGAACAGTTCGGACTCGCGCTACTGGGGAGACTTTTCTCAGGAGAACGTCATCGGGAAGGCGTTCTTCGTTTACTGGCCGATCGGTTCCCAGGCCGATCGTCGAAGCCGCTTTGGTTGGGGTACCCCATAGATAAGTGCCTGGCGCGACTTTTTTTGAGATTCTATTTAATGCGCACAATACTTGTTATGATTAATGTAGCTGCGCGAACGAACAAGGCTGCGCACTGCCGCGCCGTGCCAATCACGGAGTCGGTGTGAGTAAGGATATTTGTCCTGATGTTCCACCGCCGATGAACTCGGCCACGTAAAGACTGCCATTAGCAAGGTTCTCGACTACATCCAGCGGATCACGCAAGCCGGCGATCACTTGCGAAACGCTTTGGATGTTGCCATCCGGTCCAGGTTGGAGCGCGAGGATGTCTCGCCGCCGCTGTATTCGCAAACCAGGAGTTTGCCGGCGAGCGCGCCGCTGAAGGTTTGGCTTTGGTATTCGATGACACCATTTGGGGAACGGTTGCGCCCGAAGTGACACCTGCGGATTGCCCCCGTTCATCACGTACTGGCCGCGTAGCGGATTGGGATGCCCGTAGTAACCGCCCAGTTCAACTTTCCAAAGGAGTCATCCTGCGTCGGGGCATTGAGGACCGCAGGAACAGTCGGACTTAATGCGTAGAGTGTCACCGGCGCGCCGACGACGAAGGGATCGTAATTGCCCGTGGTACCGCCAGCGCGATGCTGGTGCGCTTCCTCGAGACGGCGCAAGGATGAATTTGAGACGAGGATTTCCTTGCGGCCAGCGCGGCGTGCTCCATAAATTCACCCTATGGGCTGCGCGCGTAGCTCAATTGGATAGAGTGACGGCCTCCGGAGCCGCAGGTTGTGGGTTCAACTCCCGCCGCGCGCACCATCCCCTACTTCAACGCGCACCATCTGCCACAAATCGAATTGAACAGGCTTGCCAACCTGTGGTCGCCCCCGGAAACTTTCCGCCGTATCCATGAGTGCGGGCCAGATGAAAACCATCCATTACAAGCGCTCGCATTTTGCGACGCAGTTGCCGCTGGATTATCTCTACAGTCCGTCCCACGCTTGGATTGCACAGCAGGCGGATGGTTCGTGGCGAGTGGGTCTGACGAAGTTCGCGACCCGTATGCTCGGCGAAATGGTGGATCATGGCTTCGAGACCGCGCCGGGTGCGAGAGTGGAACCGGGACAAATCGTTGGCTGGGTCGAGGGATTCAAAGCCATCTCGGATCTCTTTTGCATTGCGAGTGGCGATTTCGCTGGCGGCAATCCAGCTCTGCGCGAGGACATCAGCCTTCTGAGTGACCGCCCTTACGACGAAGGCTGGCTTTACGCCGTGCAAGGCCAGCCCGATTCCCGCTGCATTGACGTGCATGCTTATCGCGATCTGCTGGACAAGACGATTGATCGACTGATGGCGAAACAGAAATCTGAGGAAAGCCCATGAACGACGACTCATCACACGACATGAACCGAAAATCGCCCGCTCGCTATATCATGATCGGCGGTTTTCTGGGCGCCGGGAAAACCACTGCCCTGGCCAAACTGGCGCGACGGCTGCGCGACCAAGGTTTGCGAGTCGGACTCATTACCAACGACCAAGGCAGCGAACTGGTGGACACCGCCATGCTGGCCTCGCATGGCTTTCCGGTCGAAGAAATCGCCGGCGGTTGCTTCTGCTGCCGTTTCAATTCACTGATGGATGCGGCCAATAAACTCTCGGCAGCAACGCGGCCGGATGTATTCATCGCCGAACCGGTCGGCAGTTGCACCGATCTTGTCGCGACGGTGACGTATCCTTTGCGACGAATTTACGGCGCCGCGTTTTCAGTCGCTCCTTTGAGCGTATTGGTGGATCCGATCCGGGCCTTGCGCGTTTTTGGCTTGGAGGACGGCAGCCGATTTTCAGAAAAGGTGCTCTACATCTATCGCAAACAACTGGAGGAAGCGAATCTCATTGTCATCAACAAGAGCGATCTTCTGACCAACGAGCAAGTGGCTTCGCTTCGGTTGGCCCTGATGACAGCTTTCCCTCGGGCCGAAGTGCTACTTGCTTCTGCCCGATCGGGCACCGGACTCGATGAGTGGTTCACTCGCATCGCGACAACCGTTCAACCAGGTGGAGCCGCGATGAGTGTTGACTATGAAACCTATGCCGAAGGCGAAGCTTTGCTCGGCTGGTTGAATGCCACCGTGCAGGTAAGCGCCAGCGCGCCATTGGATGGGAATGCATTGCTCACATCGCTGGCTCAGACTGTCCAAGCGCGTCTGCGAAGGGACAAGGCGGAGATCGCTCATTTGAAGATGACGCTCGACCCACAGAACCAATTCGGCGACCTCGGCGTGATCAATCTGGTCCGCAACGATTTTGTTCCCGAACTCTCGCAAAAGCTTTCCGACCCGCTCGAACGAGGCCAGCTCATTGTCAACCTGCGCGCTGAGGCGGCGCCGGAACTATTGCGAGAGTCGGTTGCAGCCGCTTTATCAACCCTCGGAGCCGAGAACCAAGGGCTAACGCTGACACTGCAGCACTCGGAGTTTTTTCGGCCTGGCAAACCACAACCGACCCATCGCATGGAGACGTTGCCGTGATGAAGAGCTTCAACTTATAGCCTCCCCTGCCCTATTTGCCGTAGGATGCCACGAGGTTTGAGCAACCCACGTCATGGAACAAACCGCTGGAGTCGTATCCGACCGCGAACAAGGCTTTGAGCGATTCCGGCAGCGCGCGGGATTTTTTCTCGCTCCTTTCGTCTTTATTTTGCTCTGTTTCATTCCGATTCCCGGACTTGCCCCCAACGCGCACCATTTACTCGCTGTTCTTGGACTGGTCGTAACGCTGTGGATCAGCGAGGCCTTGCCTCTGCCGGTCACCGCTTTGCTGGGGCCGACTCTGTGTGTGGTCACGGGCATTGGCCCAGCCAGGGAAATCTTTCGCAGTTTTGCCGATCCCATCATCCTGCTTTACCTCGGTGGTTTCCTCCTCGCGGAAGCGATGCTGGCCCACGGCCTGAATCGTCGAATCGCCGTTGGCATTCTGTCGCTGCCAGCCATTGGAAAAAGCCCTCGCCGTTTGCTGGTCGCATTTGGCGCGATCACTGGATTGATTTCAATGTGGGTCTCTAACACGGCGACCACGGCGATGATGTATCCCATCGCCCTCGCGTTGCTTGCGGAAATGGCCCGGCGGCAATCGGAGCGCTTGGGCCGAACCGTTGCGCTCACGGAATTCCGCTACGGCACAGCGTTGATGTTGATAACAGCCTTCGCCGCGTCTTTGGGTGGACTCGGAACACCCGTGGGCACGCCGCCGAACCTGGTCGGAATCGGGCAGATCGAAAAAAGCCTTGGCGTTCACATTGGCTTTTTCGATTGGGTGCTCTTTGGCCTGCCTTTGGCCGTTCTGTTGATCGCTTTTCTGAGTTTCCATTTAGGGCGCTGGTGCCCCATGGAATCAGGATTGATGGATGGCGGCGCGGCCTGGTTGCGCCAGGAACGGGAACGGCTTGGCGAAATGACCCGGGGCGAAAGAAACGTGCTCATTGCTTTCCTGGTCACAGTTTTTCTCTGGATTGCGCCCGGCCTGCTGGCGTTGACGCTGGGCAGCGATCACTCCTGGAGCAAAATGCTCAACGTGCGCTTGCCGGAGAGCGTAGCCGCTCTGGTTGGCGCGGTGCTATTGTTCACGCTGCCGGTGGATTTTCGTCAGCACCGCTTCACGCTCACTTGGCGAGAGGCGACGCGCATCGACTGGGGGACCATTTTGTTGTTCGGCGGTGGTTTGGCGCTGGGCGATTTGATGTTCAGCACAGGATTGGCAAAGTGGATTGGTGAAGGCTTGGCACATGCGCTGGAGGCCAAGACTACGTTCGGACTGGTCGCCCTGTTCACTGGCGTCGCCATCATTCTTTCCGAAACGACTTCCAACCTCGCCTCGGCCACCATGGTGGTGCCGGTCGCGATTGCCGTGGCACAAGCCGCCGGAGTGAATCCCCTGCAACCGGCGCTGGCCGCCTGTCTTGGCGCCTCAATGGGATTCATGTTACCCGTCTCCACACCGCCCAACGCCATCGTCTATGGCTCTGGCTGCATCCCGCTGATGAAGATGGTCAGGCATGGAGCCCTGCTCGACCTGGCGGGTTTCGTCGCGGTAGTGGCAGTGGTGATGGTGTTAGTGCCCTTGGTATTTCGTTGAGCGATTCGACCGGAATAGGATCTTCAGGCTATGGCGATTCGTTTTTGATTTGAAGCGCCAGTCGGATTTCCATTTCATTCACGCATGAAGCAACATGTCTGGTTCACCGCTGCTTTTTGCATTCTATTCAGTTCTCCATTGTGGGGCGCGCCTCCCTCCGATGCGGTTTTGGAGCAACTCGCCGCCGATTACTTCGCGCTCAAGCCAGGACAAAACCCCGCGCACGGGTTGAATCTCGCTGAAGCGTTAACCATCCAAAAGTCCTTCGTTCGAAAGCTGGAACCAAAACTCGGCCAACCGGTCGGTCATAAAGTTGGCTTGGTCACCCGCGAGGCCCAAGAGCGATTCAAGGCGAGTGGTCCCGTTCGAGGCGTCCTTCTCTCCGAAATGTTGCTCAAGAATGGCGCGGAAGTTCCCGCGCGCTTCGGTGTGCAACCCATCTGCGAAGCCGACTTGCTCGTCGTAGTCAAAGACAAGCGCATCAACAAAGCGCGCACGCCGCTGGAGGTGGCCCGCTCGCTCAAGGAAGTCGTGGCGTTCATCGAATTGCCGGATTCTTTCCTGTCCACCAACCCGCCCATCGATGCCATCGCACTGACTTCCGTAAACGTCGGCGCCCGTTTGGGCGTCCTGGGACAGCGCTTGCCGGTAAAGGCGACCGAAGACTTCGTCAAGCTGCTGGAATTGATGACGGTGACGATGACTGACCAAAACGGTCGTGAGCTTGGCCGTGCTCAGGGCGGTCTGATCCTGGACCAGCCGTTGAACGCAGTCCTCTGGCTTGCTGAAGAGCTTTCGCGCGGAGGCGAGTCGCTGAAGCCGGGTGATCTTATCAGTCTCGGTTCTTTGAAAAACATCACACCGGAAGCAGGGCAGACGATCACCGTGATCTATCAAGGACTGCCCGGAGGACCGATCTCAGTGTCGGTGAAGTTTAAGTAGCACTGGCCATGAGTCTGGACGCCCAGCTCCCCTACCCTGCCCTGAGCGCGAACATTCCTTTCCGTGCTCCAGTCCACTGAATTATGCCGCGACGGTCCAAATCCATTAACCGTGCGTTCTCGCTCGCGGTGGATCGATACGCCGCCTTCGGCGTCGATGTGCGGCAAGCGTTGAAGATATTGGCCACGATTCCAATTTCCCTTCATTGCTGGCAAGGCGACGACGTGGGGGGATTCGAGAACTTTCGTGGCGCGCTAGGCGGCGGACTGGTCGCCACTGGCAGTTATCCTGGCAAAGCCCGCACCGCCGCGGAATTGCGCGCCGATTTGGAGAAAGCCCTGTCGCTCATTCCCGGCAAACATCGCGTTAATCTCCATGCGATGTATGGTGAGTTCGGCGGCAACAAAGTAGATCGTGATGAAATCGAAGTCGCCCATTTCAGGAACTGGATTGCCTGGGCGAAATCGCACGGCATTGGCCTCGACTTCAACCCCACTTGCTTCTCGCATCCGAAAGCTGCCGACGGTTTCACGCTCTCGCACCGCGGCCAAGTCATCCGCGATTTCTGGATCGAACACTGCCGACGCGCTCGTGAAATTGGCGCGGCCATGGGTAAGGTGCTTGGCACGCCATGCATTACCAACGTCTGGATTCCTGACGGCTTCAAGGACACGCCGGCTGACCGTCAAGGCCCGCGTGAACGTCTTACCGCGGCGCTCGACGAGGTTTTCAAAATAACTCTCCCCGCCAGACACAATCTCGACTCCGTAGAAGGAAAACTTTTCGGCATCGGCGCTGAGAGTTACACCGTCGGTTCCCACGAATTCTATCTCGGCTACGCCATCACTCGCCGCAAACTCCTCTGCCTCGACGCTGGCCATTTCCACCCCACCGAGAACATCGGCGACAAGATTTCCAGCGTGTTGCTCTATCTGCCAGAGATTCTGCTGCACGTCAGTCGCGGTGTTCGTTGGGATAGCGACCATATCGTCACGTTCACCGACGACCTCCAAGCCATCGCGCGCGAGATTATTGCTAGCGACCAGACCCGGCGCATTCATCTCGGCCTTGATTACTTT
>Ga0187894_10007520_pt1 | contig 10246 bp, 6 predicted proteins | sample GBC1701081metaG_FD_136650 | JGI IMG/M metagenome (GOLD analysis project Ga0187894, IMG submission 136650) | White microbial mat communities from a lava cave in the Kipuka Kanohina Cave System on the Island of Hawaii, USA - GBC170108-1 metaG ... | reverse complement strand
TCGCCGGTGTTGTTGAACGTGTCATTCGGAGAGTCGTTAGCGTTATTGCTATGGATGGCCTCGAAGCGGTGACGTTCCGAATGGTTGTAGTCAATGCGGAAGCCCCAGAGCCGGGAGGTGTTGCCGGAGGGTGAATTGAAGCGGAAGGCGCCCGTGTTGATGCGGTCGCCGGCGGCGGCGGTCGGGTCATTCGGCGTCGGCGTCAGCGCCAACTGGCTCTGAATGGTCGGGTCAACCTGGCGTCCGGTCAGGCCGAGCAGGTTTATAGTTTGTAGTTGGCCGTTGTCGCCGCGGCGATAGGTGAAATTGCCCTGCCGAGCCGCCTGGTAGAGCGTCGTGCGCGTGAGCCCGGTGGTCTCGGCGACGCGCGTCTCCTCGTCGTAGGCATAAAAGAAGAGCTTACTGGTGTCGAAGCCGAGCGGGCCGAAAACCTTCCTGGGCAATTTGATCGGGCCACCAACGCCGAATCCGAACTGGTTCTGGATCAGCTTCTCTTTATCGAGGTCGGCGGCGTTGTTGAAGAACGAATTGGCGTCTATCGCGTCGTTGCGGTGAAACTCGAAGAGGTGGCCATGGAAGTTGGTCGAGCCGCGCGGGGTCACGAGCTTCACCTGCGCCGCGCCTGTGCCATCGGCCGCGCCGGCGTTCTGCGTGACGATGGTGAACTCGGCCACCCCCACCACGCTGGGAGCCGCTTGCGCGAAGAGGCCGCTCGACGAGCCGCCGCGCAGGTAGTTCTCCTGGATGTTGATGCCGTCCCAGGTGATGTTGTTGAACGAACCGCGCATGCCGTTGATCGTGGAGTTGCGCGTGCCGTTGGTGCTGACGCTCGCCACGCCGGCCTGCAGCGACGCCAATTGCACCGGGTTGCGCCCGTTGAGCGGCAGGTCGTTGATCTGCTTCGCGAAGATCGTGGCGGTCAACTCAGCGTTCTCGGTGTTGACAAGGGACTGCGCGTCACTCGCCGTGGTGGTGATGACCTCGGCGATCTGGCCCGCCTCCAGATTGACGTTGACCGTCGCCGGCACGCCGACGTCCACCTTCACGTCGCGGACTTCGGACTTTTTGAAGCCGGTCGCCTCCACGGCCACCATGTAGTAGCCGGAGCGGACATCATTGAAGAGATAAAATCCTTCGCTGTTGCTTGTTGTATTGATGGAAAGTTTTGTCGCCGCATCGGTCAAAGTCACTTTAGCGCCGGGGATGATGGCGCCGGCCGCGTCTTTGACGACGCCTGTGACGGTCGAGTTGACGGTTTGGGCGGCGGCGTTCAAGCAGAAGAGAAGGCATAAAACAATTGCGCCGAAGACCAGCGCGGACGATTGCTGCTTAAGGCTAAATCGCATCGTGATTTACTCCTTTCGGGAAAGGTGATTCCGGATGTGTGATAGAAGTTTGAACTGCTTGTTGATTTCGGTAACGCCAGCCAATTGCTTGTAACGGCTGCCGTGAGCCTTCAAGACTGGGAGCAACTTGTTCGCGCTGATTTGACGGGCATTACGCGTGTTATTGGCGCAAGTTATATGCCGTGTAAAAGGTGGACTCTAAGCCGGTGACGTTACGCTACTTAACAATGCGCTCTCTTTACGCGTGAACCGATCTTGTTCGGAAAAACGGTTGTCGCTGCGAATTTATGGATATGTGGACGTGAGGCGGGCGAAAACGGCGTGATAATTGATGAATCGCTCTGGAAGTGGAAGAGGAAAGAAGAAGCCTCAAGCGAGGGCGAAGTCGCTTGAGGCTTGCCTGGCGGTAAGGGAGCGTAAAAAAATAACTTCCCGATTTGCCGGACAGTCTGAAACCACGGATCAACACAGATGCGACGGGTTTCAACGGATAATCCGTCCTGATCCGTCGCATCCGTGAAAATCCGTGGTTAATTCCGGGAAGTTATAGCGGTTTGCAGGTCGGTGCGGTGCGCGTCCTCGCGGGCAAGCCTTCTCACCACGGTATTCTCTTCACCTACTTACCCGTCTCAACCTTTTTGACCTGCGCCAAAACGTCTTCGTTCGACGGGCGCACTTTGTAATCAACTTCGACGAATTTCCATCGCACGACGCCCTTGCGATCAATCACGTAAGTCGCGGGGTGCGGCCATCCCCGTTTGGACTGTTCGTTGAGCAGCCCGTAACGATCAATCACCCGGCGCCTGTCGTCTGAAAGAAGCGGGAAATTGAATCCCGGCTGGTCTTTCAACTTGTCTCGCAGGAAGACGCCGCGATCGCGCGGATCAACGCTGACGGCCAGGATTTCCACCTTGTCACGCAGTTGTTCATCGAGCAACGATTTCAGCTTTCCAAGCTGAGTCGCGCAGTAAGGTCACCAGTAGCCGCGATAGAAGACAAGGGCGACGGTCTTCTTGCCGCGATAATCCGAGAGCGTAACAGGCTTGCCATCCTGATCTTCGAGCGTGAAATCGGGCGCCGTGTCGCCGGCTTTCACGCGGTTGAGGTCTGCGGCGGGCAGGCTTTCACCGTCCTTCGGCCCGAGTTTCGTTTGCGCTGGCGTGGCCAACGGCGCTGCGATCAGCGCAAACAGTGTTAGCGTAAAGAAGGCGATTCGTTTCATTTGTTCTCCTTGTTAAATGTCTGTCAAGCCACCAGTCATTGGTCTCTGCGAAAATCCGTCTAATCTGTTAATCGCGCGAATTTTCGGTTTTATTCCCGGGCTATTTTATGGGGAATTGTCAAGCGATACTGACCTGAACCCCGTCTTATTGTCCGTGGCCGGGATTAAATTGACGAGGCCGATTAATCGGTTGACTAAAACGCCGTGAGTCTCAGAAAATGCGTCATCGTTGCTGGATGGTTCCCACACTGATCACTCAAATTATTAGCTTCCCAAAAGCTTTTCTATGCCACAGGAAAACACAAAGCGTCGTGACGTTCTGGCCGCCATTGAAAGCGTTGGCGCAATCGCCGATCTGGCAGCCAGGCGGGAAGGACATTACGAATACGAAATCGACCTGGAAGTCATCGTCTATGGCCGCAACTACAACGGTAAACAGGTCGGGCCTTACGTGAGGCTGCTCAGCTACGCGCCCGGCGAAGAGATCGTCCGTGAAGGCGAGTGGGGCGGCAACACCTTCTACATCATTATCGCCGGCCAGGCCGAAGTTTACGGCGCCACTCCTCAGGGGCGCGCGAAAGTCGCTGAAATCCCAGCGGGAGTGCAGTTCGGCGAAATGTCGGTGTTGGCTGGCACGCAACGCAACGCGACGGTTCGGGCGCCGAGAGACCAGGCGATTCAGGTCCTCGAGGTCCAACGCCCTGCGCTGCGCCTGCTCAGAAAGCTGCCGACGTTTGGCCAGACACTGGACGCGGCCTATCGCAAACACGGTCGCGCGAATATGATCCAGGAGATCGCCAAGATCACCGAACTCAGCGGCGACGCGATCAGGCAGCTCGAAACGATCTCGAAGTTCCGCGTCTACTCCAAGAACCACACTCTCTTTCGCGCGGGCGAATTGGCCAACAGGTTGTACGTGTTGAAATCGGGATGGGCGCGCCTGACGGGGAAGACGCAATTGATGAACATCGCGAACGGCGGCAATGGCGGCAATGGCAGAAACTCCGGGCGCAACTGGAACGCGAAGGCGGGGGAGACTTACGTCGGCCCGTCGCACTGCTTCGGCGTTGACGCGATCACGCGCGACGGCGAGTGGGAATATAGCTGCGCGCTGATGGAACGGTCGGAGGTGCTGGAGATTTCGATCTCGAAATTGCGCCAGCAGCCCGAATTGCGCGAAACACTGTTGCTGGCCTTTTCAGGCATGGCGATTCCGAGCGAGGCGAAAGCCTGGCTGGAGAGCCGTGAGCCGATGCCCGTCGCCAGGGCGCAGGAGGTTTTGATCGAGACCGGGCTGGTTGACGCTACAAACCTGCTGGTCATGGACATGGATTTATGCGTGCGTTGCGGCAACTGTTCGATGGCCTGCCATCAGATTCACGGGCAATCGCGGCTGGTGCGGCGCGGCATTCACGTCAATCGCCCCGTTTCGCTCAAGAAGAATTCAAGTTATCAAAGCCTGCTCGCGCCGGCGGTCTGTCTGCATTGCAAAGAAGCCGAATGCCTGACCGGGTGTCCCACGGGCGCAATCGCGCGCTTTCCCGACGGCCAGGTGGATATTGATCATAAGACGTGCATCGGGTGCGCCGATTGCGCCACGCAATGCCCGTACAACGCGATCTCGATGGTCCCGCGTGTTGCCGGAGGTGGAGACAAGGAGAAGGGGGGAAGAGGAGACAAGGAGAAGGGGGGAAGAGGCGACAAGGAGAAAGGGAGAGGGGGAGGAAGATGGAAGAGATGGTTGCGGCTTGCGGCGGAGCCTCTGCCGCCGGCGGTTGATCAGACCGACGATTTGTTGGCGGTGAAATGCAATCTCTGCGTGGGAACGTCTCTCAATCCGGAGGGCGTGAAACGTCCGGCGTACAGTTGCGAGGAGAGTTGTCCGACAGGCGCGTTGTTGCGCGTTGACCCGCGTTCCTATTTCGCCGAGATCAAAAACATCGAGGGCTTGGTATTCAAAGGCCCGACGCAGGCCATTGCCCGCCACACTTCGCACAAAGATTCCGGCAAACGCATTACGCACGCCGTCGGGATTGTAGTCACGCTGATCTCGATCGGGCTGACGGTTCTGGGCCTGATGGATTACGGGCTTGAAACGCCGCTCGTCGGCTCGTGGCTCGACCTGCGCTGGATCACCGGCATCGTCGGGCTGATCGGCATCGCCGGAGTGATGACCTATCCGGTTCGCAAGCAGGTTTACAAACGCCGCGTGGGGCCGTTGCGTTATTGGATGCTCGGCCACAGCTATCTGGGAGTGATCGCGGGAACGGTGCTCTTGCTGCATGGCGGCGCGCAATCGGGCGGGACGTTGACCACGGCGTTGATGATCTCGTTCGACTTGGTGATTCTGACCGGCCTGTTCGGCATCCTCTGTTATTTCGTCGCGCCGCGAATGTTGACGAGGATCGAAGGTCAGCCCCTGCTGATCGAAGACTTGATGGCGCGCCGTGAAGAGTTGAGAGAGGAGCTCGGCGCGACGATGGCCGCCGCCTCGCCCGAGGCGCGGAAGTTGATCAGGAAGAGAGTGCTCAAACGCTGCCTCTCGCTGCCGTTTTTATTGCGGCAATACCTCAGACGCGAATCGCTGGATCAGATAACCAACCTGGTCAACCGGGAATTGAAGCCCGTGGCGGCGAGCCTGTCCGCGTACGAGCGGGGAAATTTCTTCAGCGCGGTCGAGAAGGCCGTAACGATGCGGCGGGTTGACGCGTTGATTTATCTGCATCAGTCGTTGAAATTGTGGCTGGCCCCGCATGTTATTCTGACCTCGTTGATGCTGGCGCTGATGATCGTTCACATCGTCCAGGTCATCTACTTTTTGGCGAGGTAGTATGAGCTTTTTCCTGTGGCAGGAAGAGAGAGTACGGAAAAGACGGAAATAACGGAACAAACGGAAAGGACTGCAAGTCTTTGAGTTTTTCCGTTAGTTCCGTTATTTCCGTCTTTTCCGTACTCTCTCCTGACTTCTTCACTAAAAGCTCAATTTGTACCGAGCCAAGTATAGTGAAGGTTGACCAATCACCATGAGCAAATTTATAGTCATCCGCAAAGACGTCAACCTTGATCCGGTCGCGATCGAGAGCGAGGGCCTGACCATTGGCCGCCTTGTCGGCAACGACCTCGCGCTCAACCATCCAACGGTTTCGCGCACGCACGCGGGCATCAAGGAGATCGACGGCGACTACTGGATCTTCAACCTTTCGGACGCCAACGGGACCCTGCTCAACGGCGAGCAGGTTGAACAGACGCCGCTGGCCGACGGGGATGTGATTCAGATCGGCCCGTTCTTTCTCTACCCGAAATACGACGAGAAGGATCTGCGGCTGGATGTCGAGCTGACGGTCAGTCCTTTGCCGCTCGACGCTTCAAGCGTAAGTCAGGTGAAGCTGCCCGCGGAGCAGCGTCGAACGATCATGCTTGATCCGAACAGATTGGGCCAATTGGGCCGCGCCCAGCTTCAGCGCGACAAGACGACGCCGAAAGGCACGCGGCGGTTGTCGGGATCGGGGCTGCTCACCGGGCGGATGACCGGGCTGGACGAACAGGCGCTGAAAATCTTTTGGGACAAACGCAAACGCGAGGCGGGCAAGCTCGCCACTGACTCTCCGCTCAAGCCGAAAATCAGACGGAGTCTGGGCAAAGCGCAATTCAACTGGTACCCGACGCGCGACCTGCAATTCAGCTGGCCGAACGCCCTGTTCTCGTGGGGCGCGATCATCGTGACCGTCTTCGCGGTCAGCGCGACGTTCATTTTCAAGGACGCCTATTCGCCCGGCGCTCTTTCGACGCCGCATGCGCGCGGCGATCCTTCAATCAACCCGGCGATCGCAAAAAACGTGAACGGAGCCTCCTGCACGACCTGCCATGCGGTCAATGCTTCGATGAATCAAAACTGCGCGAGTTGTCACACGACGTCGGCTTTTCATTCCGAAGTTTCGGACAAACACATGAAAGTCGGGCTGACTTGTATCGCCTGTCATAGCGAGCATCACGGGCGCGACTTCCGTCCCGCGCTGGTCGCGAATGTGGCCTGCACGGGATGCCACAGCGATAACAGCGGATATATTTCGCCGCTTACAAAGCAGCCGCTGAAAACGCCGCACGGCGGCACGTTCGGATATCCCGTGACCGACGGGCGCTGGTCGTGGGGAGGCATTTCAAAAGAGGAATGGGAGCGCAAGGAACTGATCGGCGTGACTTCGCAATATAGTCTGAAAGAGCAGTTTCATTTGATCCACGTCGCGGGCCGTCAGAAAGGGCGCAGCAATTGCACCGATTGCCACACAGCCGGATTTGAAGGCGCCGCGCTGACGCAGGGCGTGCGCGAATCGTGCGCGGCGTGCCACGGTATAAATGAGGCGGCGGCCGCGGCCCAGACTACCAGCGCTCGTTCGGGCTTTGCCGACAGGATCCGGAATTTAACGGCCGGCGCGAAATTAGGTGGCCCTCTGTGCGTCTCCTGCCATTCGCAGCACGGCGAGGAGAAGGACTTGCGCGCGAGTTTGCGTAGGATGGAGGATAGAAGATCGAGGGTAGAAGATCGAAGATAGAAGATCGAAGATAGAAGATCGAGGATAGAAGATCGAGGATAGAAGATCGAAGATAGCTTTACGCGCGATCCTCGATCCTCTTTGTGGTTGATTTTCGGAGGAAGCAATGAATTATTCGGCTGACGATTACAGCCAGGAATTTTACGATCCGCCGGAGAGCGAGCGCGAACGGTTCCGCGATTTCATTCGCGGTCTGCCGACGATATCGCCGCCCGAAATCGCCGACCGGCTGGAGCATCTGGGCTACAAGGGCCAGGATGAGCCGCGCCGCGCGTTGTCGCTGATGGCCTATCGCCACATCCGCCGGCTGAAACGGTTGCACCTCCACGGCGAAAACCGCCGCCAGTTGTCGCCGAAGCAGAATACGATGCTGGTCGGGCCGACGGGATGTGGCAAGACCTTCCTGGTCGAATTGCTCTTCCAGCAGATTTTTCAATTGCCGACGGTGATCGTTGACATCACCAGCTTCACTGAAAGCGGCTACATCGGCGATGACGTGAACACGATTCTCACACGGCTCCTTTACGCCGCCGAGGGGAACACACTGATCGCTTCGTGCGGCATCGTCTGCATGGACGAGTTCGACAAGCTGGCGTCGTCAACCAGTAACTCGCGGTTCGCGGGCGAGGGCACCACCAAGGACGTTTCGGGTTACGGCGTGCAGCGCGAGCTGTTGAAGATAGTCGAGGGCGCGGACGTCATGGTTCCGATGGATTACGGATATTCATCATACGGCCAGCGCGCGCATCTTTCGACGCGCGACATCCCGTTCGTCGCCTGCGGAACCTTTTCGGGAATGGAAGAGATTCAGCGCTCGCAGGTCAAATCAATCGGCTTTCGCGACAGCGCCGGGAACGGAGACGATCAATCGGCGCCGGCGCTCGAAGAGATCGAGGTCTTCCAGCGGTACGGCTTCCTGCCCGAGCTGATGGGGCGTTTCGCGCGGATCATCAGGTTCCAGCCTCTGCCGGTCGAGACGCTGCGGCGGATCTTGATCGAGAATGTGCTGCCGCAATTCGTCCGCGAGTTCAGGGTCGAGGGCCTGCATTTGACCGTCACCGAAGCGGCCATCAACCACATCGTCGAACGCAGCTTGAAACGCGGCGCCGGCGCGCGCGGGCTGCATTCGGGATTGATTCTGGCGATTGAACACGCGGCGTATGAGACTTTCCACCGCGTATCGAACTCCGAGGTGCTGATTGATGTGGTGAATGGCGGGTTGAAGAGTGATGTGCGGAAGCGAGCATAGAAGGGAGGTAAGTTATGACCGGGTTGCAACCACGATACAGCAAAGAAGAATTCGCCCGCCGCGGCGATGAAATCTACGAACGCGACATCCGCCCGATTGTAGAAAAGGGTAATGAAGGCAAATACGTCGCAATTGACATCGAGAGCGGAGAGTACGAAGTGGATGCGGATGAAATCGTCGCCTCAGATCGCCTTTTAGCCCGTGAGCCGGATGCGCAAATCTGGCTGATACAGATCGGCGCGCCCACCGCTCGCCGCTTTGGCGGGCGATCTCTTTCAGCGTCGAAATGATCAATGGGGGCGTCAATGTTCAGATCGAGGCGATTATCACCACTTAGCCACACACACAAAGAGCCGAACAGGGCTTTATCGGTCGAAAAGAGATGAAACGATCACAGTTACTCATAACAGCGATTCTATTTGCTCTTCTTCTTCTCATCGGGTTTGCCAGCGGTCTGCAGGCCAGTTACGGCGCAATGCCGCCTGCCGGCTGGTTTGGCCTTCTTTTCTTCGTCCTTTTCATCGGATTCGCCCTGGTCATCGCCGACACGCGACGCAGCCGTGGCCGCGTGATAGAGGAGATGCGGGAAGCCGAAACGGCGCCCGGCGAAAGCAAACCCGAAACGGCTAAGCGCCCTCAGGCCGTGCTTGATCCCCAAGGATTGGCTTACCCGCACCCGATAATCAACGTCGGCGCCTGCATCGGCTGCCACGCCTGCGTTGACGCCTGTCCGCACGACGTGCTGGCCATAGTCAACGGGAAGGCCGCTCTGGTGGCCGTCGAACAATGCATGGAAGACACGAGTTGTCAGGTCGAATGTCCCACGGTTCCGAAAGCCTGCATCGTCGTCAACTCGGTCAAAAAGATTCCCGAACGAAAAGTGCCCAAACGCGACGGACGTTTTATGACCAACGTGCCGGGTATATACCTGATCGGAGATGTCTCCGGCGTGCCGCTGATCAAGAACGCCATCAACGAAGGCGGCATGGTGATTGATTATGTGGTTGAAGATGTTCGACAGATGGGCCGGAACGGGAACGCCGATTACGATGTGGCGATCATCGGCATCGGCCCCGCCGGCTTGTCGGCCGCGGCGCTCGCCGCCCAGCGCGGGTTGAAATACGTCGCCATCGAACAGGATCAGATCGTTGCGACGATCCAACAGACTTACCAGGCTGGCAAATACGTCTACTTCAATCCGGTTGACCAGCCCGTCAAGGGCGGGGTCAAACTCGACGGCGCAGGCGCGGTGAAAGAACAGATGATCGGCGCATGGATGGAGACGGTGATGTCGAACGGCGTGGTCATTAACGATTACGAAAGCTGCAAAGATGTGAAGCCCGATGGCGATGCGTTTATCGTCAGAACCGAACAGGAGAAGACAAAGCAGAGCGTCGAATACCGCGCCCGCCGCGTGATTCTGGCCATCGGCAATCGCGGCACGCCGATGAGGTTGAATGTTCCGGGCGAGGATTTGAAGATGATCGTCACCCCCACTGAAATAGTGCTGCCGCAATTCTGCAATAAATGCGGAGCGAAGCGCGCTGGCGACTACAAATTCTGCCAGCAGTGCGGCGGCAGATACGTTCCGAAACAGGTCAGACCTTACGAAGACGAGCGCGTGAAATACAAGCTGTCCGACCCGAACAAATATTCGGGCAAACACATTGTGGTCGTCGGAGCGGGAAATTCAGCCGTCGAAGCCGCGATTGATCTGGCCGCGTATCGTTCGGAAGATGGGACCGAGATCGTCGGCTGGCGCGACAACGCCGTGTCGCTCGTCGTTCGCAGCAATTTCAAAAGCGACATGAAACTCGGCAACAAGATGCTGATCTACGAATGCATGGACGACGGCCGCGTCAAAGCCTTCTTCGGCCAG
>Ga0187894_10007519_pt1 | contig 10247 bp, 10 predicted proteins | sample GBC1701081metaG_FD_136650 | JGI IMG/M metagenome (GOLD analysis project Ga0187894, IMG submission 136650) | White microbial mat communities from a lava cave in the Kipuka Kanohina Cave System on the Island of Hawaii, USA - GBC170108-1 metaG ... | reverse complement strand
GCTACCGCTCCCGCGGTTCGTCGAACGACGCGCCCGTGTCCGACTCGAACACGATCTGATCGTCGTCGTCCACCGTGAACGCCTCGTGCAGCACGAACGGCACGTCGTGCTGCACCAGGAACCGCGTGAGCCGGGCGACGGCCACGGGATGCGAATCGAGGTGAAAGGACAGGGCGAGGTCGCCGATCTCGTCGATGGCGAAGAAGGCCCAGTCGCCGACGACCAGGGCCTCCGTCTCGTCCTCGAACGTCACGCCGCCGTCGAACTCGTCGGAGCCCTGGGCCAGCTCGTAGAGCTCCTGGAGCTTGGCGTGACGCTTCGCCGGCTCCATGGCTACATCCCTTTGAAGCTGCCGTCGGCGGCCATCGCCTGGAGCGCCTTCTCGTGGCCGGCCACCGATCGCTCGATGTCGGCGTCGGTGTGCACGGCGGAGACCCAGCCGTGCTGGCTCGCGCAGTCGAGCCCGTTGTTGAGCAGCGAGCAGCGCAGCCGCTGGTAGAGGTCGCCGCGCCGCGGGCGATCGAAGCCGGCGAGGCCGGGCTTGCCCTCGAACGACACGTGGAAGATCGACGCCTCGCCGAAGCAGGTGCCGGGCACGCCGATGCGCTTCATCACGTCGGAGATGCCCGTCCGCAGCTCGTCGCCCAGCTTGTTCGCGCGCGCGTGAAGCGAGCCGTCGCTCACCAGCTCGAGCGTGGCGATGGCCGCGGCCGCGCACACCGGGTTCGAGTTGAACGTGCCGTTCTGCGCGACGCGCTCCGAGCGATCCCAGCTCGGGTCGCCGCGATGGGCCATCATCGACATCAGCTCCTTCTTGCCGACGACCGCGGCGCCCGGCAGCCCGCCTGCCACGATCTTGGCGAGCGTCGTCATGTCGGGCGTGACGCCGAAGTACGCCTGCGCTCCGCCGGGCGAGTAGCGGAACCCGGTGATCACCTCGTCGAAGATCAGCACGACGCCCTGGCGCGCGGTGAGATCACGCAGCTCTTGCAGGTAGCCGGGAATGGTCGGCGTGGTGCCGGACTGCCCGCCGGCCGGCTCGAGGATGACGGCCGCGACGTCGCCGCGATCGAGGAGGTTCGCCACGGCCTTGATGTCGTTGGGCGGGCACAGCAGCGCTTGATCGAGCACGGCCGTCGGCACGCCCGCTGACATGGGCACGTCGTAGGGCGGATTCACCGCGGCGACCACGCCGTCGTGCCAGCCGTGAAAGTGCCCCTGGAACTTCACGATCTTCGGTCGGCCCGTGAAGGCGCGCGCGATGCGGAGCGCGAGATGCGTCGCCTCGGTGCCCGACATCGTGAAGCGGACCATCTCGGCCGAGGGAATGAGCTTGGTGATCAGCTCCGCCCAGCGCACCTCGAGCTCGTGAGATGCGCCGAGATGCGTGCCGCGCGCGGCCTGCGCCTGGATCGCCTTGACGACGGCGGGATGACAGTGGCCAAGGAAGAGCGCCCCGTGACCCATCCAGTAGTCGATGTATTCGTGGCCGTCCACGTCCCACTTGTGCGAGCCGAGCGCATGATCGACGTACACGGGAAACGGCGCGAGGTGCCGGCCGTCGTGCGTGATGCCGCCCGGGATGACCCCGCGCGCGCGCTCGTAGAGCGCCTGGGACTTCGGGTGCAGCGCGCGATACGTGTCGAGCACGGTGGATCGCGTGGTCGTCTGGGTCATCGGGGGCGTCCTCCAGTCGTGGTCTTCGCAGCCGTCCTTGCAGTCTTCGCAGCCGTCCCATCGGGTCGCGCGAACAGCCGGAGCAGCTCAAGCATGCCCACGTGAGCCTCCAAAGGCAAGCCATCCACAGTGGGCTCGGGCCGCCGCGTGATGCCGTCGACGGCGCCGGCGTCGACGCACGCCTGGACCATTCGCCGCTCGTCATCGGCCGAATGGAGAAGAGCGGCGCCCGCCAGCGGGCCGAGCTCCGCGACGATGCCGTACGCGCCCCAGTTCGAGGTGCCGGCCACGACCAGGTGGTCCACCTTCACCACCGAGGCGATGGTGCGCGCGAGGGCGCCGGCCCGCCCGATGCGCGCCCGCACGTTGCCCATGCCGATCTCGTTGCCGCCGTCGCCCACGCCGACGGTCGTGATTCGGCGCGATCCGGACAGGAACAGCGCGTCGATCGGCGCGTTCCACGGCCGCACGGTCTCGCCGCGCGCGCTCAGGTAGTCGCCGCCCGCCGTGCGCCCGGGTCGCTCGATGCTGACGAGGTGACTCGGCGCCACGTCCGCGAGCAGCCGTCGCGCTGCCGCGGCGGCGTCGCCCGTTGCCGGGAAGGTCGTGATCGGCGCGGGCTCGCCAAGGGCGCGGAGCGCCGCGGCCAGGACCGGCACGGTCGGCTCGTCGGTGACGTACTGCACCGGCACGTCGAGACGGCGCAGAGCACGGCCGAGCGACGCCGTCCCAGGAGGACCATCGGTCTCGGGCAGCCCGTCACCAACCGTGAAGCCGGTGGTGATCAGCACGCGGCGAGCGCGCCGGAGCGCGAGGGCGGCTGCAGCGGCGCCACCCTTGACGAAGAAGCTCGCGATGCCGCGCCGGCCGGGGTCGAGGGCCAGCAGGTGATCGACCATCGGGCTCAGCGCTTGGGATCGGGCGGGCCGGACTTCGGGGCGGCCTGCGGTGGAGCCGGCGGGTTCGTGCCGATCGGCACGTTCTGCGGGAGCGAGAAGATCATGGTGACGGCGTTCTGGTCATCCGTGTCGAAGGTGGCGAGGAGACCGTCCTTCCAGACCACCGTCATGGTGCCGTCGGCATTCCGATGGAATCCGTCCGGGACACCCCAGCCTTGCATCACCGTGTTCCGGCCGAAGATGTTCGGCTTCGGCTCGAGCACGAAGACGCGGACGACGTTGGGCTTGTAGCCGGCTGGCGTGAGCAGGCCGAAGTCCACCGTCATGCGGATGATGCCGGTCGGCGCGCGCTGCCCCTCGTAGATCCACTGAATGGTGTCGTAACCCTCGACCTTCGCGCGCGACTCCTTGCTGGGGGCACCGTAGCGGTCACGCACCTGTTCCAGCGACGTGACGCCGGGTTCGATGCCGCCCCACTCCAACGCGACGGCCAGCCACGGGATCAGGACCATCGCGAACAGCAGCGCAAGGATCGACAGTGCGCGGCGCATCTCAGAATCCGATGGCCGCCCCGTCCCCGCGGGGATCGGCGCCGCCCCGGAGCGTCCCGTCGGAGAGCGTGATGCCGTGGGCATGTCCCATGCGGACGAACCAGTCCGACACCGCGAGCACCTGGTGGCCCTTGCGGGCGAGCCCCTCGCGCACCTCGATCGGCACGCGCCCCTCGATCCGCGCCGTGTCGGTGATGTCACCCGGATCCATCGGCCCGTAGACGAAGCGGGGCCGCTCGATCGCCTCCTGGATCTCCATGCCGTAGTCCAGCACGTTGGTCAGCCCCTGCGTGTGGAACATGGCCTGCCCATCGCCGCCCATCGTGGAGTAGCCGAGCACGGGCTCCTCACCGCGCGTGACCACGCACGCCATCAGCGTGTGAAAGGGCCGCTTGCGCGGCGCCAGCTGATTCGGGTGGGCGGGATCGGTGTTGAAGTACGCGCCGCGGTTCTGGAGCACGACGCCGGTGCCGGGCGCCACGACACCGGATCCCCACGACTTGTACAGGCTCTGGATGACGCTCACCACGTTGCCCCGGCCGTCGGCCACGACGAAGCCCGTCGTGTCGCCGTCGGGATCGCCGAACTCGGCGCGCTGCGCCTTGTCGGGATCGATGCGCTGCCGGCGCCGCGCGGCGTACTGCTTGTCGAGGAGGCGCGCCACCGCCACGCGCTCGCGCGCAGGATCGGCCACCCAGCGGTCGCGATCGGCATACGCGAGCTTCGTCGCCTCGAGCAGGAGATGCAGGTGCTCGACGGAGTGGATCGGGTACGCGGCAAGGTCGAAGCCCTCGATCAGGTTGAGGGTCATGAGCGCGGCGAGCCCCTGCGTGGGCGGTGGCGTTTCATAGATCGTGTAGCCGCGGTACGTCGTCGAGAGCGGCTCGCCCCATTCCCCGGTGTGCTCGGCCAGATCGCCCGCCGTGAGGAACCCCTCCGACGCCACCCGGTCGGCGATGGCGCGCGCCACACGGCCGCGGTAGAACAGCTCGGGATCGTCGCCCAGCTCGGCAAGCGTCGCCGCGAGGTCGGGCTGGCGGAAGCACTGCCCTGTCGCCGGCGCGGTTCCGCCGGGAAGGAACACGCGGCGCCACTCGGGGTCGTCGTTGGTCCGCGCACGCTCGGTGATGGCCTGCGACACGATGTCGCTGATCGGAAACCCGTCTCGCGCGTAGTGCACCGCGGGCGCCAGCAGCGTCTTGAGCGGGCGCGTGCCGAAGCGCTCGAGCAGCATGCGCCAGGCGCGCGTCACGCCCGGCACCGAGACGGAGGCGGGGCCGTAGGTCGGCACGCGCTCGTGCCCGCGCCGGCCCAGTTCGTCCAGCGTCGCGCGCGAGCCCGACCGGCCGGCGCCGTTCAGGAAGTGCACGCGGCGCGTCGCCGCCTCGTGATACAGGCAGAACCAGTCGCCGCCGACGCCGCAGTAGTTGGGCTGCGTCACGCCGAGCACCGCATTGGTGGCGACCGCGGCGTCCACGACGGTGCCGCCAGACTTCAACACCTCCACGCCCGCGAGCGACGCGAGCGGGTGACACGAGGCCACCATGCCGCCCCGTCCCATGGGCGCCTGGCGATTCGCGTATCCGATCTCCGGCATCCTGTCCTCCGCAGCGGGTCGATAAGGGACCATCTGCTTCGTTGGCGCCCTCGTCCGGGCGCTCAACGTGGCTCGCTTCCGCTCGCCCGGACTTCACTATCCGCTCGTCTCGCCTACGGCTTCGGCTCGCCAAGCAGAGTACGCCTCGCGCCCGGCCTTCGGGCGCCGCCTCGCATCTGGGCCCTTCTCGAACCCGCTGCTGCCTTGTGCCCTGTGCCAGCGAAACTACCAAGGGACACTACGTGCCTGCGAAGATCTTTGTGATCTCGTCTTGCGTGAAGCTTGGCATCGGGCGGGCGATGCCTCCCGTGGTGAGCGTGACGCCTTCCACTGCCGGTGTCATGTGGCCGATCGCGGCGCACTCGATCCCGCCACCTCGACACGCCGCGATCACGGCATCCGCGTCGTTTCGGTCGACCGCGACGAGCAGCGATCCCGATGCGATGGTGCCGAGCGGGTCGAGCCCGAAGGCGTTGCAGAGCACGCGTCCCTCGGCCAGCACCGGGATGCGCTCGCGATCCACGCGCACGCCGAGGTCGGCGGCCTGCGCCAGCTCCCAGCACGCCGTGGCCACACCACCTTCGGTCGGGTCGTGCATCGCATGAACGCGGGCCGCCACGCAGGCGAGCCGCGCCTCGGGCACCACGCTGATGCCCGGATGGCGGAGGTAGCCCCGCGCGCGCTCGACGACGTCGGCCGGCACCCCGCGGCGGCGCGCCTCGTCTCCACACTCGCGCGCGAGGATGGCGGTGCCCTCGAGCGGCACGCCCTTCGTCAGGAGCACGACGTCACCCGCTCGCGCACCGCCGGTCGTCACCAGTCGATCCTTCGCGACCTCGCCGAGCATGGTCCCCGAGATGATGGTGCGCGTGAGTCCCGCCGTCACCTCGGTGTGGCCGCCGACGAGCGCGACGTCCAGCTCCGCGCACGCGGCCCCCAGCTCCTCGAAGAGCGCCTCCACGCGCGCCTCGCTCGTCACGCCCTCCGGCAGCAGCACGGTGGCGAGAAACCACAGCGGGCGCGCCCCGCGCACAGCCAGGTCGTTGGCGTTGACGTGCAGCGCGTACCATCCCGCCTCGTCGGTCGCGAAGGTGATCGGATCCGTCGTGGCGACGAGGTAGCGATCGCCGATGTCGATGACGGCGGCATCCTCGCCCACGCGCGGCCCGAGCACCACGCGCTCGCCGCCGGGCACGTACTTCTTGAACCACCCCTCGAGCAACTCGGCGCGCAGCTTGCCGACGGGAAGCGCAGGCATGGCTCCGTAGTATAGGAACCGCTCCAGGAGGGGTCAAGGAAGCCGGGCGCATCCGCTATCATGAGCGCGTGACGCGCCCGGTGCTCGAGTGCGTGCCCAACGTCAGCGAGGGGCGCGACGCGCAGCTGATCGCGCGCCTGGCCGATGCGATCCGCGGCGTGGCCGGCGTGCGGCTCGCCGACGTGCACTCGGATCCCGACCATCATCGCTCGGTGTTCACGTTCATGGGCGCGCCCGACGCGGTCGAGTCCGCCGCGCTCGCGCTGGCTGACGCGGTCTTCGAGACCGTGGACATGCGCGGGCACCGCGGGGTGCACCGTCGCATCGGCGCGCTCGACGTCGTGCCGTTCATCCCGCTGCGCGACATGACCATGACCGATGCGGTCTCGCGCGCGCAGGTGTTCGGCCGGACGGTCGCGCGCCGTCACGACTTCCCCGTGTTCTTCTACGGCGCGGCCAGCGACGGCGGACGCGCGCTGCACGACGTGCGCGCCGGCGAGTACGAGGGGCTCGCTGAACGGCTCGGCCAGCCCGCGTCGCGGCCGGATGCCGGCCCCGCGGTCTTCGATCCAGTCAAGGGCGCGACGGCGGTTGGTGCCCGCGACGTCCTCGTCGCCTACAACGTCTGGCTGGCCTCGCGGGACCTCGTCGCGGCGCGTGAGATCGCGCGGTCGATTCGCTCGTCCTCCGGTCGCCTGCCTGCACTCCAGGCGATTGGTGTCCCCCTCGCGCGCCAGGGCCTCGTGCAAGTGTCGATGAACCTGCTCGACTACCGCGTGACCTCGCTGGCGCGCGCCTTCGACGCGGTCGCGGCAGAGGCGGCGCGTCGAGGCATCGGCATCAAGCGGGGCGAGCTGGTGGGGCTGGCTCCACGCGCCGCCTTCGCTGGTCGCCCGCCTGCCAGCGTGGGACTCGCGGACATGAAGATGGAGCAGTACCTCGAAACGCACATCGATGCGGCCGGCTGACCCAGAGCCGCTGGAGCGCGCCATGGACGACACGCTGACGGCCCTGCTGGACGAGCTGGCCCGCTTCGGCGACGACAACGACGCGCGGGAAACCGCACGCCCGCGCCGGATGCTGAACATCACGCCGGACACGGGCCGTCTCCTGTGGATCCTGATTCGTCAGGCGAGCGCGCGGCGCATTCTCGAGGTCGGCACCTCGAACGCCTACTCGACGATCTGGCTCGCCGACGCGGCGCGCGCGACCGGCGGCCGCGTGACCACGCTCGAGGCCAATCCCGCGAAGGTGACCATGGCGCGCGAGAACCTCGCGCGAGCGGGTCTCCTGGACCTGGTGGAGATCGTCGAGGGCCGCGCGGCGGACACGCTCGCGCGCTTGCCCGGCCCCTTCGACTTCGTGTTCCTCGACGCGGATCGCCCGAGCTACGCGACCTATCTCGAGCTGGCGGTGCCGCGGCTCGTGACCGGCGGGCTCCTCGTCGCCGACAATGTCGTGTCGCACGCCGCCGAGCTGGTGGACTATCTCGCGCGCGTGAAGTCGCACCCGGCGCTCTTCTCGGTCACGGTGCCAGTAGGCAAGGGCGAGGAGATCTCCTACAAGCTCGGCTGATCCGGGGTCGCCCGATTCGCGATGGTATGATCGCGAGGCGCAGGACGCGGCGACTTCTCGACGCGGCTCGCGCGCGACCGCGCTCCCGTCCTCGGAGGCGAACCGATGAAGCAAGTGCTGCTCGACGCGTATGGTCAGCCGGAGGTCGTCGCTCGCTGCGCCGAGGTGCCCGACGTCGGCGCTCCTGCGGCCGGCGAGGTCGTCTTCGACGTCCTGCGGTTCCCGATCAACCCGGCCGACATCTCGTTCTGCCGGGGCACCTATCGCCTCAAGCCGGCGCTGCCCGCCACGCCGGGCGCGGAATGCGTCGGCCGCGTGGCCGCCGTCGGCGATGGCGTCTCCCACGTGAAGCCCGGCGACCTCGTCATCAATCTCCAGCGAGAGAACTGGACCGAACGCCGGCGTGTGCAGGGCACCGACGTGATCCCCGTGCCGCCCTCGCTCGATCTCTCCCAGGCCGCGATGCTGCGCATCAATCCGCCGACGGCGCTGCTGTTGCTCACCGACGTCGTCCGACTCGAGCCCGGCGACTGGGTGATCCAGAACGTGGCCAACTCGGCGGTCGGCCGTCTGCTGATCCGCCTCGCCAGGGCGCGCGGCCTCCGCACGGTGAACGTGGTGCGGCGCGAGTCGCTGTTCGCCGAGCTCACGGCGCTCGGCGCCGACGTCTGCGCGGTCGACGGGCCCGACCTCGCCGAGACGGTGAAGCGGAAGACCAGCGGCGCCGCGATTCGCCTCGGCATCGACGCGGTGTCCGGACGCGCCACGGCGCGCATCTCGTCGTGCCTCGCCGACGGCGGCGTCGTGTGCAACTACGGCTCGATGTCCGGCGAGGACCCGGTGATGTCGCGAGGTGCGCTGACCTCCGGCGGCCAATCCCTGGTCGGCTTCATCCTCGGCCGCGCGCTCGCGGCGCGATCCCTCGACCAGATCCGCGCGATCTACGCGGACCTCGGCCGGCAGGTGCTGGACGGCAAGCTCGTTGCGCCCGTCGAGCGGATCTATCCGATCGCGGACATCAAGACGGCGCTCCAGCACGCGCAGCAGGGTGAACGCAGCGGCAAGATCCTCGTGGCGCCCAGCGGGACTCCGTGACCAGCGTTTCGCGCCGCGCGTTCCTGACCGGCGGCCTCGCCACGGGCGCGTCGGCGCTCGCCCCGCCCGTCGTGCGACGCGCGGGCGGCCAGCCCCGGCTCCCGTCCAACCTCTTCACGCTGGGCGTCGCCTCCGGCTACCCGTTGCCCGCCGGCATCGCGCTGTGGACGAGGCTCGCGCCGGCCCCGCTCGTGCCGGGCGGCGGCATGCCCCGCGAGGCGGTTCCGGTCGACTGGGAGATCGCGACCGACGATCGCATGAGTCAGGTCGTGCAGCGCGGGCGCACGGCGGCCACGCCGGAGGGAGCGCATGCCGTGCACGTCGAGGTCGACGGCCTCGAGCCCGCGCGATGGTACTGGTATCGCTTCCAGGCCGGAGGCGAGGCGAGCCCGATCGGACGCACCCGCACCGCGCCCACCTCCACCGCTACCGTCGATCGGCTCCGGTTCGCGTTCACGTCGTGCCAGCAGTACGAGCAGGGATTCTTCGGCGCGTACCGGCACATCGTCGCGGACGACCTCGATCTCGTCCTGTGCCTCGGCGACTACATCTACGAGTCGTCCTGGGGTCGCGAGCACGTGCGCAAGCACGGCGCGCCCGAGCCGCACACGCTCGAGGACTACCGGATCCGCTACGCCCTCTACAAGAGCGATCCCGACCTCAAGGCGGCGCACGCCGCGTACCCGTGGCTCGTCACGTGGGACGACCACGAGGTCTCCAACGACTACGCGGACGATCGCGACGAGCGCCTCCATCCGCGCGAGTGGTTCCTGAAGCGACGCGCCGCCGCGTACCAGGCGTACTTCGAGCACATGCCGCTTCGCCGACAGATGGTGCCGTTCGGCCCGCAGCTCAGGCTCTACACCCGGGCGGCGTTCGGCGACCTCGTGCAGTTCCACGTCGTGGACGACCGCCAGTACCGCTCGCACCAGGTCTGCGCCCCGCCAGGTCGCGGCGGCTCCACGGTCGTCGAGGACTGTGCCGATCGGCTCTCGCCGGCGCTCACGCTGCTGGGCTCCGCACAGGAGCAGTGGCTCACGACGGGGCTCGATCAGTCGCGCGCCCGGTGGAACGTGATCGCGCAGCAAACCCTGATGGCCCAGCTCGATCGCAAGTTCGGCCCGGGCCAGCAGTTCTGGACTGACGGGTGGGACGGGTATCCCGCGGCGCGGCGCCGGCTGCTCGAGTTCATCGGCCAGCGGAAACCGAAGAACCCCGTGGTGATCGGCGGCGACGTGCACTCCTTCTGGGTGACCGATCTCAAGCCCGACTTCGACGATCCGGCCTCGCCGGTGGTCGCGACCGAGTTCGTCGGCACGTCGATCACCTCGCAGTTCGGCCGCTCGCAGCGCCAGCTCGACCTGCTGCTCGGTGAGAACCCGCACATCCGCCTGGCCGACGGCACGCGGCGCGGCTACGTGCGCATGGAAGTCACGCCGACCCGGCTCCGCGCCGATCTCCGGGCGATGCGCACCGTCTCGCAGCCGGCCAGCGAGGTCGACACGCTGGCGACGTTCGTCGTCGAGGACGGCCGCCCGGGAGCCGTGCGCGGCTAGCGCGGCGGCACTGATCGGAGGCGGCGGTAGGGCTCCGTC
>Ga0187894_10007518_pt1 | contig 10247 bp, 5 predicted proteins | sample GBC1701081metaG_FD_136650 | JGI IMG/M metagenome (GOLD analysis project Ga0187894, IMG submission 136650) | White microbial mat communities from a lava cave in the Kipuka Kanohina Cave System on the Island of Hawaii, USA - GBC170108-1 metaG ... | reverse complement strand
TAAATAAGGACACGGTAGATATTATTTTTTTGCTGTCAGCGGTTCATGAAATAAGAGCGCACAATGAGAAAATTGAGTTCTTAAAGGAATGCCATCGGTTGTGTAAGCCAGGCGGAAAAGTAATTATGGTAGAGCACTTGCGGGACTTCCCCAATTTCCTGGCGTTCTCAATAGGCTTCACCCATTTTTTTTCGCGTTCAGTATGGAAAAATGCTTTTGAGCGTGCAGGCTTCTCTTCTTTTGAGGAAAAAAAATTTACACCTTTTATGTCGATCTTTAATTGTGCCCGGTAAATGGAGCCACATCTTATAATAATCGGTTGCTGTTTGATTCTGCTTGGTTTGGTCCATGCCGTTTTTCCTAAGCAATTCAACTGGAAGCAAGAACTTAGTTCGTTAAGTGTCATGAACAGAGAAATGATGTATGTTCACACTTTCTTTATTGCATTCACATTGATCCTTGTTGGAGTTCTGTGTATCCTATCATCCGTTGAACTTGTAAATACAGCATTAGGCAAAAGAATTTCTTTGGGGCTTGGAATATTCTGGATTGTACGATTATATGTCCAGTTCTTTGGTTACTCATCAAAAACGTGGAAAGGGAAGGCTTTTGAAACGATCGTTCATATTCTATTTTCAATTTTCTGGTTTTACCTGAGCGCAGTGTTCGTCTTGATATATTTACGTTGACATCAGATTAAAGTGAAAATTTAAAAAGGTAACAGTGAATATTTTGTTCGTTTGCAGCAGGAATAAATGGAGAAGCCGGACCGCAGAGACTATTTTTAAGAATAACCAACAACACATTGTAAAATCCGCAGGGACTGAAAATGAAGCTCGAATTAGGGTGACAGAAAAACTCGTTAACTGGGCAGACCTAATTTTTGTTATGGAGAAAAAACACAAAACTCGTTTGGAAAATAAATTTGGTTCATTGTTAGATAGTAAGGAAGTAATAACTCTTGATATTCAAGATGATTATAAATACATGGATCCCGAGCTTATTGAGATACTAAAGACTTCTGTCATACCCTATTTAGAATAGGGTAAAGTATGCTGTAGGCCCTATGATACGTTTTTTTGTGACTTAGTCGGAACATCCGAGTTATAGTTACAACATTCACGTGAGACTGATTACATACAGCTGAATGATAACTTGTTCCCCAGCTTATCTAATGCTTTCAAAGATTGTTAAATTATTATGGAATAAATGATATTTGTGCATCCTATTGTTGCCTAATTAAATTCCATGAGAAAAGTTTCTGTTGTACTGCTATTGATTTTACTTCTCTTTTCACCCTCTTTATTAGCTCAGGAGGATTTTTACATTAAGCATTGGTCCCAGGTATATAAATTTGAAGTCCAGGATTTGCCAAAGTCTGCTTTGCAAGTAGTCGATCAGATTTATGCTAAGGCAAAACGCGATAAAAATTCTACACAAACTGTCAAGTCTCTTCTTTACCAATCCAAGTTTGCATTGACACAGCCAGAGGCTGAGTTACTAATTATTAACAAATGGAAAGAGGAAATCAAGTCAAGTCAAGCGCCTCTGAAGAATATCCTTGAATCATTGCTTGCCAATATTTATTGGGATTATTTTCAAGGAAACAGATGGACGTATTACAATCGTTCACGAACGGAAAAAGTTGTTAATACAGCGGATTTTCGTACTTGGGATGCTGATGCAATGTTCCAAGAAATGCACAACTATTTTCAGCAATCACTGCAGGGAAGCAGTGCCACTAAAACAATCAATCTTTCTACTATTGAAGAATTGCTGATTGAAGCTCAACAATCAAAATTGTACAGACCAACCCTGTTCGATTTTCTGGCTCACAATGCTCTTGACTTCTACGGTGCTAATGAAAGCTCATTATCAAAGTTTGCCTCTGACTTCGAATTGGAGAATCCAACCTATTTCGAAAGCATTGACAACATCAAATTGCCTACTGACAGTATTTCCCCCACAGTCGAGGCACTAAAAATATTTAAGGTGTTGTTTGATTTCCATCAAAAGGATAAAGATCCTACAGCATTTGTAAATCTAAAGTTAGAGTATTTTCAATTTTTAATTAATCATGGAGAGTTCAAGAATGAGGATGAACTTTTCAAGTCTTCATTAATAAAACTCAGAGCTGAATGGCAAAATCATCCTGTTTCAGCGCAAATAGGTTTTGAACTTGCTGATATTGCTAATCGTGAAGGTGACGAGACAAATTCTGAAAATCAATTCAAGAAGAAGGATGCCCTCGACATTTGTAATGAAGTAATTCAAAAGTTTGGCAAAAGTGATGGTGCTGCAAAGTGTTTGATTTTAAAGGACCATATTCTTAACAAGAGCCTATCACTAACTGCAGAGGAGTACGTGCCAATTCAATCCTCATCAAGAATTTTGGTTGAGTATACCAATATTGATAGCCTTTCATTTTTAGCTTACAAAGTAACAGACGAGTTTGCGGATGACTTTCATTTATTAATGAATGATTCCACAAGAAAAGCTGAGATGAAGCTTTTAGAGGTAACAGCTTCATGGAGTGTCAGGTTGCGAAATCTTCAAGACTATCGCAAACACACCACTGAAGTCGTTGTACCTCCGCTTCCAGGTGGAACCTATTTAATTGTTTCTTATGTGATCGATAAATCGTTGGGTAACAATGACATCTTTGGTTACACTACCTATATGTCTACAAACCTGAGTCTGATTGAAAGTTCATTTGAAGATGTAACGCGGTTTCAAGTTGTGGATAGAAATTCAGGTCGCCCATTGGAAAATGCTGATGTTCATGTAAAATCAACTCGATCTGAAACACAGATTGACAAGCATTATACTTCAAATAAAGATGGATTTATTGAAGTGGATCGTGTGAAGGAAAAGTATCTAACATTCTCTGCCATTGTAAAACACGAAAATGACCAGGCTGAGTTTGGTGATTTTACAATTTACCCTAACTATAGAAACAGGCGTAATGGTGGAGAGGAACGTGTAACAGCCAAAGTTTTTCTGTTTACTGATCGAAGCATCTATCGCCCGGGACAAACTGTTTACTTCAAAGGAATTCTCATTAAGAAAAAAGCTGAAGTGTCTTCTGTGGTGGTTGGTCAATATGTAGATGTTTATATCGAAGATGCGAATGGAGAAGAAGTGGGTGATCTTCGACTCAAAACAAATGTCTACGGTTCCTTTAGTGGGGAGTTTAAATTACCTGCCTCTGGTATAACAGGTGAATATTCAATTTATGTTGATGAAGATGCAGAAGATACCAGCAGGTTCTGGGACAATCTTGACAATTTTGAATACAATGAATCCATCATTAATGTAGAAGAATATAAGCGGCCGACATTTGAAGTAACATTTGAACCTGTTAAGGGAGTGTATAAAGTCAATGACTCTGTTTCAGTCGGTGGTAAAGCAATTTCTTTTAGTGGAGCTAAAATTGCTGGTGGCAAAATTACGTATCACGTAAAGCGAACTGTCAGATATCCTCACTGGGCTTATTGGGGTGATCGATATCCCTATTCTGAAGAGCAAGAAATTGTAAGTGGCGAAGGTGTAACAAACCAAGAAGGTGAGTTTCAGATTAAATTCATTGCAAGCACAAATGATATTATATCAAAGGAATTACTACCTGTTTTTCATTATGAGGTCAATGCAGATGTTACGGATGTTACTGGCGAAACCCGTAGCTCTTCCGCAACAGTAAATTTAGGATACCATAGTTTAACTGCAACGCTGAATGTACCAGAACGGATAAATCGGAAAGTCTCGGAGAATAAATTATCGATTGCTATAGAAAACTTAAACGCTCAACCTATTCCGGCCGAGGGAGTCATTCAAATTTTCAAAGTGAAGGTTCCATCGGTCCCTACCAGAGATCGTTCTTGGCCCGCTCCAGATCTACCTATACTTTCTGAGGAAGAGTTTAAAACAATTTTTCCGCATGATGTTTATAAGGATAAGGCAGATGATCGTTTCCCTGAAAAAGGAAAACTGATGATTGAAGTTCCGTTCAATTCTACGACATCTAATGAAATTAAATGGAAGGTCGATAAAACTTGGTTATTGGGTAACTACATAGTAGAACTTCAAACAAAAGACAGGGATGGCATTCCTGTTACAGATATTGCACGCTTCAGCTTATATGACCTAACGGACAAGTCGATATCAGATAGTCAGTTGATGGTAGTAGAGACTAACAAGCCAAGTTATACCGTTGGCGATCTTGCGACTATAAAGGTTGGCTCTGCATCAATGGATGCTACGGTAACAATCGATATTGATAAGAATCAGAAAATCTCTAAAACATATGTCAAACACTTTTCTGGAAACTCAGGTGAGATTACAATTCCTATTACAGAAGATATGGAAGGGGGTTTCAATGTGCTCGCAACCAGTGTTCAGTATAATGGGTTCAATCATATAACTAAACGAATTCCTGTCGTAAAACCGCGCGAACAAATTGAGATAGAAACACTGACATTCAAAGACAAACTTCAACCTGGAAGCAAGGAAACATGGAGTTTTGCTATCAAGGGGAGTGACCCATTAAGAAAGGAAGCTGAAATACTTGCTTCAATGTATGACGCATCACTTGATCAATTCAAACCTCATGAATGGTCCTTCAATCTAATTCAACAACCCTATTACTATAGCTCTAATAGAGTTTCTGGAGGCAATAGTTTTAATGATCGGAATTTCGTTCTTCGAAATTTGAGTTCAAGCTATTACACAGCACCGAAGCAGTATTTCGATGACTTTGATTGGTTTGGCTTTAGCATTACGAATAACTCTTATGTCAAGCAAAACTATTTACAAAGACTTTATTCAACAGGTGTCCCAATAGGTGAGCCTTCTAAAGTATCAACACTTAATAATAGAAATCTGAGGAAGGGATTGATTTCAGGAACAATAACCAGTGCTGAGGATGGATCACCTTTACCAGGTGTAAATGTTGTAATCAAAGGTACTACGATTGGTACAGCAACTGATATGCAGGGTAGATATGTTCTCTCTGCAAATAAAGGAGACGTTGTAGTGTTTAGTTTTGTTGGGCTTTCAACCGCAGAATCAAAAGTTGGTAACAAGAACATGATTGACGTGGCTATGTCGATGGACGTAACCCAGTTGTCAGAAGTGGTTGTAACTGCCCTTGGTGTTTCAGTCGAAAAGAAGTCCTTAGGGTACGCAGTATCCGCGATAGTATCCGACTCATCGACAAGCGATGGTGTTTTCTACAACTTACAGGGGAAGGCGGCAGGTTTGCAGGTAACAGGTATGCCAGGAGGTGCGGTAGGACTTACCATAAGGGGTTTTACAAGTCTGGATGGAGATGCTAAGCCTTTGTATGTTGTTGATGGTGTCATTGTAGAGTCCTCAAGCATTGATCATGAAGACTTGGCCTCTATTCAAGTACTAAAGGGAAATGCTGCAACCTCGATTTACGGAGCACGGGCAGCCAATGGAGTCATCATTGTTACAACCAAATCCGGTCAAAAGAAACTGGATGAGGAAATGGCAAAAGTTAATGCGAGAAAAAATTTCAATGAGACAGCATTTTTCTTTCCGCATTTGAGAACTGATATGAATGGTAAGGTAAGCTTCACCTTCACCACTCCCGAGTCCCTTACACGATGGAAACTCCAGGTGCTCGCACATACACAAGATCTCCTATCTGCTACAAAGACCCTTCAGGCCATCACTCAGAAAGAACTGATGGTCACTCCAAATGCGCCACGCTTTTTACGAGTTGATGACGAGATTATTTTCTCAGCAAAAATTTCGAATCTAACGAGCAGGGAAAAAACCGGAAATGTTGCTCTGCAACTATCCGATGCTGTTACAGGTAAACCTATCGATCCATTGTTCAAAAACATTGTTCGAAATCAACCCTTCAAAGTGAGTGCTAAAGGGAGCAGCGAAATTTCATGGACACTCAAGGTGCCTTCAGGTATCGATGCCGTTCAATATAAAATTGTGGCAAAGGCTGGCAACTTCAGTGATGGGGAACAAAATGCTTTACCGGTTCTTTCCAATCGAATGCTTGTTACTGAAACATTGCCTATGTATGTAAAAGCGGGAGAGACTAAAACATATCATCTTGATAAACTGAAGAATACTAACTCACCAACACTGCAGCACCATCAGCTTACGTTGGAAGTAACTTCAAATCCAGCGTGGTATGCAATTCAGGCTCTTCCGTATCTCATGGAATTTCCCCACGAATGTGCTGAACAAATATTTTCACGCTATTATGCGAACGCATTGGCAAGCCAAGTTGCCAACAGCAGTCCTAAGATAAAAGAGGTATTCGATAAGTGGGCTTCTTCCGATGCATTAATTAGCAACCTCGAGAAAAGTCAGGAATTAAAATCTATCATAATAAATGAAACACCTTGGTTAAGAGATGCACAAAGTGAAACAGAGCAGAAAAAAAGAATTGCATTGCTCTTCGATCTAAACACAATGAAAACTCAACTATCTTATGCGGTTGATAAACTTGAGCAACTACAATTAGATAATGGTGGATTCCCGTGGTTTGCAGGAAACAACTACCCAAGTCGCTATATAACACAACACGTGGCTTCAGGATTTGGACATCTCAACCAATTAAAAGTTAAGGGAAATGAGAAAACCATGAAAATTCAATCCAGTGCTATAGCATTTCTGGACGGTGAAATTCTGAGAGATTATAACCGATTGCTTGAACAAGCAAACTCCATACGATCACAAGCTAAAACCAGTCAGGATGGAGCACGGTTGTCTCAGGAGTTTTTAGAAAAGCAACATATCGATCACAATCAGATACAATATCTGTATATGCGTAGCTTCTTTCCTGAAATTAAACTCAGCGACCAAGCTTTATCAGCAGTTGAATATTATCAAAAGCAATCATCTAAGTACTGGAAGGATTTTAATCTGTACATGAAGGGGATGGTAGCGCTGATTCAACATCGTCTGAAAAACACAAAACAAGCGGAAGCGATTGTTCAATCCTTATTGGAGAAAAGCGTTGTAAGTGATGAGATGGGAATGTATTGGAAGGAAAATGTAGCGAGTTGGTATTGGTATGAATCTCCTGTTGAAACCCAGGCATTGTTAATCGAAGCCTGTGCTGAAATTCTTCCAGATAGAGGATTAGTATTAAATAAATCAAAACTTCAAATCCTTGATGAGCTAAGGGTATGGTTGCTTAAAAACAAGCAAACCAGTCAATGGAAGACAACAAAGGCCACCACAGAAGCAGTTTATGCACTGCTCATGAATGGAACCGAATGGCTCACCTTAGATAAACAGGTTGAAGTAAGTATTGCCAATAAGAAAGTAGATCCCGGGCAGCGACCTGAAGCTGGAACAGGATATTTTAAAACATCATGGAGAGCAGACGCGGTAACACCCGCTATGAATGAAGTGATGCTCTCGAAAAAAGATCAGGGCGTTGCATGGGCTGGATTATACTGGCAATACTTTGAAGATCTTGATAAGATCACTGCCGCTGAAACCCCATTGAAATTGACCAAAAAAGTATTTTTGGTTGGTCGAGATCAAAAAGGTGAATTGCTCACAGATTTAAGAGCCGATGTTCCTATTGAGGTTGGAAGTTTGTTGCGGGTTCGGATTGAGCTGAAGACAGACAGGCCGATGGAATTTCTACACATGAAGGATATGCGAGCTTCTGGCCTTGAACCAGTAGATGTTTTATCTGAGTACAAATGGCAAGAAGGTCTTGGATATTATCAAAGCATTAAGGATGCTTCTATGAATTTCTTCTTCGACAATGTAAATCCTGGTGTATATGTATTTGAATATGATCTACGTGTTAGTAACAAAGGAAACTTCTCCAATGGGATTACCACCATTCAATGTATGTATGCACCTGAATTTACAAGCCACAGTGATGGAATTAGAATTTTGGTGAAATAGTGTAATTGGTCAGAAAGTCAAGCAGCATTCAAAACCACTCAATAATTTGTCTAGTCAGATTTTTTAATATCCAATTTGATTTTTGATCTTGATTTCCCGTTGGCCATAATCTTAGTCCACTTGCCTTTCCAAAGATAATCCTTGATAATGAAGCTAAGTCGAGAAGTGAATGGTTTTTGACCCTCGCTAGAAAGCCAGGAAGCAATTCATCATTATAAAGGTTTGGTATTGATCTTATCAAGTTTAAAAATTCTGTACTTTAAACAAGCAGCTACTTAATAGCATCCTTTCCACAAAAAACTTTAACTGCATTATTAAAAATATTAGCTACACCACAAAAAAAACATTAGGTGCGCTATACATGAATAATTGAGTTAGCCTAACCTTTTCGCCACTTCATCCCAATTAATCACATTAAACCAACTCGCTACATATTCATTTCGCTTGTTCTGATATTTCAAATAATAGGCGTGCTCCCACACATCAATACCTAATAATGGTGTGCCTTTAAAATCAGAAACATCCATCATGGGGTTATCCTGGTTCGGTGTTGAACCAATTTTCAATTTCCCAGTGTCTATTACTAACCACGCCCAGCCCGATCCGAAGCGTGTCATGGCAGCTTGCGTAAATTGTTCTTTAAATTTTTCGAATGATCCAAACGAGCCATTGATAGCATCTGATAATTTTCCTGCAGGAGGTCCGCCACCATTTGGTTTCATCACCATCCAAAAAAAATTATGATTCCATGCGCCACCACTGTTGTTGCGCGCTTTGGCCGAAAGCTTAGAAGCATTTGCAAAAAAATCAGCTTCAGCCTGGTAAGAGATGTTTTCTGCAACGATGGCATCGTTTACATTTTTAATATAGGCAGCATGATGTTTGGAGTAATGAATGTCCATTGTCATCGCATCAATGCTTGGCTCCAATGCCTCTTTGGCATAAGGCAATGGAATCTGTATAAATTGAAAAGCATGACTACGTGATTGAGTTTGCGTTGCAGCAGCACAAGCCGATTCTGCAAGCAGTGAAGTTCCAACTGTAGCGGCAAGCGTTACTTTCATGGAATTGCTAATAAATTTTCTGCGTGTTGTTTTCATAAATATTGAAATTTAACCCTCTCCTGTGGAGAGGGGCAGGGGTGAGGTCAATTTACTTAAAAATAAGTAGCTTGCAGTAACCAACGAAAAGCATTATGAGTGATATTTTATACAACGAAATTCCCTCGCTCGATCTGGCTGATTTTTATGGCGGGGACACAGCCAAGAAGGCTAAATTTGTTGCCGCTTTGGGAGAAGCATACAACAGCATTGGATTTGTAGCCATTCGCAATCACTATTTGACTGAAGTGTTATCAGCGAAACTGTATGCTACTATCAAGAAGTTTTTTGCCCAACAAGATGCGGTGAAGCAGCAGTATGAGATACCGGGCCTGGCCGGCCAACGCGGGTACATCGGAAAAGGCAAAGAGCACGCGAAAGGACGCAATACAGGCGACCTGAAAGAATTTTATCATGTAGGGCAGGAGGTGCTTGATGGCGATCCGATAAAAAAGGAGTACCCCGATAACGTGTGGCCCCATGAACTTAAAGAATTCAAGGAAATAAGTTTAGAAGTTTACAAGCGACTTGAAAAAACAGGCGTACACATGTTGCGTGCCATTGCGTTGTACCTCGGTCTTCCTGAAAATTATTTTGATGCAAAAGTTAAGAACGGTAACAGCATACTTCGCCCCATACATTATTTCCCAATTGAGGACCCGGATTCTGTTCCGGCTGATGCAGTACGCGCAGCAGAGCATGGCGATATAAACCTGATTACTTTATTAATGGGCGCGAGCGCTGATGGTTTGCAAGTATTGCGCAGAGATGGTAAGTGGATTCCGATCACCGCATTGCCTGATCAGTTGGTCGTGAACGTGGGCGATATGCTGGAGCGACACACGAACAAAAAATTAAAATCAACCATACACCGCGTGGTAAATCCACCCCGGGAAAGAATGAATACACCACGATATTCAATACCATTCTTTATGCATCCTCGCTCTGAAATGGATCTTACCTGTTTGAAAAATTGTATTGATGCTGGCCACCCAAAATTATTTGAAGATATAACCGCGGGAGCTTTCCTGGATCAGCGATTGGCGGAAATAGGCCTTAAGAAGAAATAGGATTACCGAAGCAAACGCCTTGTTTCAGCGAGTCCGATATTATGTTTTCTTAAAAGATGTGCTCATGCTGGCACTTACCACGTTTGGTGGACCACAAGCTCACTTAGCACACTTTCAAAAAATTCTGGTTCATAAACGCGGCTATCTTTCGGAGGCTGAT
>Ga0187894_10007517_pt1 | contig 10249 bp, 6 predicted proteins | sample GBC1701081metaG_FD_136650 | JGI IMG/M metagenome (GOLD analysis project Ga0187894, IMG submission 136650) | White microbial mat communities from a lava cave in the Kipuka Kanohina Cave System on the Island of Hawaii, USA - GBC170108-1 metaG ... | reverse complement strand
TGTCCGGGCGAATCTGGTCGCTCAACACCACCAGCGCCAGCGGTTCGCAGGTATCCTCCAATTGGCCGTCGGACGGGGCTTGCGCCGACCGCGCGAACGCCAGCACCCGGTAGCCTTGCGCGGCAATCGCGCGCGCGTGTTCCGCCAGCGCCGCGTCCGGTTTGGGCGCGTGCGCCAGCACCCGTTCCGGCGCGCCAAAAATCAGCGTCTCCTCCGCGAACACCACCGCGCCCCATTTCCGCGCCGAGTTAAACGGGATTTCATGGATTTTTAGCGCGTGGTTGCCGCTAGATAATGAGGGCTGCTCTTTCAAATACGTTGCCACCGCCGTCGCCGTACTGTTCCGGTGCGACAAACTGCTGATATATGTGCCGAGTTTGCCTTGAATACTCTCTGGAAGCTGATCGCCGATGGGCTGTACGCTGGTCACGCTCAATTGGTTGCGCGTCAGTGTGCCGGTCTTGTCGAAGCACAACACCGTCACGTTCGCCATCGACTCGACCGCGTTCACCCGCTGGATCAGCGTTTGGTGACGGCTGATGCTGATCGCGCCCAGGGTCAGCGACAGGATTGCCACCAGCACCAACCCCTGCGGCACGATGCTCGACACGAACACCACCAGGTTGCGCACGTTTTCCAGCATCGTCTGGCCGTTTTCTAAACCTTGCAGGAACAACATCGGCCCGCCGATCACCATCGCCACGACCGTGATCTCGACCATCGCCTGGATGCGTCCCTGGGTCGGCGTTTTCACATTTTTGTAGGCCTTCGCCACCGACGATAACTTGTTGATCGTGCTGTTCTTGCCCACCTGTGTCGCCACCATCACGCCCGACCCGGCGATGCAAAACGAGCCGGAATACACTGGAGTGTCGGGTTCTTTCAAGATCGCATCGGATTCGCCCGTCAACTGCGACTCGTCGATTTCCAGCGAGTCGCTTTGCAGGATACGTCCGTCCACTACTAAACGGTCGCCCGGCTCAAGTGGGATCACGTCGTCCTTCACAAGCTGGGTGATCGGCACGGCGGTCAGCGCGCCGTCGCGCCAGACCGGGATGTCCTTCGCGGCCAGCGCGGCCAGTTGGTCGAGTTTGCGCTTGGCCGTGACTTCCTGGTACATGCCCAACAGCGAATTGGTGACGACGCTGAACCCGGCGAACAGCGCCGTCGAGACATCGCCCATGATCGTCACGACCAATAACAGCAGCCCCAGCACGATGTTGAACAGGTTTAGCACATTGTCGCGCACGATTTCCCAGTACGTGCGCCCGACGCGCGCCTTAAAATTGTTGCTCTCGCCCCGCGCGGCACGCTCGGCCACCTCCGCCGAGGTCAGGCCAAGCCGGTCGGGCGGTGCTGTGGGCTGCGTGATTTCACGAACAGGTTGCATAAAATTGACCGCTTAAAATAACTGTTGCTTTGAAAAAAGGCGCTCAACTGAACGCCTCATAACCTACGGATAGTATACGCGATTTTAGCTGACGGGTATCTGCTTATTCTCAGCTTCCCTTATTCTCTCGCCACCACTCATGGAACGACTGCGGCGCGAACGTGGGGAAATCGCGGTACTGTGTCCACCCACTCAACGGATAGGGTAGGACGTTGATGCTGTCCGCGCCGGTCGCCGCCAGGAATGCCCGTGAGGCCGCGCCCGCAACCATGCCGCCCACTTCGAATAACAGCGGATGCGTGTTGCCGAACTGCCAGGCTTTCATGCCAAGCCGCCAGATTGCGTCCTGCTCCTGTTCCAGGTCGCGCCGGAGCATGAGCAGCATATCCGGGATGTTGATGTCCACCGGGCAGGCAGCTTTGCACGCCCCGCACAGGCTGCTGGCGAACGGGAGTGCGGCAGCGTTTTCCTTGCCCTGCAACAACGGCGTGATGATCGCCCCGATTGGCCCAGAATACACCGAGCCGTAGCTGTGGCCGCCGACCGTCTGGTACACCGGGCAGGCATTCAGGCACGCCCCGCAGCGGATGCAGGCCAACGCCTCGGTGTATTCACTGGCATAAATGTTGCTGCGCCCGTTGTCCAGCAGCACCAGGTAAAATTCCTCCGGCCCGTCCGGTTCGTCCGCGCGCGCCGGGCCGTTGAACATATTCACGTACACCGTCATGCGCTGCCCCGTCCCGCTGCGGGGAAGAAGCTGCACCAGCGTGGCGAAGTCTTCCCAGGTCGGCACCATTTTTTCAATCCCGACCACTGCAATATGTACCGGAGGCACGCCGGTGGATAAGCGTCCGTTGCCCTCGTTGGTCACGATCACCACTGTGCCGGTTTCGGCGATCATGAAGTTGCCGCCGCTCATGCCGAAGTCGGCGTTCAGGAATTCCTCGCGCAAGATTGTCCGCGCTAAACGGGTCATGTCCTCGGCCTCGTCGGTGTAGGGCATCCCCAATTTTTCCATGAATAGGTCGCGCACCTGGTCTTTGGTCATGTGCATGACCGGCATGACGATGTGGCTGGGGTGGCTGTGGTCGATCTGGACGATGTACTCGCCCAGGTCAGTCTCCACCATCTGGATGCCGTTGGCTTCCAGAAACGGCAGCAGCCCGATTTCCTCGGTCGCCATGCTTTTGCTCTTCACGCCGCGCTTCAGGTTGTGCTGCTTGCAAATATCGACGATCAGTTGGTTGGCCTCGTCGGCGTCGGCTGCCCACAACACATGCCCGCCCTTCGCGGTGACGTTGCGCTCCATCTGTTCCAGCAGGTCAGGCAGGTCGGCCAGCGCCCGCAGCTTGGCCCCGCGCCCCTGCTGGCGTAACGCCTGGGCGTCGTCCAGTTCAGCGAATACCGTCCGGCGGCGCCCGTCGGCGTTGTTCGTCGCGCGTTCGAGCGCCGTTTGCAGGCGGATGTCCTCGATGGCGATCACCGCCGATTCCATAAATTTGTTCGGGTTGAGTTCCATGCCAAGTCCTATTCTTCGGGTTCTACAAATTCAGGAAAATCGGTTATCGGTTTGATTACAATGCCAACAGCAGCGGCCACTTTTCCCTGTCGTTCATCGTTTGTGATGAGTGGACAGCCCAGTTGTTCGGCTAACGCAACGTGAATTGAGTCATAGATGGCTAAACCATGATCGGTAGCAATTTCAAAAGCACGCGGCAATAGATGAGCAGCCAAATGAACATGGAGGGTCAAATCGAGTAAGGTTTGAACCATTTCTTTTGCCGTATTGACCACCAAACCGTGTCTGCGCACATGTTGCCAAAGAACACTAACACATTCCATGAGGGTGAATTCGGGTATATGAAGTTCAATGGCATTCGGTTCACCTAAACCTTGCAAAAGCATTTGAACTCGCGCTGTATCATTTTCTCGAACAAAGCTTTGAACCAGGATGTTAGTATCCAGAACGTACCGTTCACTCACCGATCACGATCCTCTCGAAGAAGTTCCAAACTGGATTTCGCATCTGGGGGTGGAGTCCATACATTTTTTCGCATCGTTTTCAATACATCGTTAATCGGGCGATCACTTTGTTGAACATAGACATAACGCGGAAAACGGGTACTGATAACACGATTAACAAAGGCTTCCAATTCTGTTTTTGTCATATCGCCAACACGTTCGGATGCCATGACCACTGCCTCGTTTCGCTTTCACCTATTCCTATTATGGTAGCGATTTCTGACCGCTGCTGCCAGTTCCCAACTGATTACGCCTTTCTCATCTAGCGCCAACGCAATACCAATTTCCGTCGCCTATCCTACCCGTGTTCGAGATCGTCAGGGTGGCGGCTGTTTCAAAACACACGGTAACGATGGGACAAGACGTATTGGATGAAGGCGTAAGCCGCTAAACGGATGCCGCGCATAAACCGGCCCCTGATGGTCGAGAACAAATTCCCTAGAGCGTCATCATTATCACGTCACAAGCCGCGCCAACACCAGGATATAGCTGCCCTGAGAGTTCGGGTTGCCGTCCTCGCCGCTGAAGCGTGTCGCCCGGATGTAATACAGGCCGGTGCGTGGCAAGACGTATCGGGCAATCCGAGCGTTTTGTCCCCCGCCGCTGTCGTCGTCACTGGCGAGCGACACCTGGTCGCTGCTCAAGATTTCCACCAGCGGGTCGAGGTCGCCGTCGCCCCGGTTGACCGACGTGGTGATGGTTTCGCCTTCCACGCCGAAAAAGGCATACAACACCTGGGGCGTCACGTCGTCAATACGCCCGGTTAAGGTGGTGCCGTAGCTGATACGCTGGGCATCGGCTGGCACGCCGTCGAAAGCATTGCCCAGGCTCTGAAATTCCAGCTTATAGCCCCCACTGGTCGAGCCGGTTTCGCGGTCGAGCCGTGTGGCGATCAGGTAGTAGAGGCCATCCGCCGGGATCATGAAGCTCTCGATTTCGGCGTTCTGCCCCCCGCCGCTGTCGTCATCGGCGGCCAGTTGTTGCAGGTTACTATCCACGATCACCAGGAACGCATCCAGCGACCCGTTCGAGCGGCTCATGCGGGTGGTTATCAGGTCATTCTGACGTGCGTCGAAAACGTAGTAGCGTTCGTACTCGTCGTCGCTCAGACTGTCGTCCTTGCTGTCGCCGACCAGGATCGGGATCGCGGTCTGCGCCGAGTTGCCCAGGCCGCTGCCCTGCGCCTCTTCCAGCGTCAGCACGAAGCGCCCGGTCGATGTCCCGGCGGCCTCGCCGTAGCGCGTCGCCACGATGATATACGTGCCGTCTTCCTCGATGACCAGCCGGTTCAGTTCGGCGTCCAGATCAGAGCCCGGCACATCGTCGTTGTCGGCAATGACGAAGGCGTTGCTGTTGACCACCTGGAGGTACGGGTCGAGGTTGCCGGAGTCGTGCATCATCTTGATGTTGATAATGTCGCCGCGATTGGCGCGAAAGCTGTAATACACCTGCGGCGTCATGTTGCTGATGTTGTTGATGACCGAATCGCCGTAACGCAGCGCGCTGCCAGAGGCGGAACTCACCCCGATGCGCTCGACATCCAGGTCAAAACCGCCCGACGTGCTGCCCAGGCTGTAGCCGAAACGTCCCACGATCACGTAATAGCGGCTGCTCTGTGGGATGCTCAGGGCGTCAATCGTGATGTCGCGGCTGCCCCGGCTGTCGTCCTGGTTGGCGATGATGTTGCCGCTTGTGTCCATCACCAGCAGCACCGGGTCGAGGTCGCCGCCGGTCGCTGCCAGCTTGATCGCCACTACCTCGCCACGCAGGCCGTCGAAGTAGTAGACCGCGCGCGGCGTCTGGTTGTTGATCAGCCCGCTGATGCGCCCGCCATAGACCACGCCGGTCTCGTCGGGTTCTTCGTCCTGGGCTTGAGCAGGCGAATTAAATAGCGCAGCGATGAGGAGTAAGAAACCCAACCAGCGCATAATTAGCTCGCTTTATCGGCAAGCACAACTTTCACAGGCGATCCGAGGCGCTGCATGAAGTCCTGGCACACGCCCCATGTGAGGGGGCAATATGGTGTATCTGCGCCGGCGATAAACATCATGATGTCACGCAGCAGCGGAATATCTTCATCAGGTTCAAACCAGCCGTCTATAAAGAAGACCTCAGCCCAATCAACGAGTTCAGCTAACGTGATTTCGTTATTTAGATAGGCGAGCAGCTTTTCACTCAGGATTTGCCGGTTAACCATTTACTCTCCTACCCACGATCCATATCGGTATTCTTTAACACTTCGTGGCCTGTATCGACCGGAAATTTTTGATGGCGTTCGATCAATTCACCATCATCATTATACACTTCCTGGACGAGGAGGGTGGTTTTTTCGTCTTTATCAACCACCTTAATAATGCGCTGAAACCATTGATCTCACCTTTGCGGTCATACCAATAGCGTCGTCCCCCGTCTGGTAACGCCTCCCAATTTTCGAAGTCTTTTTCGTTCTGCTTCCGGGTAGCCATGAATGCGAATCATTCCTTTGAGAGATGAGAATGGCAGCTTATGGCCTTGTGGAAGGTGGTTATCGTTACGCCTTCCCATACTCCCGCTCCCCGGCCAGGAGTTGGTGCAGCCGGTACAGGTCGGTGCGCGAGGTCATGTCTAGGCTCATAGGCGTGACCGAGATCACCTTGTCGATCAGCAGCGCATACACATCCGAATCCGGTTCGGCCTTGGCCGGGTCGGTGTCGAAGTGATAACCGATCCGGCCAATGTCGGAGAGGGCGATGCGCTCCGGGCGCGTCGGCCAGTACACCCGGCGGCGCGAAATCCGGGTCACGCGCCAGGGCGTTTCCAGCGTCGCCTCCGACGGCACATCGACTTTCAACACATCCACATCATCGGGTCGGCTGCGGTGCGCCATCAGCCACTCACCGAAGTGCCGCGCGAAGTGGGCAGACACGCTGAAATCGACATCATTAGAATAGGTGAGGTGTAAATCTTTCGGGGTTTGCTGCGACATTGCCAGCGCCGGGATGTCCAGGCTGGCCGCTTCCAACGCCGCGCCGACCGTGCCGGAAATCGTCACGCCGTTGCCAGTGTTCTCGCCGTAGTTGATGCCGGAAACCACCAGCGACGGCAGGCGATCCGCGAGTTCCAATACGCCATGCTGCACCGCCTGTGCTGGCGTGCCGTCAACGGCGTAGGCCTTGTACGGGTAGCCGTTGGTCGGCAGTTCGTGCGGGTAAATGCGGCCTTCGCTGGTGATCGGCATACTGCGCCCGCTGCCGGACTGCTGTTCGCGCGGGGCGACAATCAGAATGTCGCCCAGGTCAGCGAAGGCCGCCGCGCACGCCCACAGGCCGGGCGAATGGATGCCGTCATCATTCGTGAATAATATCAGGGGGCGTTGGTCGCTCATGTCAAACCTTGCTGGTGGGAAATAGGGGCCAGACCGCAAAACGCGAAGGCCGACTATAACGATAGGATCATTAACAGCATATCAAGCATTGAACCGCACATCCCTTAACAACATGTTAAGGGGCGGCCAAAGATTATGACGGGCGCTGGAACGGCGGCGGGTGTTAGCGGGCGCGGCGGTCATACCAGCAGGGGACGTTCAAACTTTGCGCCACCCACAAACCAGCCATCTGCATATCGGTGAAGGCCGACAGTGGCGTCAGGCCGAGGACGGCGTCGGTATCCGGCGTGTCGGTAGGCGACAATACATCGTCCACCGGCTGCGGCTGGTCGAAAAGGTGGAAAAAGCTGCCGTCTTGCAGTCGCAAATTCATCTCGCCGTGATGCACCACGCGCTTCTTGCCTCGGTGGCCGACCATCTCGCTCACGTAGACCGAATCAATGGCGACCTGATCCAGACGCCAGCCTTCGCGGCTGCCGCGTTGGGCGTATACGCTGCGGCTGGTTTCATCCACGATGATGCGGTCAGGGCGAGTGAGGAGGCGGTAGAAAGTGGAGATGATAAAAATGACCAGCAGCACCGCCGTCAACAATCCTAGAATTGGCAAATATATGGCTGGCACTTCCAGTATTTTGCCATCGGGTGGGTACAGGTTCGAGAGGGCTTCCAATTGGATCACAAACGGGCTAGGCAGGGCGATCACGCCGGACAACGTAGTGACGCTGAGAACGACATATAGGGCGGCCAGCAGCACATACCAGACGATGCGCAGCAGCCTGGAACGTCCCCAACTCGCCGACCGAGTGAACTGCAACTGACTCTCGCGTTTGTCTAGCGTCCACAGGTCAAATTCGAGCGGCAGGGTGCGCAGCGGCGGGATTTCAATCGCTTTCGAAACGCGCTCGCTTTGCGGGGGCGGCTCGATCAAATTGAAGGGACGGGTGATCGTGCGCGCCAGGCTACGCCCGGCCTGGCTGGCGATGTCGCTGAACACGTTCACATCCGGGTCAGGCCAGCGGGCGATTTCGCACCAGCGGCTGCCGCGTGCATTGGCGAGGTCTTGGGTGAGCAGCAGGCCGAGATGCCAGGACTCGTCGTCATTCGACCAGCCCAGCACTACGCGCTGAATATTCTCGACAGGCAGTTTGCCGGTATCCGGCAGGCGGCGCTTGGCGGCAAACGTCGGGATGTAGCGGATCGGTTCGCCGGGGGTGGCTTCGACCAGCACGCGCTCCTGGGCATTGCCGTTCACGATCAACCGCCAGCTATCCGGCTTGACTTCGATGGTTAAATTGCCCGCAGCAGAAATTCGATCCATGCCTGTGCATCGTTTCTCATGACAATCCATTCAACCCTGTCAGTTTACCGCGTCGCGCCGCAACTGACCAGAGTCAGGTTCATCGGCCACGCGAGACTGCTCACCGGATGTTCATCTTCCGTAATACGACGTGAGCAGCCCGCTGGTTGCTCTATCTTAAATCGCCCGCCCGGCGAAGTAGCGGGTGATTAAATCCTTACGCACGAACAGGAAAATCACCAGCGCCGCCAAGAAGCCGGTCACATGCGCCAGATTGTTCACCCCGCCATAGTCTTTGCCCTGTGACATGACTTCAAACGATGGCAGCGACTCGCGCGCCAGGAAATAAATCAGGAACATCCAGGCGGGCAGCCGGATCGTCCAGCGCCAGATTTTGGCACCCGCCACCTGCTTTATGCCCGCGATTTTGAGGATGAGAACCGCTGGCACGCGCAGCACGATCCCGATCCCCCAGAAAGATGTGACCATCGCGCCGGGGAACAAGATCAGGTACGCGCCCATCACCCCGGCAATCGCCCCGCTGGCACCGATGCCGGGTATATCGACCTGCGCCGGGTTGAGCAAGTCCGAGCCGAGGTTGGCGACCATGCCGGCTACCAGATAGAACAGCAGGAAGCGCCAGGCCCCACAGGCATCTTCCACCCGGCGGCCAAACGTCCACAGGAAGATCATGTTGCCGAGCAAATGCCAGAAATCGGCGTGCATGAACATGCTGGTGAAGGTCGAAAACGCGCCGATGCTCAGACCTTCACGCAGGAAGATGCCGCGATAGCCATACGTCCACACCGTTTCGACGTAGTGGTAGATGCGGTAGATTCCGGTAATGTCACCCGCGTCGGCCAGGTTCGCGCCCTGGTACAGGTCGAAGGCCTGGAACAGCATGAACACGAGTGAGTTTATCAGAATCAAAAGCATGGTCATGAAGGGGATGGAGCTGTAGCGCACATTGCCGGTATCGCTGACGGGCAGCGGATACAGCAGCGCCCCGATAAACAGGGTGGCGACGATCTCGATCAGGAACAGGAAGAAAATCAGCATAATTCGGCTACCCCAAAGACTTCGCTGCACGGGATGATGTAAAAATCAGGTGGGTTCGGGTTATTGAGCAGGCTGATGGCGGTGCTGAACACCAGCCAGAAAGCCAACCCCATCAGCGCCAGCCCGGCGATGCCCAGGAACAGCCGCACCGGCAGAGTAATGGCGGGTAGCTGCGTGATGTGTTCCGGCAGCAAGGTCGCGGCTTCAAAATCGTTGGCGGGTCTGTCGGGCGGTTCTGGCACGACGCCGCCCAGCCAGCGCGCCAACGGTTGCTGCGCCGGGGAGGAGGTGGCCGTGATCGCCAGGTAGCCGCCGACGATGCCGATCAGTACCCCGACCCAGCGATTCACGCCCAAGCGCAGCAGGTTCAAACCGGCGTCCTGCCAGGCCATCAACAGGAACACCATACCGACACCCAGGGCTTCGCGTAGGGCGAGCAGGGTGCTGCCGCGTTCTTTGTCGGTCAGCGACGGCGCGAATTGCAGCAATTTCTGGTCGGCGGCCTTGCCTTCTTTGGTACGAGCGCCCAACCGTGCGGCGCGTTCGTATAACTCGAAGGCCTCTTGCGTCCGGCCCTGTTCTTTGGTCAGGTCGGCCAGCCGCAGCAGCAGCTTTTGGCTTTGCGGGTGCGATTCGACGCCGTTGTGCAACACTTGCAGCGCCTGGGCTTCCTGCGTGTTCTTCATGAAATGGTCGACAATAGCGACCACCAGGTTTTCGTCGGCGTCCGGCAGGGTCGCCAACTTCAGGCGCAGGTCGTCCGCCTCGGAGAAGTTCTTGCGATATTTGGCGATGTCAATCGCGGTCAGGTAAACCGAGGGGTGGGTCGTGCCGCTTTTGATCGCGTTTGCGACCAGTTCGTGAGCATCGTCAATGTATTTGAGGCGCGACAGGTGGCGCACGGCGTTGGCAAGCGCCTCTTCGTGGTCAGGTTGGATATCGAGCGCGCGCACCCACTGCTCGATTGCGCCTTCAATATCTTTCTGTCCCGCCAGCGCATCAGCCTTGCTCAAAAAGGTCTTGATGGCAGCCTGGTCACGCGGCGCGCTGGCGGTTTCCCTGGCCGGTTCGAAGCGGGTTGTCGGCGACCCGTTTGCGCGGGTGGTTGTGCCGGACG
>Ga0187894_10007516_pt1 | contig 10249 bp, 6 predicted proteins | sample GBC1701081metaG_FD_136650 | JGI IMG/M metagenome (GOLD analysis project Ga0187894, IMG submission 136650) | White microbial mat communities from a lava cave in the Kipuka Kanohina Cave System on the Island of Hawaii, USA - GBC170108-1 metaG ... | reverse complement strand
TGGACCGGCTCGCCGATCGGCTCGGGGTTGTCCACGTTGCCGGTAACCGCGCCGGACGCGGCATCGAACGTCGTCACCGAGCCTCCGGCCGACGTGCCCGGCGCGCCGACCGCCACTTCCAGCGCCTGGCCGGCGAGGAGGCCGCTGGTGACCGCGCCCACGGACGCGCCGAACCGCGCGTTGGCCTCGGGGCCGTTGAACGTGCGGATGAGGGTGCCGTTCTGCTGGAACAGGTAGGCGCGGCCGACGCCGCCGTTCTCACCCGGCGCGCCGATGAGCACGTCGGTCCCGAATGAGCCGACGGAGGCGCCGAACTCTCCCGTGTCCTCCGGGTTCGGGCTCGTGAAGGTGGTGAGCAGGGTGCCGGCGGCCGAGAACAGGTACGCGCGGCCCGCGGTCTCGCCGGTCTGCAGCGCCTCGTCCGGGGAGCCGACGAGCACGTTGATGCCGACACCCGCGATCTCGTCGCCGAACCCGAACGCGTTGGCGTCGGGGCTCGCGAACGTCGCGAGCAGGTTGCCAAGAGGATCGTAGAGGTACGCCGCCCCCTGCCCCAGGTTGTCGCTGGGCGCGCTCACGGCGATGTTCCCGGCCGCGACGGCCACCGACCAGCCGAACTCGCCGCCGGACTGCCCGCCCGGGATCGTGATGATCGGCTGGACGCCGTTCGGATCGACGAGGTAGACGTTGCCGGTGTCCTCGAAGGGCGCGCCGATGACGACCGTGTCGGAGTCGAGCGTCGCGACGTCCCATCCGAAGAAGCCGGTGTCCGTGACCTGCGGGCTCGTGAGGCTCGCGACCGCGTTCGGGTTGAAGAGGTAGGCGAGGCCCGCGTCGGGCGCGGACGGCCCGCGATCCTCGAGCGGCGCGCCCACGATGACCCGCGTGGTATCGACCGCGACCGCCGCGCCGAAGTCGCCGACGTTCGCGCCGCTCTGCGGGCTCACGAAGCGGCGGATCTTCCGCAGCGACTGGGCATCGAAGAGGTAGGCCGCTCCGATCGTCGGGGGCAGGGCCAGGATGGGCTCGTCCGGCGCGCCGACCACCGCGAAGCCGTCGCCCGTCACGAGCGACGCGCCGAAGTGCCCGTCTTGTTGCGGGAAGGTCGCGCTGTGGAGGACGGTGTCGGAGAGCTTGCCCTGGATCGCGAACGCGTGGACGGCGCCGGCCCCCGGGTGCGGCTGCTGGAACTGGTCGAAGACGTCCTCGTTCGGCGCGCCGACCCAGTAGAAGTCCTGCGTGATGGCGACGGCTGTCCCGAACGCGCCGGCGTTGGCCGGGGACCCGAAGAGCGTCGTGGACAGCTGCAGCGAGGCCGCGTCGATCACGTGCGCCCGGCCCTCGCCCGACGCCTCGCCGGGCGCGCCGACGAGGATCTCGCTGTCGGTCGCGGCCACGGCGGTGCCGAAGCTGCCGTTGGTGGTCGGGTTCGGGCTCACGATCGGCTGGCCCGCCGTGCCGGTCGCGAGCGCGAAGGGGTAGACGCTGCCCGCCCCCGGGATCGTCGATTGGACGACCACGACGTCGCCGGGCGAGCCGACGAAGATCATCCCGGCCCCGATCGCGATCGCGGAGCCGAACCCGAGCGGCGAGGACTGCCCGGAGGGCGCAAGGGTCCTCACGAACGAGCCGTCCGTCGTGTCGAAGACGTGGACACGGCCGCCGATCGACTCGCCCGGCGCGCCGACGGCCAACAGCGTGTCCATCTTCGCGAGCGCGGTGCCGAAGCCGCCACCGGCCTGCGCGTTCGGGCTCGCGAGCGTGCGTACGATCGTGCCGTCGTCGGCGAAGAGGTGGACGAGCCCGCCGGTGCCCTCCCCCGGCGCGCCGACGGCGGTGAGCGCGCCGACGACCAGGACGCTCGTCCCGAGCGCGCCCTGCGGCACGTCGCCCGGGCTCTCGAAGGTCTGGAGCAACCCGCCGCTGTCGCACGAGAAGGTCTGCGCGACGCCGGGACGCGGCGCGGTCCCGATCGGGAAGAGTCCCACCAGCGCGACGCCCGAGAGCGCCGCGAGCGAGAGCCCCTCGTTCGGCGACGAGGACTGGATCGTGCGCGCGAGCGCGCCGGTCGCAAAGTCGAAGACGAAGAGGCTCGGCACGCCGCCCCCGAGGCCCCCCACGATCACATGGTCGCCATCGAGCGCCACGCCCGTGCCGAACGCGTCCGCGAACCCGGGCGCGAGGAACGTGCGCAGGAGCGCTCCCGCGCTGTCGTAGAGGAACGCCCGCCTCGCCTCCGGCGCCGCGACGAGCCAGGAACCGCCGGCCGCGGCGACCGCGGCGCCGAAGTCCTCGGGCCCGGAGAGCGAGAGGATCTCGTCGCCGGCCGCGAGGTCGAACACGTACGCGCGGCCCGCCCCTGGCGCGCCCGCGAGGAGGCTGCCGTCCGCGATCGCGAGGGCGCTCCCGAGCGCGCCCGGCCGCGCGATCACGCGCCGGAGCGACCCCGTCGCCGCATCGAACACGTGGACCTCGCCGCGCGACGGCGCTCCGACGCACGCGGATCCGCCACCCAGCGCGACCGCGCTGCCGAAATCTCCCGGACCGGTCAGCGTCGCCACGACCGAGCCCGTGGCCGCGTCGATCACGTAGGCCCGGCCGCGGCCGGGCTCGCCGACAAGGATCCGGCCGGCGTCGGCCGCGAGCGCGGTGCCGAAGCGGCCGGCCGTGATCGGCGCAGGGCTCGTGAGCGTCCGCTGGAACGTGCCGTCGAACCGGTCGAAGACGTGGACCTGCCCCGCGTCGCGCGCGCCTCCGTCCTCGGCCGGGGCGCCGATCGCGACCTCGCCGCCGAGGATCGCCACCGACTGCCCGAAGCTCGCCCGCGCGGCCGGGCTGCCGAGCGCACGCGCCGGAAGGTTTATCCCGGAGAGCGACGGGGACCCGCCGCAACCGATCGCAAAGAGAAGGAGTGCCACCCACGTTCGCGTCATGGCCGCCATGGTAGTGGACCCGGGGCACGGAAGAGAGGGGGCCTCGGGGGCAACAGGTCTGGTAGGGTGCGGCCATGGACGCCTGGTTCACGAAGGAGTCCGCGCGCTACCTGCAGGAGGTCTACCTCCCCCGGCTACGGAAGGCGGTCGAGACGCTGCCCGAGCGGGACCTCTGGTGGCGACCGCACGGCGGATCGACGAGCGTCGGGAACCTGCTCCTCCACCTCGAGGGGAACATCCGGCAGTGGATCCTCGGGGGACTCGGCAGTGGGCCCGGCCGGAGGCGCCGCGCCGAGGAGTTCGCGCGGCGGGAGGGAGGCACGAGGGCGGAGCTGCTCGACGCGCTCGCCCGCACGATCGAGGGCGCAGCGGCCGTCATCGCGAGGCAGGAGGCGCTCGACCGACGGCTCATGATCCAGGGCCTCGAGACGAGCGTCCGGAGCGCGATCTACCACGTGGTCGAGCACCTCTCCTGGCACACGGGCCAGATCGTCTGGATCGCGAAGATGCGCGCCGGCGAGGCGCACGGCATCGCCTTCTACGATGACCGGAAGCTCAACGAGCCGGCCCCCGAGGCCCCCTCGGATCACACCACGTAGCGGGCCTGCTCGTGGGCGGCGGTCGCGAGCTCCAGCTCGCGCAGGCCCTCGGCGGGGTAGGCGGTCCTCCGCGCGCGCGAGAGCAGCTCGCGCGGCGTCTCGGCCGGCGCGAGCTCGAGCTTCAGCCTCCGGAGCAGGTGGCGGTAGGCCCTGCCGTGCGGCTCCTCCCTGCGGCGGCGGTGCACGCGCAACGCGACGATCACCAGCGCGAGCGCCGCCGAGAAGAGCGCGGCCTCGCCCGGCCTGCTCGCGATCCGCCGCGGCAGCGCCGCGAGCCACGCGAACGCGGCATCGCGCGCCTGCCCGTTGAACCCGGCCACGGCGGCCCAGAGGTCGTTCGCGGCGCGCGCGATGCCCGCGAACAGACCCCCGCCGCCGCCCGCGCCCGCGCCGACCGCGGGCGTCGCGTCGACGGTCGTCCACCCCGCCTCGGGGTCGAGCACCTCGACCCACGCGTGCGCGTGGTGCGCGCGGACGGTGAGCTTGCCTCCATCCGGGTCCCACTCCTCCGAGCGGTAGCCGGTGACGACGCGGCACGGGATCCTCTCGACCCGCAGCATCACCGCGAGCGCGGTCGCGAAGTACTCGCAGTGCGCGGGCCGGCCGTCGAGGAACTGCTGGAGAGACCGGGCGCCTCCCTCGGTGCCGGGCGCGAGGTATTTGAACCGCGCGGCGAGATCGCTCCGGAACCTCTCCACGATGCGATGCTGGGGGGCGTCGGGGGCGAGGCCCTGCCGCAGTTCCCGCGCGAGATCGCGCGCCCGTTGCGGCACCGCCTGCGGGTCGTGGAGGAAGACGTGGGCGTGGAACTCGCGCGTGTCGGGGCGCTGCGGGCCGCCGGGCGCGCGCGGCTCGAACAGCTCGATCCCGTACTGCACGGGACGCCGTCGCCCGGTGAACATGCGGCGGAAGTTCCCGTCAGGCTGCGCCGACGCGGCGAGGTCCGGGGAGAGGGCCTCGAGGCTCCGCGCCTCGAGCGGCATGAAGAGCCGCGGCGCGTCGGGATCCACGAGGTAGACGCCGAGCTTCCGCCCGTTTCCGGGGACCTCGCGGGTCCAGCGGCCCGCGTTGCCGCACCACGGAAGGGGCGCGTAGACGCCCTTCGCGGCGCGCCAACCCTCCCCGTCGAACCGGTCGAGCGCCGCGCCACGCCAGTGCGAGGGGGGCCGGGGGGCGCCCGGCGGCGTCTGCACGGTCATCACCACACGATCGCTCACGCGGACCTGGCCCGACTGCGCGAGGTTCACCTGCTCCGAGAAGGCCACCTCGTTGATCCCGCCCGGCGGCGCGAACTGGAGCGTCTCGCCGAGGAGCCCGCGACGCGTGAAGTCGCGGGGGAAGAAGAGGAAGACCACGAACGTCGCGAGGAGCACGAGGGCTCCGCGCGCGACGCCGGCCCGGGCCGCTCGCGCGACGAGCCCCGGCGTCTCGGCGACGCCCGCGCGGACGAGCGAGAGGAGCTGCATCGAGACCACGAGAAGCGGCGCGTAGACGACGAGGACGAGCGAGTAGCCGAGGTCGATGGAGAGGTAGCTCGTCACGACCGCGATGAGGAAGGAGTTGAAGAAGAGGAGGTCGGGCTTCTGCGCGTCGGAGAGGTTGTTGACGAGGTGGACCTGGCAGAGCGCGGCGAGCAGGAGCCCGTCCTCGAGGAGGAACGCGACGCCCGCGTAGGTGACGTGGCGGACGAGCAGCGCGAACGCGCCGAGCACGGAGAGGTTCCAGAGGAGGCGGTACGCCATGAACCGCGTGAGCTTCAGCAGCCACGGGGACGCGAGCGTCAACGCGAGGAGCGGCCCGAGCCAGCCCATCCGCGACGCCTCCGTGATGTGCACGAACGCGAGGTTCACGGTCACGAGCGCGACCATGCACACGCGAAGCGCCCGCCTCATGCGCGACCTCCGCGCCGGGGCAGGCGAAGCACCGCCGACGAGACCGCGGGCGGCGGCGGCCCGTCCGCCGGGAGCGGCGCGGCGACCGCGAGGAAGCGGAGGAGCTCCTTCCACGGCCGGTGCGCGCTGCCGAAGGTCGCCGAGAGGCCCTGGCTGTGGACGGTCAGGACCTCCTTCTGTTCCTTCGCGGCGTGCGCGAGCGCGCTGACCGCGGAGAGCCCCTCCTCGAGCTCCTCCCCCTTCGCGCGCAGGTCGATCACGACCTCGTGGCCGGCCCCCGTGCCCCCCTCCCACTCCTTGATCACGAGAGAGCCGCGCCGCGCGCTGGCCTTCCAGTGGACGAGACGCATCTCGTCGCCGGGCCGGTACTCGCGCAAGGAGCTCGGCTGGAGGTACCCCTGCGCCGCGCCGAGCATGTCGTAGAGCTCGCCGACGCCGCCGCCCGCCCCGCGCGACGTCGCGAGCGCGAGCGGCGCGGGGTAGATGACGATCTCCTCGGGCGCGGGGACGCTGCGCCTCGCCTTCCAGAGGCCGAGCGGCCAGGTGGACACGATCCTCGCGGCGCTCACGCGGTAGACGCCGCGCGCGAGCGGCGGCACCGCGACCGGGATGCGAACCTCGCCCTCCGCCTGGCCGAGCGACGCGTGCACGGTTCCCGCGCCCTCCAGTTCCAGCTCCGCGCCGACCGCCCAACGCCTGCGGCCCGCGCAGACGACCGCGGCGACGGTGCCGCCGGCGCCCGCGGGCATCATCGCCGCCTCCTCGACGCGGCCGTGCGCGCCCGCGAGGTTGCTGCGCGACGCGAGCGCGTCGCCGGCGCCGAGCAGCGTGAGGAAGACGAGCAGGAGGAAGAAGAGGTTCGCGTACGGGGCCGCGAAGAATGCCGCCACGAGGAGGAGGTAGAAGAGCGCGGCCTTGACGCCGAGGCCCGTCGGTCTCACAGCTCCACGGGGACGCTCGAGAGGACGCGCAAGAGCAGCGCGCCCGCGTCCCCGCCTCCCTTGAGCACGAGCCGGTGGGCCAGCGCGGGGCGCGCGAGCGCCTTCAGGTCGTCGGGGAGCACGTACTCGCGGCCGTCGAGGAAGGCGCGGGCGCGCGAGGCCTTGAGCCACGCGAGCGCGGCGCGCGGCGAGAGCCCGAGCGCGACCGACTCGTCCTCGCGCGTCGCCGCGACGACCTGGTAGGCGTAGCGCGCGACCGGCTCGCTCACCTTCACCGCCCGCGCGCCCTCCATGAGCGAGCGCAGCGCGTCGGCGGTGATCACCGGCGCGAGCTCCTCGAGCCGCCCCTCCGGGTCGCGGCCGAGGTAGAGGCGCAGCTCGCCGTCCGGCGGCGGGTAGCCCATCGTGACGCGGACGAGGAACCGGTCGAGCGCCGCCTCGGGCACCGGGTAGGTGCCGTGGAACTCGATCGGGTTGCGCGTGGCGAGAACGAAGAACGGGTCCGCGAGCGCGACCGGCCTGCCCTCGACCGAAACGTGGCCGTTCTCCATCGCCTCGAGCAGGCAGGAGAGGGTGCGCGGGCTCGTGCGGTTGATCTCGTCGGCGAGGACGACGTTGGTGAAGAGCGGCCCCCTCACGAAGTCGAACTCCTCGCGGCCGGCGCGCCAGACCGACGACCCGAGGATGTCCGACGGCATCAGGTCGTTCGTGAACTGGATCCGCTTGAACTCGAGCCCGACGAGCCTCGCGATCGTGCGCGCAAGCAGCGTCTTCCCGGTCCCCGGGATCCCCTCGATGAGCACGTGGCCGCGCGCGAGCAGCGCCACGAGCACGGGCTCCACGACGGATTCGGGCAAGACGAGGACCTCGCCGAGCCGCTGCCGGATCTCGCGCCCCGCCTCGCGCACGTCCACGACGCGAGTCATCGCCGCATCCATCGGCAAAAAGCCCGGGGGAACAAAAACGTCCAAAACGCGCGACACCGGCTTGCGAGGGGAGGGGGCACGGGGGAGGGCACGCGCGTTGCGCAAGGACGTGCGTCGATGGCCGGTGTTTCGCGAAAGCCCGGGGTCTGGGCGGTGGCGGCGGTGTTCGCCCTCGCCTACGGCCCTACGGTCGCGTGGTTCCTCGAGCGCTGGTCGATGGGCGTCTGGTGGCACGTCCACGGCTTCGTCGTCTTCCCGGTCGCCCTCTGGCTCGCGCGGGGACGGCTCCGGTCCCTCCCCCAGAGCCCCCCCTCCCACTCGGCGCTTGGCTTCCTCTTCCTCGTGCCCGCGGCGCTCCTCCAGGCCCTCGACGCGATGCTCGGCTTCGAGATCCTCTCGGCGGTCTCGATGCTGCTCGCGATCGTCGGGCTCGCGCTCCTCCTCCTCGGGCGGGAGCGCGTGCGGGCGATCTGGTTCCCGCTCGTCTTCCTCGCGTTCGCGATCCCGATCCCGCTCTTCGTCGCGCGGCCGATCCACATCGTGCTGCGGCAGATCTCGGCCGTGGCCTCCTCGGGCGCGCTCGATCTGCTCGGGTACGACGTGCGCAGGTCCGGGTTCCAGATCGAGGTGGGCCCGGAGAGCCTCGAGATCGCCGACGCGTGCAGCGGCTTCTCCACGCTGATGGCGATGCTCATGGTCGCCCCGCTGCTCGCCTACCTCGGACGGATGCGCTGGTGGAAGGCGGCGCTGATGGTCCTCGCCGTCTTCCCGGCGGCGGTCGCGGCCAACATCGCGCGCTGCATCCTCCTCTCGATGCTCGTCCTCGCGTTCGGCGGCGGGATCCTCGGGACCGCGGTCCACCCGATCTCCGGGATGTTCACGTTCGCGGCCGCGCTCGGGCTGCTGCTCGGCCTCGAGCGGGTCCTCATGCCCTCGCGCGCGGCCCCGGAGGTGCGGCCGTGATCAGCGGGCGCTACGCGCGGGCGGCGGCGGTCGTCCTCCTCGTCGCCGCGGTCCCGACCGTGCTCAACGTCTACCGCCGGCCGGCGGGGCTGGTCGCGGGGGGGCTCGAGGAGAAGCTCGGCGATCGCCTGGGCGCGTTCGAGCCGGGGCCGCGCATCGCGGCGACGATCGAGGAGCACTTCGGCGCGCGGGACTTCGCGACGCGGCGCTACGGCACGGTCGAGCTCTTCGCGGCGCGGGCGTACGACGGGAAGAAGCTCTTCCACTTCCCCGAGCTCCTGCTCACCTACGGCCGCGCGGCCAGCGCGGTGCGGGACGAGCCGGACGCCCGAGTGATCGAGTTCGCGGAGGAACGCGGCACGCACATGGCCGCCTACGCGCTCCTCTACGGGCGCCGGAGCGTGGCCGAGCCGATCCGCTTCTACTTCTCGATCCTCCCGGAGCTGTTCGTCGGCCGGCGGGAGCCGATGACGCTTGTCTACGTGCAGGGGGATGCGCCGAAGGGCGGCGAGAAGGCGCTCGAGGAGGAGCTGCGCGCGCTCCTCGCGCGGGCGGTCGAGACGCTCCGCCAATAGCCGGGATCGATTCCGCCCGCCGCGGCGTCCTGTGATGATGGAGGCGCCGTGGAACCGAAGCTGGCCCTGGACCTGGTCGAGCACACGGACTTCGTGCGCGCGGTCGTGCGCGGGCTCCTCGCGGACGAGCACGCGGTGGACGACGTGGTGCAGGAGACCTGCCTGCGCGCGCTCGAGCGGCCGCCGCAGGCGCTCCGGGGATGGCTCGCGCGCGTCGCGCGGAACCTCGCGTTGACGGCGATGCGCCGCGACAAGGCGCGGGGCCGACGCGAGCTCGGAGCCGCGCGCCCCGAGGGACAGCCGTCGGCGAGCGAGGCCGCGTCGAGGCTCGAACGCCACCGGCTCGTCGTCGAGGCGGTGCTCGCGCTCGAGGAGCCCTTCCGCTCGGCGGTCCTGCTGCGGTTCTACGACGACCTCCCTCCCCGCGAGATCGCGCGGGAGCTCGGCGTGCCGGTGGACACCGTGCGCTCGCGGCTGCGACGCGGCCTCGAGCGGCTGCGCGCGCATCTCGACGCGCGCCACGGCGGCGACCGCGCCGCGTGGAGCCTCGCGCTCCTGCCGCTCCTCGGCACGCGCGCGACGAAGTTCATCACTGGAGGTGCGCTGATGGGCGCGAAGACGAAGCTCTCGGTCGCCGCGATGCTCGTCTGCATCGCAGCCGCGGGGACGGTCACGTGGCAGTCCGCGGCGCGGAGCGATCGCGCGGCGAGGTCGGAGTTCGCGCACCGGGCGGCCGAAGTCGAGGGGGTTCGGGGGCCGGAGACGGCCCCCGAAGCCCCCTCGGTTCCCCTAGGCGCCACAGCGCCCGATGCCGCGGAAGCGGCGCCCGCGGCGACGGCGGCGGAGCAAGTGCGGCCGTACCGCCTCGCCGAGGCTACGGGCGACGCGCTGGGCGCGCTGCGGATCGTCGCGCTCGACGACGCGGGCAACGGCATCGCGAAGGTCAACGCGTTCCTCAGTTTCCGCATGCGAGGGGAGAAGCTCGCGACCGGGCTCGATGGGCGCGCGGAGCAGCGCTCGCTCGACGCGGGGCAGTGGTCCGTCTCCGTCCATCTGCGCGGCCGCTATCGCTCGACCCATGCCGAGGTCGTAGACGGCCGCTGGACCGAGGTCGTCGTCGTGTTCGCGCGCGGCGCCGCCGTCGAGGGCGAGGTGCGCCACGTCGAGCGCGGGCCGCTCGCCGACATGGGCGTGGCCGTGGAGACCGGGAAGAGGGAGGACGGATTCAACGAGTGGTTCAGGACGAGCACGGACGCTGCCGGCCGCTACCGGCTCGAGGGGCTTCCCGCCGGGACGTATCCGGTGATCGTCTGGGGAGGCGTGCTCGGGCAGGACCAGCACCCGCGCGCGATGCTCACGGTGCCCGGGCCCGGCACGGTGACGCGGGACATCGTCGTCGGGAAGGTTGCGCTCCGTGGCG
>Ga0187894_10007515_pt1 | contig 10251 bp, 12 predicted proteins | sample GBC1701081metaG_FD_136650 | JGI IMG/M metagenome (GOLD analysis project Ga0187894, IMG submission 136650) | White microbial mat communities from a lava cave in the Kipuka Kanohina Cave System on the Island of Hawaii, USA - GBC170108-1 metaG ... | reverse complement strand
GGCGGGTCGGCGCAGGCGGCAACCTTGGACGTGCGTGACGCCGCCGCCTGCCTCAGGCTCGCGGCTGACGTCGAAGCCAGGCACGGCAAGACGTCGATCCTGGTCAACAATGCCGGCATCCTGCTGCGCGGCGGCCTGTCGGAGGCCGATGCGCGCGACAAATGGCGCGCCACGCTTGATGTGAATCTGGACGGCACCTTCAACGTCACGACCGCCTTCGTCGAGCAGATCAAGGCCACCAAAGGCAGCGTGGTGAATGTGGCGTCGATCCAGTCCTTCGTCGGGCCACCCAATTCGGTGGCGTACTCGGCATCCAAGGGCGCCATCGCGCAGTTCACGCGGGCGCTGGCCAACGAGCTGGCGCCGCACGGCGTGCGCGTCAACGCAGTCGCACCGGGTATCATCGAAACGGAGATGACAACGCAGACCCGCGCCGATCCCGAGCGCCTGCGCCAGTACCTTGCGCACGTACCGCTGCGCCGCTGCGGCGTTCCGGACGAGCTGGCCGGCCCGGTCGTATTCCTTTGCTCCGATGCCGCCAGCTATATTACCGGCGTCGTGCTGCCGGTCGATGGCGGCTATCTCGCGTTCTGAGCCAACTCATGCCCCAGGTCACCGTACGCAAGGCGACGCCCGCCGACGCCGCCACCATCCACCGTTTTTCCGTGGCACTCGCCACGTTCGAGGGCGAGCCCGATGCCGTGAAAGCCACACCGGAAATCCTGGCGCGCGACGGTTTTGGTCCGGATGCGAAGTTCGCCACCATGATCGCCGAACTCGACGGCAGGCCGGTGGGCTATGCGCTCTACACGTTCAACTACTCGGTCTGGGAAGCCAGCCGCGGTATCTTCGTCGAGGACATCTGGGTCGAGCAGGACGTGCGCCAGGCCGGCGTCGGCCGGGCGCTGATGGCGGCACTGGCGTGCGAATGCCGCGACAACGGCTATGGCCGCATCGACCTCAACGTGCTGCACTGGAATCCGGCGCGTCGCTTCTACGAAGCCATCGGCTGTACGCACATCGAGACGTGGTTGCCCTACCGGATCCGCGGCGCTGCCTTGCAGGCCTTGGCAGGAAGTTGAATAGCGCCTGACTATATGGCCATGCTGGCCTTCGTCGAAAAACGCAAGCCAGTGTTCAGGGGGCGGTGAGCTCTCCGCACTGCCGATCGTGCGTAGCCTTCATGGTTCGACAAGCTCATCATGAAGGCTTCGAGCTCACCATAAAGGCTCGAGGCCGTCACCGTCGCTTGATCGCGATGGTGCGCCCGGCTTTGTCGGGTTTCGGCAGCTTGGCGTGCGCCGCCGCCATCTGCTCCAGGCGACGGTGGGTCTCGGCTGGCCAGGGCGCGGAACGGCGCGTCTCAAAGTCGATGTTCATCAGGATCAGCTCGTTGGTCGCCGACACCCAGCCTTCGGCGCCGTGATACATCGTGTGGAAGTAGTGCACGCGCTTGGCGTCGTAGTCGAGGATCTGGGTGGTGATGCGCAGCGGATCGCCTTCGCGGATCTCGCGGTCGTAGGTTACGTGGGCCTCCAGTACGAAGGTCATGCCGATCTTTTCGCGCGTGTACTCCCAGCCGACGCCGAGCTGGCTGCAGAGCGTATCGGTCGCCTTGTCGAAGGCCACGACATAGAAGCCGACGTTCATGTGGCCGTTCCAGTCGATCCATTCCGGCAGCACCGTGGCGCGATGGCGATCGAGCGGGGCGGAGAGGTCGAGGTCCTCGAGGGGGTAGGGAAATGTTGTCATGAGCCGACCGTAGCCAAGCAGCCGCTATCGATGCAATGCCTTCTGGCGCAGGCCAAGACGGGGGCTACGGCACCGCCAGCAGTTCGCTGGCCACGAGGTCCGGTGCCGAGATGATGCAGTTGTGGCCGGCCTCGATGGGGCGGAACCGCACGTCGGGCATCGCCTGCACGCGCTCGTGATTGCCGGCCGACACCGGGTAGCGCGGTTTCACGCAGGCGATGTAGGTCATCGGCACGCCATTGCCGGGCGGGTTGGTCAGCCGGATCGGCTCGACATAGCAGCGCAGGGGATGCGGCGTCAGCTGCTTGTGCGTCCACTGCGCCAGGCTCATGTCGTCGATGATCAGGCTGGTCACTGGCGCGAAGGGCAGGACCTTGACGCCGTCGATGTCCATGGCGAGCTTCTGCCGCTTGGCCGCGATCGGCTCGGGAATGCGCCCGAAGATCGACAAGCCATCGCGCGGAATGCCGCCGTCGATGATCACCAGATGCGATACGGGCGTCGGCACGCGATCGACCACCAGCGCGGCGATCAGGCTGCCGAAGGAGTGGCCAACCAGCACCACATCCTGCAGGCCGTTGTCGGCCAAGCAGGCGATGGCGTCCTCGGTGCAGGTCTCATTGCTGGTCTCGGGTGAGAGTTCGTGCGCGCGCTCGGCAAGGCCGCGAAAGGTCGGGGTGAAGACGGTGTGTCCGGCCGCACGCAGCTTGTCGGCCACGAACGTCCACGACCACCCGCCCATCCAGGCGCCGGACAGACACACGAACGTGCGTGGCGATGATTGCGTCATGTCGGACGGATGATGCGGAGTGGGGCTCGGCAAGTCGAGCCACTCGCCGCTCCCGTGTTTCGGACAGCGAAGTCGCAGTCACGCAGCGCGTTGAACGGCACCGAAGCCTGCAGCGGACGCCGTGGCTGATCGTGCGGGCACCGACACTCAGAGATCCGGGCGGATCAGAGCCAAGCCGCTCTCCGGGTCGTGCGTCTTGCGCAAATGGACAGGCGCTTCGGTCAGGACGATTTCCAGGGTCGGCCGCACGTGGGCTTCGCTGAGATGACCGGCCAGCGCCGAGCCGTCGCGACGGCCCAACACCGCGTGAATATGCAAGGCTGGTTTTCCTTCCGGCGAGAGCGCCACGTCACCGGTCAGCGCGGCGACCTCGACCTGCTCGCGCACCGGGATGGGAAGGTACTTTTTGCGCTCCCAGTCAAAATAGTTGAGAACGGCGCCACTGAGCGCGCCGATCGCTGAAAACTGAGCCGCACCAATGCGTTCGTGCGCCACGAAGGCGTTCAACGCGGCGATGGCTTCCTCGCCGCTGCTCAGCACGACCACAAAAGTACGCTGGCCATCATCTTCATGCAGCAGCTTGCTGCGCATTCTTTGGCTCCTGAGACATGTTCGCAGTGAGCAACGAGCGCTGCAGCTATGCGGTTCCCGTACTTGAGCACGGCGCCATGCTGACTACATAATTGGATACCGAGGCAACTGACACCTGCCCGATGTCGTTGAGACATCACCTGCAGCTGGAGGCAAGCATGGCCACGGTTGATCGCTTCCATCGTTTTATCGCTGACCATACGCATGCCAGCGACCACGCGGCGTGGTGGGAAATATTGGCCTACCTGATTGCCGCGCTTTTCGTCGGCGTTGTCCTGGCGTCGGCCTTCAGCTTCGCCTTTCCGCGCATGATGGCCGGCTTCTAGGCAGGCACACGAACGACGCGTAACACGGCAGCGTGAATGACAGGCCCGCCGGGAAACCGGCGGGCTTGTCATTTGTCCGGATGGCGGAAGCTCAGCCACGCGTAGCGGCGATCGCCGCCGGCGGCATCCCAATATTCGGCCTGGGACGGCCGCACGCGGATTGCCGCCATGTCCGGCCCGTCGGGGCCCTCGGGAAACCAGGCATCGTCGTTCGGCGTCCAGATGGCGCGGATCAGGTCGCGGTCCCGCGACAGCGATGCCGTACCCGAGACCGACACATAGTCTTCCTGTTCGGCCGCGAGAAAGGCGAGGTTGACCTCGCCGATATCGTCGATCTCGTCCGCCTTGTGTGACGAGCGCCGGGTCAGAAAGCGGATCTCCTCCTGATCAGCGTCGACGTTGGGAGCCATGGGACGTGAGCGCAACGCCGGGCCGTCGCGCGTGACCAGCATGCACACCGGCATGTCAGCGAGGAGTTTCCAGAATGCTTTCGGATCGACGAGGCTCATCTCCACTCCGTCACGCCAATGGCATCTAAACAACGACCATCGACAGCAGCGTACCCAGGACGACCAGGCCCAGCACAATCGCAAGTCCCAGGAAAACGAATTGCAGCGGGCCCATCAGTCGTGCGCCGTCACGATGGCTGGTTGCGAGACCAGCGCCGCACGGCAGGCGTCGTTCCCATGGTTTCGCCCAGCAAATCGATGCGCTGGCGCCGTCGTGGTGATGCGACTACGGTGCCGGCATAATCCAACGGGAGGGGCTTTCCCATGGCCGAGATGAACCGCCGCGTGGTGCTGAAGTCGCGTCCGCAGGGCGAACCGACGCCGTCGAATTTCGATGTCGTCGAGGCGCCGCTGCCTGAACCCAAGGACGGCGAATACTTGTCCCGCACCATCTGGTTGTCGCTCGATCCCTACATGCGCGGGCGCATGAGCGAGGCCAAGGGCTACGCCGCCAACGTCAATCTCGGCGATGCGATGGTCGGCGGCACGGTCGGACAGGTCGTCAAATCGCGCAATCCGAAATTCAAGGAAGGCGATTTCGTCGTCGAGTATTCGGGCTGGCAAAGTCACGCCGTGTCGCCGGGCGCGATGTCCATGAAGCTCGATCCCAAGGTGGCGCCGATCTCGGCGGCGCTGTCGGTACTGGGCATGCCGGGCCAGACGGCGTGGTGGGGTCTGATGCAGATCGGCGCGCCCAAGGCTGGCGAGACGGTGGTGGTGTCGGCGGCATCAGGCGCCGTCGGCTCGGTGGTGGGGCAGCTCGCGAAGCTGCACGGTTGTCGCGCCGTCGGCATCGCCGGCGGCCAGGACAAGTGCGACTACGTGGTCAAGGAGCTCGGCTTCGATGCCTGCGTCGACTACAAGGCGTCCGGCGCCAACCTGTTCAAGGCGATCCGCGAGGCCTGCCCCAAGGGCATCGACGTCTATTTCGAGAATGTCGGCGGCGCGGTGCAGGCAGCCGTCGTGCCGCAGCTCAACGACTTCGCGCGCGTGCCGCTGTGCGGTTTGATCTCGCAGTACAACGAGATGCAGATGAACCCCGGCCCCGACTGGCGTCTGCTGCTGGTCAAACGCGCGCTGGTAAAGGGCTTCATCGTCAGCGACCACTTCGCTGAGATGCAGGGCTTCTGGCAGGAAGTGCCGGCTGCGGTGAAGGCGGGCAAGATCAAGTATCGCGAGGACATCGTGAAGGGCCTCGAGAATGCACCCGAGGCCTTCATCGGCCTGCTGAAGGGTCGCAACTTCGGCAAGCTGCTGGTGCAGGTGTCCGACGATCCGACCCGCGCGTGAGATAGCCTCTCAACAAACAGGAACCCATGTCCGACAAGAAACCGCCGGTGACACCCGTACCGGCCACCACTGTGCTGCTGGTGCGGCCGTCCGTTGACGGCGATCCGGCGTCGACGCCGGAAGTGTTCATGGTGGTGCGCCACCATCAGATCGATTTCGCCTCGGGCGCGCTGGTGTTCCCGGGCGGCAAGGTTGACGCCGCCGACAGCGATCCGCGCCTGCGCGATCTCTGCACCGGCATCGATGGCCTGTCGGATGCCGAGCTGGCGTTTCGTGTCGCCGGTATCCGCGAGGCGTTCGAGGAGACCGGAATCCTGCTGGCACGCCGGCGTGGCGCTGCCGACCTGATCGCCGTGGCGTCATTGAAGCCGATCGAGGACCGCTATCGCCAGGCCCTGGTCAAGGGCGAGGCCACGATGGCCGACATGGCCGCCATCGAGGGGCTGGTGCTGGCCTGCGATACGATGCTGCCCTATGCGCACTGGATCACGCCCAGCTTCGTGCCCAAGCGCTTCGATACGCGCTTCTTCGTGGCGGCAGCACCGTCGGACCAGGTGGCCTTGCACGATGGTCACGAGTCCGTCGATTCTGTGTGGGTGCAGGCGGCGCAGGCTATCGCCGACGCAGATGCCGGCCGCCACACCATGCTGTTTCCGACCAAGCTCAACCTGATGAAGCTGGCGGAGATTCCCACCGTCGCGGCGGTGCTGGCGCACTATGGGGCCTACACGCCCAAACCGGTGCTACCCGTCATCGAGGTGCGTGACGGCCGCCGATTCCTGAGCGTCGGCAAGGAGTCCGGCTACGCGCTCTTCGAGCGTGAGATGGACGCCAGCTTCCGCGGCTGATCAGCGCCGCCGTCCGGCGTCGCGTCGGCGTCGATCACCAGCCGCATGGCGCGCACGAGTTCGTTCGTCAGCGCCGGGTGATCGAGCTGCAGGGGGCCCGGCGCGTTGATCAGGGCGTTGATCAGCGTGCCGTTCATGATCTGGAACGCAAAACGGATCCGCAGCTCCACGGGCTTGGCCGGCCGGCGACCGGCGTCGCGCCACAGGCGGTCGAGGTAGCGGTCGGCCACGAAATGCCCGTGCGCGCGCATCGGTTCCCACACCGAGGGATCCTCCATGCTCTTGCGCAGGGCCGCGCGCAGGAAACCCGGGCGGCGCCGGAACGTCTCGGCGATGGCCGCCACCAGCACGTCCAGCGGATCGCTGCCGTCCGAGGTTTCCAGAAGCTCACTGATACTGGCGCGTGCTTCCTCCAGGCGATGGGCGATCATCGCCCGGAAGAACGCGTCCTTGTCGGCAAAGCGGAAATAGAAGGCACCGACCGAGCAGCCCGCGGCCTTGGCGATGTCGGCGATCGACACGGCCTCGAAGTCGCGGGCCTCGACCAGGCCGTAGCCCGCGGCCAGCAGCTGATCGCGCGTGCGGCGGCTGCGCGCCTGCTTGGCGGGCAGGGCGCCGGCCCTGTCGTCGTCGGTCGGGGGGAGGGCTTGACTCATAATCTGAATCATGGTTCTGATTCAGATTACAGGGTGGATGACCATAGGTCAAGCGTTTGCCGAGGAGGAGGCGACCATGACGTACGAGACGATCCAGGTGCGGCGGCTGACGGGTGGTTGCGGTGCGGAGATTTCCGGCGTCGATCTGGCGCGTCTGTCGAACCGCCAATGGGAGGAGGTCCGTCACGCCTTCGTCGACAATGGTGTGATCTTCTTCCGCGACCAGGACCTGACGCCCGAGCAGCATATCCAGTTCGCCCGTCGCTGGGGCCCGATCGACATCAATCGCTTCTTCACGCCGGTCGAGGGCTATCCGGAGATCGCCGAGGTGCGCAAGGAGAAGGCGCAGAAGACCAATATCGGCGGCGGCTGGCATACCGACCACAGCTACGATCCGGCACCGGCCATGGGCTCGATCCTGCTGGCGCGCGAGGTGCCGGAGGAGGGCGGCGACACCCTGTTCGCCAGCATGTACGCCGCCTACGAAGCGCTGTCGGACGGCCTGCGCCACACGCTGGAAGGCCTGCGCGCCATCCATTCCGACGAGCATGTGTTCGGCGCCAAGGGCTACCACAAGCAGACCAGTGACACGACGGGCCGCATCGGCAACGCGCACGCCGTGCGCGGCGAGGTCTCACACCCGGTGGTGATCACGCATCCCGAGTCGGGCCGCAAGGCGCTCTACGTCAATCCGTCCTTCACGGTGCGCTTCGACGGCTGGTCGGAGGCCGACAGCAAGCCGCTGCTCGAGCATCTCTACCGGCACGCGACGCGGCCGGAATTCACCTGCCGCTTCCGCTGGACGCCAGGCGCGATGGCGTTCTGGGACAACCGCGCGACCTGGCACTACGCCGCCAACGACTATCACGGCGAGCGCCGCCTGATGCACCGCATCACCGTCGCGGGTCGCCCGCTGTCGTAGGGACAAGCGGACATCGTTCCTTCTTCCCGCGCAGGCAGGGAGAAGGAATGTCCGCTGCAGCCTATCGGTCAGCCGAAATCGAAGATATCGCCGAGAAACGACTTGCGGCGGCGGCCTTTGCCATGCCGGTAGTCATCGTCATCATCGTCGTGCTTGCCGTACCGCGGCGCGTTGCGATCATCGCGTTCCTGATAGCGTCGCGCTGGTTCACGCCGATCATTGTCGTCCCGATGTTCGGTGCGCGGGGCACTGCCGGTCGATTTCTCGACGAGCTTGTCGAGTTCGCCGCGGTCCAGCCAGACGCCGCGGCATTTGGGGCAATAATCGATCTCAATGCCCTGGCGGTCGGCCATGACCAGGCGTTCGGTGGTGCAGACAGGACATTGCATCGCGACGAAACCTCCTTGTTGGTCCCCCGCGATGTGTGACGGCAAACATGGCGTTTCAAGGACCACGACCACCGAGGTCCCGACAATCCGGCGCGATTTGCCGCACGGCGGGCGCTATCGTGCAATCGCGAGGCGCGCGTCGGTGAAGAGTCTGGTCAGATGGTCGTGACCCATCTTGGCATATGTGAACGGCGGCGCCTTGACCGGATCCTGCTCGACCTCGACCACGGTCCAGCCGCTGTAGCCGATGTCGGCGAGCAGTGCGGCGAACGCCGCGAAATCGACACAGCCGTCGCCGGGCGCAGTGAACACACCGGCGAGCACGGCATCGAGAAAGCTCCAGTCACCGGCGTGCGCCTGCGCCAGCACGGGCGCGCGCACGTCCTTGCAATGGACGTGATTGATGCGACCGGCATGGCGGCGCGCGAGCGCCAGCACGTCGCCGCCGGCGTAGGTGACGTGACCGGTATCGATCAGCAGGCCGACGGCTCGTCCAGTGTTGGCCATCAGCAGATCGATCTCGGCGTCTGTTTCGACGATCGTGCCCATGTGATGGTGATAGGTCATGGGCACGCCACGCTCGGCCATGTATTCGGCGAGCGCGGTCAACCTGGCGCCGTAGTCCTTGAAGTCCGCGGCGGGCAGGTGGGGACGCTGGCTGACCGGTGTCTGGCGCCGGGTCTGCACGCTGCCGGTCGTTTCGGCATAGACCATCACGGGCGCGCCCAGCGCCTTGAAGGTGGTCAACTGCTGCTCCATGCGCGCTTTTTCGGCTTCGACGGAGCCCTCCAGCAGTTGGCCCGAGAACCAGCCGGAGACCAGCCTGAGGCCGTGTGCCTGCAGGATCGGGCCGAGCCGGGCCGGATCCATCGGAAACTTGTTGCCGGTTTCCGTGCCACTGAAGCCGGCGGCGCGGCTCTCCCGCAGGCAGGTCTCCAGCGGCGTGTCGCCGCCGAGTTCCGGCAGGTCATCGTTGGACCACGCAATCGGCGCGACACCCAGACGGACGGCCATGGTCAGACTCCGATCCGTTGCTTTTTCTTGCCCTCGGCATGGTCGGTGGCTGCCTGGCGCACGCTGGCGCGCGTGTTGACCTCGGGCACGCCGACATCCCACCAGGCATCACCCGGCGTCCATTGCGAGGCATTGACCTTGATCTCGATGACGTAGGTGCGATCGGCGTGCTTGGCGCGCTCGAAGGCCTGCTCCAGTTCGGCAACCGACGTCACGCGTTCGGCCAGCGCGCCCATGGACTGCGCGTGTTTGGCGAAATCGACACCGACCTGCCGCACGGTGCGGCAATGCGCGATCAGGTTGTTGAACGACGGGCTGCCCTTGAACGTTTGCAGCCGGTCGATGACGGCGTAGCCGCCATTGTCGCAAACGACGACGATCAGTTTGTGGCCCGTCAGCACGGTGCTGTAGATGTCGGCATTCATCATGAGATAGGAGCCGTCGCCGACGAACACGACGACGTCGCGGTCGGGGTGCGCCATCTTGATCCCCCAGCCACCGGCGATCTCGTAGCCCATGCAGGAGAAGCCGAACTCGCAGTCGAACGTGCCGACCGACTTCACACGCCAGTTCTTGGTCAACTCGCCCGGCAGCCCACCGGCGGCCGTGACCACCATGTCGGTGACACCCGCCGTGCGGTTGATGGCGCCAATCACCTGGGCATAGGAGGGCAGCGGTGCGTTCGTCGGCCCCGAGTGCTGGTCGACGGTGCGGTTCCAGGTCCCGTATTCAGCCTGCGCCTGCTGGCGCCAGTGGTCCGGCGCGCGCCAGCCCCGCAGCCCAGCCGACAACTCCGCGAGGCCTGCCCTGGCATCGCCGACGACCGCGAGCGCACGATGCTTGTGGGCATCGAAGCGCGCCGCATTGAGCGTGATCAGGCGGAAACCGGGATTCTGAAAGACCGTCCAGGATCCGGTGGTGAAGTCCTGCAATCGCGTGCCGACCGCCAGCACGACATCGGCTTGCGCCGCCAGCGCGTTGGCCGAGGCCGCGCCGATGACACCCAGCGCGCCGACATTGAGCGGATGGTCGTGCAGCAGCACACCGCGTCCGGCCACCGTTTCGGCAACCGGGATGTTGTGGCGCTCGGCGAAGGCGGCGAGTTCGGCTTCCGCCAGCGCGTAACGCACGCCGCCGCCGGCGATGAGCAGCGGCTGCCGGGCC
>Ga0187894_10007514_pt1 | contig 10252 bp, 11 predicted proteins | sample GBC1701081metaG_FD_136650 | JGI IMG/M metagenome (GOLD analysis project Ga0187894, IMG submission 136650) | White microbial mat communities from a lava cave in the Kipuka Kanohina Cave System on the Island of Hawaii, USA - GBC170108-1 metaG ... | reverse complement strand
GTTGATTCAGAACGCTAATTCGGCAGGAATTCCAACTGCTCCGCAGTTGCAATTTCTGTCGAATCGACCTTCTGAATCAATAGGTTACCCGAAGATCACCGAAGTAACTGCCGGATTTAGGATCAGGGATCAGGTATCAGAAATGTCGTCGCTATTCATATCGGAAACGATACCGCGTTTCTGATACCTGATACCCGATCCCTGATCCCTGACTAGCTCGCCTTGCGGCCCGCCTTCTCGGCGAGTCCGGAAATGCCCTCACGGTGCGCCAGTTCCGTCCACACCTGGACGGGCTTGATGCCGACCGTCGCCCACAGCGCCAGCAGGTGGTACAGCAGATCGGCGCTTTCGAGGACCAGCCTGTCGGCGTCGCCCTTGATCGCCTCGATCACGGCTTCCGTCGCTTCCTCGCCCAGCTTCTGCGCCAGCTTGTCCCGCCCGCGCGCCATCAGCTTGGCGGTGTAGGAGGTCGTCGGGTCGGCACCCTTGCGGCTTTCGATGGTGGCGTACAGCCGGTCGAGCATGTGCAACGCCCCATTGGACGCTTGCTCGTGCAAGGTCTTGGTGGAGCTTTTTCTGGCTTTGGCAGCTTTCTTCTTCTGTCGTTTAGCCATGGTCCGCATATCCGCGTCGAGGGGAGACGCGCCGGCCTTATCTGGCCGGTTCTGCAGCGGTTGCCTTCCCGAGACGAATTCTACGCTACTTTTGTAAATTGTTATACAGATTTGTAATTTGGCGGACGGGAACCCCGTGTTGTGCCAGGTGCGCCTTGGCCTGCGCGATCGTAAACGTGCCGAAATGGAAGATCGATGCCGCCAGCACGGCGCTGGCATGACCCTGCAGGACACCATCGACGAGATGATCGAGCGTGCCGACGCCGCCCGAGGCGATGACCGGCACCGGCACGGCGTCGCTCACCGCGCGGGTCAGCTTGAGGTCGAAGCCGGCCTTGGTGCCGTCGCGGTCCATCGACGTCAGCAGGATCTCGCCGGCGCCGCTGTCGGTCATGCGCCGGGCCCAGGCGATCGCGTCCAGGCCGGTCGGCCGGCGGCCGCCATGGGTGAAGACCTCCCATTTGCCCGGCGCGGTCTGCTTGGCGTCGATCGCGACCACGATGCACTGGTCGCCATACTTCTCGGCCGCGTCCCTGACGAACTCGGGCCGTGCCACGGCGGCGGAATTGATCGACACCTTGTCGGCGCCGGCCAGCAGCAGGGTCCGGATGTCCTCGACGGTGCGCACACCGCCGCCCACGGTCAGGGGCATGAAGCACTGCTCGGCGGTGCGCGCCACGACGTCGAGCAGGGTGTCGCGGTTCTCGTGGCTGGCTGTGATGTCGAGGAACGTCAGCTCGTCGGCGCCGGCGGCGTCGTAGACGCGCGCCTGCTCGACGGGGTCGCCGGCATCGACCAGGTCGATGAAGTTCACGCCCTTCACGACGCGGCCGCCATGCACGTCCAGGCAGGGGATGATGCGCACCTTCAGCATGGGCGCGGTGCTATCCGCCCGGCGGCCGGTGCACAAGCGCTAAGTACAGCCTTCTCCCCGCGAAGGCGGGGAGAAGGTGCCCGAAGGGCGGATGAGGGGCTTCGCAGCCTGGCGATCTGCAAGGTCGACGCGAGGAACCCACCGCGACCGCAGCGAATTAATTCGGCGCCGCGAAGCCCCTCATCCGGCGCTTCGCGCCACCTTCTCCCCGCCTTCGCGGGGAGAAGGGAAGATTACTTCGCCGGGATGACCGCGATATCCCAGGCCTTGGTCACGCCGGCCACCGCGCCGACCTTGGTCGTCTTGCCCGACGCGAGGTCGACGCTGTAGAGCGTGCCGTCGGCCAGCAGCCAGCCCGCGTCGCCGCCCTTGCCGTCCGGCCCGATGTCGAACGCCACCGTGGTCACCGGCATGCCGAGGCTGCCCACGGTGCCCAGCACGCCGTCATTGGGCGGCGCCTGCTTCACCAGCACCCCGGTCGTGGCGTCGATGTCGTACAGCGTCGTCTGGGTCGCGCCCTTGACCGAGTTGGTGTACGAACCGGCCACGACCTTGGGCGCCTTGCCCTTGTTGGTGTCGGCGTCGCCGAACTTCAACGCGCCGTCGGTCACGACCTTGCCGTCCTCGACGTTGGCGCGCAGGTTGGTGCCGTCGCTGCCGATCACCCTCAGGCGGTCGGCCACGGGGTTGAAATCCACCGTCACGGTGGCGCCGGCCGGCGGCATCTTCTCCAGCTTCGACTTGCGCGTGGCGGCGCCGGTCGTCCAGTCGATGGTCACCACGGTGCCGTCGGCGACCAGCCCGTAGAGCGCGCCGTCGGCCGGGCGCACGTCGATGCCGAGCAGCGGGCCGCCGGCACCGGTCACGGTTACGCTGCGGGTCACCTTCAAGGTATCGGTATCGATGATCGCCAGTGTCGCCTCGCCGGTCAGGGCGGCGACGGTGCCGGCTTGCGCGGCGGCGGGCACCAGCGCCACGCCGGCGGCGGCCGCCAGGAGTTTCAGGAATCGCATCGCAATCTCCCTCCTCGGCCACGCGGCGCGGCGGTGAGTCGGCGCGTCGGCGCGGTCCAGCCGGCTACGCCAGGCAAGGAGCGGACGGATGCATCCAGGGCCGATCACGAAATCGTATCGTCAGCACGCATCCGATTCGCACGCGCGCATCTATGTGAAAGGTGAATTGTCCGCTCGTGCGATGAACGTCATGATGCCGATGTCGATTGCCTGCCCGGCTTGTCCGGGTGGTGGGGCGTTGCCGGATAGGCTGGGGTTCATGAAGCAGGCCGCCGAGCTGGATATGGAGGAGGCTTTGCGTCGCTGTGCCGTCGGCGACGCCGCGGCGCTGCGCGCAATCTACGACCACGAAGCGCCGCGCATGATCGGCGTCGCCCAGAGAATCGTGCGCCGTCGCGCGCTGGCAGAGGAGGCCGTGCATGACGCATTCATGCAGATCTGGCGCCGCGCCGCGAGTTTCGATGCCGCGCGCGGCGCCGGCCGCACCTGGATGTACGCCATCGTGCGCCACCGCGCGATCAGCATCCTGCGCGACGAGAAGCGGCTGGAGCTCGACGCCGACGGCGATCCGGCCGCGGAAACCGCGGAGGAGGGGTCGGACGACGTCATCTCCCGGCTGTCCGACGCCAGCAGCCTGCGGCGCTGCCTCGAGCGCCTGGAGGAGCGGGTCCGCAAGCTGATCGTGCTCACCTACGTGCACGGGCTCAGCCACACCGAGCTGGCGGCACGCGAGGGCGTACCCCTGGGCACCGTGAAGTCGTGGATCCGGCGGGGCGCGCTGGCACTGCGGGAGTGCCTGGGATGACCGAGCGCGACGACGACCGCGACGCGCTGGCCGCCGAATACGTGCTGGGCCTGTTGCGCGACGCCGAGGTGGTCGAGGCCGAGCGCCGCCTTGCCGACGATCCCGATTTCGTCCAGGCGGTAGCAGACTGGCGCCGCCGGCTGGCCGACCTGGACATGACCGCCGCGCCGCGGCCGGCGGGCGAGGCGTTGTGGGCACGCATCGCCCGCGACCTCGCGCTGGCCTCCACCGCCCCGGTCGCGCCAGTGGCGCGCCCGGCGATGGCGCCGCGAGCGGAACAACCCGGATTCGTGTCGCGGCTGTGGGACAGCCTCGCCTTCTGGCGCGGGTTGTCGGCCGCTGCCGTCGCCGCCGCGGCGGCGCTCGTGGTCGTGTTCGGCCTCGGTCCGCCGCGCCAGGATTCGCCTGCCTTCGTTGCCGTGATGATCAGCGACGCCGGCCGGCCGGCCGCCGTGCTGCATGCCTATGCGGACGGGCGCGTCACCTTGATTCCACTGGAGGTGGCACCGATACCGCTGGGACGCGCCTTGCAGGTTTGGACCAAGCCAACCGCCACTGCGGCACCGGTCGCGATCGGCCTGATGGATCAGGTGCGCACCATTCGCCTTGACCTGCGCAACCTGTCGCCGGCCCAGCTCAGCCAGCACTTTGCGGTTTCCCTCGAGCCGGCCGGCGGCTCGCCCACCGGCCAGCCCACCGGGCCGGTCGTGATGCAGGGTGACCTCGCCTCGGCGCGGTGATCCTGCGGACCTACTTCACCTCGCTCTTCAGCACCTTCAGCGCCTCGACCAGCCCGATGCGGCCGTCATAAAGCGCCCGCCCGGCCACGACGCCGACGATGCCGGTCTTCTCGTGCTGCTTCAGCTCGCGCAGGTCGTCGATCGTGGCCACGCCGCCCGACGCGATCACCGGCGTCGTCAGGTGCAGCGCCATGGTCACGGTCTGATCGACATTGACGCCGCCCATGGCGCCGTCGCGGTTGATGTCGGTGTAGATGATCGCCGACACGCCGGCATCCTCGAACCGTAGCGCCAGGTCGAGCGCCTTGACGGTCGATTGTCTGGTCCAGCCGTCGACCGCGACCAGCCCGTCGCGCGCATCGATGCCGACGGCGATGCGCCCGGGCCACTGACGGCAGGCGTCCTTCACCAGCCCCGGGTCCTTCACCGCGACCGTGCCGAGGATCACGCGGCGCACGCCGGCCTCGAGCCACAGCGCCACCGTCTCGATGCTGCGGATGCCGCCGCCGAGCTGCACCGGCAGGTCGCCGACCGCCTCCAGGATGGCGACCACCGCCGCGCGGTTGACCGGACGGCCCTCGACGGCACCATTGAGGTCGACCAGGTGCAGCCACTCGCAGCCGGCATCGACGAACCGCCTGGCCTGCTCGGCCGGCGCGACGTTGAAGATGGTCGCCTGCTGCATGTCGCCGCGCAGCAGGCGCACGCACTTGCCATCCTTCAGGTCGATGGCGGGAAACAGGATCATGGACGCGTATGCCCCGGACCGTCGGGCGTGACGGCGGCGGCTGTCTAGCGGATGGGGCGCCGTTTGCAAAGCCGGCCGCGGGGGCCCATTTGGCAGCCCCTGGGGCACCGGCCACTGCCTAGTGAAGCGCTTCATGCGGCCGAAAGGTGTAGGGAAATAAGCGATCGATCACACGCACAACACTCCGCCGAAGCGGTGGAGGCTGGTGAACAGTCGAAGTCCGGGCGGCGGCAAGGGCGGAATCGGCGGTCGTGTTATCCTCATTGAACGGTAGTGCGAGCGCCATACTGTAGTCCGATGTCCCGCCAGCGCGTCGATCCTCTCCTCCAGCCGCCGGCCGATCTGTTCGGCCATGTCCCGGCGCTGCCAAGGGCATCGCCGCTGCAAGGCCCGGTGCGGTTGACAATCGCCGATGGCGGACGATCTCTCGATGTCGAGCTGGTGCGCAGCGCGCGCGCCACGCGCACCGTGATCCGTGTCGATCCCATGGCGAAGACCGTCCGGGTCACGGCACCGGCACTCGAACCCATGGAAGCGATCGAGCGCTTCGTGCGCGGCCGCATCGCCTGGGCCTTGGCGGCGCTGCGGGGGCTCGCCACCCGCCGTGCCGCCGACGCAGTCGACATCGAGCATGCCGGCGAAACGCTGACCATCGCCTGGGAGCCCAGTCCACGGGCCCGCCGGGTCGCGCTGCGCGTCGATGCGCGCACCGGCCATGTGAAGCTGGTCGTGCCGGTGCGCATGTCGAAGGAGCGGGCGCTGGATTTCGCGCGCGCCAACGCCGCCTGGATCGCCGCCCGCCTCAAGCGGCGACAGGCGCCGGTGCCCTTCGCCGACGGTTCGGTGATCCCTTTCTTCGACGTGCCGCATCGTATCCGCCACCGTCCAGACGCCCGCGGCACGGTGTGGATCGAGAACGGCGAGATTCATGTCGCCGGCGGCGCCGACCATGTGTCGCGTCGCGTCAGCGACTGGCTGGTGGCGCGCCTGCGCGAGCGTCTGGCGCCCCTGGCCCAGGAAAAGGCGGCGCGGATCGACAAGCGTGTCGGCTATGTGAGCCTGCGCGATACGGCGACCCAATGGGGAAGCTGCACGAGGTCCGGCGACCTCTGTTTCTCAGTGCGCCTGGCGTTCGCGCCGGTCGAGGTCGTGGACTACGTCGTCGCCCACGAGATCGCGCATCTCGTCCACCACAACCACAGCGCCCGCTTCTGGACGCTGGCGCAGAAGCTCACATCAGGCGACATGGCGACTTGCAAGGCCTGGCTGCGCCGCCACGGCCAGTCGCTGATGCGATACGGGTGACTCCTCCAGGTGCGCCCACGCGCGACCGGGCCGTCGCGATCGCTGTTTCCGACGACCCGTCCGTGACGATTGCTATGCGCGCCGCTGCGACTTGAGCGAAGCCAGCATTTCTCGACGAAGAATCGCATTCATGCGCGCTTGATAGCCCTTACCCTGCGACTTCAGCCAGGCCAGCACGTCAGCATCGACACGAGCCGTGATCTGTTGCTTGATGGGCCGATAGAAACGGCCGCGAACGGCATTCTTGAACTGCTCGTCTGTAAGCTCGGGAATGTCGCTGGTATCGATCTCGCTGTCAGGACGCCTTGCGAGCGCCTTCAGGTTCGCGCGCTGCTTGGTCGTCAAAGGTGGCAGCGTATTGAGGGTGTAGCTAACCTTCTTCGCCTTCATATCGTCGCCTCTCGCTTCGGGTGGCACGGCGTGCCGAGATGATGCGGATCACTTCGGTGTCGCCTTCCTCCCGCATGGTGTGAGCGACCAGCAGTAGTACGAAACCTCCGGACAAGCCGAGGGTCTGCCATCGCTGTTCGCCGTTCTCGATGCGATCCGGCACCGGGATCTGCAGCGGATCGCGGAATACGTGACTGGCTTCCTCGAAGGTCACACCATGCTTCCGTTCGTTGGCACGGCTCTTCGCTTCGTCCCATTCAAAGCGGATGTCAGTCATACAAAAGTATAATTATGTATTTGTAGTTTTTCAAGTCCGCCTTGCGCCATGGCTCAGGTCGACAAACGATCCACTAATGCCACTATATCTAGCATGACTGCAACGCCACGGCGGTCAACAAGCGCCTTGCTCCAGAGGGAACTGACATTTCGGGGCGATCGCACGAGGGCCTGTCGACCGACGCAGCGAAAACCGCCTCAACGAGCCTTGCCTGCCTCCGGCGATGCCGAGCTCGACCCCACGACCAGCTCCACGATGTCCCCCACGCTGCGCGTCCGGCCGGTGTCGATCCGGACCGTCGCCGTCATGCCGGCGCGCAGTGCCGGCTCGCCGCCGTGCGGTGACAGACGCAGCTTGACCGGCAGGCGCTGAACCACCTTCACCCAGTTGCCCGATGCGTTCTGCGGCGGCAGGACGGCGAACTCCGCGCCCGTGGCCGGGCTCAGGCTTTCGACGGTGGCCTCCCACGTGACGTCCGGATAGATGTCGAGCACGATCGTGGCCCGCTGCCCGACCCGCACGTGCGTCAGCTGCGTCTCCTTGAAGTTCGCCTCGACCCAGGGCCGGTTGTCGGCCACGACCACGAACAGAGGCATGGACGCCCGCACCTGCTCGCCGGTCTGCACCTTGACGTTGACGGCGATGCCGGCGAGCGGCGCGCGCACGGTGGTGCGGGCGTGGTCGAGCGCGACGCGGTCGCGCGCCGCCTTCTTCTCGCGCACCAGGGGATGCTGCTCGGCCTCCAGCTTGGGATCGCCGTTCAGCGCCGTCAGCACGCGCTGCAGGCGCCGGCGCACCACCTCGACGCGGTCGCGGGCGGCGATCGCTTCGATCTCGGCCTCTTCCTGCTTGCTGGGCGACACCACGCCGCGTCCCGCAAGCTCGGTCTGCCGCGCCGACTGCCGCCCGAGATGCGAGGCCCGCGACTCCGCCTCGGTCAGCTCGCTCTGCACCTCGCGCCACGTCGCGCGCAAGGTCTCGACCTGCGAGCGCGCCGCGTCGAGCTCGGCCTCGGCCTGGTCCAGCGCCAGCTTGAACGGCACGGGGTCGAGGGTCAGCAGAACGTCGCCGGCCGCTACGCGTGCATGGTCCCGGACCTTGACCTCCAGCACGCGCCCCGCCACCTCGGGCGCGATCTGCACGATGTCGGCCTTCACGTAAGCATTCTCGGTGCTGATGTAGCGGCCGCCGCCGAGCCAGACGACGGCGCCGACGGCGATCGCGAGCAACGGCACCCCGACCAGCAGCAACGGGCGCAGCAGCGATCTTCGGCCTCTGATCATGACGCTGCCGCCCGCGATACGTCCCCGGCGGTGCCCGAACCGCCATCGGCCATCCGCAGCAGGCGCGTCTTGACCCGGCCCAGCAGCCGGGTCAGCTCCGCTTGTTCCCGCGCCGTCAGGCCGGCCAGGGCGTCATCGACCATCGCCTCCGCGATCACCCACATCCGGGCGTGGACGCGCTCTGCCTCGCGCGTCAGGTAGATGCGGTTGATGCGGCGGTCGCCGGCGTCGGCGCGGCGTGCGACCCAGCCGTTGCGCTCCATGCGGTCGACCATGCGGCCGGCGCTGGCCTTTTCGACCTCCAGCATCTCGGACAGCTCGGTCTGGCTGGCGCCGGGGCGTCGGTGCAGGCGCGTCAGCACCAGCCACTGGCTGCGGGTCAGCCCCAGTGCGCGCATGCGACGGTCGAACACCGTGCGCATCAGGCGCGCGGCGTCCGACAGCAGATACCCGAAATGCCCTTCGTCGTCGGGCGTCATCGCCATGCGCGCCAACTTCGGCTGTAAGGCACCGCTCCTCACCCTGAGGAGGCCGCGCAGCGGCCGTCTCGAAGGGTGGGAGCAGTCGCGATAGTTCGTTCGAACAGTTTTCGGCCTGGCTGTGCGGTACCCCACCCTTCGAGACGCGCGCCTACGGCGCGCTCCTCAGGGTGAGGAGGGAATTGAACGGACACCACCCCTGGCCTCGATCCAGTTGGTAACCTGGGTTACTATCGGCAATCTACTGTCCGGGCCGAGATGACTGCAAGCACCGCCGTTGCCGGGCCGGCCGAGGGATTTTCCCTTGGGCGGCGGATCATGATCCTGACCGCCGTGATTCTCGGCTCGACGCTCTATGCCACCACCCTGCTGATCGCCTCGACCCTGCTGCCGCAGATGCAGGGGGCGATGGCGGCGACCCAGGACGAGATCGCCTGGGCCATGACGTTCAACATCCTGGCCACGGCCGTGGTCACGCCCATGACCGGCTGGCTGGTGGCCCGCTTCGGCCGGCGCAACGTCATGGTCTGGTCGGTCTTCGCCTTCTCCGCCACCACGTTCATGTGCGGTTCCGCCGACTCCCTCGAAACCCTCGTCCTGTGGCGCATCCTCCAGGGCGGTCTGGGCGCGCCGGTGATCCCGCTGTCGCAGACGATCCTGCTCGACAGCTTCCCCAAGCGCCAGGCCGGCATGGTGACGTCCATCTTCGGCATGGCGGTCGTCATCGGGCCGGTGATCGGGCCGACCCTGGGCGGCCTGCTGTCCGAGCTCTACAGCTGGCGCTGGGCATTCTACATGGTCGTGCCGGTAGGCGTGGTCTCATTCATCGGCCTGCGGCTGACGCTGCCCTATGACGCGCCGGGCGGAAAGACGGCGCTGGACTGGACCGGCTTCCTGTCGCTGGCGGTGGCGATCGCCTGTGTGCAGCTGGTGTTGTCGCGCGGCCAGCGCCTGGACTGGTTCGAGTCCGGCGAGATCGTGGTCGAGACGGTGCTGGCGGCGCTGGCTTTCTACGTCTTCGTCGCCCACAGCCTGACGGCCACGGCACCGTTCCTGAACCTGCGCCTGCTGCTGGACCGCAACTATTCGCTCGGCCTCGTGCTGGTGGCGATCTACGGCATGCTGAATTTCACGCCGATGGTCCTGCTGCCGCCGCTGCTGCAGCAGCACGCCGGATTCCCCGACCGCATCATCGGCGAGGTGATCGCGGCGCGTGGCGTCGGCGCCACGTTCGGATTCTTCTTCGCCATCTTCATCGGCAAGCTCGACCCGCGCATCGGCCTGATCGCCGGCTTCGGCCTGCAGGCGGCATCCGGCCTGTGGCTGATGGACGTCGACCTCAATGTCGACATGACCACCCTGGTGGCCAACAGCCTGGTGCAAGGCATCGCCATCGGCGTCATCTGGGTGCCCCTGACCTTGGCGACCTTTGCGACCATCGAGGCGCGCCACCTGGCGGAAGGGACGGCCGTCTACCACCTGCTGCGCAATATCGGCTCGAGCTTCTTCATCTCGCTGTGCGTCGCCGAGATCGTGCGCGCCACCGGCGCCAACTACGGCCGCATGGTCGAGATGGTGAGCCCCTACAACCACGCCCTGTCGCTGCCCTGGGTGATGGGCGCCTGGAACATGGAGTCGGTCGCCGGGCTGGCGCAGCTGGCGAAGGAGATCAACCGCCAGGCGGCGATGATCGGCTACCTCAACGCCTTCGGCATGTACACGCT